>LNFM01013144.1_pt1 | contig 17872 bp, 16 predicted proteins | sample 596031 | NCBI WGS metagenome assembly LNFM01 (sample SAMN04254537, study PRJNA301005) | activated carbon metagenome | isolation source: dual media filters at the Ann Arbor, Michigan drinking water treatment plant | place: USA: Ann Arbor | reverse complement strand
ACACCGTGCTGGCCAATGAGCAGGTGATCGACGGCCGCGGCTGGCGCTCCGGCGCGCTGGTCGAGAAGAAGAAGCTGTCCCAGTGGTTCCTGGCGATCACCAAATACGCGCCGGATCTGCTGGAGGCGCTCGGCGGGCTGGATCGCTGGCCTGAGCGTGTGAAGCTGATGCAGTCCAACTGGATCGGCCGCAGTGAAGGCGCGCGGGTCCGTTTTCGGCTGACCGAGCCGGTGGCGGAGACGGCGGAGGTCGAGGTTTTCACCACACGCCCCGATACGCTGTTCGGCATGAGTTTTCTCGCTGTTGCCGCTGAACATCCGCTGGCCGCCGCGGCCGCCGCCGCCAATCCGGCCGCCGCTGCCTTTGTCGCCGAATGCCGCAGCATGGGCACCAGCGAAGTGGCCATCGAGCAGGCGGAAAAGCGCGGCTTAGACACCGGCTTCCGCGTGGCGCATCCCTTCCTGCCCGGAAAAACCTTCCCGGTCTGGATCGCGAATTTCGTTCTGATGGAATACGGCACCGGCGCCATCTTCGGCTGCCCCGGCCATGACGAACGCGATTTCGAATTCGCCACGAAATACGGGCTGGAGATCAAGCCCGTCGTCCTTCCGCCGGGGGCATCCGCGGAAAACTTCGCGCTGGACGGCGCCGCCTATACCGATGACGGCACGCTGTTCAATTCCGAGTTCCTGGACGGCAAGCCGGTTCCCGCCGCCAAGCGCGCCGCCATCGAAAAGCTGGAGGGCCAGGGCCAGGGCACCGGCGTGGTCAATTGGCGCCTGCGCGACTGGGGTGTGTCCCGCCAGCGCTATTGGGGCTGCCCGATCCCGGTCATCCATTGCGAGGCCTGCGGCGCGGTGCCGGTCCCGGAAGACCAGCTGCCGGTCGAATTGCCGCAGGATGTGAATTTCTCCCGCCCCGGCAATCCGCTGGACCACCACCCGACGTGGAAGCATGTGAACTGCCCGTCCTGCGGCGCCCCGGCGCGGCGGGAGACGGATACCTGCGACACCTTCGTCGACAGCTCCTGGTATTTTGCGCGTTTCTGCTCGCCCGGCGCGGCGGAACCCGTCACCCAGGCGGCGGTGAATGCCTGGCTGCCGGTGGACCAGTATATCGGCGGCATCGAGCACGCGATCCTGCATTTGCTCTATTCCCGCTTCTTCACCCGCGCCATGCAGGCCACCGGCCATCTGGACGTGAAAGAGCCTTTTGCCGGGCTGTTCACCCAGGGCATGGTCCAGCATGAAAGCTACAAGGGCCCGGATGGCCGCTGGCTGTATCCGGAGGAGGTGGAGTTCAGCCTCGCCGCCGATGGCACCCGCACCGCCACGCTGAAGGACGGCAATGCGCCGGTGACGATCGGCCGCATCGAGGCGATGTCGAAGTCGAAGCGCAACACGGTGGACCCCGGCGCCATCATCGGCCGCTACGGCGCCGATACCGCGCGCTGGTTCATCCTGTCCGACAACCCGCCCGAGCGGGACATGGAGTGGACGGAATCCGGCGTCGCCGGCGCATTCCGCTTCACCCAGCGCGTCTGGCGCCTGGCCAACAACGCGTTGCCGACGCTGCCCGCCTTTGGCACGCCGCTGGGCGAGACCACGGGCGCGGCGAAGAAGCTGCGGCAGGTGACGCACCGGACCATCGTCGCGGTGACGGAGGCGCTGGACAGTTTTGCGTTCAATGTCGCCGTCGCGCGCATCCATGAATTCGCCAATGCGATTGGCGAGGCCGAGGCGCAGGCCGCCGCCGAGGGCATGGGCCCAGCGCGGCGGGAGGCGCTGGAAACCCTGGCCCGCCTCTCAGCGCCGATGATGCCGCATTTGGCGGAGGAGCTGTTTTCCCTCCTCAATCCAGACTCGGAAAAGCTCGTGGCCCAGCTGCCCTGGCCCGAAGCCGACCCGGCCCTGGTGCGTGCGGAGACGATGACGCTGGCCGTGCAGGTGCTCGGCAAGCTGCGCGCCACCATCGAGGTTGCCGTCGGCGCGCCGGAGGCGGAGATTTTCGCCCTGGCCGAGGCGGAGGAGAACGTGCAGCGTGCCTTTGGCGGCAAGCCGGTGAAGAAGCGGATCCATGTCCCGGGGCGGGTGGTCAATTACGTCGTCTGAATCCCTCACACGTCGCGGGCTGTTCGGCGGGCTTGGCCTGCTGGCGCTCGGCGGCTGCGGTTTCCAGCCGCTTTATGGCGGCGGCAGCACGGGGGAGGTGCGGGCGGAACTGTCCCGCATCCGCGTCAGGGTCATCCAGGAACGCTTCGGCCAATTGCTGCGCCGGGCGCTGACCCAGCGCATGGGCCAGGGCATCGGTGGCCCGGCGGAGGCGCTGTACGAATTGCGCCTGTCGCCCGGCGTTCAGGTCGAAGGCGTCGGCATCCAGCGGGACGGCACCGCCACGCGCATCCGCTATATCGGCACGGCCAATTGGCTGCTGGTCCGCCTCGGCCCGCCGCCGGAGACGCTGGCCTCGGGGATCGAGCGAGCGATCGAGGCCTATAACATCCCGCCCGACCAGTTCTTCGCCGCCGATAGCAGCCGCGAAGCCGCCGAGCAGCGGCTGGCGGAGTTGCTGGCGGAGCTGGTGGTGACGCGCCTGGCAGTGGATTTCCGCCGGCGGGAAGCGGGCGCTGCCGGCCTGGCACAGGGCGCGCCCGTCCCGGCCATGGCGCCCGCGCCCCTCACCCCGGTGCGGCCGGAACTGGTTCCCGGGCTCACGCCTGCCATCCGCTGACGCGCGATGGCCAAGCTCGACCCCAAGCGCATCGCAGGCTTCCTCGCCAATCCCGGTGCAACGCGCGCCGTGCTGCTGCATGGCGATGATGCCGGGCTGGCGCGTGAACGGGCGGAAGCCCTGGTGCGGGCCGTGCTGGGCCCCACCCCGGACCCCTTCCGCCTGGCCGAGCTGAGCCGGGAGGAGGCCGCCCGCCCCGGCGCCCTGGCCGGCGAGGCCGCCGCCCTGGCCATGACCGGTGGGCGCCGCGTGGTGCGCCTGCGCGACGCCACGGATGCCCATGCCGCGCCGCTGAAGGAAGCCCTGGCCGGGGCCGGCGATGCGCTGCTGATACTGGAAGGTGGCGAGATGACCGCCCGTTCCAAGCTGCGCGCCATGGCGGAGACGGCGCCGGATATCGCGGTGCTGCCCTGCTACCGCGAAAGGCCGGAGGAGCTGGCCGGCACCATCAGCCGCCTGCTGCGCGAACAGGGCGCCCAGGCGGATCCGCCCGTGCTGGCCTGGCTGGCGGCCCGGCTGGGGGAGGACCGCATGCTGCTGCGCCGCGCGGTGGAGGTGCTGGCGCTGCATGCCGGGCCGGATGGCCGCGTCGATGAAGCGGCCGCCATGGCCTGTGTCGCGGAGGGCGCGACGGCGGATCTGGATGTGGCGCTGATGGCGGCCACGGCGGGGGAGGCGCAGGCGGCCGACCGGGCGCTGGATGCAGCCTTCGCCGAAGGGGCGAATGCCGTGATGGTTGTGCGCGCCACGCTGCGCCATGTGCAGCGGCTGCATGAGGCGCAGCTGGCCGGCGATGCCGGCGTGCTGCGCCCGCCGGTGTTCTTCCGGCACAAGCCGGCCTTCGACAAGGCGCTGCGGATCTGGCCGCTGGCCGCGCTGGAAGCCCAGGGCGCGGCGCTGCTGGATGCCGAGCGCCGTACCAAGACCACCGCGTTCCGGGAGGTGCATGAGACGCTGGCCCGCGCCGGCATCGCCGCCCTCGCCCGCCAGGCCGCCGCCTTCGCCCGCCGCTGACCACGCTGCACGGTTCAGTCCGGCGCAAGCCCGTTTGAAGAAATAAAACTTCGCGCTTGAACCGGCGCGGCGCGGTGCGGTTGCATGCAGGCTGTTCATGCAGCGGGAGGTCGCGGATGCGCCGCAGGTCCCTTCTCGCCGCGGCGGGTGCCGCGGCAGCGCTTCGCCCTTCCGGTGCCGGGGCGAATGAGCCTGTGGATATCGCCCTGGTCCTCGCCGTCGATGTCAGCCGCTCCGTCGATGAGGATGAGGCGCGGCTGCAACGGGAAGGCTATCGCAGCGCCATGGTCGACCCGCGGCTGATGGAGGCGATCCGCGGCGGCATGATGGGCGGCATCGCGCTGGCCTATGTCGAATGGGCCGGGCTGGAGTATCAGCGCCTGGTGCTGCCCTGGACCCGGATCGGCAACCAGATGCAGGCCGAGATCTGGGCCAGCGCCCTGGCGGAAGCGCCGCGCGCCTCGCTGTCCTGGACCTCGGTCTCCGGCGCCATCGACTTCTCCCGCCGCGTCCTGGCGGACTGCCCCTTCGAGGCGACGCGCCGGGTGATCGATGTCTCCGGCGACGGGGTGAACAATAGCGGCCCGCCGGCGGAGGAAGCCCGGGACCGCGCCGTGGCGGAAGGCATCACCATCAACGGCCTGCCGATCCTGAACGACCGCCCGACCTTCGGCCGCCGCCCGCCCATCCCGCTGGATATCTACTTCCGGGAAAGCGTCATCGGCGGCCCCGGCGCCTTCATGATCGCGGCGGAGGATTTCACCGATTTCGGCCAGGCGGTGCGCCGCAAGCTGATCCGGGAGATTGCCGGCCTGTCGCACGACCCGGTGCTGCACCAGGCGTAGTTTTTCTACGCCACGCGCGGCCCGGGCGGCGGCCCGGTTCCATTGCGGGTACGGCAGGAACCGCAGCGCAGCATCGCGCGTTTTGCCCGCATCAGGACATCCAGCAGGTCCAGGCGGCGGCCGAGTTCCGGCCCGCGGCATAGGGGCAATTTGCCCGGCTGCTGGGCACAGGAGACCAGATGATGATGGCTGCTCCCCCGACACGTTCCGGCGAGGCCCTGCCCGTGCTGCTGTGTCTTTCGCATCTGCGCTGGGATTTTGTTTTCCAGCGCCCGCAGCACCTGATGACGCGCGCGGCGCGGGACCATGAGGTGATCTTCTTCGAGGAACCGCAGCATGGCGCGGTGGAGGCACCGCGGCTGGAGCTGACCGCCCAGCCGGGCGGCGTGCTGCGCGCCGTGCCGCTGCTGCCGCACGGGCTGTCCGCGGCCGAGAGCTTCGCCGCGCAGCGCGGGCTGCTGGACGGGTTGCTCGCGGACCGCGCCGGCCGGCGGCTGATCGCCTGGTTCTACACCCCCATGGCGCTGGTCTTCGCGGACCATGTGAAGGCCGATGTCACCATCTATGACTGCATGGACGAACTCTCCGCCTTCCGCGGTGCGCCGCCGGCGATGCTGGAGATGGAGCGCCGGCTGCTGGACCGGGCGGACCTGGTCTTCACCGGCGGCCGCAGCCTGTATGAGGCGAAGCGGGACCGGCATCCGCGCGTGCATTGCTTCCCCTCCTCCATCGATACCGCGCATTTCGGCCGCGCCCGTGGCGCTGTGGCGGAACCCGCGGCGCTGGCCGGCCTGGCGCATCCGCGCATCGGCTTTTTCGGCGTGATCGATGAACGGATGGATCTGGAGCTGGTCGCGGGCCTCGCCGCGCTGCGGCCGGACCTCCAGCTCATCATGCTGGGCCCGGTGGTGAAGATCGACCCGGCCAGCCTGCCACAGGCGCCCAACCTGCATTGGCTGGGCGGCCGCGGCTATGACGAGCTGCCGGAGTACCTCGCGCATTGGGATCTGGGCTTCATGCCCTTCGCGCTGAATGAAAGCACCCGCTTCATCAGCCCGACCAAGACGCCCGAATTCCTCGCTGCCGGCCTGCCGGTGATCTCCACCGCCGTGGTGGATGTGGTGCGGGATTATGGCGAGGCCGGGCTGGTCGAGATCGTGGAATCGCCGGCGGAACTGGCGGAGCAGGTGGAAGCGCTGCTGGCGCGGCCGCGCGCCCCCTTCCTGGCGCGGGTCGACCTGCAACTGGCGAAGAATTCCTGGGACATGACCTGGGCGCGGATGGCCGCGCTGCTGCATGTGCCGGAGCGAACGGGCGCGCGCGCCATGGCATCGGGGGTGGCGCATGTTTGATTGGCTGGTTGTGGGCGCCGGCTTCGCCGGTTCCGTGCTGGCGGAGCGCCTGGCGGCGTCCCGCGGCGACCGCGTGCTGGTGATCGACAAGCGCGACCATATCGGCGGCAACGCCTTCGATCATCTGGACGAGGCGGGGGTGATGATCCACCGCTACGGCCCGCACATCTTCCACACCAACAGCGAGGCGGTCTTCGCGCATCTGTCGAAATTCACCGCCTGGCGCCCCTATGAGCATCGCGTGCTGGCGGAGGTGGTGAGCCCTACCACGGGCGAGACGGTGCAGGTGCCGATGCCGATCAACCTCGACACCATCAACAGGCTGTACGGGCTGGAGCTGACGGAGGACCAGCTGGAAGCCTGGTTCGCGGACCGCGCGGAGCAGGTGGACCAGGTGCGGTCCAGTGAGGATGTCGTCGTCGGCAAGGTCGGCCGCGAGTTATACGAGCTGTTCTTCCGCGGCTACACGCGCAAGCAATGGGCGCTGGACCCCAGCGAGCTGGACAAATCCGTCACCGCCCGGGTGCCGACCCGCACCAACCAGGATGACCGCTACTTCACCGACAAGTTCCAGGCGATGCCGCGGGATGGCTACACGGCGATGTTCGCCCGCATGCTGGACCACCCCAACATCACGGTCCGGACGGGGATGGATTTCGCCGAGGCGCGGCGCCGCTTCAGCTTCCGCCGCGTGATCTGGACCGGGCCGGTGGATGAGTATTTCGGCCATCGCCACGGCCGCCTGCCCTATCGCAGCCTGCGCTTCCGGCATGAGACGCTGGACCAGGAGCGGGCGCTGCCGACCGGTACGGTGAACCACCCGGCGGAGGAAACGCCCTTCACCCGCGTGTCCGAATACAAGTACCTGACCGGCCAGGTGCATCCGAAGACCAGCGTGACCTATGAATACCCCTCCGCCGAGGGCGACCCCTACTACCCCATCCCGCGGCCGGAAAATCAGGCGCTGTACAAGACCTATGAGGCGCTGGCGGATGCCGAGCGGGATACCTGGTTCGTCGGGCGGCTGGCGACCTACCGTTACTACAACATGGACCAGGTCGTGGGGCAGGCGCTGGCCACCTTCGAGCGCATCCAGAAGGTGGTGCCGCCGATGGCGGTGAATGACGCGATCGCCGCCGGCCGGGTGGCCGCCGGCGACTGAGGAGAAGCCCCCGGAGGGGGGCTACTCCGCCAGACTATTCCGCGGCCTGGCGCGCCGGTTCGCCGGCGGCGCCGGGGCGCCGCACGCGAAGCCGGCGGATGCGGCGCGGATCGGCATCCAGCACCCGGAATTCGAGGCCGGAGGGGTGGGAAATCAGCTCCCCCCGCGCCGGCACGCGCCCGGCCAGGGTGAAGATCAGCCCGCCCACCGTGTCGATATCCGCGCTGCGCTCCTCATCCGTCAGCACCGCGCCGAATTTCTGCTCGAAGGCTTCGACCGTGGTGCGGGCGTCCAGCTCCACCGTGCCGTCGGGGCGGTCCTGGATCGTCGCGGGCGCCACCTCGTCATGTTCGTCCGAGATGTCGCCGACGATGGTCTCCACCAGGTCCTCGATGGTCACCAGCCCGTCGATGCCGCCATATTCATCCACGACCAGGGCCATGTGGATGCGCGCCGCGCGCATCTGCAGCAGCATGTCCAGCACCGGGATGGTTGGCACCACAAACAGCGGCCGGCGCAGGATGGCCTTCAGCGAGAAGCTTTCGGGGTCCCGCCCCACGGCGGCAAAAACGTCCTTGATATGGACCATGCCGACGATGTCATCGAGGTTCTCCCGATAGACCGGGAAGCGGCTATGGCCCTCGCGCTGGATCAGGCGGATGGCCTGTTCCAGGGTCAGATCCTCCGGCATCGCCAGGATATCGGCGCGCGGCACCATCACGTCATAGGCCGCCTTGTCGCGCAGCCGCAGCACATTGCCGAGCAGGGCGCGCTCATTCGGGTCGAGGCCGCCGCCGATGCCATCCGGCGTGCGGGGCGCGCCTTCCTCCTGCCGGCCTTCCAGCAATTCCTCCACCTGGTCGCGCACGGTGTCGACGGTGCGCCGACGCAGCATGCCCTGGATGCGCCAGAGCAGGCTGTTGCGCCGCTCGATCGGAGAGGTCTGGCTGCCGAGATCTGCGCTGCCGCTCATGTCGCTGGCCGTCCCCGGCCCTCCTTCCAGGGGTTGGGGCGGCCCAGGCGGCGCATCACGCGCGCTTCCGCCTGTTCCATGCGCCGGGCCTCGCCGGCTTCCAGATGATCGTGGCCGGCCAGGTGCAGGGCGCCATGCGCCACCAGATGCGCCAGATGGTCGGCGGGCTTGCGCCCGGCCTGCCGCGCTTCGCGCCGCACCACGCCCAGCGCCAGGGCGATGTCGCCCAGATGCCCCGGCAGGCCGCCCGGGAAGGACAGCACATTGGTCGGCTTGGCCTTGTCGCGGTGCCCGGTGTTGAGGCGCTTGACCTCCGCATCATCGGTCAGCAGCACCGTGACGGCGCCGGCGGCGCCGGCTTCCCGAAGGGCCGCGGCCACGGCGCGGCGCGCAAGCGCCTCCGGCTGGGGCACGGTGGCGCGCCAGCCTTGGGTGGCGAGGACGACGGTGATGCCCGCATCCTCACCCTGCATCCCGGCCCGGGCCTCCGCGCCCGTGCCGGGATGTCTACTTAACGGTTCCATCGCTCTCCAAACGCCCCCGGCGCCCGGCCCGCCACCCTTGGCAGGCCTGCACCGAAAAACTCATCCACGACCGCGCGCCGCCTGGTCCATCCGGCCGTAAGCGGCGACGATACGCGCTACCAGGGGATGCCTTACCACATCCTCTTCGGCAAATCTCGCCACTGTGATTCCCTCCACCCCGGACAGGATGGACAGGGCCTCCGCCAACCCGGATCGCTGGCCGGGCGGCAGGTCCACCTGGGTCGGGTCGCCGGTGATGACCATGCGGCTGCCCTCCCCCATCCGGGTGAGGAACATCTTCATCTGGGCGGCGGTGGTGTTCTGCGCCTCGTCCAGGATGGCGTAGCAATGCGCCAGGGTACGGCCGCGCATGAAGGCGAGCGGTGCCACCTCGATCTCCCCGGCCGCCATGCGACGGGTGAGCTGTTCGGCCGGCATCATGTCGTGCAGCGCGTCGTAGAGCGGGCGGAGATAGGGATCGACCTTCTCCTTCAGGTCACCCGGCAGGTAGCCGAGCTTCTCGCCCGCCTCCACCGCCGGGCGGGACAGCACGATGCGATCGACGCGCCCGGCCTGGAGCAATGCGACGCCCTGGGCGACCGCGAGATAGGTCTTGCCGGTGCCGGCCGGGCCAACGCCGAACACCATCTCGTGGCGTGCCAGCGCATCGATATAGGCGGCCTGGGCCGGGGTGCGGGGGGCGATGGCGCCCTTGCGGGTGCGGATCGCGGGCAGGTCCTGCAAGGGCAGGCGCGGGTCTGAATCCTGCACCCCCTCCGCCATCCGCATCGCCGCCTCGACCTCCGCGCTGCCCACCGGCTCGCCGTTCTGCAATCGTCGCCACAGCGCCATCAGCGCCGCTTCCGCCACATCCGTCCGCTCCGGCGCGCCGGTGATGGTCAACCGGTTGCCCCGGCTGCCGAGGCGGATGCCCAGCCGGACTTCCATCCGGGCCAGGTTGCGGTCGTGCTCGCCATACAGCAGCGGCAGCAACTGGTTGTCGTCGAACTGCATGGTGACGACACGCTGCGTGTTGGTGTCCCGTGCTGGCACGGGACGCGGCGGCGGGCGGAGGCTGAGCGCGGCGGGGGGTGTGTTCAAGCGGCGGCCTTCTCCTGACGGGGCGTTTGTGACGGCGGACCGAGCGCCTCATTCCCCTCGAGGCGGACGGCTAGCGAATTCGGCATTGCGGCGGTGACCACCGCGGTCACCACCTGCCCCACCAGCTGGGGCGAACCCAGGCCATGCACCGGCTGCAACCAGGGCGACCGGCCGGCGATCTGGCCTTCGTGACGCCCGGCGCCGGTGACCAGCACATCGCAGCGGCGCCCGATGCAGGAACGGTTGAAGGCATCCTGCTGTTCCCGCAGCAGGGCCTGGATTTCCTGCAATCTGCGATCCTTGTCGGCCTCCGCCACCTGCATTTGGGCGGTCGCGGCCGGCGTGCCAGGGCGGGCGGAGTATTTGAAGGAATAGGCCAGGGCGAAGCCGACATCCTCGATCAGCTTCAGGGTTGCCTGGTGATCCGCCTCGCTTTCCCCCGGATGGCCGGCGATGAAGTCCGACGACAGCGCGAGGTCCGGCCGCGCTTCGCGCAGCTGGTCGGCCACGCGGCGATAGAGATCCGCCTTGTGGCCGCGATTCATCGCCGCCAGCATCCGGTCGGAGCCGGATTGCACCGGCAGATGCAGGAAGGGCATCAGCTGCGGGATGCGGCCATGCGCCGCGATCAGCGCATCATCCATGTCCCGCGGATGGCTGGTGGTGTAGCGCAGCCGGGCCAGGTCCGGGATCTCCGCCAGTTCCAGCAGCAGCCGGTCCAGCGTCCAGGCGCCGCCGGACAGCCCTTCCCCATGCCAGGCATTCACATTCTGCCCGAGCAGCGTGATTTCGCGCGCGCCCTGCGCGACCAGGTGCCGTGCCTCCTTCAGCACCGCGGCAGGGGACGACGCAGAAGGAACAGAATTTGTCGCAGCCTTCCTGGATGGTCAGGAAGGCGGTGACGCCCTGCGGCGTGGCGGAATCCGGCAGGAAATCGAATTTCTGCTCGGCGGGGAAATCGGTCTCGATCACCGATCCGGCGGCGCGGCTGATCCGCGCCACCATCTCCGGCAGCCGGTGGTAGCTCTGCGGGCCGAGCACCAGGTCCACATAGGGCGCGCGGGCGGTGATCTCCGCGCCTTCCGCCTGGGCGACGCAGCCGGCGACCGCCAGGATCATGCGGCTGCCCGACTGTTCCTTGGCCTGCTTCAGCACGCGCAGCCGGCCGAGTTCGGAGAACAGCTTCTCCGTCGCCTTTTCCCGGATATGGCAGGTGTTCAGCACCACCATGTCGGCGTCTTCCGGCGCCTCCGCCGGCGCATAGCCGAGGGGCGCCAGCACATCCGCCATGCGGCCGCTGTCATAGACATTCATCTGGCAGCCCCAGCTGCGGATGAACAACCGCTTGCGCGGCGCGGCGGGGGGCAGGGTCATCGAGCGGGCGTCATGCGGCAGGGGGTGGTGGGAGGGACAGTCATGCGGGGCCAAGCTCCGTCGCCCCGCCTGGAAGGTCGCGGGGGGAAGCCGGGGATTTGCGCAGGCCGCGCGCCCGGGTCAAGCGAAACGCGTCCGGCCCGCGGCCAGGAAGGTCTGCCGCCTTTGTCTCTCCACCCTTGCAGGCTGCGGGATCGGCGCGCGCCGGGTCAAGCGGGAAGCGCGCGCCCGGCGCGTCACGCCGGCAGGATTTCGGGCAGGATGTCCGGTACGGGGCCGGACCTGGCCGGCGGGACGGCGCGCAGCGGCAGGGCCGGGCGGTTCTGCCGCAGGGTGGAACAGGACTCCGCCACCACCTGCGCGCAGGCCGCGGCCAGCGTCTTGCGGTCCGGCCAATCGGCGGGATCCAGCGGGGCGTGCAGGATGATGGTGGCACGCCCGCCGGGCCGCCGCGCCAGGCGCCAGAAATGGGTGAAGATGTCCGTGTCGCCGTACCAGGCGAAAAGCGGCCGGTCGCGCCGGCAGGCCGGCAGGCCGCCCAGGCGGTCGAACACCACGGAAACCGGCTGCACCACCCGGGCGCTGCTGGCCGCCGAGAGGAAGGCGCTGCGGAAGGGCAGCACGCGGCCGCCATCGCTGGTGGTGCCCTCGGGGAACAGGATCAGGTTGTCGGCGGCCGCCAGCCGGGCGCGGATCGCATCCGCCTCCCCCTTCGTGCCGGTGCGGCGGCGGCTGACGAAGATGGTGCGGCCGAGCTTGGCGACGGTGCTGATCAGCGGCCAGCGCTCGATATCCGACTTGCCGACGAAGCTCGCCTCCAGCGTCGCGCCCAGCACCAGGACATCGAGCCAGGAGGAATGGTTGGAGACGAACAGCACCGGCTTCGCGCCGGAGGCTTCGCCCACCACCTGGATGCGCAGACCCATCAGCGCGCAGAGCGTGCGGTGATAAAGCCGGGCGAAGGCGGCATCGGCGCGGCCCGGCAGCACCAGCAGCAGCGCCTGGATCGGGATGGCGATCAGGGTCCACAGCAGCAGGCAGACCAGGCGGCGCACCGCGCGGAAGCGCCCGCCATGCGGGCGTTCCCCCAGCACGTCTCCCCACAACCCCTCCGGATCGGAGGAGGAGAATTGGATGGCGAGGCGCCGCTTGCGGGGGCGCAGCACATCGGGCGCGGTCAATCGGGCGGTTGCCTGCATGGAGAAGCATTAATACTGCGATCCAAGGCAGGGCAATGAAGGACTGGCGACGGTCCCGTGAACATGGGGGTCGTGGCGCAGATTTGTCGCCATTGTCGCGCGCAAGGCACCTGCCCGGCCTGCGGACCCCCATGCGGCAGGGTGCGGAACCCGCAGTCCGTCTGTAAGCTGCTGCTGATGACCAATCCTGCCACCTCCCATCCCGCCCTGTCCGGCCGGCCCGCCGCCGCGCCACCCCGGAAGGCCTGAGCCGCATGCGCCTGGCAGTCCTGGGGGCCGGAGCGGTGGGGCCGGGGGCGGCGGCGCTCGCGGTCAGCCGGGGGCATGCGGCCGCGCTGTGGTCGCCACGCGGCGGCGGCACCCACGGCATCGGCAGCAGCCTGGCGGTGCAGGGCGTGCTGTCCGGCACTGCGCGCGTCGATGTGGCGGTGGATGTGGCGCGCGCCCTGGCCGGCGCCCAGGCCGTGCTGGTCAGCGTGCCGCCCCATGCGCTCGGCCCCGTGCTGCGCCGCATCGCGCCCATGTTGGCCGATGGCGTGCCGGTGCTGCTGGCGCCGAGCCATTCCCTGGCCCCGCTGCTGCTGGACCGCCTGCTGGCCCGCGCCGGCTGCCGCGCGGCGATCGGCGCCATGGCAACCCCGCCGGTGGTGGCCGAACGCCTGGCCGGGGACGAGCTGCGCATCCTGGCGCTGCCGGAGGTGGTGGAGCTGGCCGCGGTGCCCGCCGCCTCCGCCGGGGCGCTGGCCGGGCTGTGCACGGATTTGTTCGGCATGGGCTTCGTGCCGCTGGCCGATGCGCTGGGCGCGGCGCTGGCCGCACATGAGCCGGTGCTGCAGGCCGCCCTGGCGCTGGGCAATGTCACCCGGATCGAGGCCCGGGAGGATTGGGACCAGCATGCCCGCATGACGCCGGCGATCTGCCGCCTGGCGGAACGCCTGGATGCGGAGCGGCTGGACCTCGCCAAGGCCTATGGCCATGCGGTGCCGAGCCTGGCCGCCGGGCTGCACCGGCTGGGCGGCGTGCCGGAAGCGCCGCTGCCGGTGATGGCCCGCGCCCTGGCCGCGGCCCGCCCCTCCCCCGGCTTGCGCGGGCTGGATGCCGCGCATCTGGCGGTCAGCGTCACCTATGGCCTGGCGCTGTGGCTGCGCCTGGCCCGGCCGCGCGGCGTGGACATGCCGCTGACCCGTGCGGCGATCGCGGTGCTGGAGGCGATGTGGGGCGGCAGCCTGGGCGGTGACGACCTGCTGGAAGGGCTGGATTTCGCCCAGCTTCCGGCGCTGCTGCGGGACGGGCACGCCCGGTAGCGCGCTTGCCCGCCTTGCCCGCCTTGCCGGCCGTCAGGCGGTCCAGGCCGCCATGGTTGCCAGGGCGCATTCCCGCATGACGCCGAGCGAACGCTGCGTTGCCTCCGCCCCGATGATGAAGGGGTTGGGGCGGCCGGGGGCCTTCTGCGCCAGCTTCTCCGCCGCATTGTCCCAGAGCGGGTGGTTCGACAGGAACACGGTGACATTCTGCCGCGCCGCCACCTCCGCCGCCCGGGTGGTCGCGTCGATATAGGCTTGCAGGCGCGGGACCCGGTTCGGCTGCCGTCCGAAGTTGAAGGCGGTGCCGCCCCACAGCATGGCGCGATGCGTCTGCCCGCCCTCCTTCACGTCGAAGACCAGGGTGATGGTGCCCCAGGTGTGGCCGGGGGTGATCAGCACTTCCATCGTCGTGTCGCCGAGCCGGATCAGGCTGCCATCCTGCACCGAGATATCGCGCCGCGGCGGGCGGCCCCAATCGGGGCGGTCGAATTCGAGCTGCGTCTCCATCATGGTCCAGTCCACATCGCTGCAGACCACGCGGGTGCCGTAGCGGCGGGTGAAATGGCCGGCACCACCGTAATGGTCGCCATGGCCATGGCTGACGATGAGCTGCTTCACCTGGGCGGGGTCGAGGCCGAGGCGGCGCATGCCGGCATCGGTGATCTGTTCCGCCTCCTCGTCATTGTCCATCGCATCGATCAGGATGATGCCGTCCGAGGTGGTGACGGCCCAGGCGGTGACCCATTGGCTGCCGGCGAAATGCAGGTTGTCGAAGGCGCTGGCGGCGAGCGGCGGCGGCAGGGCGCGCAGCTGATCGGGGCTGAGGGATCGCAGCCCCGGCGTGGGGGACGCAACCTCCCCCAGCCGCAACAGCGCAGTCAGGTCGGTGCCGGCCAGCGCCCGGGCATTGGCCAAATGCCGCTGCACCGCCGGAAGCTGGGCCACGGCCGGGCTGACCGGCAGAGCCATGGCCAGACAGCAGGCGCAGCCAAGGCTGAGCAGCTGGCGGCGGCTGGGGGCGACGCTTTCGGCCCGCAGGGGCTGGCGGCCGCTTCGCTTGAAGAACGACATGCGTGTGATCTCCCGTCTCGCGCAGTCTTTGGCGCGCTGGACGGTATACTCCCGAGCCTGGGCGGCTTACGTCAATAGGCCAGATGAATAGCCTAATGAATCAGCCCGCTACCGCCCGGCCGCGCGGCGCAGGCGAGGCTTCTCCCCGGCCGGCACTTCGCGGTCCAGCAGCCCATGCATGGCGGCGACCGTCTGCGGGCTGAGGCGGTGGATACCCTCCGCCAGGCGGTTGGCGAGCGCAGTGGCCTCCGGCGTCAGCCCGGCGGTGTCCAGCGTGACGCGGGGGTGGGAGAGTTTCGCGAGCTCCGACAGCGTCTCCGCCTCGTCCCAGATCAGGCCGAAGAATTCATTCACCTGGTGCACCAGCCCGGCCGAGGGGCGGCCGCGATGGCCGTGTTCCAGCGCGGAGAGATAGGCGGAGGAGACCTGGAGGTGGGTCGCCATGTCCTTCAGCGTCACCCGGCGCTGGCGCCGCAGCATCCGCAGCTGGGCGCCGAAGGGGGTCACCGCTTGACGGTTCCGTTGGTGCGCCGGCGGCGCAGTAGCAGGTTCACGGCGCCGGAATTGGTCGGATGCGGATGCGCGGCGCCCAGCACCAGGGGGCGCAGTTCCGGGTCGTTCAGCCAATGCGGCAATTCGCGCTGCAGGATGCCGCCCTCCGGCTGCGGCCCCTTCCCCGTCACCACGGTGACGGTGCGCACGCCTTCCGCGGCCGCGCGGTGCAGGAACGCCCGAAACACCAGATGCGCCTCCACCACCCGCCTTCCATGCAGGTCCAGCGTGCGCTCCGCCTGCATGTCGCCGCGGCGCAGCGCCGCCCAGCGCTTGCGGTCCAGGCCGCCCGGCACCTCGCCCACGCGGATTTCCGGCGGCGGCAGCGGGCGGGCCGGCTTTGGCGGCGGCGCGATGGCCAGCTGTGCGGGCGGCGCCGGGGCGGGTGCTTCCGCCGGGGCGGCGGGGGCCGGTGGGCGTTGATGGCCGAATAGCGGCCGGATTTCCGCGGTGAAGGCGCGCCACAGCGCGAGATCGGCCTGGTTCAGCCGTTTTTCGCGCATGGTCCTGGTCAATCGCCTGCTGCGGCGGGGGCGCCCGGCTGGGTGCTGGCCGCGGCCTGCGCTGCCGGCTCATCCTCCACCAGGATGATGTGCAGGCGGCGCGGGCCATGCGCGCCGAGTTCCAGCGTCTGCTCGATATCGGCGGAGCGGGAGGGGCCGGTGACCAGCATGATGTTGCGCGGCATGAAGCCGCCGGTCAGCGCATCCGGCGCCCCGTTCCGCAGCCGGTCCCAGGCTTCCTCATAGGCGCCGACCACGTCGGAGGCGCGCAGCACCGCGATCTCGGTATCCGGCAGCAGGTTCAGCGTGGTCGGGCGGGTGGCGGCGGAGGGCAGCACCAGCGTGCCGGTCTCGGCAATGCCGGCCCAGGCCTGTTGCAGCGATACGGCGTCCGAGGCTTCGGCGCGGCGCGCCTCCCGCTCCAGCATCGGGCGGCCGGACCAGTCGATGCCCAGCAGGTCCGGATGCGGCGCCATGACGATGCGCGACGGCAGGTTCTGCGCCGCCAGGTAATCCGCGACCGCGCCGGGGATGGCGGCATGGTCCGGCACGCGTTCGACCGTGCCGAATTCCTTTTCCACATTGCGGATGAACAGCGCGATCTGCTCCGGCCGTGGCAGGCGGGACCGGGCCGGGATCAGGTGGCGCGGATGGGTGGCGAGGCGCCCGGCCAGCATCGCCTGCTGGTCCGCCGGCAGCGGGCCGCGCTTCAGCCCGCGGCGGATGGCGCCGAGGATGGCATCCTTGCTCATCGTTGTTCGGCCTCCATGGCGTCGCGCACCGCCTGTTCCAGCCTGGCCAGCGCGGTTTCGATCCGGTCCAGATCCTCGTTCAGCCGCGCGGAGGGCGTGTCCGCATCGATGGCCGCGTAGATTTCCGCCAGCGTGCCGGTGGGGCGCGGGGCGGTGCGGGTGGGGACGCGCTGGTCGGGGAAGCGGTAGCCATGGATGCGCTCCGCCTCCTCTGGCTGCGTCTGGTCGTGGCTCATCGGCGCGCCCGCTGCTCCGTCCTTTGGGCGGCCTTGTAGCGCGCCATGAAGGTGCCGCCCGGTTCGGGCGCCGGCAAATCCCGCCCCGCGGTCCAGCCGCCGGCCAGCGGCAGGGAGGTGAACTTGCCCTTGCCACGGCCGAGCCAGGACAGCGCGCCGATGCCGAGCTTCGTCGCCATGCGGTACACCGCCGGCCGCTTCGCGAACCAGGCCCAGAAGGCGAGGCCGGAGCGCATGGCTTGCGGCGACAAGTGCCGTTCGAATTCGCGTTCGCGCCAGTGCCGCATCAGCTTCGGCAGCGGGATCTTGACCGGGCAGACGCTTTCGCACTTCCCGCAGAAGGTGCTGGCATTGGGCAGGTTGCCGGCCTTGTCGATGCCGATCAGCGTGGGCGTCAGGACGCTGCCCATCGGCCCGGGATAGACCCAGCCATAGGCATGCCCGCCGGCCACGCCATAGACCGGGCAATGGTTCATGCAGGCGGCGCAGCGGATGCAGCGCAGCATCTCCTGGAAGTCCGTGCCGATCATGTTGGACCGGCCATTGTCGATCAGGACCACATGGTAGTCCTCCGGCCCATCCAGGTCGCCCGCGCGCCGGATGCCGGTGGAGAAGGTGGTATAGACGGAAAAATCCTGGCCGGTGGCGGACCGGGCGAGCAGGCGCAGCAGGCTGGTCGCATCCTCCAGCGTCGGCACGACCTTCTCGATGCTGGCCAGGACGATGTGGGTTTTCGGCAGGGTCTGCGTCAGGTCGCCATTGCCCTCATTGGTGACGATGACGTTGCTGCCGGTCTCGGCGATCAGGAAGTTGGCGCCGGTGATGCCGACATCCGCCGCCAGGAAGCGCGAGCGCAGTTTGGTGCGGGCTTCGGCCATGATGTCGCTGCGCTCATGGAACACGCGGTCCTTGGGCAGCTCCGTGTGGATCTCGCGGAAGGTTTTTTCCCAATCCTCCCGGTTCAGGTGGAAGGCCGGGCCGATGATGTGGCTCGGCGGCTCCTTGCGAATTTGCAGGATGTATTCGCCGAGGTCGGTTTCCACCGGCTCGATGCCATGGGCTTCCAGGTGCTCGTTGATGCCGAGCTCCTCGGAGATCATCGACTTGCCCTTGGTGACCGTGCGGGCGCCCTTGTCGCGGCAGATCTTCAGCACCGCCGCGCGCGCCTCATCCGCCGTGG
>LNFM01007509.1_pt1 | contig 17872 bp, 11 predicted proteins | sample 596031 | NCBI WGS metagenome assembly LNFM01 (sample SAMN04254537, study PRJNA301005) | activated carbon metagenome | isolation source: dual media filters at the Ann Arbor, Michigan drinking water treatment plant | place: USA: Ann Arbor | reverse complement strand
GCACCGACTGCGAGACGCTCAGGTTGCCGGCGGAGAGCAGGCACATGAAGCGGTCGCCCGGCTTCTCGTAGACGATCATTTTGCGGAAGGTGCTTATCTGGTCCAGGCCCGCGTTGGTGCGCGAGTCCGAGAGGAAGACCATGCCGGCGTTGAGCTTGACGGCGACGCAGTAAGTCATGATGAGGAAGCCAGTTTTTTCAGGGTGTAGAGCTGTTCCAGCGCTTCGCGCGGGCTCAGGGTGTCGGGGTCGATGCGGTCGAGTGCTGTCTGCAGCGGGTGGGCGTCGGCCTCCAGTGTCGCAGGTGGCGGGGCGAACAGGTCGACCTGGCTGCGGCTTTCCTCGCTCTGCGCCTCCAGCGCGGCCAGCGCGTGGCGTGCGTGTTGCACCACGCCGGCGGGCACACCGGCCAGGCGTGCGACCTGGATGCCGTAGCTGCGGCTGGCCGGGCCGGGCTCGATCTGGTGCAGGAACACGATGCCGCCCGCCTTGCCGCCGGCTTCGACCGCGCTCACATGCACGTTCACCGCTGCGTGGTGGCCGGCGGGGAACTCGGTGAGTTCGAAGTAGTGGGTGGCGAACAGCGTGAAGGCGCGCGACTTGTCGTGCAGGTGCGTGGCGATGCCGCCGGCCAGCGCGAGACCGTCGAAGGTGGAAGTGCCGCGGCCGATCTCGTCCATCAGCACCAGGCTCTCGGGTGTGGCGGCGTGCAGGATCTGCGCCGCCTCGGTCATCTCCACCATGAAGGTCGACTGCGCGTTGGCCAGGTCGTCGGCCGCGCCGATGCGGGTGTGGATGGCGTCGACGGGGCCGAGCCTGCAAGAGGCTGCAGGCACAAAGTAGGTGCTCTTGCCGCCCATGTTGGGGCCGGTGATCACCTGCATGCGCTGCTTGGGGCCGAGCACCGTGTCGTTGGCGATGAAGCTGCCGCCGCTGGTCTCGTTGAGCCGCGCCTCCACCACCGGGTGGCGTCCGCCGCGGATGTCGATGCAGGGCTCCGGCACGAGCTGCGGCGCGCTCCAGTTGAGCGTGAGCGAACGCTCGGCCAGGGCGCACAGCGCATCGAGCGCAGCCATGGCCCGCGCCAGTTGCGTGAGCGACGCAATGAAGGCCTGCAGCTGGTCGAGCAACTGCTCGTACAGCCACTTCTCGCGCGCCAGCGCACGGTCCTGCGCCGAGAGGGCTTTGTCTTCAAACGCCTTGAGCTCGGGCGTGATGAACCGCTCGGCATTTTTCAGAGTCTGGCGGCGGCGGTAGTCGTCGGGCACCTTGGCCGCCTGGCCTTGTGTGACCTCGATGTAGAAGCCGTGCACCTTGTTGAACTGCACCCGCAGGTTGGTGATGCCGGTGCGCGCGCGCTCGCGCTGCTCGAGTTCGATCAGGAAACCGTCGCAGTTGGTCTGGATGGCGCGCAGCTCGTCGAGTTCTGCGTCGAAGCCGTCGGCGATCACACCACCGTCGCGCACCAGCGCAGCGGGCTCGGCGAGCAGGGCGGCGCGCAGCAACTCGGCGCAGCCCTCGGGTGGCGTGAGGTGCTGGCCCATGCCGTGCAGCAATCCGCCGGGCTCCTGCGGGCCGAGCTGGCGAGCCAACTGCTGTGCGCGCTCCAGCGTCTGGCCCAGACCCACCAGCTCGCGCGGTTTGACCTGGCGCAACGCGGTGCGCGCGGTGATGCGTTCCACGTCGCTCGCGCCCTTGAGCGACGCGCGCAGGCCCTGCCACAGACCGTCGCGCAGCGTGTTGATGGCGGCCAGCCGCGCGCGCGCCTGGGTGCGGTCGCGCCGGGGCTCCAGCAGCCAGCTGCGCAGCGCGCGGCTGCCCATGCCGGTGCAGCACACGTCGAGCAACGAGAACAGCGTGGGGCTGGTCTCGCCGCGCAGGGTCTGGGTGAGTTCGAGGTTGCGGCGGGTGTTCTGCGGCAGGTCGATCAGCTCGCCGCTGCGCGCCACCTGCAGGCTCTTCACATGGCTGAGCGCGCGGCCTTGCGTGTGTTCGGCGTAGTTGAGCAGGGCCGACGCGGCGGCGTGGGCATCCATCAGGTCTTGCGCGTCCCAGGCAGACAGGCTCGCGGCCTGCAGCTGCTCCAGCAGCTTGCGCTGGCCCAGGCCGGCGTCAAACGCCCAGGCCGGGCGCAGCACCGCCACAAGCCGTTGCCCGTTGGTGGGGCTGGCCAGCGCCAGCACCGATTTTTCGAAGCTGGTGGAGGTGTCGGCGCTGTAGAGCAGCTCGCCCGGGTTCACGCGCGCCACCCAGTCGGCGAGTTCGTCGCTGGCGCACTGCGCGAGGAACACGATGCCCTGCGTGACCGACATCCAGGCCAGGCCGCAACCGGTGCGCGCACCGGGGTGCACCGCCATCAACAGGGCTTCGGACTTGTCGGAGAGCAGTTCGCTGTCGGTCAGCGTGCCGGGCGTGACCACGCGCACCACCTTGCGCTCCACCGGCCCCTTGGACGTGGCGACGTCGCCCACCTGCTCGCAGATGGCCACAGACTCGCCCAGCTTGATGAGGCGCGCGAGGTAGGTGTCGACCGAATGAAAGGGCACACCGGCCATCACCACCGGCTGCCCACCCGACTGGCCGCGCTGCGTGAGCGTGATGTCGAGCAGGCGCGCGGCTTTCTCGGCATCGCCAAAGAACAGCTCGTAAAAATCGCCCATGCGGTAGAACAGCAGCGTGTTCGGGTACCCGGCCTTCAGGCCGAAGTACTGCTGCATCATGGGGGTGTGCCCGGACAGGTCTGCGGGCACCTGCGCCTCGGGGGCGGATTCCTTGTGCATCAACGGCTTACAGATGGATTGTTCGGGGCTGAAGACCGGTTGACGGTTCGCCCGAGCGGCTTCAGTGAGGGGCTACATCTTATGGGATGGCCACCACGCAGCCCCGGCGGGTGCGGGGCTTTGGGAGGCGGTCAGCGCACCAGCTGCGGGTGCTGTGCGAACAGTTCCGCGACCCACTCCACGAACGCCCGCACCTTCGCGCTCAGGTGGCGGTTGGGCGGGTAGACCACGTACAGCGGAATCACCGGGCCGGTCCAGTCGGGCAGCACCTGCACCAGCTCGCCGCGCTGGATCAGCGGCTCGGCGGTGAAAGACGGCACCTGCGCGATCCCCAGGCCCGCCAGCACGGCGGTGGTCACGGCGTTGTTTTCGTTCAGCGCGAGCTTGTGGCGGCCTGAAATCTCCAGCAACTGGCCGTCCTTCTCGAACTCGCCCGGGTAGTGGCGCCCGGTGCGGGTTGAGAAGTGGTTCACCACGGTGTGTTCGTTCTCCAGTTGCTCCGGGTGCGTGGGTGTGCCGTGCGCCTTCAGGTACGCGGGCGAGGCCACCGCGACCAGCGGCACGTTGGCCACGCGCCGCGCCACGAGCGACTGGTCCAGCAGCTCGCCGCCGCGGATCACGCAGTCCACGTTGTCGACCAGCAGGTCCACCGAGCGGTCGGTCACGCCCAGGTCGAGCTGGATGTCGGGGTATCGGCGGTAGAAGTCGTCCAGCGCAGGAATGATGAGCTCGCGCGCCACCGAGGTGCCCACGTCCACGCGCAGGCGCCCGCTGGGTTTGGCCTGCGCGTTGGTCATGCTGGCCTCGATGTCGTCCAGGTCGTTGAGCACACGCGCCGTGCGCTCGTAGTAGGCCGCGCCATCGGGCGTGACGGTCACGCGCCGCGTGGTGCGGTTGAGCAGTTTGACCTTCAGGCGCGCCTCCAGGTGCTGCACCAGCTTGGTCACCGTGCCCTTGGGCAGGTCCAGCGACTCCGCCGCCTTGGTGAAGGTGCCGGCCTCCACCACCCGCGCAAACACGCGTATTGATTGAATCTGATCCATGCCCTCACCCCACCATCTGCTGTTTTGTGGGCGGATTGTTCATCGAATGGAAACAGACAAGGGGTGGCACAGGGCTTTATCCGCATCAGCCGCATGCCTATAGTCCAGCCATGGTTTCAACTTCCTCCACCTTCGTCCCGCCGGCCCCGACACAGACCTTGTCGGTGCCGGGCAAGCCACCGCTGGAACTGCGCGTTTGGGGCAAGAAGCCGCACGGCGCTGCGGTGCCGCTGGTGCTGCACTTCCATGGCGGCGCGTTTGTGTCGGGCGACCTGGACAGTGGCGCCTGCCTGGCCGGGCTGCTGGCCAGCTCGGGCGCGGTGGTGGCCTCGCTGGCCTACCCCCTGGCGCCCGCGCACCGTTTCCCGGACGCGGTGGAGGCGGGTTACGCGGCGCTGGAGTGGTTGCACAAACAGCGCACCCGCTTGGCCGGCACCGGCGCGCCGCTGTTTGTGGCGGGCGAAGAAGCCGGCGGCAACATCGCGGCTGCCGTGGCCTTCATGGTGCGCGACCGTGCCCACCCGCCGCTCGCCGGCCAGATCCTGGTGGCGCCCATGCTCGACCCGTGCAACGCCACCGCCTCGCTGCGCCAGACCATGGGCACCGCCACGGTGTGCAAATGGATGGCGGGCTGGCAGCAGTACCTGCGCGGCCCGATGGACGCCGAGCACCCCTATGCCGTGCCCGCACGCGCGCAGCGCCTCACCGGCCTGCCACCGGCGCTCATCCTCACCGGCGGTGACGACCCGATGCGCGACGAAGCCCTGGCGTACGCCGAACGCCTGCGCGAGGCCGGCATCACCGTGCACAGCGGCGTGTTGCCGTCGTCCACCGGCTGGCCCGACTCGCTGACCGAGTCGCCAGCAGAAGAATGTCCGTGCGCCGGCGAGGTGCGCGAACATTTCAGAGCCTTCTTCCAGGCCTCCGCGCCCCCGCCTGCGATTCCGCCGCCGTCCTGACGGCCCGCGCCCCTTTTCTCTCCACCCCTGTCATGCCAACCCCGGTCACCCACCGGGGGCGGCTTCGTTCGCCCTCAAAAAGGAAAAACCATGCCCAACCTGCCCGTTTTCAAGCGCCGCCTCTGGTGGCCCACCGCCGCCGCCCTCGCTGCCATCACCATCGCGGTGATCGTGCTCGCACAGGAATCCAACCCCGCGCAAGCCAGCGCGCCCGCCGGTGCACCACCGCCCGCGCCGGTGTCCGTGGCCACCGTGACCGAGAGCGACATCGCCGCGTGGGAGGAGTTCTCCGGCCGCCTGGAAGCGGTGGAGCGGGTGGACATCCGTTCGCGGGTGGCCGGTGTGGTGCAGGCCACCCATTTCCGCGAAGGCACATTGGTGGGCAAAGGCGACCTGCTGATCTCCATCGACCCCGCCCCGTATGAAGCGGACGTGGCGCGCGCCGACGCACAAACCGTGGCGGCGCAAGCGCGCGTGACGCACGCCGGCAACGAGCTGACGCGGGCCAGCCGCCTGTGGGAAGACAAGGCGATTGCGCGCCGCGAACTGGACGACCGCGAGAGCGCACTGCGCGAAGCCGAGGCCAACCTCAAGGCCGCGCAAGCCCAGCTGCAAAGCAGCCGCCTGAGCCTGGGCTACACGCAGGTGCGTGCGCCGGTGGCCGGGCGCATCGGCCGGCTGGAGGTGACCGTGGGCAACCTGGTCGCCGCCGGCCCGGGCGCGCCGGTGCTCACCACGCTGGTGTCGGTCAGCCCGATCTACGCCAGCTTCGACGCCGACGAGTCCACCGTGACCCGCGCGCTCAAAGGCCTGCCCGGTGGCAACCGGCCGGCGGTGGAGCGCATCCCCGTGCAGATGGGCACGTCGGCCAGCGCCGACACGCCACGCACCGGGCAGTTGCAGTTGATCGACAACCAGGTCGACCCGGCCAGCGGCACGGTGCGTGTGCGCGCCGTCTTCGACAACAAGGACGGCAGCCTGATGCCCGGGCAGTTCGCCCGCATCCGCATGGGCCAGCCGCAGACCGCGCGCACCCTGCTGGTGAGCGAACGTGCGGTGGGCACCGACCAGAACAAGAAGTTCGTGCTGGTGGTGGGCGAGGGCGACAAGACCGAGTACCGCGAAGTCACGCTGGGCGGCTCGGTGGACGGCCTGCGCACCGTGCTCAGTGGCCTCAAGCCCGGCGAACGCATCGTCGTCAACGGCCTGCAGCGTGTGCGCCCCGGTGACGTGGTGCAACCGCAGGTGGTGCCCATGAACGCTCCCGTTGCCGTGGCCAGGTCCTGAACCGTCGTGCGATTGAAGAGAACACCATGAACCTCTCGAAATTCTTCATAGATCGGCCGATCTTCGCGGGCGTGCTCTCGCTGCTGATCCTGATCGCCGGCCTGGTCGCGTTGCGCGGCCTGCCGATCTCAGAGTACCCCGACGTGGCGCCGCCCTCGGTGGTGGTGCGCGCCCAGTACCCGGGCGCCAACCCGAAAGTGATTGCCGAGACCGTGGCCACGCCGCTGGAGGAATCCATCAATGGTGTGGAAGGCATGCTCTACATGGGCAGCCAGGCCACCACCGACGGCGTGATGACGCTGACCGTGACCTTCAAGCTCGGCACCGACCCCGACAAGGCGCAGCAGCTGGTGCAGAACCGTGTGTCGCAGGCCGAGCCGCGCCTGCCCGAGGAGGTGCGCCGCCTGGGTGTGACCACCATCAAGAGTTCGCCCGACATCACGATGGTGGTGCACCTGGTCTCGCCCAATGACCGCTACGACATCAACTACCTGCGCAACTACGCGGTGCTCAACGTCAAGGACCGCCTCGCGCGCATCGACGGTGTGGGCCAGGTGCAGATCTTCGGCGGTGGTGACTACTCCATGCGCGTCTGGCTCGACCCGCAGAAGGTCGCGCAGCGTGGCCTCTCGGCCAGCGACGTGGTGGCTTCCATCCGGGGTCAGAACGTGCAGGCCGCCGCTGGTGTGGTCGGCGCTTCGCCCGGCCTGCCGGGGGTGGACATGCAGCTGTCCATCAACGCCCAGGGCCGCTTGCAGACCGAAGAAGAATTCGGCGACATCATCGTCAAGACCGGTGCCGACGGTGCCGTGACCCGCTTGCGCGACATCGCGCGGCTGGAAATGGGCGCGGCCGACTACTCGCTGCGTTCGCTGCTCAACAACCAGCCCGCGGTGGGCATGGGCGTGTTCCAGGCACCGGGCTCCAACGCGTTGGAGATCTCGGCCCAGGTGCGCGCGACCATGCTGGAGCTGCAGAAGAACATGCCCGAAGGCGTGGAGTACCGCATCGCCTACGACCCCACGCAGTTCGTGCGCGCCTCCATCGACTCGGTGGTCATGACCTTGCTCGAAGCCATCGCGCTGGTGGTGCTGGTGGTGATCCTGTTCCTGCAGACCTGGCGCGCCTCCATCATTCCGCTGCTGGCGGTGCCGGTGTCGGTGGTGGGCACGTTCGCGGTGCTGCACCTGCTCGGTTTTTCGATCAACGCGCTCTCGCTGTTCGGCCTCGTGCTGGCCATCGGCATCGTGGTGGACGACGCCATCGTGGTGGTGGAGAACGTGGAACGCAACATCGAGGCCGGCCTGTCGCCGCGCGACGCGACCTACCGCGCCATGAAAGAGGTGTCGGGTCCCATCATCGCGATTGCGCTGGTGCTGGTGGCGGTGTTCGTGCCGCTGGCTTTCATCAGTGGCCTCACGGGTCAGTTCTACAAACAGTTCGCGGTGACCATCGCGATCTCCACCGTGATCTCGGCGGTCAACTCGCTCACGCTGTCGCCCGCGCTCGCCGCCTTGCTGCTGCGCAGCCACGACGCGCCGAAGGACGCGCTCACGCGCGGCATGGACCGTGTGTTCGGTGGCCTGTTCCGTGGCTTCAACCGCCTTTTCAACCGCGGCTCCGAGGCCTACAGCGGCGGTGTCGGTCGTGTCATCTCGCGCAAGGCGCTGATGATGGTGATCTACCTCGCGCTGGTGGGTGTGACCTTCGGCCTGTTCAAGGCGGTGCCCAGCGGTTTTGTGCCCGCGCAGGACAAGCAGTACCTGATCGGCTTTGCGCAGCTGCCCGACGGCGCCACGCTGGACCGCACGGAAGACGTGATCCAGCGCATGGGCGAGATCACCCGGCAGAACCCGAACGTGGAAGACGCCATCGCTTTCCCCGGTCTGTCCATCAACGGCTTCACCAACAGCTCGAACTCCGGCATCGTGTTCGCCACGCTCAAGCCCTTTGCCGAGCGCAAAAACGCCGACCAGAGCGGTGGCGCCGTGGCGGGTCAGCTGAACCAGGCCTACGGGCAGATCCAGGACGCCTTCATCGTGATGTTCCCGCCGCCGCCGGTGGCGGGCCTGGGCACCACGGGGGGCTTCAAGCTGCAACTCGAAGACAAGGCCTCGCTCGGTTTTGAAGCGATGGACGCGGCCGTGAAAGCCTTCATGGCCAAGGCGTACCAGACGCCGGAGCTCGCCGGCATGTTCACGAGCTGGCAGGTCAACGTGCCGCAGCTCTACGCCGACATCGACCGCACCAAGGCGCGCCAGCTCGGCGTGCCGGTCACGGACATCTTCGACACCATGCAGATCTACCTCGGCAGCCTGTATGTGAACGACTTCAACCAGTTCGGCCGCACCTACAGCGTGCGCGCCCAGGCCGATGCGCCGTTTCGCGCGCGCGCCGAAGACGTGGGCCTGCTCAAGGTGCGTTCGACCACGGGCGAGATGGTGCCGCTGTCGGCGCTGATGAAGGTGAATTCGAGCTTCGGCCCGGAACGCGCCATGCGCTACAACGGCTACCTCTCGGCCGACATCAACGGCGGCCCCGCGCCCGGCTTCTCGTCGGGCCAGGCGCAGGACGCGATCGAGCGCATTGCCGCCGAGACGCTGCCGCAGGGCATCGGGTTTGAATGGACCGAGCTCACCTACCAGGAGATCCTGGCCGGCAACTCCGCGCTGTGGGTGTTCCCGCTCGCCATCCTGCTGGTGTTCCTGGTGCTGGCCGCGCAGTACGAAAGCCTCACGCTGCCGCTGTCCATCATCCTGATCGTGCCCATGGGCCTGCTCGCCGCGATGACGGGCGTGTGGCTGGACGGGGGCGACAACAACGTGTTCACGCAGATCGGGCTGATCGTGCTGGTGGGGCTGTCGGCGAAGAACGCGATCCTGATCGTGGAGTTCGCGCGCGAGCTGGAGTTTGCCGGGCGCACACCGGTGCAGGCCGCCATCGAAGCCAGCCGCCTGCGCCTGCGCCCCATCCTCATGACTTCGCTGGCCTTCGTGATGGGCGTGCTGCCGCTGGTGCTGGCCACCGGTGCGGGCGCCGAGATGCGCTCGGCCATGGGTGTGGCCGTGTTCGCCGGAATGATCGGTGTCACCGCCTTCGGCCTGTTCCTCACGCCGGTGTTTTATGTGCTGCTGCGCCAGCTCGCCGGCAACCGACCGCTGCGCCAGCACGGCGAGATCCCGCACGTCGAGGGCTTCGCCTCCAGTGGCGGCAACGCCCGCCCCGTGCCCGCCGCCCCGCTGACCCATTGAAGGACATCCCATGAAAAATCTTCATCGCCTGCTGCCCCTGGTCGCCGCCCTGGTGCTGGCGGGTTGCGCCACCGCGCTGCCCACCTTGCCGCCGTCGGTCGAGGCGCCGCCGCAGTTCAAGGAACTGGCACGCCAGACCGAACAATGGACCACCGTCCAGCCCGCCGAGGCACAGAGCCGCGGCACCTGGTGGACAGCCTTCAACGACCCAGTGCTCGACCAGTTGGTCGTGCGCGCGGAGGCGGGCAACACCGGTATTCAGGAAGCTGCGGCGCGGCTGGCCCAGGCCCGTGCGTTGGTGCGCGGTGCGCAGGCCGACCGCGCACCGCAGATCGGTGTGGGCGCTGCCGCCGACCGCGGGGCCGGTGCCAACACCGCCAGCGGATCAACGCCGGCCACGCTGCTGCAAACCGGCCTGAGCCTGTCGTACGAGCCCGATCTGTTCGGACGCCTGTCGCGTGCCCAGGACGCCGCCGCGCTCGACGCGCAATCGCGCGAGGCGCTGCTGCAAAGCACGCGCCTGCTGGTGCAGGCCGAGGTGGCGCAGACCTACCTGGCCCTGCGCGCCACCGACACCGAACGTGCACTGATGAGCGACACCGCCACGGCCTACGCCGACACGCTGCGACTCACACAGCGCCGCTTTGAGGCCGGTGACGTGGCCGAGCTGGACGTGATCCGCATCGAGACCGAACTCGCCGCCACCGAGGCCGAGGTGATTGCGCTGGACCGCGCACGCGCCGAACTCGAACACGCACTGGCCGTGTTGCTGGGCGAACCGGTGTCGGGCTTCGCGCTCACGCCCGACACAACCGTGCGCACACTGCCCGTGATCCCGCCCGGTGTGCCCGCCACCGTGCTGGCGCGCCGGCCCGACGTGGCCGCTGCACAGGCGTCGCTGCTGGCCGCGCAGGCCCGCGTGGGCGTGGCCCAGGCCGCGTGGTTCCCCAGCGTGTCGCTCACCGGTGCGGCGGGCTTCGCGTCGCCCGAGCTGGGCGACCTGTTCAAGTGGTCCGCCCGCGCCTGGGGCGTGGGTGCGCTGCTGTCCATGCCGCTGTTCGACGGCGGGCGGCGCGAGGCCGGTGTTCAGGGATCGCAAGCGCAGTTCGACGCGGCGGCGGCGAGCTACCGCGGCCAGGTGCTCAACGCACTGCGCGAAGTGGAAGACCAGCTCTCGGCGCTGCGCCTGCTGCAGCAGCAGTCGCTGGCGCAAGGTCGTGCCGTGAGCGCCTCGCAGCGCGCCAGCGCGATCTCGGAAACGCGCTACCGCAATGGGCTGGTGAGCCAGCTGGAGCTGCTGGACGCGCGCCGCAACGAGCTGCTCAACCGGCGCCAGGCGCAACGCGTGGAGGCGGCGCAGCAGCAAGCCACGGTGCGGCTGGTGCGCGCTTTGGGCGGAGGGTGGGGCAACGCCAGCACGGTGGCAGCGGGCATCAGCCCGCGCGCGCTGTGAGGCGTGCGTAGAGCAGGCCGGCAATCACCGCGCCGGCGGCCATCACCAGCAGGCCGGGCAGGTGGCGCGTGGCGTCGATGAACACCGGCATGGGTGCCACGGCATCCACCGTGCGCACCGCAGCCACCATGCCGATGCCGGCGGCCACCGCCAGCAGCGGGCTGCGCCAGCTGGGCCAGCGGCGCGCCACCCACGCGGCCACGGTCAGCGCCGGCAACCAGCCCGCGGCCAGGATGCCGGCGTAGACCGGTGCGAATCCGATCAGGTCTTGCAAGGTGGTTCGCGCCCGTTCGGCCATGGGGATGGCCACGCCCACGTCCAGCAGCGCTTGCAGGTTCCACTGCGTCTGCACCACCGAACCCCAGACGCTGGCCAGCAACCAGGCCAGCAGCAGCGGCACGAGATGCCGCGTCCAGCGTGGGGTCGGGGAATCGTTCGCGGTGCGGGATCTCATAATCGTTTGAATTATGAAATACGTGCTGGCTGTCTTTTTGGGTGCATGGGTCCTGGTGACGTCGGCGCAAGCCGCTGGATACCGCGTGGAAACCGTGGCCAGCGGCTTGGAACACCCCTGGTCGCTGGCCTTCCTGCCCGGCGGCCGAATGCTGGTGACCGAACGACCGGGGCGGCTGCGTGTGATCGAGCCCGGTCCCGATGGCCGACCGCAGTTGCGTGGTGAGCCGGTGGCCAACGTGCCGGCGGTGCTGGCGCGCGGGCAGGCCGGGCTGTTCGATGTGGTGGTGGACCCGGCGTTTGCGGTCAATGGCCGGGTGCTGCTGTCCTTTGCCCATGGCCAGCCCGAGGCCAACCACCTGCGTGTGGTGCGCGCCCGCTTCGACGGCCGCCAGCTGCTGGACGTGCAGCCCATCTTCACATCGCAGCCGGCCAAGACCGAGGCGCAGCATTTCGGCGGCCGCATGGTCTGGCTGGCCGATGGCAGCCTGCTGCTCGGCATGGGCGACGGCAACCTCGAGCGAACCGATGCACAGCGGCTGCACACCCACCTGGGCAAGCTGCTGCGCATCCAGCCCGACGGCAGCGTGCGGGCCGACAACCCGTTTCGCCAGCGAGCCGACGCCCGGCCCGAGATCTACAGCATCGGCCACCGCAACCCGCAGGGCATGGTGGTGGTGGACGGCGTGCCTTACTCGCACGAGCATGGCGCGCGCGGCGGCGACGAGTTGAACCGCATCGAACCCGGGGCCAACTACGGCTGGCCCGTGACCACGGGTGGCATCGACTACACCTACGCCCGCATCACGCCCTACCGCAGCCTGCCCGGCATTCAGGCGGCGCTGGTGGAGTGGACGCCGTCGATCGCACCGGCCGGCCTCGCCTGGTACGACGGTGCGCTGTTTCCCGCGTGGCGGGGCAGCTTGTTCGTGGCGGCGCTGAAGGAGCGCAGCGTGCGCCGTGTGCCCATGGCCGGCGGCGTGCCCGGGACGCAAGAGGTCTTGTTTCAGGAGCTGGGCGAGCGCATCCGCGACGTGCGCGCCGGGCCCGATGGTGCGATCTACCTGCTGACCGACAGCGCCAACGGTCGGGTGCTGCGCGTGGTGCCCACCACGCCGTGAAACCGGCTCAGGCCGAAGGCGGTGGGTGCACCGTTTTCTTCACCAGAAACAGCGCGACCGGCCTGAAGATCACCACACAGATGAAGGCGACCGGGAAGGCCACCGCGTAGCCGTGCAGAACGCGCGCCAGGTAGCCCGCACCCAGGCCCGAGTTGATGGCAACCAGAGCGGCGCTCACCACGAAGGCGATGATGCCGGCCATGTAGGCGGCAAACGCGATGCCGGTGAGCTTGTGGGGCAGTTTCATGGGGTGTTTTCAGAAGGGAACGGCGCGAACACGGGCCGGTGATTCTGGCACGGGGTGCCCGCGCCCGCGGCTCAGACGGCCTGCGCTTCCAACTGCGAGCGCAACGCTGCCACCTGGTCGCGCAGCGCGGCGTTGTCGGCTTGCAGTTCGGCCACTTTCAGGCGCAGGCTGTTCAGCTCGTCGGACGGTGCCGACGTGGGCGCTTCTTCACCGGCCTCCGGCGGCTTGCGGCGCCCGTCGCGTGCGCGCTTGGCCGCCAGTTTGAGTTCGTCCTTGCCGGCGAGCGCAGCGGCCACCTGCTCCTCGGCCGGCAGGCCGGCCACCGCTGCGGCGGCGTTGAGCGAAATCGCGCCGGCCTTCAGCGCTTCCACCAGCTCGGGCGCGGCCTGTTTCTGGATCTTTTCGATCTGCACCACCTGGCTGCTGCTCAGCCGGGCTGCCTTGGCAATGTCTTCGCGGCTGTGCAGCGGACGGGCTGGCGGCGCAACGGGTGCGTCTGGTGCCGGGGTGGGCAGAGCGTCGTCGGGCGGCAGGTCGTCGGGTGAGGGGGTGGAGGCCAGAAAGCGCGAACGCCGCGCGGCCATGATCTCGCGCTTGCGCAAGGCGAGCACGCCGCGCTGGAAGTCCGACACGCTGCGCCGGCCCAGGTGCTGGTCGATCATCCACAGGTGCACGTCTTCCATGGACTGGAAGTGCGTGTTCTGCACCGTCTGAAACGCCAGGCCGTGCTTCTGGCAGATGCCGTACCGGTTGTGCCCGTCCACCAGCACGTCGCCCCACAGCACCAGCGCATCGCGGCAGCCTTCGGTGAGGATGCTGCGCTCCAGCGCTTCGTATTCGTCCGGGGTCAGGGGGTCGATGTAGGCTTTGAGGTCCGGGTTGACGGTGATGTGCATGGGGTGGGTGTGCAGGGAACGCGTAGAGGAAAAGTGCAGGGGAGAGGGGCGCGAATTGTAGATGGCCCCGTGTTTGTGGCCGGGCGCCGCCGGCCCGGCTTGCGGGCGCGTACATTAGGGTGGAGATGGGGTGCACAGGGGGGTCTTGGGTGGAATGCCCGAGCTTGGTGTCTGCAATGTGCTTGCCCCGCGAGAAGTCACCCAGCGATTGTGCGGACACCGGAAACCGTCGACCCGAACCACCAGCACGCATGTCCGAAGCTGCACCAGCACCCGCTCCCGGCGAGCCGGTCCTTCCACCGTCCGCCTCGGCGTCGGCAGGGGCTTCCATCCTTCCTTTCGATGCCATCTTCATGGCCGCGCCGTTGCCGGCATCGGTGTCCCGCTGGCGCGATGGTCGCCTGCTCGCCGTCAACGACGCCTGGGTGGCGATCACGGGTCTGTCGCGCGAAGAGGCCATCGGCCGCACCACGGTGGAACTGGGGCACTGGCGGGGCACGGTTGAGCGAGAGCGGTTTCTGCTCGATCTGCCGGGCCCCGACGATGTGCAGGTGCTCCACTTCAAAGGGGGTCACGCGCACCGGGTCCGCATGCACGCCACCGCGCTGGAAGCCACGCCCGAGAAGCTGCTGCTGGTCTACTTCACCGAGACCACGCGCGAGCAGGAGGCCGAGGCAGCGCTGGCCCAGTCGAACGCTGCGTTGAAACTGGCCAACGTGGAATTGCAGCAGCGCGTGGAACTGCACGTTGCCATCGAGAAGCTGGCCCGGGTGGGTCATTGGATGAATGGCGAGATCGCGGAGCATGTGCAGTGGTCGCCTGGTCTGTACGACATCACGGGCGTGGCGTACCAGCACCCGGTGTCGCGCGAGGTCGAGCGCGGCGGCATCCACCCCGACGACCTGCCGGCCTGGTTGGACGCCCGCGCCGCGCTGGACAGCCGGGAGGTTGAATTCCGCTGGCTGCGCCCCGACGGCGAGCAGCGCTGGTTTCGCACCCGCCTGAGCCAGACCTCGGTGGCGGGCCATTCCCAGACCGACTTTGGTGTGGTGCAGGACATCACGGCCGAACGCCAGGCCACAGAACAGCTCGCCCGGCAGCTGGATCTGCTGCAGAACATTGCCCAGCGCGTGCCCGGCATGATGTTCCAGGCGAAGTTGTCGCCCGAGGGCCGGAGCACCATCCTGTATGTGAACGACGCGGCGCGCGAGATGCTGGGCGTGGAGCCCAAGGAATTGCAGAGCGATGCGCGCATCCTGTTCCAGCGCGTGCACGCCGACGACCGGGCCGATGTCATTGCTTCGCTGGCCAACTCCGCGCGCGAGCTGACCTACTGGCGCCAGACCTACCGCGTGGACCTGCCCGGGCGCGGTCTGCGCTGGTACCGGGTGGAGGCTGTGCCCCAGCGAGAGCCCGACGGCTCGGTGGTCTGGCACGGTTTCACGGCCGACGTGACCGACGCCCGGCTGGCGGCTCAGCGTGTCGAGCGGCAGCAGCAGATGCTGGAAGCGGTGCGCCGCGCGCAGGCGGTGTTCATTGAAACCGAGGACAAGCGCGGTGCGTTCGAAGGTCTGCTGGACGCGTTCATCCAGCTCACGAGCAGCGGCTACGGCTTTGTGGGCGAGGTGCTGTACGACGTCAACGACAAGCCCTATTTGCGCACCCACGCCATCACCGACATCTCGTGGGACGAAGTCTCGCGGCGCATGTACACCGACCAACTCGACGCCGGCATGACTTTCAGCAACCTGAAGACCTTGTTCGGGCATGCGATGACCACCGGTCTGCCCGTGATTGCCAACCATCCGCGCAGCGATCCGCGCGCCGCGGGCATGCCCAAGGGGCACCCACCCATGGACGCTTTCCTCGGCATCCCCCTGGCCGTGGGTGACCGGCTGGTGGCCATGGTCGGGCTGGCCAACCAGCCCGACGGTTACAGCGAGGCCGACATCGAGTTTTTGCAACCGCTGCTGGGCGCTGTGCGACAGCTGGTGCTGGCCTGGCGCAGCCTGCAGGAGCGCAAGCGCACGCGCAACCAGCTGGAAGCCACGAGCGCCTTGCTGGCCGAGAAGAGCGCGGCCTTGCAGGCCACGCTGGACAGCATCAGCCAGGGCCTGACCAAGGTGTCGCCCGACGGGCAGATCCTGTTCTACAACCGCCGCACGCTGGAGCTGCTGGACCTGCCCGACGAGTTGATGGCCAAGCGACCCACGCACGAAGAGATGGTGAAGTTCCAGCGCGAGCGGGGCGATTTTGGCGACCAGTTGCAGCTGATCGATCCCACCGCCAGGCGCTACCTGGAAGAACAACCGGGTCCCGTCGCCTTGCCGGACCACTACTGGCGCAAGACGAAAGACGGGCGCACGCTGGAGATTCGCGCGCGCCAGCTGCCCGACGGCGGGGTGGTGCGCACCTTCACCGACGTGACCTCCTACATCTCCACACAGGAAGCCCTGCGCGATGAGCGCCAGCGACTGGCATGGGTGCTGGACGCCACGCGCCCCGGCATCTGGGAGACCAACCTCACCCAGCGCACGCTGAGCATCAACGAACGCTGGGCCGAGATGCTGGGCCACACCCTGGCCGAACTGACGCCCGTCACCTACGACACCTGGGAGTCCCGCGTACACCCCGACGACCTGGTGAAGGCCGACGCGGCGCGCGATCGGCACATGCGGGGCGAGCTGCCGTTTTACGACTGCGATCTGCGCCTCAAACACAAGGACGGTCACTGGGTCTGGATCAACACCCGGGGCCGTGTGCACCAGCGCGACAGCGACGACCGCGCGCTCTACATGTCGGGCACGCACCTGGACATCAGCGAGCGCGTGGCCGCGCAGGAGCAGATCCAGGCGCTCAACGCCAGCCTGGAGCAGCGGGTGCAGGAGCGCACAGCCGAGCTGGAGCGGACCATGCGGGACATGGAAGCGATCTCGTACTCGATCGCGCACGACCTGCGCGCGCCGCTGCGCTCGGTGAATGGTTTTGCGCAGGTGATCGCCGAAGAAGAGGGCGAGCGGCTCAGCGACAGCGGGCGCCAGATGTTCGAGCGCATCGCGCGTTCGTCACGCAACATGGGGCAGATGATCACCGACATGCTGGAGCTGCTGCGGGTGGTGCAGGTCGAGCTCGATGCGCGACCGGTGTGCATGGCCGAGCTGGCCGGCGCCGTGGCGGAGACGCTCGCGCCGCAGGTGCCCGAGGCGCGCATCCACGTGGGCGAACTGCCCGACGCGCTGGGCGACGCCACGCTGTTGCGCCAGGTGATCAGCAACCTTCTGGACAACGCCCTGAAGTACTCACGCCACCAGAGCGAGCCCATGGTGATGATGGGTTTTGACGCCGACTCAAGCGCCTATTTCGTGCGCGACAACGGCATGGGATTCGACATGGCGCGCGCCCACAAGCTCTTTGGCCTGTTCCAGCGCCTGCACGCCGGCACCGACGTGCCGGGCATGGGGGTGGGTCTGGCCATCGTGGCGCGCATCATCGAGCGCCACGGCGGCAGCATCTGGGCCGAATCGGCGCCGGGGCAGGGCGCCTGTTTCTGGTTCCGCGTGCCGCGGGCCTGAGCCTCAGAAAGGCGCGTCGCCCTGGCTGGTGGCGTCAGCTGCGGGCGTCTCGGCAACCGGTGCTTCGGCTGCGGGCGCGCCGATGGTGCGGGCTTGTCGCACCGCGGCTTTGTCGCCGGCGCTGGCGAATTTGCTGTATTTGCTGGTCACACCGACCAGCTGGCCGTAGATCTTGGGGTTGGCTGCCATGCATTCCTTTTGTTCCAGGAAGTCGGCTTCGCCGGTGAAGTTGCCGATCAGGCCACCGGCTTCGGTGACCAGCAGCGCGCCCGCAGCCACGTCCCAGGGCGAGAGGCCCATCTCGAAGAAACCGTCGGTGAAGCCAGCGGCCAGATAAGCCAGATCAAGCGCGGCCGAACCGGGGCGGCGCACGCCGGCCACACGCGGCATCACGTCGCCGAGCATCTGCAGGTAGGTCTGGAAGGCGTCGCCCGGGCGGAACGGAAAACCGGTGGACATGAGGCAGTCGCGCAGCGTGGTGCGCTTGGCCACACGGATGCGGCGGTCGTTCATGTACGCACCGCGCCCGCGCGTGGCGCAGAACAGGTCGTTGCGGGTCGGGTCGTAGATCACGGCTTGTTCGAGCTTGTTGCCCACCATGAGCGCGATGCTCACGCAATAGACCGGGAAGCCGTGAATGAAGTTGGTGGTGCCGTCCAGCGGGTCGATGATCCAGACGTGGTCTGCGCCGCCGTGCCGTCCTTCGCGTTTGCCCGACTCCTCGGCCCAGATCGCGTGATCGGGGTAGGCGGTGAGCAAGGTGTCGATGATCGCGGCCTCGGCGGCCTGATCAACTTCGGTCACGAAGTCGT
>LNFM01007085.1_pt1 | contig 17876 bp, 17 predicted proteins | sample 596031 | NCBI WGS metagenome assembly LNFM01 (sample SAMN04254537, study PRJNA301005) | activated carbon metagenome | isolation source: dual media filters at the Ann Arbor, Michigan drinking water treatment plant | place: USA: Ann Arbor | reverse complement strand
TATACTCATGCTGCGACAGAACGGTCAAGCCGAGCGGCCGGAGCGCCCTTTGACGCTGTCGCCACGCGCCGCCTATAAACACCGCTACATGTAGGGGTTGCTTGATGACGGATTTCGCTCTCGCGCGGCGTAACATGGTCGAAGGTCAGCTCCGGCCGAACCGGGTCACCAACGCCGCGCTGTTGGCCGTTCTCGGCGAGTTGCCGCGGGAGCGGTTCCTGCCCGAGGCGGTCCGGTCCGTCGCCTATGCCGACGATGACGTGCCGCTGGGCGGCGGCCGTTACCTGATGGAGCCGATGATCCTGGCCCGGCTGATCCAGACGCTTCAGCCGCAGGCTGAGGACAAGGCCCTGGTGGTCGGGGCCGGCCGGGGCTACGGCGCGGCGCTTTTGGCACGGCTCGTGAAAGTGGTGGTGGCGGTCGAAAGCGACGCGGCACTGGCCGCGGCAGGCGCACAGACGACCAAGGAACTCGGCCTCGCCACCGTCCAGTGGACCACTGGCAAGCTGGAGCAGGGCGACCCGGACTCGGCGCCGTACGACGTCATCCTGATCGAGGGGGCGGTTCGGCAGGTGCCCCAGGCGCTTTTCGATCAATTGGCCGAGGGCGGCAGGCTTGCCGTGACGATCTCGGCGGGCACCGGCGCGATGGGGGTCGCCCAGTTATTTGTGAAGGATGGCGGCGTGACATCGGGCCGTCCGTTGTTCGAGGCCGGAACGCCGCTCCTCCCGGGATTCGCGTCGCCGCCGCGCTTCACTTTTTGACGAATTGGCAGCGGGTTGGCCACTGCATCGGGGGCTACCAATGGCGGTTCCCACAGTGCTAGGCTCCGCTCCCATATGAGAGTCAGTCCCATGCGTATCCCGCCCGGTTTGAGTCATGCCTGCGCAGTCGCAGCGCTCGCGTTTGCGGTCGGGCTGTGGTCATCGCCGGAGGCCCGGGCGCAGAGCCTGATCGAAGCCCTGTCGACGACCTACAATTCCAATCCCGATCTTCTGGCGAGCCGGGCGCTGCTGCGCCAGACCGACGAAACGCTGGCGCAGGCGGTGGCCAACTGGCGCCCGCGGGTGTCGCTGTCGCTGAACTACAACAAGAACATCGACGCCAACTACTCGATGTTGGCACCGAACATCGCCGCGACCCCGCAGTTCTGGACGTTGAACGGCAAGTCCACGACGCTTCAGCTGACCCAGCCGATTTTCCTTGGCGGCCAGACCGTCGCCAACACGAAACAGGCGCAGGCCAATATCCAGGCGCAGCGCGCGGCGCTCGCTGATACAGAGCAGAACGTCCTTTTGGCGGGAGTGACGGCGTACGCCGACTTGGTACAGAACATCGCCATCGCCGATGCGCGCCGCAACAACGTCAGCGTCCTGGTCCAGCAGCTCGACGCAACGCGCGAGCGTTTCCGTGTCGGCGAACTCACGATCACCGACGTGTCGCAGGCCGAAGCCCGGCTGGAGTTGGCCAAGGCCGACCTCGTGCAGGCCGACACCCAGGTTCGAATCGCCGAAGCCGCCTTCCAACGCACCGTCGGCGTGAGGCCGGCCAAGCTGGGCGAGATTCCCCTGGTCGGCGGGTTGCCGGCCAGCGAAGAGGAAGCCGTGGCGCTCGCCATGGACGGCGGCCCCCGCTCGGTCACCGCCCAGTATCGCATCTCGGCGGCGGCCTATGGCGTGAACAGCGCGGTCGGTGCGCTGCTGCCCCAGATCAACCTCGTGGGCACCGTCCAGCAACAATTCGACGTGCAGGTCCCCGGCGACAGGTTCTACAACTACATCCTTGGCTTTCAGGCCACGATCCCGCTTTATCAGGGCGGCGGCGAGTGGTCGAAGATCAGGCAGGCGAAGGAACTGGTCGGGCAACGGCGCAACGAGCTCGACAGTGCGCGCCGGGCCGTGGCGGAGAACGTCATCCGCGCGTGGCGACAACTCGACTCGTCGCGTTCGCGGGTGACGTCGTTCGAAGCCCAGGTCCGCGCCAACGAAGTGGCCTTGAACGGCGTGCGACAGGAAGCCCTGGTCGGGTCGCGCACGACCCTCGACGTGTTGAACGCCGAGCAGGAACTGCTCAACTCGCAGGTCAACCTGATCCAGGCGCGCCACGACGTACAGGTTTCATACTACGGGGTCCTCGCCGGCGTCGGCCGCCTGACGGCGCGGACTCTCACTCTTCCGGTCGAATATTACGACGAGGAGAGGTATTATAACGACGTGGGTTCCCGCTGGATCGGCTGGGGCAACGGTGACACTGCGGCCCCTGCCGCCTCGGGTAACGTCTCTACGGGCAGCCCTGCCGCGGGCAGTCCCGCCGCGGGAGGCAGTAGCAGATGAGCGATGCCAGGAGCGCGAACAACGACCCGTCGATGGACGACATCCTCGCCTCGATCCGCAAGATCATTTCCGACGACGAAGCGCGCGCCCAGGTCGGCAATCAGCAGGCGTTGAGTCAGTCCGCCCGTCCGACCGTCGTCCCTCCGACCGAATCGCGGCTACCGCCGGCAACCGGCGGCGCGGGCCGCGAGGACGTTCTCATGCTGACCGACCTCGTCGAGGAGCCAAAGTCCGGCGCCGCGGGGAACAGGCCGATGCCGATTCCGCTGCCCCGGATCGATCCAGCGCGCGCGTCGGAGATGCCGCAGCCGTCGTTCGAACAACCGTCGTTCGAACAGCCACCTGATGGCGCACTCGTCGGCTCGGGCGCCGTCGGTGCCGCAAGTTCGGCCTTTGCCCGGCTCAACCAGGCTGTCCAGGAAAGCGTGCCGGCGCCGGCAGCCCACGATCCCGGCCCGGCCATCGACGCCAACGGCAAGACCGTCGAAGATCTGGTCAAGGAAATGCTGCGGCCGATGCTGAAGGATTGGCTCGACAAGAACCTGCCGCCGATGGTCGAGCGGTTCGTCGAACGCGAGATCGTCCGGCTGACCCGCCGCTGACCTAGAGGCGCCCTCCGTAATCCAACGCCACGGCGCAGCCCGTGGCTTTTTCGTTTATATGGCCAGAGAAGTTGCAGCAGATGCTCGACAAGACCTACGATCCCAAGGAAATCGAAGCCCGTCGCTACCCGGAGTGGGAGCAGGCCGGGGCTTTCCGTGCGAACCCTGAGTCGGCCAAGCCGCCTTATTGCATCGTCATCCCGCCGCCCAATGTCACCGGCAGCCTGCATATGGGCCATGCGCTGGACAATACACTGCAGGACATCCTGATCCGCTGGCGCCGCATGAAGGGCGACGATGTGCTGTGGCAGCCGGGCACCGATCATGCCGGCATCGCGACGCAGATGGTCGTGGTGCGCAACCTCGAGCAGGAAGGCATCGGCCTTGCGGTCGAAGGTGCTGCGCGAAACGACGCCAACAAGAAGCTGCTCGACCGCGAGGAGTTCCTGGCCAAGGTCTGGGAATGGAAGGCCTATTCGGGTGGCACGATCACCGGCCAGCTTCGCCGGCTCGGCGCCTCGTGCGACTGGAGCCGCGAGCGCTTCACCATGGACGACGGGCTTTCTCGCGCCGTCCTGAAAGTGTTCGTCGATCTCTACAAGGCCGGACTGATCTACAAGGATCTCAGGCTCGTCAATTGGGACCCCAAGATGCTGACGGCGATCTCCGACCTCGAGGTCGAGTCGCGCGAGGTGAGGGGCAGCCTCTGGTACTTGAAGTATCCGATCGAGGGCGCAGCCGACGAATTCATCGTCGTGGCCACGACGCGACCGGAGACGATGCTGGGCGACACCGGCATCGCGGTGAATCCCGACGATCAGAAGTGGAAGCATCTGATCGGCAAGCACGCCGTGCTGCCGCTGGTCGGCCGCCGCATTCCGATCGTGGCCGACGACTATTCCGACCCGGAAAAGGGATCGGGTGCGGTGAAGATCACGCCGGCGCACGACTTCAACGATTTCGAGGTCGGCCGCCGCCACAAGCTCGAAGTCATCAACATCTTCGACAAATTTGCGCGGGTGAACGAGAACGCACCGGAAAAATACCGCGGCCTCGACCGCTTCGACGCACGCAAGAAGATCGTGGCCGAACTCGAGGAGCTTGGACTGCTCGACAAGATCGAGCCGCACACACATGCCGTGCCCTATGGCGATCGCGGCGGCGTGCCGGTCGAACCCTATCTCACCGAGCAATGGTATGCCGACGCCAAGAAGCTGGCCGAGGGACCGATCGCGGCGGCGCACGACGGCCGCGTAAAATTCGTGCCCGAGCGTGGGCGCGACGAGTTCTTCCGCTGGATGGAGAACATCCAGCCCTGGTGCGTGTCGCGCCAGCTCTGGTGGGGCCACCAGATTCCGGCCTGGTACGGGCCCGACAAGAAGGTCTTCGTCGAGCTGACCGAGGAAGAAGCCAGGGCCGCGGCGCTAAAGCACTACGGCAAGGAGGTCGCCCTCGAACGCGATCCCGACGTGCTCGACACCTGGTTCAGCTCGGCCCTGTGGCCGTTCTCGACCCTGGGCTGGCCGGACAAGACGCCGGAGCTTGCGAAGTATTATCCGACCAGCGTGCTGGTGACCGGCTGGGACATCCTGTTCTTCTGGGTCGCCCGCATGATGATGATGGGCATGCACTTCGCGAAGGAGGTGCCGTTCCGCACCGTGTACCTGCACGGGCTGGTGACGGACGAGAAGGGCCAGAAGATGTCGAAGTCCAAGGGGAATGTGATCGACCCCCTGGACCTGATCGACAAGTACGGCGCTGACGCGCTGCGCTTCACGGTGGCGTCTTTGGCTGCCACGCAGGCCGGCCGCCTTCGCCTCGCGCCGGCGCGGGTCGAGGGTTCGCGCAACTTCGCGACCAAGCTGTGGAATGCCACACGCTATGCCGAGATGAACGGCGCGGCGCTGCCGAAAGGGTTCGATCCGGCGACCGCCAAGCTCACGGTCAACAAGTGGATGCTGGGCGAGCTTGCGCGGGCCAATACAACGATCAACAAGGCGCTGACGGAGTTCAGGCTCAACGATGCGGCAAGCGCGCTCTACGAGTTCATCTGGGGAATCGTCTGCGACTGGTACGTCGAGCTGACCAAGCCGATCCTGCAGGGTGCCGACGGTGCGGAAAAGGACGAGACCCGCGCCGTCACGGCCTTCGTGCTGCGCGAGACGGTGAAGCTGCTGCATCCGGTGATGCCGTTCATCACCGAGGAGCTGTGGGACAAGCTCGGCCATCGCGCGGAGCATGGCGCGTTGATCGGCCAGCCTTGGCCGGCTGCGCCGGCTCTCGCGCCCGACGCCGACGCCGAAATCGGCTGGCTGGTGAAGCTGATCTCCGATGTCCGCTCGGCGCGGGCCGAGTTGAACGTGCCGGCCGCGGCGAAGCTCAGGATGCTGGTGGTGGGCGGCGACGGCACGACCGCGGCGCGGCTGGAGACGCATCGCGCCGCGATCGAGCGACTGGCGCGCATTGAGGGCATCGAGGCGGCTCCCGCGGCACCAAAGGGGGCACTGCAGATCGTGGTGGGCGAGGCGACATACGCGTTGCCGGTCACCGACGTAATCGACCTGAAAGCCGAGGGCGCGCGGCTGCAGAAGGAAATCAAGAAGCTTGCAGACGAGGTCGGCAAGATCGACGCCAAGCTCGGCAACGCGGCCTTCGTGTCGAAGGCGCCGGAAGAGGTAGTCGAGGAGCAGCGCGAGCGCCGCAGCCAAGCCGAGCAGACCCGCGAGCGGCTCAGCACGGCGCTGGAGCGGCTGGGGGCTTAGGACTCATTGGGACCGCGAGCCTCCGGCTCGCTCAAATTCATGAGCGGGCCGGAGGCTCGCGGTCCGGATAGTCACTTCAACGGCTTCGTCCACCAGTTCGAGGCGATGGTCAGGTCCGAGCGGCGGAGCACCTCGGCCTTGGCGAGGTCGCGGTCGCCGCAAGTCACGAGGATCTGCACCGCGCCATGTTCGTGGATCAGTGTGGAGGCATGGGAGAGCAGCGCTTCGCCAATCGTCATCCAGTGGCGAGGCTCGATCACACAAAAATCATCGATCAGATAGGTGTCGCCGCCCGGATCGAAGACGGGAGAGGATGGAAACTTTCGCGCGATCAGGAAGCCGAGGAACTGGCCACCTTCCGTTGCGACCAGAAAGTAGGTGCCGGGTTCCGTCAGCAGCCTGGTGAAGAATAACTGCGTCACCGCCGCCGATTGCGGATGCTTGTGCCAGAATGTCGGCTGGTACTTCTGGTACAGCAGCCGGTTGCGTTCCGCGAGGTCTACGGTTGCTTCAATGTCGGACGCGGCGGCTTTGCGGACGTCCATGGCAACCCCAATCAGGCTATGATGCTTTGCGCAGATCCGGAACGTAGGGTTTGCTGGTGAAATGCTCCTGGCCGTCGCCGCGGGCGAAGCGCAGCCCGGCCCGGCGGATCGCCTCGTCGTCGACCGGCTCGAGCGGGACGTAAAAGCGGTCGTCGATCCTGGTGAAGGTGTCGTTGTCGACGCGGTTGTAGCAGATCAGCAAGGTCCAGCGCCGGTTGGCCGAGCGGTTGGCGTCGGACCGGTGGATGGCGTTGCAGTGGAAGACCAGCGCATCGCCGGCTTCCAGCTCGCAATACTCGATCGGGCATTTCTCCAGGATGTGCGGCATCCGCTTGGGGTCGACCTCGTTCTGGGTCGGCGACAGCGGCGTGTGATCGATGCGGCCGAGGCGATGCGAGCCGGTGGCGATCTGCAGGCAGCCATTGTTCCGGTCGGTCTTGTCGAGGGCGATCATGACCGAGAGCAGGTCGGGCCGAAGGCAGCCGTTGTAATACCAGTAGCCGTAATCCTGATGCCATTCCCAGGCGCCGCCGACCTCCGGTTCCTTGGCCGTGAGCTTCGACTGGTAGTGATAGACCGGGCCGCCGAGCAGGGCCGCGGACGTATCGACCATCCGGCGCGTGCGGGCGGCGAGGCCGTAGACGCTGTCGCCGGCGCGGTTCCACAAAGCGATGCGCGTCGAGCGGCCCTCGCCGTCGCGGCGGTCGAGGATGCTGTTGCGGACGGCGGGATCTTCCTCCATCGCCCGGGTCAGGAGCTTCACCTCGTCGGGCGCGAACAGGCCGCGCGCGTAGGTGAAACCCTTCTCATTGAATTCGGCCATCTGAGCCGGGTTCAAGACGTTCGGCATGGCTTCCTCGCCTAGATCGGGCGGAAGAGGTTGTGACCGCCCTCGTCGGATACCACTACCTTACGCCCAAGCTGCTCGCGCGTCAGCATGTCGGCCAGGACTGCCGATTCCTGGGACGCCATGGCGACGAAGCGGTCGCCCGTGGCATCGAGTCGGCCCAGGATATAGCCGCGCTCCGGGGCATCCTTGCCATAAGTGACGCAGTAGGTTTCGATCGTGCCGGTCCCGGACGGCCTGGTTTCGACCTTCCGCTTGGGCCGGGCATCGAGTTCGGCCTGGAACTTCTTCGGGTCCTCACGCTGCCACGGCCCGCGTGTGGGCTCGGTCGAGTAGAGGCCAGCCGAATGCTTGGTGAGGTAATTGCCGTTGGCCGTCACCATGCCGAACGAGCCGGGCTTGCCGCGCACCACGTTCATCATCTCGGCGATGGAATGGGTGACGTAGTTGTTGCCGGGGCCGCCGAAGAACGGCAGGCCGCCGGTGACGCTGATCGGGCGCAGATCGTCTTCGGCGATGCCGATTTCCGTCATCGCGACTTCGACCGCGGACGGGAAACAGCTGTAGAGATCGAAGGCATCGACGTCGGCGACTTTCTTGTTCGCCATGTCGAGCGCGATGCGCGCGCAGCCGCGGATTGCGGGCGAGGCATCGAGCTTCTCGCGCTCCGAGACGACCCAGGTGTCGGTGCCGTCGGCGCAGCCGTGCAGGAACACCCAGCGGTCCTGCGGTATGCCCCATTCGCGCGCTTTCTCCACAGAGGTCATCAGCACGGCGGCCGATTGATCGATGATGGCGTTGGCGTTCATCAGCCTGGGATAGGGGAAGCAGATCCAGCGGTTGTCGTCGGAGATCGTCGACAGGGCATCGGCGCTGTAACCTTCGCGGCGCGTTGCCAGCGGATTTTCCTTGGCCACGGCGGCAAGCCGCTCGAAGAGTCGCCCCATCGCCTTCATGTGGCTGTCGACATCGCGCTTGAGGCCGCCGCGGATGGCGTTTTCGAGGAGCGGGTAGAAATGGATGGCGGCGCGAAGCTCGTGGCGGCCTTCCTCCTCGCTGAAACCCCAGCGCGGATCCCCGATCCGGACGGGGTCGCCACCGTCGGGATCCTCGTTCCAGTCGAGCTTCTGTCCGGCCCGGCGCGCGATCTGCGTGCTGCGCAGCAGTTCGGCGCCGCAGATCAGGGCGAGCCTGGTCTCGCCGCGCGCGATCTCCTCGGCGAAGCGGTTGACCAGATACTGAGGCATGTTGCCGCCAGAATGACTGTAGAGGAGCTGCCGTGGATCGGCATGCAGTCGGTTGGCGACGCTTCTCGGCGGATTGCTGGAGCGGCCGTAGGGCGAGGCGAAGCGCGGGCTGATGTCGCTGAAGAACTCCATCACCGCCAGCGCATCGACCTCGTGGCCGAGCGCATGGCCGCCGATCGCGGCCTGCGTGTCGGCCAGTGCCAGGTTTGCCGCCTCGGTGCAGAAGGCTACGCGCGAGCGTTCGCTCGACGGCTTGCCGGCGGTATCGGTGATCTGGCCACAGCCGACCAGGACGGGCGTGCGCGGGTCGATCATTTTGCCAGAGCCTCGATTTCAGCAGCGCTGAGGCCTGCATCGGCAAGTACGTTCCTCGTATCCTCACCCAGGCTTGCGACTTTCGGGCCGCTCTGCAGCGCCGAGCCGGAGAAGCGGAAGGGCGGCGCGGGCGACTTGAAAGCGCCGGCGCTGTCCTCGATCGTGCAGAGCGAGCCGCGATGCTCGACCTGCGGATCTTTCAGCGCCTCGGTGACGGTGACGTAGGGCGAGCAGGGCACGCCGTGCTTCTCGAGGATCGCCACGCATTCCTTCACGGTCATGGTCCTGGACCAGGCTTCGAACTCGTCGACGAACTTGTCCCAGTTCATGCGGCGGTCGGCGTACTTTTCGAAGCGCGGGTCGGTCAGCCAGTCGCGCCGGCCGGCGGCCGTCGCCATGTCCTGGAAGGTCTTCTCGCTCGCCGTCGCCAGCATGACGTAGCCGTCGCTCGCCTCGACCGGCCCGTACATCGGCCGCGACGGCATGTCGAAGTCGAACTGCGCCCGATTGACCTCGCCCAGCAGCATGCCGACCAGGGTCTCGAACATCGAGACGTCGACCATCTGACCCTTGCCCGTGGTGTGACGCTGATGGAGGGCGGCCAGTATGCCGCCCATCGCATAGGCGCCGCTGGCGTAGTCGGCGACGAAGATGCCGCAATTGTCCGGCCGCGGGCGGTTCCCCTGGTAGTAGGCGTGAGCCATGTCGTAGCCGGTCGCGGCGTGGATCACCGGCGCGTAGGCGGGCCGGCCGGCGCCGGGCCCGGTCTGGCCGTACCCCGAGATGGCGCCGTAGATCAGGCGCGGGTTGATTTTGGCGAGTTCGGGATAGTCGAGGCCCAGCCGCTTCATCACGCCCGGCCTGTAATTCTCGACCAGGATGTCGACCTCGGCGACCAGCTTCTTTACGGCCGCGATCGCCTCGGGGCGCTTGAGGTCGAGCACGATCGACTTCTTGCCGGCATTGAGCTGGCCGAACATCGTGCCGGCGCCGTTGCGCTGCACCGGCCGGCTGCGCATCAGGTCGCCCTCCGGCGATTCGATCTTGATGACGTCGGCGCCCATGTCGGCCAACAGGCGCGCACAATGAGGACCGGCAATCGTGGTCGAGAAATCGAGGACGCGCAGGCCATGGAGCGGCCTTGTCTGTTCGGTCATGAGGTCACCGCGTTACGAGGATGAGAACGACGCCGCCGATCACGAGGATGCTGCCGATCCATTCGCCGATCGACGGCTTCTCCTTGAGGACGAGGCGCGAGGAAATGAAGGTAAAGACGAGCTCGATCTGGCCGACGGCGCGCACCAGCGCGGCGTTCTCGAGCGTCATGGCGAGCGCCCAACCCGCCGATCCCAGGACGCTGAATATGCCAACCCAAATGGAGGAGCGCCAACTGACCCAGACCTTGCCCAGTTGAGGCCGGTCGCGTCGCGCAAGGTACAGGGCCATCAGCACGACCTGGATGGTGTTCATGCAGGCGAGCACCGTGATGCCGCGGATCATGAAGTCGCCGTCGGGCAGGAGCTTGGAGGCCTCTCGGATCGTGCCGGCGGCTATGGCGAAGACCGCGCCCGAGAGAATCCCGTAGAGCGCTCCCTTGTGGGTGAGATCGGCCAGCAGGCTCCGGATGTCCGAGAGCTTTCCGCGCACGCTCAGGATCGCGACTCCGCCCAGGCAAACCAGGATTCCCATCCAGGCGCCGAACTCCAGCGGCTCGCCGGCGATGAAGGTGGCAAACAGCGCTACGAAAACCGTCTCTGTCTTCGAATAGACGGTGCCCACCGTGTAGTTACGCAGCGAGAACGAATGGATCATCAGCGAAGTGGCGACGATCTGGGCCACGCCCGCGATGGTCACGAGCCCGAGGAAGGCCAGCGATATGGAGGGAATGGTTCGGTCGGTTCCCAGTACCAGGATCGCCAGCATGCCCAGCGCCAGCGGTGCGCCGTAGAGGTAACGGACGAAGTTCGCGCCGTCGACGCTCAACAGCCCGCGGATCTTCTGCTGCATCGTCGTGCGGATGTTCTGGCACAACGCGGCGAAGATGGTGATCGGTATCCAGAGTGGCACAGCGCGGTTTCCCCCACCGCGAGTGTATGGCCTCGACGGCACGGCGTCTGCCACGTAGATTTTCACCATGCGACAGGAATTGAAGGCCGCTCTCGATACGGCATGGACAGCGCTCGGTGCGCCCGGAGTCTGGTGGACGGGGCAAGACCGCGTGAAGATCGTGCAGGAAACGCGCACCGCCCGCTTCTGCGCGCTTTGCCAGGCGCGCAAGACGGCGTTGTCGCCGACCGCGGTAGCGGGACGGCATGAAGCCGCGACGAATTTGCCGGACGCGGCGGTCGAGGCGATCCACCGCATCGTCACCGACCCCGGCCGCCTGTCCCAGGCCTGGTATCGGCGGACGACGGCGGCGGGGCTCGGCGACGAAACCTATGTCGAGGCTTTGAGCGTTGTGGCGATCGCCACGGCAGTCGACACGTTCGATCGGGCGAGCGGCCAGACCGTGCGCGCCCTGCCGGCGGTGCGCCGGGGAGAGCCGACTCGGCGACGCCCGGCGGGAGCCAAGCCCGGACTCGGCTGGATGCCGATGCTGGCCCCGGAAGACGTGACGCCAGACGATCCGCCACTCTACGAATCGGGCGGTCGAATCGGCGGCAACGTCCATCGCGCGTTGAGCCTCGTGCCCGAGGCGATGATGCAGTTCTGGGACATGTTCGAGACCATGTACCTGCCCCAGGCGGCGATGCGCGATTTCGCCCGCGAGTACCGCGCCATCGACCACGCCCAGATCGAGATGCTGGCGGCGCGGGTCGCCGTGCGCAACCAGTGCGTCTATTGAACCACCAGCCATCTGGCCCTGCTCCGGGGGAGCGGCAGGCACACAGGCACCGACTACCGCTTCGAGGGCGTGATGGCGGGCGAGGGAGGAAGTGGCGTCGGCCACGATGAGGTGCTGCTGGCCTTCGCCGATGCCGCGGTCGGCGCGCAGGACCAACTTTCTGCGGCACGGGCGGCGGTGCGGCGCGACCTCGGGGAGGCCGCCATGATCGACGCCGCGGCGGTGATCGCCGGCTTCGACGCCATCACCCGCGTGGCTGACGGCGCCGGCATTCCGCTCGAGGAGGCCAAGGCCGAGGCCACGGCGGCATGGCGTGCCGAATTGCGGATCGACGATTTCTGGAAGATGAAGGTCTAGCCCGCCATGTTCGAAACCATCCTGACCAGCGCCGTCCGTGCCCTGCCGGTCTTCGCTGCGCAGTTCGGCGTCACCCTCCTGATCCTGGTGGCAGGCGTGCTGATCTATCAGATGCTGACGCCGCACAACGAAGCGCGGCTGATCCGTGAGAACAATGCGGCCGCCGGCGTGGCTTTCGGCGCCGTCATCCTGTCGCTGGCGCTGCCACTTGCGATGTGTCTTGCCCGGAGCGTCAGCATCCCCGACATCATCGTCTGGGGCGTCGTGGCGCTGGTCATGCAGCTCGGAACCTTCTTCGTGGCGCGGCTGGTGTTCAGCGACCTTGTGCATAGGATCGAGCGCGGCGAGGTGGCTTCGGCGGCGGCACTCGGGGCGACGCATCTGGCGGTCGCCGCTATCAACGCGGCTGCCATCGCCGGCTGACGTCGCCGTGAGCGACTTCTTCAAGCGGATGCTCGGCTGGATTGCCATCGTGACCGTGCTCTATGTCGTGAGCGCGCTGTTCGAGCTGGGCGACTTTCAGGGACCGCGTCGACCGCTGCCGCCGGAGGCGCCCATACCGGCTGGCCCCGCCGCGCCGCCGCCCTCTGGCACCACTCCCGCTACGCCTTCGATCGATCTGTTTGTCGAGGAGTCGCGGGCCGAGGGTGATTCGATCGGGACGGCGTTCCTGGTGGCGCCGCGCACCTGGGTGACGGCCGCGCACGTCGTCGAGCGTTGCGCCGTGACCTATGTACGGGTGCAGAACCGCTGGGAGCGCGTCGAGCAGAAGAAGCAGCACCCCACAGCCGATGTTGCCGTCATCCGCACAGCGGTCAGTGCCGCGCCGCCGAGCGCCGTCATCACCGAGCGGCTGCCCGTGCTCAACCAGGAAGGCTTCCATTACGGCTATCCACGTGGCGTGCCGTCATCGCTCTACACCCGCTTCGTCGGCCGGGCACGCATCCGCGAAGGCAAGCCCGGCACGCCGATCGAGCAGGGCTGGGTGTGGGCCGAACTCGAGCGCTCGCCGCCCGGACGCGGCGCGCTGGGCGGTATCTCGGGCGGTCCACAGCTCGACCGTACCGGCTCGGTCCAAGGAGTGACGATCCTCGGGTCGGAGCGCCTGGGCCGGGTAACCACGGCGCCAATCCAGCGCGCCACGCAACTCCTCGGCACGGCGGTGCCGGCTGTTGCGGCCGGCGGCAGTCGGCTCGACGCCGAGGACTATGCCCGCTACGGCCAGCAGGTGCGCGGTGCTGGCACGGTGGCACTTGTGTTCTGCTCGGTGTCGGGCCGCACACGTCCACGCGTCTAAGGCGCGCACCTGAAGCCTAGGCATGGCCGACCGGCATGGCTAAAGTCGTCGCCTTCCAAAGGGAGGACATCATGGTGCGCAAAGCGTTCGGACGGCGGAGCGTCGTCGGCGCGGCGCTTTCCGCGCCATTGCTCGCGTGCGCAAGCTGGGCGCAGGGGGCCTGGCCAGTCAAGCCCATCAGGATCGTCGTGCCATTCACGGCAGGCGGTGCGATCGACGCGCTGGTGCGCGTCATCGCCGACGGCTTGACGTCGAAACTCGGGCACCAGGTGCTGGTCGATCCCAAGCCGGGCGCCAACACCATCGTCGGGGCCGACATCGTCGCCAAGGCGCTGCCCGACGGCTACACGTTCCTGGTCACGACGAACTCGACGCACACTAACAACCCGACGCTCTACGCCAAGCTGCCGTTCGACCCGGCCAAGGACCTGATTCCCGTGTCGCTGATCTCGCTGGGGACGATCCTGGTGCTGGTCAAGGCCGACGCGCCATTCGATGACCTGCGGGGCATGGCTGCCTGGGTGAAGGGGCTGGGGCGTCCTGCCACCTATGGCAGCTGGGGGGTCGGCTCGAGCGGTCATCTTTACGGGCTGATGTTCGAGAAGGTCCTCGGCGGTCCAAGCGGCGGCGGCACTTACAGTCACGTGCCCTATCGCGGCGACGTCCAGGCCCTGCAGGACGTGGCCAACGGCACGCTCGACATCACGTGGGCGAGTCCGACCAGCGCCAAGCCGCAGATCGCGGCCGGCCGGGTGAAGCCGCTGGCCGTTGCCGGCGCCAAGCGCTCGGCCTCGATGCCCGAGCTTGGGACCTTCGCCGAGCAGCTGGTCGCGGGCTTCGACCTCAGCCTGTTCGTGGCGGCCTACGCCCCGGCCGGCACGCCGGCTGCCATCGTCGATCGGCTGTCGCGTGAGATCAAGGCGGTGATCGGCGATCCCGCCGTCGCCGACAAGATGATCGCCCAGGGCCAGACGCCGGTGGGTTCCACGCCGGCTGAACTCGCGGCCGTGCTGACGCGCGAGACGCCGATCTGGGCCGACCTCATCACGCAATCCGGCGCCAAGGTGGAGTAGGGAACCCGGCATGAGCGCGACCACGGATTTCCACTCCGCCTACAATCTGGGGCCGCCGGCCTACAACGCGAAGCTCACCGAGGTAGGGCGCGGCACGCCGATGGGCGAGCTGCTGCGCCGCTACTGGCATCCGGTCGGCATGGCGGCCGACGCCGACACGACGCCGCGTCCGGTCAGGATCCTCGGCGAGGACCTCATCCTGTTTCGCGACGGCCGCGGACAGGCGGGTCTCGTCTATCCGCGGTGTTGCCATCGCGGCACGACTCTCTACTACGGCAAAGTCGAGAAGCACGGCATTCGCTGCTGCTATCATGGCTGGCTATTCGACGTCGAAGGGCGCTGCCTGGAAATGCCGTGCGAGCCCAATCCGACCGGCGCGCAATGCCAGCGCGTGCGCCAGCCGTGGTATCCGGTCGAGGAACGCTATGGCCTGGTCTTCGCCTATCTCGGCCCGCCGGAAAAGAAGCCGGTGCTGCCTCGCTACGAATGCCTCGAGGTGCTGCAGCCCGGCGAATTCATCGAGGCCGACGATTCCTCGATCGGCAGTGGCGGCATCGAAGTTGCCCCGTGCAACTGGCTGCAGCATTTCGAGAACGTGGTTGATCCCTACCATGTGCCGATCCTGCATGGCTCCTTCAGCGGCCCGCAGTTCGCCGCCGAGATGAACGCCTTCCCGAAGGTGAAGTTCGAGTACGGACGTCAGAGCGTGAAGGCGACCTCGATTCGTCCCGGACCCGACGGCAAGCGCTTTCGTCGCGTCACCGAAGCCGTGGTGCCGACCTTGCGGGTCGTCGCCAATCCGCAGGTCGCTCAGTACGGCATGGTCGAGTCGATTGGCTGGACGCTGCCGATCGACGACACGCACTACCGCATCTACGTCGCCGGCCGCGTCCGGCAGAGAGGCGAGCTCACCAAGTTCAAGTCACGCTACAACGGCAAGACCTGGGCGGAACTGACGCCCGAGGAGCACCAGAAGTATCCTGGCGACGTCGAGGCCCAGGTCGGGCAGGGCCCCATCACCTACCACTCAGAGGAACATCTGATGTCGTCCGACCAGGGTGTATCCATGCTGCGCATCCTGCTGCAGAAGCAGGTCGACATCGTGGCGGCAGGCGGCGATCCGGTGGGCGTGGCGTTCGACGAGGCCGGCGCTTACGTCACGTTCGACGCCGGCCAGTTCCTCGACGACCCTTCAACGTAGATCGGCGCCGACGGCGTCGGCCACGGACGCATGGGCGTCGCGGGCGAGCAGGGCCGCCAGCTCGTCCTTGATGCGACGGATGAGCGGCGGGCCCTCGTAGACCATGGCCGAATAGAGCTGGACGAGGCTCGCACCGGCCCGGATCTTCGCGTAGGCATCCGTGCCCGAACCGATGCCGCCGCAGCCGATCAGGGGAAACTGGCCTTCGACACGCCGCGCGGTGCGGCGCAGGACGTCGGTCGCCAGGGTCGTGAGTGGAGCGCCCGAGAGACCGCCCATTTCGGCACGCCGTTCGGAACGCAGCGAGGCCGGCCGCGACAGGGTCGTGTTGCCGACGATGATTCCGTCCATCCGCAGATCGCGGCAGACCGCGACGATGTCGTCGAGATCGTCGTCGGTGGCATCTGGCGCGATCTTCACGAGTAGCGGTACGGGCTTTTGGGCAATCGCGTCCTGCACGCGCTTCAAGAGGGCGGCCAGTTCGGTGCGACCTTGGAGATTGCGCAGGCCTGGCGTGTTGGGAGAGGAAACGTTGCAGACCAGATAGTCGGCGTAGAGCGCCAGGGCCACGCTGCAGGTGACGTAATCCGCCGCCCGGTCGGTGCTGTCCTTGTTGGCACCGATGTTGACGCCGACGAAGCCGCGGCGGGGACGAACGGACAGCCTGGAGCGGGCGGCCTCCAGACCCTGTCCCGGGAAGCCCATGCGGTTGATGACGCCGCCGTCCTCGGGCAGGCGGAACAGTCGCGGCCGCGGATTGCCGTCCTGGGGCCGTGGAGTGACGCTGCCGATCTCGACGAAACCGAAGCCGAGGCCCAGCATGGCATCGGGAACCTCGGCGTTCTTGTCGAAGCCGGCAGCCAGGCCGATCGGATTGGGCAGCTGGCGACCCCAGACGGTGACGGAAAGTGACGGCGGGTCGGCTTTCCTGTCTCCCGGCAGCAGCCCGCTTTTCAGCGCACGAATCGCCAATCCATGCGCCGTCTCTGCGTCAAGGCGGGAGAGAAACTTGTCAGCAAGGGAATACCAGACGGCCACCCCATCTGGTTAGCAGAGAGTCCCTGTGGAGCGCTTTGCTCCTAGCGGCGATCGAAGTTGTTCTGCGGGCGGACCGCTTGCGAATCGGTGAAAACAACCATGAACAATTCCCGGAACAGCCGTTCTACACGCGGATCGTCTGGGCCGGTCGCGGGCGTCCAGGCGGTCGTCTGCGACATCGACATGTCATTGCGGCAATAGATGGCGAAGAGCTTGAAAAGACCGGGGGCCGGAGGGGCGGTTCGCGTCTTGCCCTCACACACCGCATCGGCGCGGAGGTCGTTGGCATAGTCGAACACAAGGACCAGCCGGTAGTAGGGCCGCGGCATTTCCACCGGCTTGTCGTAGGTAAAGGTGAGGTTCGGGCGCGGTTTGGCGATCTGCATCACGGGCAGCAGGCGCCGCGCCATTTCGTCGGCCGCCATGTTGGGGAAGGGGTTGCCTTCCAGGATGACCTGAAAGGTCTTGTTGTCGGTTGCGGCCCAGAAATCGCTGTAGTCGTACTGCGGCGCGTAATAGACGCCGCCGATGGTCGCCGCGCTGGCAAGCGCGGGGATGGCGATGACGGTGGCGACAGCCGCGGCAAGCTTCTTCGCAAAACGCATGCGAGCCTCCGAGATTAAGCCGGATCAAACGTCTAGATCACGGGCGAATTTGGCATTTTCCTGGATGAAGGCATAGCGTTTCTCGGGCTTCCGCCCCATCAGATCCTCGACCAAGGTCGCCGTCCGCATGGCTTCGCGGCGGGCATCGACGTCGGCCGCGGTCGGAACATCGACCTTCAGCAGGATGCGTTTGGTCGGGTCCATCGTGGTCTCGCGCAGATGGACCGACTGCATTTCGCCGAGGCCCTTGAAACGAGTCATCTCGGCCTTGCCGCCGAACACCGTGCGCAGGAGCTCGTCCTTCTGCTCCTCGTCGTGGGCATATTCCGTCCGGCCGCCCTTGCTCATGCGGAAGAGCGGTGGCTGGGCGAGGAAAAGATGGCCGTTCTCGATCAGCTTCGGCGTCTCGCGATAGAAGAACGTCATCAGCAGTGCTGCGATGTGGGCACCATCGACATCGGCGTCGGTCATGATGATGACGCGCTCGTAGCGCAGCCGGTCGTCGCTGTAGTGGGCGCCGGTGCCGCATCCCAAAGCCTGGATGAGGTCCTGGATCTCCTGGTTCTCGCGCAGCTTATCGGCGCTGGCGCTGGCCACGTTCAGGATCTTTCCACGCAACGGCAGGATGGCCTGCGTCTCGCGGTTGCGCGCGGCCTTGGCCGAACCGCCGGCCGAATCGCCCTCGACCAGGAAAATCTCCGTGCCGATCGATCCCGTGCTGCTGCAGTCGGCCAGCTTGCCGGGCAGGCGCAGCTTGCGCGTCGCGGTCTTGCGCTGCTGCTCGCGGTCCTGCTTGCGGCGCAGCCGGT
>LNFM01017025.1_pt1 | contig 17877 bp, 19 predicted proteins | sample 596031 | NCBI WGS metagenome assembly LNFM01 (sample SAMN04254537, study PRJNA301005) | activated carbon metagenome | isolation source: dual media filters at the Ann Arbor, Michigan drinking water treatment plant | place: USA: Ann Arbor | reverse complement strand
TGGTCACCGTGCAGGTGAGCGCTGTGCCGGTGCAGGCGCCGCTCCATCCGTTGAGTTGCTGGCGCGAGCCGGGTGTGGCCGTGAGCGTGACGACAGTGCCTTCGGAAAAGTCGGCCACGCACTCGCTGCCGCAGCGGATGCCATCGGGCTGCGAGCTGATGAGGCCGTTGCCGCTGAGGGTGACGGTGAGGGATCGGGCGTTGGGCGTTGGAGGCATCGGTGCACCCGAGCCACCGCCGCCGCATGCGGCCAGCAGCACCACCGAGAGGAGGGCCGACAGAAGCCCGGTTGTTTTCGCATTCATGAAGTTCCAGCTCCTTGTATTGGGGATGGAACGGGATGCTAGGGAAGGGGGGCGCTGCGGCGAACAGCACCTTCGGGCATGCGTCGAAAGCGTGGTTGACCTGCCCCAAGGTGCTGTCTTGCGCGCGCTGGGGCGGTGCCCCCCGATCAGGCTTGGAGCAGCGAAGCTTGTGCAAACGCATGCGCCAGGAAGGCGCGCAGCCGCACCGGGCGCACGGGCTTGACCATCGCCGCCAGGCCGAAGTCGCGCGCGCTCTCCAGTTGGTCACTGCCGGCATCTCCGGTGACGATCAGGGCGGGCAACATCTCGTCGTCGAGTGCCTGTCGCAGTTCATGCACGGCATCGATCCCGCTTGCACCATCTGCCAGGCGAAGGTCGACCACGAGTGCCTCGGCGCGAAAGCCATCGCGCACGATCTGCAAGCTGGAGGGAGCGTTCGTTGCCGATTGAACGTCGCAACCCCAGGAGCGCAGCAGGCCAACCAGCGCAGCGCGGGAGTCGGCATCGTCTTCCACCACCAACACCCGGCGTGCAGGGAATGAAGACTCCGTCACAGGCAGCGGATGGGAAGTGGTGATGGGCGGCGTTGAAGCGGGGGCCAGGGGCAACCTGAGCGAGAAGGTGCTGCCACGCCCCAGCTCCGACTCCACCGACACGCCCAGGTCCAGCAGATCGCTCAGGCGCTGGACGGTGGCGAGTCCCAACCCCAGGCCCAGCCTGCGGTCACGCGCCGGATTGCCCACCTGGTAGAACTCGTCGAAGATGCGGGGGAGGTCGCTGCTCGCCATGCCGATGCCGGTGTCCTCAACGCGCACTTGCACCGAATGCTCACCAGCGACGGCATGCACACGGACCTGGCCCTGCGTCGTGTAGCGGATGGCGTTGAACAGCAAGTTGGACAGCACGCGCGACAGCAGGGCGCGGTCGCTGCGAACCACCAGCGCAGGCACGTCGTTGACCATCTGCAACCCCTTGGCACGTGCCAGCGGCTCGTATGGCCGACTGCATTCGCGCACGAGCTCCTGAAGAGAAAAAACCGACCACTGTGGCGCCAGGTTGCCCACGTCGAGGCGGGTGATCTCCAGCAGGTCATCGATCACCAACGCCATGCCGTCGACACATTCGCCGATGTGCCGGGCGACCTCGTCGACGTCCACCTCTTTCGGTCGGTCGATCAGTGTCTGCGACAGCAGGCCCATGGCGTGCAGCGGTTGGCGCAGGTCGTGGTTGGCCGCGGCAAAGAAGCGTGTGCGTGCCGCGCTGGCTTGCTCGGCGGCATTGCGCGCGGCCTCGCTGCGTTGGTTCTCATGCTGCAGTTCTGTGATGAGTTCCTCGTTGCGCTCGCGCTGCGTCTGGAGTTCGCGCAACACGCGAGACTGGTTGCGGCCGCTGGCCAGGGCATACACACCGATCAGGAACACCAGCAGCACCATGAGGGCCAGGTAGGTGTCGGCAAGCAGCAGGTCGCGCAGGATGAGCGGGCCGAGCACCAGCAACACGTGCGCCACGAGAACGCGGGGAAAACCGGGCAGCCGCACCGAGCCTCCCATGGCAATGGCCACCAGCGTCATGTGCAGGATCGACTCGGCTTGTGCCGTGCCCGGGGAGAGCAGCACAAAAGGCAGCATGCCCCACTGCGCAGCGTGCACCAGGGTGCTCGCCAGCCAGCCGCGCACCCAGGCGCGCGAGGGTGACATCGGCCGGCCGCGAGGCAGCAGGGAGAGCGGTGCCACCAGGCGGGAGAACACATGAAAGAGTGCCGCCACCAGGCGGGCGAGACTCACGGCGCAAAAGGCACCGAACCACCAGTCAAGCGAGTAGCAGATCAGGGCCCCCAACATGCTGAGCAGCCATGCCACCGGGGTGGTGCGGATGAGGTGCTCTATCTGCTCGATCTCGAGCGCGGTGGCCTCGGCGCCATGGGGCTTTGACCGTGCGGGCATTCAGGAGAGCCCCGCCTCGCGCGCGCGCACCAGCAGGTGGGTTCGGTTGCGCGCGCCCAGCGCCCCGAGCAACGCCGTGACATGGAGCTTCACCGTGCGTTCGGCAATGCCCAGTTCCTGGGAAATCTGCTTGTTTTGCTGGCCCCGTGCGATCAGGCTCAGCACCTCCAGTTGGCGCGCGGTCGGGCCTGCCCTTGGCTCCACAGGCTCTGCGGTGTGGTCGAACCACTCGCCACCGCGCACCACCCGGTCGAGCGCATTGAGGATGTGCGTGATCGGCAGTGATTTGCCCACGAAGCCCGAAGCGCCAGCCGCACGCGCCTGCGCCTGCAACCCTGCGTCCTCCTGGCCGGAGATCAGCACCCGGGCCACCAACGGGTGCCGCGCGCCAAATCGACGCAGACCCTCCAGCCCGTCGTCACCCGCCAGGCGGTAGTCAATCAGCACCAGGTCCAGTTCGGGCCAGCGCCAGGCGGTCTCCAGCGCGGTCTCCAGGCTCAGCACTGCACGGGCCTGCACGCCCTCGCGCGCGTGGGTCAGTGCGTGCACAAAGCCAACGCCGAACATGGGGTGGTCGTCGACGAGGAGCAGGTTCATAGGCAGCGCTTGCGCGACTCAGTTCCGATGCGCCGTATTTTGTGCCCGGTCAAAGAATCCGCCTAACTGCCCCAAAGGGCAGGTCGGACCCTGAACTTCAGCGTCAGGCCAGGCCTTGCGCCAACGCCTCGAACACCACCCGGATGCGCCGGGAGGTGCGCAATTCACGATGGCTGACCAGCCAGATGGGGAAGTGCACCCGGGGAACATCGTCGAGCACCCGCACCACGCCCGGCGTTTCACGCGCGATCTCGTCCATCATGGCGCCAATGCCCATGCCCTGGCGCACCAGCGACCAGCTCGCCACCGAGTGCTCTGCGTAGCAGCTGAAATTGGCCTCGCTCAACGGCAGCCCGTGCTGGCGCAGGTAGGAAAGATACTGACCGGACCGATCCGCGCCCACAAAGGCGAGATGCGCCGCATCGTCGGCGTTGCGCGGATGACCGTGGATGCGAACCCAGTCTTCAGACGCATAGAAGCTGGCGGAGGCTTCGCGGATCAGGCGGGCGATCAGGTCGGGTTGCTCAGGCTTGACATGACGGATGGCGATGTCCGCCTCCCGGCGCAGCAGATCGCTCAGTGCATTGGAGGCAATCACCTCGATGGCGATGCCCGGTTCCTGCTCGCGCAGCCGGCGCACCATCGGGGGCAACAAGTGGGCGGCCACTGCGTCGGTGGCCGAGACGGACACCACCCCGCCCACCGCCTGCGAACGACCGGTGGCCGCCAGGGCCAGCGCTTCGGCGGCGGCGCCCATCGCGCGTGCGTGTTCCAGCAGTTCGAGTCCGGTCGGGGTGAGCGACATGGACTTGCCCACGCGCTCAAACAGGGTCACGCCCATCTGCCGTTCGATGGCCGCCACCTGGCGACTCAGGGGGCGGCGGCCGACAGCGAGCCGGTGTCGGCCGTTTCAAGAAAGGCCTTGAGCTGGTTCCAGTCGAGTTGATTCATACAAAAACGCATATCCCCGCTGCAAATAATCGCAATTCCCTGCGATGCAACGCATGGATAGTATGCGGACGACCGATCACACACCCTCAATCTTTCGCACCCATGGCCCTGCACACCACTGCTCACTCCGCGCCCGCCCCGTCGTCTGCGCAGGCCCGCACCGCCCCCAACCCCAAGGCGGTTTTCTGGGACCGCATTGCACGCAAGTACGCATCGGACCCGATTGCCGACATGGCGGGTTACGAAGCCACGCTGCGGCGCGTGCGGACCTGGCTGTCCGTCGATCAGGATGTGCTGGAAATCGGCTGCGGCACGGGCACCACCGCCCTGCAGCTGGCGCCGTCGACCCGCAGCCTGCTGGCCACCGATTTCTCCGCCGACATGATTGCCATCGCCCGGGACAAGCTGGCGCATCGGCCGGTGCGTGGCTTGAGCTTCGCTCTCGCTGATGCGGATACCCCGGCCTTTGCACACGGCGCGTACCACGCCGTGCTGGCGTTCAACCTGCTGCACCTGGTGAGCGATCTGGATCACACGCTGTCGCTTGCGATACAGGCACTGAAGCCGGGCGGCTTGTTGGTCACCAAGACGCCCTGCGTCGGGGAAATGAATCCCTTGATCCCCCACCTGGCGTTGCCACTCATGCGCGCCATGGGCAAGGCACCGCATGTTCTTTGCTTCAAGGGCGACGATCTGCAGTCGGCCATCACCCGGCAGGGCATGGCGCTGGTTTCGGTCGAGCGACATGGAACCCGGGGCAAGGACATCAGGGCCTTCATCGTTGCCCGCAAGCCCTTGTGAAACGTCAGCACCCAGACGGGCTGAGGCCGACGCTGCCTGCCGACGGCGGAGACAACTGTTTGTGCCGGGCAGGACGGGTGGTGTAAGGTCCCGCTCCATGAGCGACACCGACCCCACCCAGCCCGCCAGAACCCTGTTTTTTGAAGGCAACGCCCTCTTCGAAGCCGGTCGCCTCGAAGAGGCTGCTGCGTGTTACCAGGCCGCGCTGGCCCTGGTGCCCGGGCGGCCCTCCCTCCTGGCCAACCTGGGCGTGACCCAGTGCCGGTTGCGGCAATGGCCGCAGGCCGTGGCCACGCTCACGCAGGCCACCCAGGCCGACCCCACCCACCGCGATGCCTGGGTTGCGCTCGGTCTGTCGCAGGAGGCGCTGTCCCGATGGAGCGAGGCGGCGCATGCCTTGCAAACCGGTATCCAGCTGGGCGCCGTCACCGGCCAGCTCTGGCTGTCGCTGGCCATGTGCCGCATGCGCCTGCAACAGCCCATGGAGGCGCTGCACGCGCTCGACCAGGCGGTGGCGGTGGAGCCCACCCTGGCCGAAGCCTGGAGCCAGCGCGGCAGCCTGATGCGCGACACCGGGCGCTACGCCGAAGCCGCGCGCTCTTACGAGCAGGCGCTGGCGAACGGCGGTGACGAAACCCTCAACCGCTTTTATTTGTCGTCGGTGCAGGGCGGTGCCGCGCCGGCCCATCCACCGTCGCTTTATGTGGAGGCGCTGTTCGACGAATACGCCGATGAGTTCCAGACCCACCTGGTCGAGCAACTGAACTACCAGGCGCACACCACCCTGCTGGCGCCGTTGCGCGCCAGCGGCCAGCGCTTCGAGCGTGTGCTCGACCTGGGCTGCGGCACCGGCCTGTGTGGCCGCCTGATCCAGGCGCAGGCCGGTTCGGTTGAGGGTGTCGACCTGTCGTCCGCCATGGTGGCGCAGGCCCGGGCCAGTGGTGCCTACCGGCGTGTGGTGCACGGCGATCTGCTGGCGTTTCTGAGCGAAAGCACCGAGCCGGTGGATCTTGTGATGGCGGCCGACGTGTTCATCTACGTGGGCGCGCTCGACGCGGTGTTCGAAGCGGTGCGCTCTCGCCTGCAGCCGGGTGCGTGTTTTGCGTTTTCGGTGGAACTCGCCAGCGACGGCAGCGAACTCAAACTGCTGCCCAGCCTGCGCTACGCGCACTCACCCGCCTACATCGACCGCCTCGCCACGCTCAACGGCTTTCGCGTGCGCCAGAGCTGGCAGGCCCCGCTGCGCGAAGACCAGAAAAAGCCGGTGATGGGTCTGTATGTGCTGCTGGAGCCGGTGGCCAGCGCCTGAGATTCAAACCACCTTCGCCGGGCTGTACCTGAACGTCGCCCGGATGATCCCGTGGTCGCCAGTGCCCAGGGTCTTGTGGTCCTCGAAGTTCAGGTGGTCGTTGTTGATCACCAGGCCGTCGAACATCCAGAGCCGCTTCTTGCTGTTGTCGTAGAACTCCTGGCTCACCAGGATGTGGTCCAGCGACTCACGGATGTCCTGGTGCACATGGGTGTAGTACACGTCGCGGGTGTCGCGGTATTCCTGCAAGGTCTGCGCGGTGTAGAGCGAGGTGTCGCCACCGCCCTTGCTCTCGCCCACCAGATAGCGGGGCTGCTCGGTGAGGATGTTGGCGGTGTTGCTGTGTTGTCCGTCGTTGATGTCGCCCAGCACGATCACCGGGGTGTCGTTGCCTTTCATCTGTTCGGACAGCAGAAACCGCAGCGCGGTGGCTTCGGCCGTGCGCCGGATGGTGGAGATGGCCGCGCCCAGGCCGGTGGCGTGTTTGCTGTAGAGCACCTTGTCGGCCTTGAACCACTTCTCGTTGAAAACCTGGGTCGGCCCTTTGGACTTGAAGTGGCACACGTACACATGCACCTCGGGGCCGGGTTTGCGCGGCTGGATGGTGAAGTGCAGCACCGCCCGGGAGTAGCCCTTGATGTTCACGCCGATGCTGGGCGTTTGTGGGTCGTCGCCGGTGGAGCGCAGCACAAAGCCGGGTGGGAACTTCGTGATCCACTCGGGCTGACCCGTGAGCAAACCTTTGCGCACGAGGGCACCGCAGTCGATGCGTTTGCCGTTGGAGTTGGGTGGTGCCAGCAGGTCGTAGTTGTCGGCCACACCGGCGGAGGTGAGCGCGCGCTGCACCGACACCACGTTCCACATTTCCTGCAGCCCGAACACGTCAGCGTCCAGCGACTGGAGCTGGTGCGCAGTCCAGCCGATCTTGCGGTCGTACTGGGCCTGGGTCCAGCCGGTTTTGTCCGTGTACATCGGCAGGCCGGGTTCGTTCAGGTTGTACAGGTTGAACGAGCCGATGCTGAGTTGCTTGAGATTCATGGCGAGTCCTCCGCAAGATGGTGACCACCACTGTGCACCCGCCGCGTGACAACGCCACCCCCCGGATGGGGGAAGGCGCCAGGCGGTTCAGGCGTTGCGCCGCGCCACCCAGTAGGCCGCGCCCTCGGCGCCGTAGCGCTCGGCGTGCGGCACATGCGCGTCCAGCTCGAAGCTGTCACCTGCCCGCAGGTGGCGCGTGTGCTCGCCCACCGTGAGCCACATCTCGCCGCGTGCCACCAGCGCGTTGGCGGCAAAAGGATGGGAGTGGGTGTCGAGCACGGTGAGGGGTGCCCATTCGCGCTCCAGCACCTCATCGAATCCCTCGGTGAGGCGTTGCTGGCGGAAGGCTTCAAAGGTGGTGTTCATGGGCGGGGATTCTCCGCAAGGGGTGACGCGGGTCAAGTCCGTTGGCGACGCCGCCGGGTCAGACCAGCCGCGCGAGCCTGACCGCCATGGCCGAGCCTCTGCCCACCAGCGCGCACCAGGCTCGCAGCAATACCCCGGGCGGCTGGGTCTGCAGGGCCAGCGCCTCGTCGCGGTGGGCCACCTCGTCGGCCTGGCATTCGACCAGCAAGGCGCGCAGAGCATCCACACCGGGACGTCCTTCGATGCGGTCGATCTGTTGCTGGTAGTGGTGGTCCACAAAGGTTTCCACCGACGCGATGGTGGCGTGCACCGCGCGCGGGCCCACCAGCGCGGGCAGGGCGCCGGTGAGGAAACCCGCCACCCGCCAGGCCGGCAGCAGCCAGCTGCGCCGTGCCCAGGGCAGCACCTCGCACACGCGCCGCAGGTGGTCTTCTTCGGTGGCACCGTGGCGCTGCGCAAAGGCCTTGAGTTGGGCATCGCGCGTCACCAGCGCGATGCCGCGGTAGATCCACACGGCACCGGTTTCACCCGCGTGGTCCGATCGCAGCTCGGCCAGCATGTCGTCGGGCACGGCGGGTGCGTCCAGCCCGCGCGCCACGCGCTGCATGACCGGGCGCACGCGCAGGAAACCCACGTAGGCGCGCTCCATCAGCCAGGCCGCCCCCGGCACGCGGCCCAGAAAGGCGAGCCAGCGCCAGCCCGGCAGGCGCGCCCACAGCGCCAGAAAGGCCTCGGCGCCGCTGAGCAGGCTGCCGTCTTCACGCTGCACATGAAAGCGGGCCATCAACGTGCTGCGTTCGTCGGGCAGTGCGGTGCCGGGCGCGCTCACGTCGACCCAGCGCACCGGCTCGCGCGCCGCCAGGCCCTGGTAGACGGCGATCTCGCGGCGGCACAGCGGGCAATCACCGTCGTACAGCACGGTCATGCAGCTCTGGGCGGGGGTGGTGTTGGTCATGCCGGTCATCGTATCGGCGCTGGCGCGGTGCTGCAGCGCCGTGCGCCAAGACCCCAATGAAGGTGTCAAAGAAACCCTGTGCTGTGTAGGATGTTCGGCCTGCTGCCAACCCCGTCTGGAGACCCCATGTCCTACATGCTGTTGATCATCGAACCCACCACGCAGCGCGCCACCCGCACCGAAGCCGAAGGCCGCGAGCTGTATGGCCGCATGCAGCGTTTTGGTGAAAGCCTGCAAGCGCAGGGCAAGCTGAGGGCTTCCGAATCGCTGGCTTCCCAGACCAGCGCGGTGCGCGTGTCCACCACCGCCGGGCGGGCGACCGTGGTGGATGGCCCGTTTGCCGAGGCCAAGGAAATGGTGGGCGGCTTTTTTTTGCTCGACTGCGCCAGCCTCGATGAGGCGGTGGCCATTGCCCACGAATGCCCGGCGGCCGAATGGGCCACGGTGGAGGTGCGGGCCCTGGCGCCCTGTTACGAATGAGCGTGTCGAAAACGCCGCTGCTGCTTCGTCGTACCGGTTGAGACAACCCAACCGACCCCGGTCACCAGGAGAAGCCCATGCGATTCATGATCATCGTCAAGTCCTGCGACGAATTCGAAGCCGAAACCAACCCCGCGCCCGACGAGGCGCTCATGGCCGAGATGGTGCGTTACCACGAGGAGATGGCCCAGGCCGGTGTGCTGCTCGACGGCTCGGGCCTGCACCCCAGCAGCAAAGGCTGGCGTGTGCACCACAGCGCCGATGGCAGCAAGCGCATCGTCGATGGCCCGTTTGCCGAAGCCAAGGAGCTCATCGCCGGCTACACCCTGATCCAGGTGCGTTCGCGCGAAGAAGCGCTGGAGTGGAGCCGCCGTTTCCCCAACCCGGCCGGCCGCGGCAAGGACGCCGTGGTCGAGCTGCGCCAGCTCTGTGAACTGGACGACTTCCCGCCGAGCCAGCCGCTGGAGGACTTCAAGAAGCTCGACGCCCTGCAGAGGCCCCAACCCTGAGGAGCCCGACATGCCAGCCCAACACTTCGACATCCTCATCCAGGCGCCACGTGAGCAGGTGTGGACCACCATGCTGCAGTCGCCCACCTACGAGCAGTGGACCAGCGTTTTCTGCGAAGGCTCGCGGTTTGAAGGCTCCTGGGACGCGGGGCAGACCATCCGCTTCTTTGGCTCGGACGGCAACGGCATGGTGTCCGAAATTGCCGAACACCGTCCCGCCGAGTTTGTGTCCATCCGCCACCTCGGCTTCATCGCCAATGGCCAGGACGACACGACCAGCGACGCGGTGCGCGCCTGGGCCCCTTGCTTCGAGAACTACAGCTTCAGCGACGAGAGCGGGGGCACCCGCCTGCGCGTGGCCCTGGACGCGTTCGGTGGCTACGAAGACATGATGGCCAAGCTCTGGCCGTCGGCCCTGGACAAGCTCAAACGCCTGTGCGAAGACACCAACTGACCCAACGACCGGAGGACCCCATGCTGCGCGAAATTTTCGTCAACCTGCCCGTCAAGGACTTGAACAAATCCCGGACCTTCTTCAAGGCGCTGGGCCTGAACTTCAACCCACAGTTCACCAACGAGAAAGGCGCCTGCCTGGAGATTGCACCCAACATCTGCGCCATGCTGCTGGTCGAGCCCTTCTTTCAGGGCTTCACCAAGCTGCCCATTGCCGACGCCAGAAAGACCACCGAGGTGCTGATCGCGCTCTCGTGCGACAGCCGCACCGAGGTGGAAGAGCTCGTCGCCCAGGCCGTGGCCGCTGGCGCCACCACGCCCAATGCGCCGCAAGACCACGGCTTCATGTTTCGGCACGGTTTTGCCGACCTGGACGGACATCAGTGGGAAGTGTTCTGGATGGACATGGCTGCAGCGCCGGCGCAGATGTAGCCGCTGCGCATGCACTCCGGTGTTCACCAGGCCATTGCCACCGTGTGGCGCCTGGAGTCCGCGCGCATCACGGCGCATGTGGCGCGCGTGGTGCGCGACGTGGGCGTGGCCGAAGAAATCGCGCAGGACGCGCTGGTGGCCGCACTCGAACACTGGCCCGCGCAAGGCGTGCCCGACAACCCAGCCGCCTGGCTCATGACCACCGCCAAACGGCGTGCGCTGGACCACTTGCGCCACCGCCAGATGGCCGAGGCGCGGCACGACGGCATCGCCGCCGATCTCGAAGCCCTGGGCGCCGACCATGTGCCCGATTTTGTGGATGCGCTCGACGAGGCGCGGCAGGACGACATTGGCGACGACCTGCTGCGCCTGGTGTTCACCGCCTGCCACCCCGTGCTCTCGGCCGACGCGCGCGTGGCGCTCACGCTCAAGCTGCTGGGCGGCCTCACCACACACGAAATCGCGCGCGCCTTCCTCGTGCCCGAGGCCACCATTGCCCAGCGCATCGTGCGCGCCAAAAGGACGCTGAGCGAAGCCGGTGTGCCGTTTGAAGTGCCGCGCGGTGAGGCGCTGGCCGAGCGCCTGGCTTCGGTGCTGGAGGTGGTGTACCTCGTGTTCAACGAGGGCTACACCGCCACCAGCGGTGGTGACTGGATGCGCCCGGCGTTGTGCGATGAAGCCCTGCGCCTGGGCCGCATGCTGGCTGGTATTGCTCCGCAGCAAGCCGAAGTGCATGGCCTGCTCGCGTTGATGGAGATACAGGCCTCGCGCGCTGCCGCACGAACCGATGCGCAGGGCCGCCCGGTGCTGCTGGCCGACCAGGACCGCAGCCGCTGGGATGCCTTGCTCATCCGCCGGGGTCTGGCGGCGCTGGCGCGTGCGCAGACGCTGGCACCCACTGCGGGGCCCTACCAGTGGCAGGCGGCCATCGCTGCCTGCCATGCGCGTGCGGTGCGTGCGCAGGACACCGACTGGGAGAACATCGCGGCGCTCTATGCCGGGCTGGCGCGCGTGGCGCCTTCACCCGTCGTCGAACTCAACCGGGCAGTGGCCGTGGCCATGCACGCCGGCCCTGCGGCGGGCCTGCTGATCGTCGACGCTCTTATGCAGTACAAGGCCCTGCGCGACTACCACTGGCTGCCCAGCGTGCGCGGTGACCTGCTGGCCAGGCTGGGACGCGATGCCGAGGCCTGTGCCGAGTTCGAACGGGCCGCGTCCCTCGCCGGCAACGAGCGGGAGCGAACTTTCCTGCTGGAACGGGCGATGAGTCTGCGCTGATCTGTGGTCCTTTTGCCCGGGTACAAGCCCCCATGGCGTGGCGCGCGCGCGCCCCCCACACTCGTCAAAAAAGACGAGTGTTCATGTATCCCACACCCACCACGCGCACCGAGGTCGACACGCTCGTCATCGGTGCCGGACCGGCTGGCCTGGCCACCGCGGCCTGCCTGGCGCAACACGGCGAGCGCTCGCTGGTGATCGATCAGGCGCGCGAGGTCGCCTCGAGCTGGCGCCACCACTACGAACGCCTGCACCTGCACACCGTCAAGACGCATTCGGCGTTGCCGGGTCTGCCGTTTCCCGACAGCGCACCACGGTACGTGTCGCGCGAAGGCGTGGTCGACTACCTCACGCGCTACGCCGATCGCCACGGGATCGAACCCGAGCTGGGTGACTCCGTGGTGGGCATCGAGCCTGCAGCGCCGGGCGCGGGCTGGATCACCCGCACCGCCAGTGGGCGGTTGATCGCGTCGCGCCAGGTGGTGGTGGCCACCGGCGCCAACCGCCGTCCGCGTGCGCCCGCGCTGCCGGGGCAAGGCCACTTTGGCGGGCGCGTGCTGCACAGCCGCGAGTACCACAACGTGCTGGTGGTGGGCATGGGCAACACCGGCGCCGAGATCGCGCTGGACCTGGTGGAGCACGGCGTGCGCGCCGCGCTGTCGGTGCGCTCGCCGGTCAACATCGTCTATCGCGATGTGCTGGGCCGGCCCACCCAGCTCTCCAGCATCCTGCTCAGCAAGCTGCCGCACGCGCTGGGCGACGCGGCCGCCACGCTGCTGCGCAACCTCAGCGTGGGCGACCTCGGCCGCTACGGCCTGCACACGGCCGACGTGTCACCGCTGCGCCAACTGCGCGAAGACGGCAAGACACCGGTGATCGACGTGGGCACGGTCGCACGCATCAAGCGCGGCGACATCCAGGTCTATCCCGGCATCGAGACCCTGCTGCACGGCGGCGTGCGCTTCGCCGACGGCACCGAACACCCCTTCGACACGGTCCTGCTTGCCACCGGCTACGACCCCGCGTTGAACGAACTGTTTCCGGTCACGCCCTTGCCGCTGGACGCGCGCGGCATGCCCACACAGGTGGTGGGGCAGGGCGATCTGGCCGGGGTGTATTTCGTGGGCTTCGACGTGCGCCAGCCCGGTGGACTGTTGCGTGCCATCGCTGCGCAGTCGCAGCAGGTAGCCGGCCACATTGCTCGGGCCGGCCGCTCTTAAAGTACGTTGAAGCAGCTGATCTCGACCCGGTCGGGACGGCGCACGCCGGAGCCCACGAACACCCGCTCGTTGATCCATGCGAAGCCCGGCGCGGAGGTCTCGAACGTGGGCACACAGCGGAAATACACCTGGGCTGGGTCCACCGGTTCGCCGCGGACGAGGCGGGCCGTGACCTCGGGCGCTGCGGTGCGAACGGCCCGGTTGCAGACGTAGATCAGCTCGCCCGCCTCCGTCTCCAGCAGGTAGCGCGCGTCCAGCCGGGCCAGCGTGGGAGTGACGATGGCCTGGAAGTCGGCGCCGCCCGGCAGCACGCGGGCGTTCCATCCACGGCCCTGCACTTGTCCGCCAAGGATGGGGATGATTCGCCGGTTGCCCGCCGGCGTCTGACCGATCTCGTGGGCCGGCGCTACCTGCACCGAGAGCGTGGCAAAGAATTCCAGCGTGGGTGGTGCGGGCGGGGCCCATGCCTGGTGGCTGGCTTCACTCATTGGCGCGGAACCCGGTGGCCTTGACGACCTGCGCCCAGCGTGCTGTCTCGGCGGCAATGGTCGCTGCGAACGCTTCACCTTGCTCCTGTGGCACGTCGAAGCCCTGTGCCTCCAGCCTTGCCTTGAATTCCGGGCTGGCCTGAGCTTTCACTGTTGCCGCTGCGATCTGGTCGAGCACCACCTTGGGTGCGGCCGACGGCGCCGCCAAACCGAACCAGACGGTGGAACTCAGATCCGGGTGGCCTAGCTCGGCCAGGGTCGGCACCTCGGGCAGGAACTTGGTGCGCTCTTTCGAGGTGACGGCGATGGCATTGAGCTTGCCGGACTGCACCTGTGGCAGCGCCGCCTGCAACTGAGTAAACCCGAGCAGCACCTGGCCGCCCAGCAGGTCGGCAATCTGCGGCGCGCTGCCCTTGTAGGGGATGTGCACCATGTCGAGCTTCATGCGTTCGTTGAGCTGGAAGCCCAGGAAGTGCGAGGGCGTGCCCGGACTGAAAGAAGCGTAGGCGGCCTTCTTCGGGTTCGCCGCCGCCCACTTGACGAGCTCCGGCAAGGTCCGGGCGGGCACCGACGGATGCGTGACCAGCACCAGCGGACTCTCGATGCCCTTGGCGATCGGCTTGAAGTCTGACTGCTTCCAGCGCAGGTTGGGGTACACGGACGGGTTGATGGTGAACATGGCCTGGGTGCTGATCCACAGTGTGTGGCCATCGGGCGCGGCGGCAAGCACGTGGTCGGCGCTGAGGTTGCCGTTGGCGCCGGCCTTGTTCTCCACAATGAAGGTGCCCCCGGTCTGGCGGGCGAGCTGGTCCGCCAGCGCCCGGGCATAGGCATCGACCGAGCCGCCGGCGGGTGTGCCCACCACCAGCGTGACGCTCTTGCCGGGCCAGGTCTGGGCCAGGGCGAGGGGCGCGACGAAGGCCGCTGCCAGGGCCAACAAGGCGGTGTAGGCAAAGCGTGAGGTCGACGGGGGAGTGGGGATGGTGTACATGTTGTCTCCTGAGTTGTTCGGACGTGAGCGTTGAATCTATGTCCGGAACACTTGATTGACCAATACAACCAATCTCAGGGTATTCACCCAGAGGAGTCAACGTGATTGATATTCGGCCCGACCAACCCCATGCAGCGAGCGAACTCTTCCTCTACCGCCTCTCCCGCCTGCAAGCGGTGGCTGTGGCGCCAGTGGGGCGCCTGTGCCAGGCCCGCTACGGCATCTCGCGCCGCGAATGGCGGCTGATCGTCATGCTGGCCCGGCACGTGCCCATGCTGTCCTCCGAGCTGGCGGATCTGGCGCAGCTCGACCGTGCACGGACCTCGCGCATGATCACCGCGCTGGTCGAAAAAAAGCTCATCGCGCGTGTGGTGATTCCCAGCGACAGGCGCCAGGCCAGGGTGTCCCTGACGGAAAGAGGTCGTGCCCTGTATGACGAGTTCCTGCCGGTGGTGATTGAACTCAACCGGCAGTTGCTGCTGGCGCTGGAGCCCCACGAAGTGGAGCAACTCGACGCTCTGGTGCTGCGCTTGGCCGACCGCGCCCGCGCCAACCTTCAGGCGCTGGACCTGCCGAAGATGGACCGTTCGCAGGCAGAGTCGCGGCGCCAGTTTTGAGTCTGCGTTCGGGCGTCACAGGAGGCAGGGGCTCGGTGCCGTGCACAGGCCCGGCACTGACCGAGCGGAGTCTGCTGCAGCACCGGGATGGCCACGCCGCAGACGCGCAGGAATCGTCAGCCGAAGGCGCCTGCGGATGCCGCCACCCGACCGATTCAGGTGCTCAGGTGGCCAGCACCGAACCGTCCTTGGCGCGGTCGCGGGCCAGTGCTTCACGCACGCTCATGCGGCGGAAGAACACCGTCACGATGCTGGAGGTGATCACGATGAACAGCGAGTACAGCACCGGGATCAGCAGCACCTCTTGTTGCATCGTGCCGGTGAAGGTCAGCGTGACGATGAGCACCGCCAGCGGGCCGTTCTGAATGCCCGTTTCCAGCGCGATGGTGCGGCTTCGGTTGGGGTCCTGCTTGAACAACCGGGCCAGCACAAAACCCAGTCCGATGCCGAACACCCCCAGCCCGATGGCGGCGAAGAACACGTACCACGGCGTGGAGGCCAGCAGCATGTGGTTGCGCGGCACCCAGGTGGTGAGCAGGAACAGAATCACCACCACGCCGAGGAACCCGCCCACCAGCTCCACGGTGGCACCGATGTTGGGACTGAGCTTGCGCAGCACCATGCCGATGACGGTGGGCACCAGCAGCACGAACAGCACCTGCGCCACGTTGCCGGCGGGGATGCGGAATTCACCTTCCAGGCCGGCCAGCTGCGAGTAAAACTCGAGCAGCGCCGGCACCATGCCGAGCGCGACCAGCGATGACACCGAGGTCATCATGATGGACAAGGCCAGCACCGCCTTGCTGAAGTAAGTGAAGATGTTGGAGGTAGTGCCGCCCGGCATGCAGCCCATGAGGATCAGGCCCACCGTGAGGGAGGGGGACAGGTCCAGCGCCTGTGCCAGCAAGTAGGCCAGCAGCGGCATGATGCCGTACTGGCACAGGATGCCTACCAGCACGCCCTTGGGTTTGCGGAACGCAATGAGGAAATCGCGCCAGGTCAGCGACGCGCCCATGCCGAGCATGATGACGATCATCATGATGCCCAGCAGCTTGGTCTCGAATTCGGAGATCATGTGTGCCTGTCTTTCGGGTTAGTGCTGTTTCATCTCTTCGGCCACGGCCTTGCGCAGATCCTTGCGCAGCACCTTGCCGATCGGGCTCTTGGGCAGCTCGTCGCGCACCACCACCAGCCTGGGCACCTTGTAGGCGGCCAGGTGCTGTTTGCAGTGGGCCAGCACATCGGCGGGCATCACTTCCGTGGGGCTGTCGGGGTTCTGCACCACATAGGCGCGCACCGCTTCGCCGGTCTTGCCATCGGGCACGCCGATCACGGCCACTTCCAGCACGTTGTCCATCCTCGAAATCACGTCCTCGACCTCGTTGGGGTAGACGTTGAAGCCCGACACCAGCACCATGTCCTTCTTGCGGTCCACGATGCGCATGAAGCCGGTCTCGTCCATCACCGCCACGTCGCCGGTGGCAAACCAGCCGTCGTGCATCACCTTGGCGGTTTCTTCTTCGGCATTCCAGTAGGCCTGCATCACCTGCGGACCGCGCACCCAGAGCTCTCCCGGCGCGCCGGCGGCCACGTCTTTTCCATCGTCGCCCACCAGGCGCACATCGGTGCCCGGCGCCGGTATGCCGATGCTGCCGTCGCGCGGCTCTCCGGTCAGCGGGTTGAAGCTCACCACCGGCGAGGTCTCGGTCAGACCATAGCCCTCTGCGATCGGCGTCTTCGTCACATCGCGCCAGCGTTTCGCCACCGCGCTGTGCAGTGCCGTGCCACCCGAAATGGAGGCCTTGAGCGTCTTGGGTGGGTAGGCCACAAACCACTCTTCGTTCAGCAGGCCGTTGAACAGCGTGTTGACCCCCGTCATCCAGGTGATCGGAAAGTTCTCGATCGCGCGCTGCAGGTTTTGCACCGGCCGTGGGCTGGGAATCAGCACGTTGTGTCCACCGATGGCCAGGAAGCCCAGCAGGTTGGTGGTGAAGGCAAAGATGTGATACAGCGGCAGGGCGGTGAGCACGCACTCCTGGCCCGGGGCCATGTGGCTTTGACCCATGGCGCGGGTCTGCTGGATGTTGCTGAGCAGGTTGTCGTGCGTGAGCATGGCGCCCTTGCTCACGCCCGTGGTGCCGCCGGTGTACTGCAGCACCGCCAGCTCATGGCGGCCGATGCCTTGCCAGTACTCGCGGGCCGGCGTTTTGGCGAGCGTGGCGCGCCCTTGTGCCAGCGCCTCGCTCAGCCGGATGTGCGGCGCCGTGACGGGTGGCAGCACGCGGTTCCAGTAGCGCTGCACCCCGCGCACGATGGCGCCCGGCACGGCGGGGAAGAACGACGACACCGATGCCAGCACCACTTGCTTGATGCCGGTTTTGGCCAGCACGGCGGGCAGCTTGTCGGCAAACATGTCCACCATCACCAGCACCTGCGCGCCCGCATTGTTGAACTGGTGGATCATTTCTGTTTCGGTGTAGAGCGGGTTGGTGTTCACCAACACGCAGCCAGCCTTGAACACCCCCAGTGCCGCCACCGGGTAGCCCAGGCTGTTGGGCAACTGCACCGCCACCCGGTGACCCGCCTTCAGCCCCAGCACCGCGCGCAGGTAGCCGGCGAAGGCGTCCGAGAGTTCGTCCACCTGGGCAAAGCTCAGGCGGCCGTTCATGCCGTTGGGCACCACACAGCTGAACGCTGCTTTCACCTGGCTCTCGGTCTGCCACCGCTTGCAGCTTTCGTGGGCCATCTCGGCCAGATTGCGATAGGGCAATGCCTCCAGCGCGGGCGCGATGCCCACCTGCTGGTAGGACGCGTGCCAGGGGCGGGTAGGTGAGTCGGACATGGGCGGCCAGGAAAAGAGGTTGAACAAAAGCGAACGATCGTTCGATTGTTTGGAGAGCGCCAATACTAATAAAGTCAGGTCCGCTTTTCTGGAGGGAGATCCCGGAAAACGCTCGGTGAAAACCCTCGCTCTCGACCCAGGGACTCGATCCTGCGCCGCCTCAGCGCTGACCGATCTTCACATCGCCAAACAGCTGGTTCATGCCGCGTGGCTGGCTGCGCCAGTACTGCGGCGGGGCGTCCACCTGCGCGCCGAGTTTCGCGGCGGCGTGCCAGGGCCAGCGCGGGTCGTACAACATGGCGC
>LNFM01012720.1_pt1 | contig 17878 bp, 16 predicted proteins | sample 596031 | NCBI WGS metagenome assembly LNFM01 (sample SAMN04254537, study PRJNA301005) | activated carbon metagenome | isolation source: dual media filters at the Ann Arbor, Michigan drinking water treatment plant | place: USA: Ann Arbor | reverse complement strand
CACAGATGCAGGACCCACGCTTCGTCGCCGAACTGAAGGCATGGATCCGCTTCAGCGATGCCGAGTCGCTGGCGCGCGGTGACGGCCTGTCGGCACGCGCCACCGGCAACCCGTCGGTGCCGCGCTGGCTCGGCAGCCTGATGTTCGGCTTCATCGTCAGCGCCGAGCGTGAGCGCGCGCGCTATCTGCAGCAGGTGCGCTCGTCGAGCGGGCTGGCAGTGTTCGTCTCCGACCGCAACGACCGCGCCGCCTGGGTCGAAGCGGGGCGCGCCTACCAGCGCTTTGCCCTTCAGGCGACCGCGCTCGGGCTGCGCAATGCCTTCGTCAACCAGCCGGTGGAAGTGCCCGCATTGCGCTCGCAGTTCGGGCGCTGGCTTGGCCTGGGCGATGCACGGCCCGACTTCATCGTCCGCTTCGGGCGCGGACCGCTGCTGCCGCACTCGCTGCGGCGACCCCTGGACGAGGTGATCGACTAGGGCGCACCCGCCGCCCTCGCCTCGCCCACCTCGATGCGAAAGCCCGCCGCGCGCAGGCGCGGCACCAGCGTGTCGCCGAACGCCGTGGCCGGCGTGAGCACGCCGCCGCGCGTGGGCGCACCGGGCAGGCTGTCTGCGTGGCGCGCCAGCAGCAGGCCGCTCTCGCACAGCATGCGCAGCGTGGCGCGGTTGCCCGGATCGCCGCTAAACGAGATCAGGGCGTGCGCACTGCGGCCATCGGCCGTGCGGCCGCGCAGCTCGGTGCGGAACCAGCCGCGATCCATCATCAGCTCAGACGGCCCCTGCCCCGGCGGCGTCAGTACCTTGGTCAGCAGACGGCGGGTCGGCGCAAAGGCGGCGCCGGCATCGAACAGTGCCGCCGCCACCGACACCGCGGCCGACTTCGCGCCACTGAGTGGCCCGCCGAACTGCGTGTACTCCTGGTAGCGGAACGGGATGCCATACGCCTCGCCCCACTGCGCAGACAGCGCCGCCGAGCGGCGCACCACGCGCGTGTTGATCGGTCCCATGATGAACGGCGCGACCCAGGCATCCAGGTGCGGGTCGAAGTGCGGCCCGGTGGGATCGAGGTTGGCTTCGATCTCGTCGAACGCGTGGCGCGGATCGGGGTCGAGCAGAAACGGATCGCGGCTGCGCGCGGCGTCGCCGAGTGCGTGGCGGGCGAAGTTGGATGCGAGCGTGCCGCCGTTGAAGCCACCCGCCAGGCGGAAGAAGGCACGGACCTCGACCGTCGACGCACCCAGGCTGTGCTGCATGTGGCGCACCAGCAGCCAGGTACCAAGATCGGAGGGAATCGAGTCGAAGCCGCAGAACGGCACGATGCGCGTGCCATCGCGCTCGGCCTGCGCGTGGTGGCGATCGATCAGGCGCCGCACCCACACCGTCTCGCCGGTGATGTCGGCATAGTGCGTACGTTGCCGCACGCAGGCATCGACCACGGCGTCGCCGTACAGCGCATACGGACCGGCGGTGGTGATCAGCGCCCGCGTCTGCGCTGCCATTGCATCGACCGCCGCGTGATCGGTGCTGTCGGCGACGACCACCTCGGGCGCATTGGGCGTCATCGCGAGCCGGGTGCGCAGCGCCTCCAGCTTGCGCGCATCGCGGCCGGCCACCGCCCAGCGGATGCGTTCGTCGTGCAGCGCCAGGTACGCTGCTGCCAGCCGGCCGACGAATCCGGTGGCGCCGTACAGGACCAGGTCGTAGCGACGATCCATGCATCACCTCCTCAGCTGCGGCGGTTCAAGGTAGCACGCGATCCGGGCCATCATGCGAGCGGCGGCGTGCGGCGCGGGTCGCCGGTTGCTAGCATTCCCGGATCCAAGGAGTCCAGAGCCCATGTCATTGCCACGCAGGTCCTGCCTGTTGCTGCTGCCACTCATCATCGGGGCACTGCCCGTGCCCGCCGCAGCCCAGGGCACGATGTACCGCTGCGAGGACAAGGGCGTGACCGTGTTTTCCGACAAGCCCTGCCCCGGTGGCGCACAAGCCATGCCGCTGCCCGATCCGGGCGGACCGAAGGCGGCCGCCAAGTCGGGCCTACCGGCGGCCCAAACCGCGACCCCGCCCGCAGTCGCGCCGCCCGCGCCTCCGGCGGCGCCCGCCGCAGCGAGACCACCGGCCTCCGCCAAGGCCGAGCCGGCGCGCCCCGCTGCCGGCAAGGCGGCCGCCGGCGGACTGGGCTTCGCCACGCGCGAGCAGCGCTGCGCCGAAGGCAGCCGCCAGGCCTGTGACGAGATTGCCTGCCTGCAGGACGATGCCGAGGCCTGCGCCCGCAGCGGCGGCATCCGCGGCAGCGGCTGGTACGAGGCGTCGCGCCGGCGCGAGACGCATCGCGGCACGAACGATCTGGGCAAGACCACGCTCAAGCGCGTGCTGGTGCTGACCATCACCTGCACCGGCCCGGTCAAGAAGAACGGCGATGTTGTGCTCGGGCGCGGCAGCATCACGCTGCGCAACGGCACCGCCCAGTTCTCGTCGGTGGACACCGCGGCCGCCGCGCTATGCAAACGCTGAGCGCGCCGCGACGTCTCGGTGCTGCGCTGGCACTGATCGGCATGCTGGCGGCGGTACCCGCCGCGGCGCAGGTGTTCCGCTGCGAGGAAGGTGGTCGCGTCGTCTACAGCGACAAGCCCTGCCCCGGCAACGGCCGGACCATCAACGTCGGGCCGGCGCGCGGTGACAGCCGCGCGCCGGCGGCAACGCCGCCGCGGGCACTGACCGCCGCCGAGGAACTGGCGCGCAAGTGCACCGCCGGCAACGCAGCGGCCTGCCGGACCCAGAAGACGCTGCAGCAGTTCGACCGCCAGCGCGCCGAGGCGCAGCAGCTGTGCGCCGGCGGCGAGCGCGCCGCCTGTGACCTGATCGACTGCGCCGACAAGAACGACCGTGCCGCCTGCGCGCGTGCCGAAGGGCGCAGCACCGGCACCGGCTGGACCGAGAGCGGCCGCCGCATCGAGGTGCGGCCGGGCCAACGCAACGACGGCGGCGTGGCGGGCGAGCGCGTCACCGTCATCAACGTGCGCTGCGACCACGGCGGCGCCCCGGTGATCGAGATCGGCAACGGCGGCGTGCGCCTGGCGGGCCAGCCGGCGCGCTTCGAGTCGCTCGATGCGGCTGCGCGCCAGGCCTGCGGCGTCGAGCCCTGATGCGCACCCACAGGGCGGTTCTTCCTGGTCTGGTTTCACTGCTGCTGGCGCTGGCGAGCCCGACACGAGCAGCCGAGCTGCCGATCTTCGATGCGCACATGCACTACAGCCACGACGCCTGGGACGTGCTGCCCGCCGACAAGGCGCTTGCGCTGCTGCGCCAGGCCGGCGTGCGCCGCGCACTGGTATCAAGCAGCGGCGAAGGCGACGACGCGCGCGGCCAGCGGCGGCTGGCGCAACTCGCTCCCGACCTGATCCTGCCGTCGCTGCGGCCGTATCGTCAGCGCGGCGACCAGAGCACCTGGTTTCGCGACGAATCGGTCAAGGCCTACGTCGATGACCAGGTGGCGCGCCATCGCTACGTCGCGCTGGGCGAGTACCACCTGTTCGGCGCCGACGCCGACCTGCCGGTGCCGCGCCATCTGGTGGCGCTGGCGCGCCGGCACGGCCTGGTGCTGCACTCGCATTCGGATGCCGACGCGATCGAGCGACAGTTTGCGCAGTGGCCGCAGGCGCGCATCCTGTGGGCGCATGCAGGCTTCGATTCGCCCGAGCGGGTGCGCGCGATGCTGCGCAAGTTTCCGACGCTGTGGTGCGACCTGGCGTTTCGCACCGATCACGCGCCGGGCGGAGAACTGGAGCCGGAGTGGCGCCAGCTCTTCATCGACTTTCCCGATCGCTTCATGGTGGGCACCGACACCTTCACGCCGGAGCGCTGGCCGTACGTGGTCGAGCACGCGCGCTGGGCGCGCCAGTGGTTGGCGCAGCTGCCGCCAGCGGTGGCAGAACGCATCGCCTATCGCAACGGCGAGGCGCTGTTCGCGGTGGCAGCGCGGTCAGGGACATCGCAATGATGGCGGCAGCCCGGCGGGTGGCGTTCGGCGTGGCGCTGGCTGGGCTGGCTGCAAGCGCGCTGGCCTGCGAGCCGCATCTGCCGGGCGAGGGGGTCACGCGCATCGAGGGCAAGCGGTATGCGCTTGCCTGGCGCGCGGTGCCCGCGATCCAAGTGGGCGAGTTCTTTCGCTTGCAGGTCGCGACCTGCTCGCGCGAAGGCCAGCCCATGGTGCGAACGCTGCGGGTCGATGCGCAGATGCCCGAGCACAAGCACGGCATGGACTACCGCGCGACGGTGCGGCCGCAGGGGCCGGGCCGCTTCGTGGTGGAAGGCATGCTGCTGCACATGCCCGGCCGCTGGGAGCTCAGCTTCGACCTGAATGCCGGCGCCGACCGCGAGACGTTGCGAATGGATGTGACGATCGACTGATCCACTGGGAGAAGTTGTCATGGCCGAGCCCAAGACCCAGCCGACGCGCGCCAGCGTGAGCGCGTACATCGATGCCCTGGCCAACGAGCGCATGCGCAATGACTGCCGCCGCCTGGTGCAGATGATGACGCGCGTGACCGGCGCACCGCCGGTGCTGTGGGGCACGAGCATCGTCGGCTTCGACGCCTATCGGTACACGTACACCAGCGGCACGACTGGCGACTGGCCGGTGATCGGCTTCGCCCCGCGCGCGCGCGACCTCACGCTGTACCTGATGGACGGATTCGAGAAACGCGCCGCCGACCTGGCACGGTTGGGCCGTCATACGCACAGCAAGTCGTGCCTGCACGTGAAGTCGCTGGCCGACATCGATCTGGGCGTGCTCGAGACGATGCTGGCGGATTCAGTGCAGGTGATGCGTGCGCGCTATCCGGCGGAGGCAGCAGCGGGTGCCGCGACGTCCGGCGAGACCAGACGAGTGACACGCACGGCGGCGACCGAGCCGCGCGCGACACAGGCGACGGCAGCAGCGGCGACGAAAACGGTGAAGAGGGCCGCGAAGGAGCCCGCAAAGCGGGCCACGAAGACGCCCGCGTGGGTGTCCGCAAAGAAGACCGCAACCAAGGCCCCAAAGCAGGGGGTGAAGCCGACCGCGAAACCGACCGCGAACAAGTCAGCGAAGCAGACGGCGACGCGCACGCCGTCGACCAGACCATCGACGCCGCCGGCGGCGCAGGCTGCGCGCCCCTGCGTGCGCCGTGCCTGAGCAGGCCGACCGGGTGCGATCGACGCTCGTCATGCTGGGTCTTGCCGGCGCGCTTGGCGTGTCGGCGCTGCACGCGGCCGCCGCCATGCCAATGGACTGGACGCCGTCCGAGCGCGCGCGGATCGCGGCGCATGGTCCGTGGCCACCCGCGCCGGCGCCTGACCGCAGCAACCGCGTGTCAGGGCAGTCCGCAGCCATCGCCTTCGGCCAGCGCCTGTTCTTCGACGGCCGCCTGTCGGCCGGCGCCACCGTCAACTGTGCCGGCTGCCATCAGCCCAGCCGCGCCTGGACCGACGGCCGCGCCACCGCGCAGGCGCTGGCGCCGGGCGTGCGAAACACGCAGACCCTGGTCAACCTGCCGCTGCAGCGCTGGTTCGGCTGGGGCGGCTCCAGCGACAGTCTGTGGATGGCGAGCCTGCGCGCAATCGTCGATCCGCGCGAGATGGGCGCGAGCGTGGCGCCGCTGGCGCGCCGCGTGCGCCAGCACCCTGACCTGTCCTGCGCCTACCGGCAGGTGTTCGAGCAAGCGCCGCCCGCCGACGACGACCTGCTCGCCGTCGATATCGCGAAGGCACTGGCGGCGTTTCAGGAGACGCTCGTCACCGCGCGCACGCCGTTCGACGCGTTCCGCGACGCCCTGCTGCGCAATGACCATGAAGCGATGGCGCGCTACCCGGCCGCCGCCCAGCGCGGCCTGCGCCTGTTCGTCGGCCGCGGCAACTGCACGCTGTGCCATGGCGGCCCCAACTTCAGCCACGGCGCCTTCCACGACACCGGGGTGCCGTTCTTCACCCGCCGCGGCGAGGTTGACCCGGGCCGCCATGTCGGCCTGCGCGAGGCCCAGGCGAGCCCGATGAACCTGCTCGGCCGCTTCAATGACGATGCCTCGCGTGACACCGCCATCGCCACCCGCCACGCGCGCCTGGAGCATCGCCACTGGGGCGCCTGGCGCACGCCCAGCCTGCGCAATGTCACGGCCACCGCGCCGTACATGCACGACGGCAGCTTCGAGACCCTGCGCGACGTGCTGCTGCACTACTCGGACTTGCCGGAGGAGCGCCTGCACGCCGACGGCGAGCGCCTGCTGCGGCCGCTGCGCCTGTCGCCGGCGGAACTGGACGACCTGCTCGCCTTCCTGCGGTCGCTGGACGGTGATGCGCCGCTGCCGGACCTCAACGCCCGGGACCCGCTGCAGGCGCGCTGTCCCTGAGGATCGGACCGTCGCGCACGCCCGCTGGGACGCGGTGAGACGGACGTTCACCGGATCATCCGATCGCACGGCAGTTTCATCCGAACAGCCGCGTGGCGCGTGATTTCGCGCGACCGTCGCGGGACCGTACGCTGGCCTTGTCCTGCCGGTCCTGCCGCTGCAGTTGCCTCCGATGCCCGCCCTTCCCTCTCTTTCCATGCGCGTCGCCCTGCTGGGCGCGACGGTCGCGCTCGCCCTGCTCGGCAGTGGCTGCGCGACCATGACCGGCGAGTCGACCCAGCGCGTATCGATCGTCGCGGTGGATGCGCAGGAGCAGCCGATGCCCGGCATGCGTTGCCGCGTGCTCAACGGTGCCGCCGAGTACGTCGGCGACTCGCCGATGCACGACGTGCCGGTGCGCCGCTCTGCCTCGGACCTGAAGATCGAATGCCGCCAGGGCACCTTGCTGGCCCGCGGCACTGCGATATCCCGCGGCGGCCTGTCGGTGCTGCAGGGCGTGCTGCCGGGTGGCACCGTGCTCATCATGTTCGATCACACTCGTACCCGACCGAGATCCGCGTGCGTGCCGGCGAGCACCTGGTGTTCGATCGCTCGCGTCCGCGCGGCGAATTGCAGGCCGAGACGCGCACCGCGCCGTAGCACCGGCAGATCGCCGCAGAAGCGTGGCGGCGCGCCGATGCCGATGTGCATCGGCTACCGTCGCGGCATGAACCGCGCCGACGCACCCCCTCGATCACGTTCCGTCCCCGCGCCACTCGACGCCGACACGGCGGCGCGCTTTGTGCATGTGGCCCTTGCCAACGTCGGCTGCGAGTACCCGTTCCACCTGTCGCACCTGATGCGCGACGCCGCCGACCTGGCCGCGCCGCGTGCGCTGTACCCGGTGTTCTTCGGCAGCTACGACTGGCACTCCTGCGTGCACATGCACTGGACGCTGGCGCGCTGCTTGCGCCGCTTTCCGCAGGCGGACTTTGCAGCCTCGGTCCGCGTTCACCTGGACACCCGCCTGACCGCCAAAGCTGTGGCGCAAGAGATCGCCTACTTCAGCGCGCAACGCGCCAGCTTCGAGCGGCCGTACGGCTGGGGCTGGCTGCTCAAGCTGCAGGCTGAACTGGTGGCGCTCGCGGCGCAGGATGCCCGCGCAGCGCCGTGGCGCGATGCCCTCGCACCGCTGGCCCATCACCTGGCCGACCGCCTGATCGACTTCCTGCCGCGCGCCGACTTTGCGGTGCGCACCGGCAGTCACGGCAACTCCGCCTTCGCGCTGCTGCTCGCCCTCGACTACGCCGCGGCCCTTCAGCATCGCGCGCTTGCGCAGGCAATCAGCGCGCGGGCGCAACGCTGGTTCGGCGCGGACCGGCGCTACCCGGCTGGTTTTGAACCCTCGGGCGACGACTTCCTTTCCGCCGGCCTGTGCGAGGCGCGCCTGATGCAGCGCGTGCTGGACGGCTGCGACTACGCCGACTGGTGGCCGGCATTCAAACCGGCCACCGAGGGCCTGCAGCGCTGGCTCGCGCCGGTGCCGGTGAGCGATCCGGAGGATCCGAAGATCGTCCATCTGCACGGCCTGAACCTGTCGCGCGCCTGGTGCTGGCGCGGGCTGATCGGGGCGCTGCCGGACGCGCTGCAGCCGGCGGTGGACGCAGCGATCGCCGCCCACCTGGAGCACTCGTTGCCGGCCGCAACGGCGGGCCACTACGTGGGCACCCACTGGCTCGCGTCCTTTGCCCTGCTGGCCATCGACGACGCCGTGCCCGCCTGAGGCCCGGTCACGTCATCGGCGCCTTCAATCCCACAGCCAGGGTCGATGCGGGCACTGGCGGCCGCTGAGTTGACGACCATCAATCGCCGCGGCCGGGCGGCTGCTGTGATGCCGACTTCAGCCGCACCGATGCGCCCGCTGCGCGCCGGTACCGCAACGAACGACAACGGACTCGGAGAAAGCCATGGCGTCAGGACCATTCGATGCAATCGTCATCGGCTCGGGCATGGGTGGGCTGGCGGCGGGCGCGGCACTGGCCAGCATCGGCAAGCGGGCGCTGCTGCTGGAACGCCACACGCAGCCCGGCGGCCTCACCCAGACTTTCGAGCGCGACGGCTTTCGCTTCAATGTCGGCGTCCACAATCTCGGCGGCTTCGGCGAACACGGCATCAACCGCCGCCTGTTCGACAAGCTGGCGGGCGGGCGGGTGAAGATGGCGCCGATCGTCGGCACCTACGATCGGCTGCGCTTTCCGGACTTCAACCTCGCCTTCACGCCACCGGCGGCGCAACTCAAGCAGGCGCTGGTCAACGCCTTCCCGCACGAGGCACGCGGCATCGACGCCTACTTCAGCGCGCTGCACGCCGCCAACGAGGCGATGGGCGCGCTGCAGGCGACGCACTCCGCCCCCGGCTTCCTCGCCACGCCGATGGCGTGGCTCAAGCGCGATGCCATCAAGCGCTGGGTCGGCCGCACCACCTGGGAGGTGGTGACCGAGACCGTGACCGATCCCAAGCTGCAGGCGGTGCTGTGCGCGCAATGGGGGGATTACGGCAGCCGGCCGCTGGACGGCTCGTTCGGCATGCACGCGATGGTGATGACGCACTACCTGGACGGCGCCTGGTACCCGGTCGGCGGTTCAGGCAGTTTTGCGCGCGAGTTCGGCCGCAGCATCACCGATGCCGGCGGCGAGATCCGCACCAGCGCCGAGGTGACCCGCATCAACTGCGAGGGGCAGCGCGTGCACGGCGTCACGCTGGCCAGTGGCGAGACGATCGATGGCCGCTGCGTGATCAGCGACATCGGCATCCACAACACGCTGCGCCTTTTGCCCTCCGACGAGGTCGACTACCAGTGGGCCGCAGATGCGCTCGCGATCGAGCCGTCGGCCGGCTACGTCGGCCTGTACCTCGGCCTGGAAGGCGACATCGCCGCGCAGGGCGCCGACACCGCCAATTCGTGGATCCACGACAGCTGGGACGTCAATACGGTCTGGCGCGATCCGTCGGTCCAGCCGCGCGCACCGGCGCTGTTCGTGTCGTTTCCGTCACTGCGCGACCCGGCGCACGATCCCGGTCTACGCCGACGCCACACGGCCGAGATCGTGGCGCTGGTGGACTGGTCGGCGTTCTCGCAGTGGGACCGCTCCGATGACGAGGGCGGCATGAAGAAAGGTGCGCCGGCAGCGCTGCGCAGCGAGAGCTACGCCGCGTTCAAGGCGCTGCTGCAGGCCAACCTGCTGGCCCAGTTTGCCGAGCACTTTCCGGCGCTGGCGCCGATGGTGGTGGCCGCCGAGTGCTCGACGCCGATCTCGGTGGCGACCTATACCGGTGCCGAGCACGGCGCGATGTACGGACTGGAAACGACGCCGCAGCGCTTTCTCAGCGCGGCCCTGCGCCCGCGCACGCCGATCGGCGGCCTGTTCCTCGCCGGTCAGGACGCCTGTGCGCCCGGCGTCACGGGCGCCTTCTTCGGCGGGCTGATGGCCGCGGCCAACGCGCAGCCCAAGCTGTACGCGCTGTTGCGCTAGCCGCGCCGGCGCCCTCTAGCGGCAGGTCTGCGCCAGTTGCGGCACGGCGCTGCCGGTGCCCGTGGTGCCGGCGGTGATCACGCACTGCATCGAGCCACACTGGCAGATGTGGACGAACACGCGGCTGCCGCCCGTCTCCAGTTGCGTGCCCTTGGTGCACGAACAATCGGCCACGCCGACCGGCAAGCCCACCTGCGCCTCGGCCGGAGCCTTCGGCCATAGCAAGGCAGCGGCGACGACCAGGGCGCCACCGAGCGTGGCGGCAATCGATACAGAAAGCGTGCGCATGGCATGTCCTCCGGGCTGAAGATGACGTGATCATGCGCGCGCCAGAGCGGGCGTGTCACCCCGGTGGCAACGCGGCCGCTAGCCGGCGGGCGCCAGCCTCAGCAGGGCGCCGTTGGGCTGATCGGTCAGCAGGTAGACCAGGCCGTCGGGACCGACGCGCACGTCGCGCACCCGGCCGACCCGCCCGCGCAGCATGACTTCATCCTCGACGAAGCGCTCGCCATCCAGGCGCACGCGGATCACCGCCTGCCCGCGCAGCGCGCCGATCAGCACATCGCCGCGCCACTGCGGAAAGCGGTCGCCGTCATAGAACGCCATGCCGCTGATCGCAGGCGATGGGGACCAGTGCTTGATTGGCTGCGCCATGCCGGCCTTTTCGGTGCCTTCGCCGATGCGGGTGCCGGTGACATAGTTGGCGCCATAGGTGATCACCGGCCAGCCGTAGTTGGCGCCGGCCTGGATCAGGTTCAGTTCATCTCCGCCCTGAGGTCCATGCTCGATCGCCCACAGGGCGCCTGTCTTCGGATGCAGCGCAGCCCCCTGCACGTTGCGGTTGCCGAGCGAGAAGATTTCCGGCCGCGCATCGGCCTGACGGGCGAACGGGTTGCCGGGCGCGGGCTTGCCATCATCGGTGAGGCGCAGGATCTTGCCGGCGTGATCATCGAGCCGCTGCGCACGCGCCATCTCGCCGCGGTCGCCGAGCGTCATGTACAGGTACCCCTCGCGGTCGAACACGAGGCGCGCGCCAAAGTGCTGGCCGGCGCGTGATTTCGGCGCCATGCGGAACAGCACCTCGACGTTGTCGAACCGCCAGGCGCCCGGCGCACCGGTCAGGCGCCCGCGGGCGAGTTCGGTGCCATTGGCGCCGGCGGCATCGCGCTGCGAGTAGGTGAGGTAGATCCAGCCGTTCTTCGCGTACTGAGGGTGGATGGCGACATCGAGCAGACCGCCTTGACCCTGCGGGTCGACCCGCGGCAGGCCCGCGACCGGCTGCGGATCGAGCTGGCCGTCCTTGCTGATCACCCGCAGTCGCCCGGGCCTCTCGGTGATCAGCATGCGGCCGTCGGGCAGGAAGGCCATGCCCCAGGGGTTCTCGAGTCCGTTGACCACGGTGGACAGCCGCAACGCGTGCTTGCCCGTGTTGATCACCTCGTCGGCGGCATGGGAGGCCATCGGGCTGGCCAAGAGCATCGACACGACGGCAAGCCGAAAAAATAGGGTGTGCTTCATTTGATTGAACGGTCGCCTGTAGATGGATAGGTCACAAACAGAGCCCATGATCCGGCAATCGCCGTCAGCTGACGACGCCGGAAATCACCGAGACACCGCTCCGCGGTGCGGCTACGTGAAAATCAGCACGGAACATCCCATAACGTAAACGGGCGGCACCCGCAGGCAAGCTGGGGCATCGTCATCCCCGACAATCAGGCTGTCATCCAACCAGAACACGCCCGGCAAGCGGCGGCTGATACGCCCGCCTGTCCTCGCGGTACCGGATCCCACGATCAAGCAAGGCTAGCGAGTCATCCGCTGCTCGATCGCCCGGTGCCGCCCCGCTCTGACTGACGCTCGCGCGCATGGGTTCACCCGCCGGGCGCCTGGGAGAGTGCATATCGGGCGCCTGGATTGCCGTTGCGCCGACCGCACTCGCTGCGCCGCCGCAGCCTGACGATTTCCGGAGGAACACCGTTGTTTCAGAGTTTCCTGCCCGCTTGGCCCTTGGTGCCACCGCCGCTGCTGTGGTTGGCGCTGACGTTGGTCGCGGCGGCGGTGCTAGGCGAGTTCGTGTTCCATCGCCTGCGGCTGCCGCGCATCACCGGCTACGTGCTGGCGGGCCTGGTTGCCGGCTCGCTCGGCGGCGGCGACATCGTGCGCGCCACGCTGGCCACAGGCACCGGCTGGGCGTCGATCCTGGTCGAATTGGCGCTGGGCGTGCTGCTGTTCGAGCTGGGCAACCGCGTCAACCTGCGCTGGCTGCAGGCCAATCCCTGGCTGCTCGCAACGAGCCTGCTCGAAGCCCTGCTGACGTTCGGCGTCGTGTACCTGGTGCTGTCGTTGGCGGGCGTGTCGTTCGACGAGGCGTTGCTGGTGGCGGCGATCTCGATCGCCACCGCGCCAGCGATCGTGATGCGGGTGGTGGCCGAGGCGCGCTCGCAGGGCCAGGTGACCGATCGCCTGCTGATGCTCGCCGCGCTCAACAGCATCTACACGGTCCTTGCGGTGCAGTTGATCATCGGCTGGCTGCATCAGAGCTATCGCGGCGATCTGATGAGCGCGGTGCTGCACCCGCTCTACCTGACCGCCGGCGGGGTGCTGGCGGGCGCGCTGATCGCCTGGCTGATGCGGGCGCTGCGCTCGCGCCTGATGCTCGACGACGAGCACGCCGGTGCGGTGCTGATCGGTCTCGTGCTGTCGGCGGTGCTGGTGCTCAAGCTGCTCAAGCTTCCGGTCCTGCTCACGCTGCTGGTGGCCGGGCTGCTGGTGCGCCGGTTCGGTGGCCGGCCGTATGTGTGGCCGCGCGGATTGAACGCCATCACCGGCCTGCTGGTGCTGCTGCTGTTCGTGCTGACCGGCGTATCGGTCGACTTCTCGCATTTGTGGGCCGGCGGCCTGATGGCGATTGGCTTGATCGCCGCGCGCCTGCTGGCCAAGACGGCGGCGGTGTGCGCGCTGGCTCGGCCGAGCGGTGTGAGCCTGCGCCAGGGCCTGGCGCTCGGCATCGCCCTGACGCCGATGTCGGGCGTGGCCTTCGTGCTCACCTATGACCTGCTCGCCGTGTTCCCCGAACTGGCACCGCGCCTGGCCGCCACCGTGCTGGCAATGATCGCGATACTTGAACTCTTCGGTCCGATCGTGGTGCGCTGGGTGCTCGATTGGAGCGACGAGACCGCCGAGCATCTGCGCGCCGGGCCCGGCGCGACGCCGACGCCAACGCCGCCACCTGTCGGCGCACGCGCGGCTGCGCCGGCCACCGTGGAACGCAAGGAGCCGGCGCCTGAGGCAGCCGGCACTCAACGGAATCCCTGACAGATGCCGCTTCCACCCTTCGCTCCGTCCGCCACGTTCAGCATCGGCATCGAGCTCGAACTGCAGGTGGTCGGCACCTACGAGTACGACCTGTGCAACGGCGCCAACGACCTGCTGCGCGAGGTCAACACCAAGGGCCTCGTGGGCGAGGTCAAGCCGGAAATCACCGGCGGCATGATCGAGATTTCCACCGGCGTCTGCGGCGATTGCGGCGTGGCGCTAGCGCAGTTGCAGGACATTCGAGATCGCCTGCTGACGGCGGCGCGCCGGCTCGACGTCGGCATCAGCGGTGGCGGCACGCACCCTTTCCAGCACTGGCACGAGCGCCGCATCGTCGACGCGCCGCGCTTTCGTCAGCTGACCGACCTGTACGGCTACCTGATGAAGCAGTTCACAGTGTTCGGCCAGCACATCCATCTTGGCTGCCCGGACCCGGACACCGCTTTGCGCATGCTGCATTCGCTTGGCCGCTACATCCCGCACTTCATCGCGCTGGCCGCCTGTTCGCCCTACGTGCAGGGCGCCGACACCGGTTTCCAGTCAGCGCGGCTCAATTCGGTGACAGCGTTTCCGTTGTCGGGCCGCGCACCGTTCCTGCTGACCTGGCCGGAATTCGAGGCGTACTTCGAGAAGATGACGCGTACCGGCGTGGTGGCGGGCATGAAGGACTTCTACTGGGACATCCGCCCGAAGCCTGAATTCGGCACGATCGAGCTGCGCGTGATGGACACGCCGCTGACAATCAACAAGGCAACGGCCATCGCCGGCTACCTGCAGGCACTGGCGCGCTACATCAGCATCGAGAAACCCTTCGAGCCTCGCGAAGACGACTACTTGGTCTACACCTTCAACCGGTTTCAGGCGAGCCGCTTCGGGTTGCACGGTCTGATCGTCGATCCGCAAACCGGCGAGCAACGCCCGCTGCGCGAGGATCTGATCGCCACGCTGGCGCGGGTCGAAGGCCACGTCGCCGATGCGCGCGCCGAAGATGCCTGCAGCGCATTGCTGCGCTTCGTCAGTCGCAACGAGAGCGACGCCGACTGGCTGCGCGGGCAGTACGCGCAGGAGCGCTCGCTCGCCGAGGTGGTGCGGTTGCAGTGCGAGCGCTGGGAGGCGCCGGGGGACGCGCTGTAGCGGACTGCCGTCGGTCGCAGTGCGCGGCCGTTACTTCTGCGACAGGAACGTCTGCAAGCCCGCCATGAAAGCGGCGGTCTGCTCGAAGTGCGGCATCGCGCCGGTAGGCATCGGCGTGAAGCGCCAGTTGGCGCGCGCCTGCGCCCACGCGGCTTCGCTGTAGTCGCGAAAATCGCCGCGCGTGCCGTGCGGCACCCACACCGGCTGCGCGATCGCCTCGTACACGTTGCGGATGTCGCGGCTGAACAGGCGCGCCGACAGGAATGCATACGGCGCATGCCGGGCGCCGGGCTGATGGGCGGTTCGATACGCGTAGTCGACGAGATCGGGCCCGACATTGTCGCTGCCGAAGGTGCGCTTCATGAAGTAGTGCACGCTGCGCCGGCTCACCAGCAGGTCGAAGATCGCCTGCCCCCACAGCCCGTTGTTGAACGCCGTGTGCAGGCCCGGCACTTCGCGGCTGGCGCCGGGAGCGGCGCGCATGCGATCGCTGCCGCGGTTGAATCCGGTGGGATTGATCAGCACCAGGCTGCGCACGCGCTGCGGCGTCTCCACGGCGGCGCGCGCGAGGAACTCGCAGCCGAGCGACAGCGCCACGGCGTCGACCGCGCCGGCGCCAGCCTCGGCGGCAATGTGATCGAGCGTGTCGTGCACCGCGTCGGTGTACAGGCGGATGCTGTAGCTGCGCGCGCCGCGCTCCGACAGCCCGAAGCCCGGCAGGTCCGGGGCGTAGACGCGCCGCCCCTGTGCCACCGCCCAGTCGTACAAGGGTTTTACTTCGTAGACCGACGCGGCGGCGTTGATGCTGTGGATCAGCAGCAGCGGCGCGCCTCGCGGATCGCCGCCCACATAGCAGGTCAGGCGGCCCGCGCGCGCGTTGAGCTGGCGCCGCTCGCCGGTCACGGCCGGCGGCAGGGTGGTGCGATCGGCGCGGGTCGAGTCATCGGGCATCGGGACGGGTCCGCTCTTGGGGCGTTGGTGATCGACTTGATTGTGCACGCCGCAAGCCTGATCGATCTGCATGCCGTGACGTGATTCGACGATGCGCAGACCACGATGTTGCGCACGTCACGAAGGCGCGTACGCGCGGGCGCAGTCGACGCTTGCACCCACTACGAGTTGCTATCGCGCCGAGCCCCAGCGTGATTGTTGCGACCTCAGATGCGACCTTCCTCCACTGCGTGACACGCAACCTGCGACTCGCCCGCGGCATGCCGATACAGCTTGAGGACCGGCGCCTCGCGCTTGCAGCGTTCGTTGGCCTGCGGGCAGCGCGGATGGAAGGCGCAGCCGGTCGGTGGGTTCAGCGGATTGGGCACTTCGCCGGCCACCGGGGTGCGCGCGCGGCCTGACATCGCCAGGTCAGGGATCGCATCGAGCAGCATGCGCGTGTACGGATGGCGCGGCGCATTGAACAGCGTGTGCTTGGGCGCCAGTTCGACGATACGGCCCAGGTACATCACGCCCACGCGGTCGGAGATATGTCGCACCACGGCGAGGTTGTGCGAAATGAAGAGGTACGTGAGCCCCAGGGTGCGCTGCAGATCCTTCATCAGGTTGAGCACCTGCGCTTGCACCGACACGTCGAGCGCGCTGGTGGGCTCGTCGCACACGAGGAACTGCGGATTGGTCGCAAGCGCGCGCGCGATCGACAGGCGCTGGCGCTGTCCGCCGGAAAACTGGTGCGGGTACTTCTCCTTGTCGGCCGGCGCCAGCCGCACCAGGTTCAGCAACTCGTCGACGCGCGCCAGCACGGTGGCCTTGTCGGGCGTGAGCCCGTGCGTGCGCAATGGTTCGGCAATGATGTCGACCACCCGCCAGCGTGGATTGAGGCTCGCGAACGGGTCCTGGAAGATCATCTGCAGCTTCTGCCGCAGCGGCCGACCCGCCTCGGTGTTCATCTCCTGCAGGTTGTGTCCGAAGAACTCGATCTCGCCGCGCGTGGGCGTGTAAAGACCCACCAGCAGGCGCGCCACGGTGCTCTTGCCGCAACCGGACTCACCCACCAGCGACAGCGTCTCGCCGCGGTGGATCTCGAAGCTCACGCCGTCGACGGCGTGCAGGATCGCGCGCCCCTTCTTCTCGATCACGCGGTTGAGCCACGGCGGCGACACATCGAAGAACTTCGCGATGTCGCGTGCCTTCACGATCGCCTCGGCGGTGGCGGCACCAGCCACGGGTTGCACGACAGCGCTCATGCGGCCGCCCGCCCCGCCGCGGCGTCGTGCAGCCAGCAGGCGGCCAGCGCGCTGCCGGCCGGCAACAGATCGGGCCGCTCGCGCCGACAGCGCTCGAACACGCGTGGGCAGCGCGGATTGAAGGCACAGCCCGCCGGAATCGCGGTCAACCGCGGCATGCTGCCGTCGATCTGCGTGAGCCGCTCGGCGTCGCCGACCATGCTCGGGATCGAGCCCATCAAGCCGATCGTGTACGGATGCTGCGGGCGGTGGATCACGTCCGCCACCGGGCCGATCTCGGCGATGCGGCCGGCGTACATCACCGCCACGCGATCCGCCGTCTCGGCGATCACGCCCATGTCGTGCGTCACCAGCATGACCGCGGTCTGGTGCTCGCGGCACAGCGTCTTGATGAGGCTGATGATCTGCGCCTGGATGCTCACGTCGAGCGCGGTGGTGGGCTCGTCGGCGATCACGAGCTTCGGCTCGGCGGCGAGCGCCAGCGCGATCACCACCCGCTGGCGCATGCCGCCGGAAAACTGGTGCGGGTACTGGTCGATGCGCCGGTCGGGCGCGGGAATGCCGGTCGATGCCAACAGATCGATCGCACGCTTGCGCGCTGCCGCCTGCGACATGTTCAGGTGCGTGGTGATCGTCTCGACCAGCTGCTGCCCGACCGTGTACAGCGGGTTGAGCGAGGTCAGCGGGTCCTGGAAGATCGCGCCGATCTCGCGCCCACGGATCTTGCGCATCTCGTCGTACGGCAGGTTATCGATGCGCAGCCCGTTGAGCTTCACCTCGCCCGCGGCGATGCGACCGGGTGGCTCGAGCAGGCCGATGATGGCGGCTCCGGTCAGGCTCTTGCCGGCACCCGACTCGCCCACCACGCCGAGGACCTCGCCGGGCGCGATCGAGAACGACACGTCGTCGACCGCCAGCAGCGTGCCACGGCGCGTCGGGAACTCGATGCGCAGGTTCTTGACTTCCAGCAGCGGGCCACGGCTCATCGACGACTCAACCCTTCTTCGGCGTGCAGCCGGCCAGCGGCTCTTCGAAATTGACGCGCGGCTCGAAGTTCTGCGACAGCGGGCCGGCCTTCTTCGCCTCGAGGAAATAGCGGGTGCAAGGCTTCACATCCAGCGTCAGCGTGCGCTGCTCACCGTAGGTGAAGCCGCTCGCCGGCGGACCCTGCACGACGATCTTGCGCAGGCCGGGTTCGATGATCACCGGCTGCTGGCGGCGCTCGATGTAATGCGAGCCGTCGACCGAGATGATGGTGACGTCGTAGGTGTTGAGCTCCGCCTTGCGCCAGCGTTCGCCGGTCAGGTGCGAGACACCGGCTTGCGTGGCGCAGG
>LNFM01007084.1_pt1 | contig 17880 bp, 19 predicted proteins | sample 596031 | NCBI WGS metagenome assembly LNFM01 (sample SAMN04254537, study PRJNA301005) | activated carbon metagenome | isolation source: dual media filters at the Ann Arbor, Michigan drinking water treatment plant | place: USA: Ann Arbor | reverse complement strand
GGCCGCTTCGGTGGCGGCGAACTCGGCACGCAGCGCGCTGCCGTGCGCATCGAGCACCGGTGCCTCGCGGTAGCTGTCGTCGTCCCACTCAGTGATCCAGGGCAGGGCGGGCACGTCGGCGGCGTGGCCGTTCACGTTCATGCGGCGCGTGCGCAGCTGCGGGTGCGAGATCAGGTCCTGCACAGAGTTGACGCTGCCGAAGGCGGTCTTCGCGGTGGTAAGACGATCGATCGCCTCAGCCGAGGTGAGGGTGGCGAACACTTCGGACACGGTGCCGTCCACCAACGGGCGGTTGGCCACGCGCGCCGCGTTGTTGTGGAAGCGCGGATCGGCCGGCAGGTTGGGCCGGCGCAGCACCTCGCGGCAGAAGTCCACCCACTCGCGCTCGTTCTGGATAGACACCAAGATGTCGCGGCCATCGGCGCAGGTGAAGGCGCCGTAGGGTGCAATGGACGGGTGCTTAAGGCCCACGCGTTCTGGCGCCTTGCCGCCATGGCGTGTCTGCAGGAACGGCACACCCATGAGTTCAGTGGCCGAGTCGAACAGCGACACCTTGATACCCGAGCCCTGGCCGGTGCGCTCGCGCAGAAACAGCGCCTGCTGAATACCGATAAGTGCATTCATGCCGGCGGTGATGTCGCACAGCGACACGCCGATGCGGCCCCACTCCCCCGGCGCGCCGCTGATGGACACCAGCCCGCTTTCGGCCTGGATCAGCAGGTCGTAGGCCTTCATGAGCTGCAGGCTGCCGTGGTCGCCGTAGCCGGAGATGTCGCAGGTGATTAGGCGCGGGTGGCGCCGGCGCAGGGCCTCAGATCCGATGCCCAGCCGTGCCGTCGCGCCAGGCGCCAAGTTCTGGATGAACACATCGGCCCGGGTCAGCATGCGCTCCAGCAGCGCCATGTCGTCGGGCTGCTTGAGGTCTAGCGCGATCGATTCCTTGCCGCGGTTAATCCACACGAAGTAAGACGACTCCCCGTGCACCGCATGGTCGTAGCCGCGTGCAAAGTCGCCCTCGGGGCGCTCGATCTTGATGACCCGCGCGCCGGCATCGCCCAGGCGGCTGGTGCACCAGGGCGCGGCCACGGCCTGCTCCAGCGCCACCACGAGGATGCCGTCAAGCGGCTTGGCTTTTTGGTGTCCGCTCATGTGCGCTCCCCGGTGCACTTTAGCCGTGGTGGTGCACCACCGTCTTGACGGTGCTCATTTCTTCCAGGGCAATGAACCCCTTCTCGCGCCCGTGGCCGCTGCGCTTGGTGCCCCCGAACGGAAGCTCGATGCCGCCACCGGCACCATAGCAGTTGATGAACATCTGCCCGGTCTTGATGCGCTTGGCGATACGCGCCTGGCGGTCACCGTCGCGCGTCCACACGCTGGCCACCAGCCCGTATTCGGTGCCATTGGCAATGCGCACCGCGTCTTCCTCGTCGTCAAAAGGGATGGCCGCCAGCACCGGACCGAACACCTCTTCCTGCGCCAGGCGCGAGGCCGGGTCGACCGGGCCGAACACCGTCGGCGGAACGAAGTGGCCGCCTGCAGGCAGCGTGGCTGGCATCGGGGTCTGCACCATCACCGGCACGCCGGTGCCGGCGTTCTCCTCGATGTAGCGCAGCACACGCTCAGCCTGTCGCGCATTGATGACAGGGCCGAGGTCGGGGTCCTGCTCGGGGGTGCCGATGCGCAGGGCGCGGAACTTGTCGTTCACGCGCTGCATGAAGCTGTCGAAGATGCTGCGCTCGACCAGCACGCGACTGCCGGCCGAGCAGGTCTGGCCGGTGTTCTGGGTGATGGCCTTGACCACGGTCGTGGCGGCTTTCTCGAGGTCGGCATCCGCAAACACCACCTGTGGGGACTTGCCACCGAGCTCGAGTACTACCGGCACGTAGTTCTTTGCCGCAGCGGCCTGCACGAGTTCGCCGGCCTGGGGCGAACCGGTGAAGGTGATGAAATCGATACCGCGGTGGCCCGACAGTGCAGCACCCGCCTCGGGGCCTATGCCGGTGACGATATTGATGCTGCCAGGTGGGAAGCCCACCTCGTGCGCCAGTTGCGCCACCTCGAGGCAGCTGAGGCAGGCCTCCTCGGAGGGCTTGAGCACGGTGGCGTTTCCCATTGCCAGGGCCGGCGCGATGGTACGACCGAACATCTGGGCCGGGTAGTTCCACGGAATGATGTGGCCGGTAACGCCGTGCGGCTCGCGCACGAGCTTTACGTCGTAGCCCGCCAAGAATGGGATGGTGTGACCGTGGATCTTGTCGGCAGCGCCACCGTAGAACTCGAAGTAGCGCACGAGAGCCTGCAGGTCGTTGCGCGCCACTGTGATGGGCTTGCCCGTGTCGTTCGCCTCGATCCAGGACAGACGCTCGGCCTCGTCAGACACACGCTGCGCCAGTTTCATGAGCAGCCGGCCCCTCTCGGTGGGTGTCATGCGGCCCCATGGGCCGTCGAGCGCGGCGCGGGCGGCGGTCACGGCACGGTCGATCTCGGCGCTGCCGCCGCGCGCCAGGTGGCCCAGCAGCTCACCGGTGGCCGGCGCCTGCGTGGGCACGGTGCGACCGTCTGCCGAGGCGACCCACTGGCCGTCGATGAAGTGGCGGTGCGTCTGCGCCACGATGGGGCTGCCGGTAGGCATGCTGAGGCGGCCGGGCACGGCGGGGATGGCGGCGATGGTGGTCATAGGTCTGTCTCCGGTGGTGCGTGGAATGGGTGGATTGTGGAAAGCCGAGCCCCCGGCTGGAATTGCTTTTGTGCGAAGCGTGCATTGCCGAGGCCGCAACACGTCCGTTGCGTCGGGCTTAACTCTGCTTTGCCCACTTCGAAATGGTCCAACCCGGCCATCGGCCCGACACTGCGTCGGCACCGGCCCCCTACCTTCACGGTCATCACATCCAGGAGACAAACCATGCAACGTCCCACCGCCATCCTCTCGGCACTTGCCTGCGCTGCGGCGCTGGCTTCGTTCGCGCTGCCCGCACACGCACAAGAGCGCACCATCAAGATCTATGGCATGGGCGCCAAGAGTGGCGTCGTGCGCATCTTCGGCATCCAGAGCGAGGCCGCCATGCAGGCCGCGGCCGACCAGATCAACGCCGCCGGTGGCGTGACGCTGGGCGATGGTGCGAAGGCGAAGATCGTCATCGACTACCTCGACGACCGCTGCAGCGCTGAAGAAGGCATCAACGTGTTGCGCCGCATCGCTTCGCAGCCCGATGCCATCGTGGCCGTGGGCCCGACCTGCAGCAACGTGGCCGAGCCGGTGTTCGGCATCCTGCAGAAGAAAGCCGGCGACGCGAGCGACTCGGGTATCCAGTTCCCGCTGTACACCGACGTGGCAGCCAAAGGTGGTCTGGCCTCGATTTCCGAATGGTCGTTCCGCAACGTGCCCAGCGAAGCCGCCATGTACAAGTCGGTGTTCGAGTGGGTGGGTGCAACCCGCAAGGAGCTCAAGACCTTCTGGGGCGGTGTCGAGAAGGACTTCGCACACAGCAATGCAACCTACAACGTGATGAAGGACAACGCTGGCAAGGTGGGCTTGGAGGTGCTGGGCCAGAGCGAGTGGTTGTTGGCCGACACCACCTTCAGCACCCAGGTGCGCGAGATGAAGCGCGCCAACCCCGACGTGGTGGCTATCTCGGCCCACCCGTTCACCACCTGCGGCGTGCTCAAGGAGATGCAGCGCCAGGGTGTCAAGCCCAAGCTCGTCATCGGCCTGACCAGCTCGTCGAGCATGGAAACGCTGCAGGGCTGTGCGCAGCAGGCCGAAGGCATCATCATCCCGACCAGCTTCGCCCCCGTGACAGCCGAGGCCAAGGCCGCAGCAGAAGCGGTAGCGGCGAAGAAATCCAACATGGACCTGCACAACGCGGCTGCCTGGGAGAACATCTTCACGCTCAAGAAGATCATCGAAGAGCAGAAGATCATGGGCAAACCCGATACTGTGGCGGCCGACCGCCAGAAGATGCGCCAGGGCCTGGCTGCGCTCAAGCAGACGCAGGGCCTGCTCGGTCCGATTGAGCGCGCGGCCGACCGTGAGGCGATCAAGCCCTTCCTGTTCGTGCAGGCCAAGGGCGGCGCCTGGACCGTGGCCCACAAGCCTTGACCGGCTTGTCCGGTTCTGAGCCGGAGGCGCCCCGCGCGGGGCGCCTCCTTTGCACACCCAACGCTCCCGCTCCATGACCTACCTCGACCTGCTGGACCTGACGCAGTCGGTGATCGATGGCGTGCTGTTCGGCACCATCTACGCACTGATCGGCATCGGCTTTACGCTCATATTCGGCGTGATGCACAAGATCAACCTGTCGTACGCGGCCGCGTCGGTGGGGGCTGCCTACCTCAGTCTGCTCATCGTGCAGACCGCACCGCCGGCGCTAGTGTTTTTGGCCGCGGCGCTGGTTGGCGGTGTGCTGGGCGCGTTGGTGTACGTGGTGTGCTTCCGCTTCCTGCCCCTCAACAAGCCGCTGGCTACGCTGATGTCTACCGTGGGCATGCTGCTGCTCATTGAGGAAGCCATCGTGCATGCCACCGCCGGTATGCCGCAGAACTATCCTGCTATGTGGGTGGGCTCCAACATCGACATCGGGCCGCTCTCGCTGCGCGGCGACCTGCTGTTCGTGTTCGTGCTGGGCTGCGCCGCCATGGTCGGCCTGACGCTGCTGCTCAAACGCACCCGCCTGGGGCTGGCCACTCGCGCCGTGTCGCAGCAGGCCACGGCCGCCCGCCTGTGCGGCATGAACATCACCACCACCAACCTCAGCACCTTCGTCATCGCGGGGCTGCTGGGCGGCATCGCCGGGGCCATGGCCGGAGCCGCCATCGGCGTGCTGTCCCCGCTGCTCACGCTGCCGCTTACCGTCAAGGGTTTGGTGGTGACCGTGATTGGCGGGCTGGGCAGCATCCCGGGCGCCATCGTGGCCGGCCTGCTGGTGGGAGGGTTCGAGAACCTGTTCCAGTACTGGCGCGGCGTCACCGAGCGCGACATCTACGTGATGCTGCTGCTGTTCGCCTTTCTGGTGTTCCGTCCGGGCGGGCTGTTCAAACCGCCGGCTGGCCGCGACTGAAAGAGACACTCCATGGACTTCTATCTCGGACTCGCACAGGTCATCGGCGTGCACACCTTGCTGGGCCTGTCGGCCTGGTGCGTGCTGCAAACCGGTCAGGTGTCGCTGGCGCAGGGCGGCTTCTTCGCGGTGGGCGCTTATGCCGCCGGCATGCTCACGTCGATGGCCGGCTGGCCGCTGTGGCTGGCGCTGCCGGCGGCCGCCTTCATAGCGGCCGTAGTTGCCATCGCGGTGGGTTTTCCCGCGCTGCGGGTCAAGGGCCTGATGCTGGTAGTGGCCACCACCGCGTTCGCCGAAATCGTTCGCCTGTTCTTCTTCAACCTCACCTGGCGCGTGCCGGGCCCCGAAGGAACGCCGATTGGCCCCGACGGCAGTCTGGGCTTCGGCGGCATTCGCTACTTCCCAAGCAACGGCTGGACCTCGACCGAGATCGTGCTGCTGATCTGGGGTCTGGTGCTGATTGTGATGGCGGTGCTCGCCTGGCTGGACCGCTCGCGTGTCGGCACCCTCTGGCGTGCCGTGGGCGAGGACGAGGTGGCCGCCCAAAGCGTGGGCGTCAACCTGACTGCCGCCAAGGTGTCTGCCTTCGGCATCGGCGGCGCCATCGCGGGCGTGGCCGGCAGCGTGTTCGCGCACTACACCACGCATATCGAGCACTCCAACTTCACCATCCTGCTGGCCACCTTCGCCATTGCCTACCCCATTCTGGGCGGGCTCTCCAGCCTGTTCGGCACCGTGCTGGCCGTGGTTTTCATCCAGGGCATCCTGATTGAGGGCCTGCGTTTCCTGGGTGACTGGCGCAGCCTGCTGTTCGGGGCGCTCATCCTGTTGATGATGCTGGTGCGTCCCAGCGGCATGATCACCTCGCCACTGGGCCGGTTGCTGCGCGGTGGCCGTACGCCGGACGGCCAGAGCGATGCGGGCAACAAGGAGAAAGCCCATGCTTGAGTTGCAGCAGCTCAGCCGCCATTTCGGTGGCGTCAAGGCCCTGGACCAGCTCGACCTGACGGTACGGAAGGGGGAGATCCTGGGTCTGATCGGACCGAACGGCTCGGGCAAGAGCACCACCGTCAACTTGATTGCAGGCCTGTATGCGCCTACCACCGGGGCGCTGCGCTTCAAGGGGCAGGACATCGGCCAGTTGCCGGTGCACACACGCGCGGAGCTCGGGATCGCGCGCACCTTCCAGAACATCCGACTGTTCGGCAATCTGACGGTTTGGCAGAACGTCTGGGCAGCGCGCGTGGTGCGCGAGGGCGGCTGGTCGGGCCTGAAGGCGCGCTGGCTGGCCTCCGGCCATCAGGCGCGCGAGGAGGTGCAGCGCCTGCTGGCCTTCAGCAACCTGGCCGACAAGGCCGATGTGCTTGCGGGCAATCTCGCTTTCGGCGAACAGCGCCGCCTCGAACTGGCGCGCGCCGCTGCATCGGGCGCCGAGCTGCTGCTGCTGGACGAGCCTGCCGCCGGCATGAACGCCGAAGAGATCGAAGAACTCGACCGGCGCATCCGGGAGCTGCGAGATCGCGGCCACACGATCCTGCTAATCGAGCACCACATGGAGCTGGTGATGGAGGTCTGCGACCGCGTGGCGGTGCTCAACTTCGGTCGCAAGATCGCCGAAGGCACACCCACCCAGGTGCAGCAGGACCCGGCCGTGCGTGCGGCCTACCTGGGCGCCGACGACTCCGTGGCCCAGGCCGCCTGACCGAGGAAACAACCATGCTGATCATTGAAGGACTGGCCACGGCCTACGGCAAGATCGAAGCGCTCAAGGGGGTGGACCTGACGGCGCAGAGCGGGCAGGTGACCTGCCTGCTGGGCCCTAACGGCGCGGGAAAGACCACGCTCATGATGACCGTGGCGGGCATCCTCAGGCCAAAGACGGGGTCGATCCGTTTCGAGGGTGAAGAGCTGGTGGGCAAGTCCAGCGCCGACATCGTGGCGCGCGGTCTAGCCCTGGTGCCCGAGAACCGGCTGGTGTTCCCTGTGCTCAGCGTGCGCGAGAACCTCATGGCTGGAGCCTTCCGCCGGCGCGACCGCAACGCCATCCGCGACGACATCGACCGCATGTTCGTTCGCTTCCCGCGTCTGAAGGAACGGGTGGACCAGATGGCGGGCACCTTGTCGGGTGGCGAACAGCAGATGTTGGCGGTGGCACGGGCGCTGATGTCGCGGCCACGCCTGCTGTTGATGGATGAGCCGTCGGTGGGTCTGGCCCCGCTGGTGGTGGCCGAGATATTCCAGATCATCCGGCAGCTGCACGCAGAAGGGGTAAGCATCTTCCTGGTCGAGCAGAACGCCCACATGGCGCTTAAGGTGGCGCAGCACTTCTACCTGATGGAGCAGGGTCGCGTGACCTTCTCGGGCAATCCGGGCGAGATGAGCAGCGATGACGTGATCCAGCGCGCCTACCTCGGGCAGCGTCGGGCTGCCTGAGTCGCAGGTGCGTGTGGTGCAAGACCTGCTGCAACGCACGCTCGATGGCTGGCTTGAAGGATCGGCTTACGCACTCGTCGGCCTGGGCCTGACCCTGACGTTCGGCACTCTGCGCCGCCTCAATCTTGCCTACGGAGCCACCGCCATGCTGGCCGCTTACGTGGGCGCTTGGTTGTTCACCCGCCATGCCGTGCCGGCCTGGGGCGTGGCGCTGTGCGTGATCGGCGGAGCTGCGCTGATCGGTCTGTATGTCGAGCGCCTTTGCTTCGGCGCGCTGGGTCGGGCCGATGGTCACGAAGGGCGTGGCAGCGCGATGCGCTTGGGCAGCGGCTTCGACGGGCGCGAGGTGGTTGCGCTGGCGTCGAGCTTTGCGCTCTGGATGCAGCTTGAACAGCTCGCGGTCAACCTGTTACCGAGGCACCTCAATGCCTTTCCGCATCTGTCCTCGTCCACCGAGTGGGCCTGGCTCGGTCTGTACCTGAGGCCGGATCGGCTGGTGGTGGCCTTGCTCGCCATTGGGCTGACCCTGGCCCTGGGCATATGGCTGCAACGTACGCGCGGTGGCCTGGCCTGGCGGGCCACCGCCACCCAGCGCACGGCGGCCGGGCTAGTGGGCATCGCCGTCGGCCGCGTGCAGGCCACGGCCTTTCTGGTGGCCTGCGCGTTGTCCGGCGTGGCAGCTTTTGCAGTGCTGGCCATCGAAGGCCAGGTCACGCCCATGCTGGGCATGTGGATGCTCACCAAGGGCCTGGTGGCGGCCATGCTGGGAGGTCTGGGCAGCGTGCGCGGCGTGCTCTGGGGTGGCTGGCTGCTGGGTATCGTGGAAGCGCATGCGCAAGCGGCATTCGGCCCGGTGGGGCGGGAGTTCGCCAGCTGGGCCTTGTTGTTCGCCGTGCTGGTGCTGGGGCCGGCCGGGCTCCGTGGGCTGCAGGGGAGAGTGGTTCATGCCGGTTGATCAGGCCATCGGACTCGCGACCGACATCGCGATCCTCTCGCTGCTGGCGCTGTCGGCCTACCTCGTGCTGCTGGTGGGGCGCATCTCGTTCGGGCAGCAGGCCTATTTCGGAGTCGGTGCCTATGCGTCGGGGCTGGCGTCCACACTGGCCCAATGGCCCCTGGGCCTGGCGCTGCTGCTCGGCATGGTTGTGGGGGCCGTGCTGTCGGTGATGCTGGCGTTCCCGACGCTGCGTCTGTCCGGTCTTAACTATGCGGTGGCCACGCTGGCGCTGGCCGAGATGATGCGTATCGGCCTCCTGAGTTGGCACTTCACGCACGAGATCGACGGCCAACCGGTGGGGCCGCAGGGTGCGGACGGTTTCCGTGACATCCGCTGGCTGCTGGAGAACGATGTTTCCCCCGGCTTCTTTCTATTGATCTGCGCGGGCACGCTGCTGGGGGTGTTGCTGGCGCTAGCTTGGCTGCGCCCTCGCCGTCTTGGACTGGCGTTGCGGCAGGTGGGCCACGACGAAGCACTGGCCGCCAGCCAGGGGCTGCCAGTGCTGCGGCTACAGCTGTTTGCGGTGGGTCTGGCGGGCGCGCTGGCCGCACTGGGGGGTGGGCTGTACGCGCACCGCGCCACCTACATCGAGCCCGCGCTGTTCGATTCCATGTTGGGCGTGCACGCGGTGGGGTACGCGCTGATCGGCGGGTTGGGCACGGCGCTGGGGCCGCTGATCGGCGTGGCCTTCGACATCGGTCTGCTCGAAGCCACCAAGGTCTTTGCCGGCTGGCGCATGGTCGTCTTCGGCGGGCTGGTTGCGCTGTTCCTGCGATACCGGCCCCGGGGCCTGCTCGACGAAGTCACCGTGCACCGATTGTCCCGATTCCTGCGGAGGAAAACATGATGAAACGCCTGTGCATAGCTGCAGCCTTGCTGTCGTTGCTCCAGCCAGTGGCCGCACAGACCCGCCGACCGCAGGTGGACCTGCAGTGCGACGCCCACGGCCTGGGCCCGATTCTGGATTGCCGCGTAGGACTGCGCACCGCGCAGGGCGAGCCCATGAGCGGCGCCAGCGTCACGCTGGGCGCCACGATGCCGTCGATGCCCATGGCCCATTCGGTGCGGCCGGTGAAGGCGGTGCCGGGCGTGGCGCCGGGAGAATACCGCGGCGAACTCGCGCTCGAGATGGGTGGCTCCTGGGCGATCGAGATCGACATCGCCGGCCCGGTGCGCGAGCGAGTGGTGCGCGTGCTGCTCGCCGAGGAATGCGCCGACAACGGCCGTTGCTTGGCCCGGCCGGCGCGCCCGGGGACCGCACCCCACAAACATTGAACATCCACTCCCATTCACCAACCCAGGAGACCGCACTGTGTCATCAACCCCTTTGCTCGACGGCCGGACCGTCATCGTCACCGGTGCGGCCACCGGCATCGGCCAGGCGTTTTCGCTGGCTTGCAGCGCCCAGGGCGCGCGCATCGTGGTGGCCGACATGGGCCCGGCCGACGAGACCATGGACCTCATCGCCCGGGCCGGCGGACAGGCGCTGTACGTGCGCGCCGATGTGGCCGACGACGCGTCCACGCAGGCCATGGCCGCGGCCGCCCTGCAGCGATTCGGCCGCATAGACGGCCTGATCAACAACGCAGCCTACTTTCGCGAGGTCAAGCTGACCGATTTCGAGGAGATCGACCCGGCCCAGTGGGACCGCATCTTCGCAGTCAACGTGAAGGGCGTGTGGAACTGCTGCAAGGCCGTGATGCCCTCCATGCGTGCTCAAGGCAGCGGTGCCATCGTGAATATCGCGTCGGTGGTGGCTGTGGCGGGCCAACCCGGCTATCTGCACTACGTGGCCACCAAAGGCGCGGTGCTGTCCATGACCAAGGGTCTGGCCAAGGAGGTCGGCAAGCACGGCGTACGGGTGAACTGCATCGCGCCGGGCTTCGTCATCACCGACGCTACGAAGAACCGCCCCATCGAGTGGCAGCAGTCGTTCCTGAAGGCTCGCGCCATCGGGCGCGAGCAGCGGCCGGACGATCTCGTTGGCACCGCCGTGTACATGCTGTCCGACCTGTCGGGCTTCGTGTCGGGACAAACGCTGGTGGTCGACGGCGGCCACATCATGTACTGAAGACCGCCGGACAACCGCACAAGAACACACCTCACCGGAGACATTCCTTGACCGACATCGTTCTTCACAACTACGCGCTCTCGCCCTTCTCGGAAAAGATCCGCACTACCCTGGGCCTCAAGCGCATCTCCTGGCGATCGGTGGATGTGGCGCCACTGCCACCGCGTCCCCTGCTGGCCGCGCTCACCGGTGGCTATCGCCGAATCCCGGTGCTGCAGATCGGGGCCGACATCTTCTGCGACACCAATGCCATCCTGCCCGCGCTGGAGCGCCTGCAACCCGAACCGTCGCTGTACCCGAATGATTGCGAGGGCCTGGCGCGCGGCATGGCATTTGCATGGGAGCGGGCGGTCTGGATCCCCACCATCGGCGTGCTGGTGCACTACATTGGTGACGCATTGCCGCCGGAGTTCATCAAGGACCGCAAGGAGGGCTATCTGGGCATCGACATCAGCAAGCCGGCGATGGCGCCCGAACTGCCGCACCACCTGCAGGTGCTGCATGCCCAGTACAGCTGGCTCAAATCGGCGCTGGCGGCGGCGCGTGTCCGCGGCCACGATTTCCTGTTCGGTCCCACCCCCAGCGTGCTCGACCTAGCCTGCTGGCAGACGACCTTCCTGCTGCGTAAGAACTCGCCGCCCGAGGTGGATGTGCTGGCCGGCCTGCAAGGACTGGAGGCCTGGTACGACCGCCTGGCAGCCGTCGGTCACGGGCATGTTACGAAGATGATGCCCGAAGAAGCGCTGGCGGCCGCAGCGGCCGCGCGCCCCGCGCCCGTCACCCACCTGCGCCCCGACGGCGACCCAGGCGGTCTCAAGCCAGGCGCCGCCGTCGTGGTGACCCCCGACGACAACGCGCGCGTGCCGGTGCACGGCACGCTGGTGGCCGCCAGCGACGCCCAGGTGGTGATCCACCGCCACGACTCGCAGGCCGGTGACCTGCACTTGCACTTTCCCCGCCTGGGGTTCGACGTGCTGCCCGCCTGATTCCGCCGACCAAGGAGACCAGATCATGACAACGGAAGCCAACAAACAGCTCTGCCGCGACTACTTCACCGCCTTCCTCAAGAGAGACGTAGCCTGGATGCAGAAGCACATCGCACCGACCTTCGTGCGCCACGATCCGGGACTGCCCTTCGAGGTGCGTGGGCCGGCAGGTGTGGCACAGCTCCACGACGCCCTGATGCCGGCCTTTCCCGACATGAGGTTGCCGTTGGAGGATTTCGTGGCCGAAGGCGAGAAGGTGTTGGTGCGCCTGCGCGTCCAAGCCACGCACACCGGGCCGTTTGGCGACATGCCCGCGACCGGGCGCAAGATCGACATCGGTGTGCTCGATCTGTTCCAGATCCGCGATGGCGTGCTGATCGAACACTGGGCGCTGCTCGACAACCTGGGCATGCTCAAGCAACTCGGCGCGCTGCCGGCCTGACCCTCGCCCACAGGAGACACATATGCACTTGCTAGCCAACACCACCTCGCCCTACGTCCGACTCGCGCGTATGGCGCTGATCGAAAAAGGCGTCGAGGTCGAACCCACCATCGTCGATCCCTGGGCGGACGATCCCCGCCTGCGCGCAGCCAACGCGGCCACCCGCGTGCCCACGCTGGTGCTGGACGACGGAACGCCCATGACTGAAAGCCTGCTCATCGTGCAGTGGCTGGAAGCCACCCGACCCGGTACGCCCAGCCTGCTGGGCAGCGATCCTGCCGGTGTCCTGTCGCGAACCGGCATCGCGCTCGGTGTGATCGATGCAGCCGTGCACACCATCATCATCCGCAAGGTGACGGCGCCAGCCCTGTTCGACGAGACGCCAGTGGGGCTGCGGAGGCGCCGCTCGATGCTCGAGGGCATGCAGCGACTGGAGGCGATGGCTGCGGAGGGCCGCTTGCGTACCGGCGATGCGCCCACGCTGGACGCGCTGGCCGCGATTGACGCACTCGACTACCTTGATTTCCGCTTCACCGATGCGCCGTGGTTGCCCGCGATGCCGGCGCTGCGTGAGCTGGGCGCGGCGCTGGCGCAACGGCCGTCGGTGCAGCGCACCCGCCCGCACTGAGCGGCGTGCTGGCAGGTCAGCGCGCGGCGGCCAGCACGCGCTGCGCGCGCTGCAGCACCGGGCGATCGATCATCGCGCCGTCAAGCTGTGTGGCCGCGCCATCGCCCGCTGCCGCCACCACGCGCCGGGCCCACTCGATGTCGGCCGCGCTCGGGGCAAACACGGCGTTCACTGTGGCCACCTGTCTGGGGTGGATGCACAGCTTGGCACCGAACCCCAGCCGGCGCGCCTCGCCCGCATCTGCCAGAAGTGCTGCATCGTCGTCCAGCCGCGCAGTCACGCCGTCCACAGGCGCTGGCAGGCCGGCCACACGCGCGGCCCACACCAGGGTGGAGCGTGCGTGGCGCAATGCCTCGCGGTCGTCGGGATCGATGCCACCCAGGTCCAGTGCGTAGTCGATGCTGCCGAAGGCCAGGCTGACGACCGCCGGCACCTCGCCCAGCCGGGGCGCCATCGCCAGGCCCTGCGCGCTCTCGATCAGTGCCAGAACGGGGCAGCCAGGGGGCAGGGCGCGCAGTTCGTCCAGCCGTTGTGTCTTGGGCAGGACGATGCCTGGTGCCGGCAAGGCTTGCCATAGGTCTAGATCGGCGGAGGCTTCGCGTGTGTCCATGGCGTTGATGCGCAGCCAAAGGGTGCCAGGCGCTGCGCTGGCCATCGGCGCTGCGGCGTTGGCCAGTGCAGCGCGCGCGGCGGCCTTGTCCGCCGGTGCCACCGCGTCCTCCAGATCGATGATGACCGCGTCCGCGCCACTAGTCAGCGCCTTGTCCAGCCGCTCCAGACGGGTGGCGGGCAAGAACAGGAAGCTGCGCGGCGGGCGGGTGGCGATGTTCATGGCCGCGATGATGGCCAGGGTATCCGCTCAAGGCAATTGCCCGCTGGCGAAGCCAGCCTTGCAGCGGTTTAAACCCCGGCTTCCTCGCGGGCGGCGCAGCCTTGCAAATGCATCAGCAAGGCGCCCAGCGCAGAGGTCGGGTCTGCCGCGGTGCGTGTGCACAGCAACATGCGGCGGGATGCCCAAGGATCGGCGAGCGGCAGCACCTGGAGGTTCATCGACTGGGCGGTGCCTCGCGCGGCCTGCATGGGCAACACGCCGATGCCCAGGCCGGCCTCGACCGCGCGGCACACAGCCTCGAAGCTGCGCACCTGCACACGCAGCGCCATGGGCTTCATCAGACCTGTGGCGTGGGCTTCCAGCAGCCGAGTGAGGGAGCTCCCGCCCTCCAGACCGACCAGGTCGTGGTCCAGCAGGTCGCTGAAGGTGACGCGCTCGGGCAAGGCCAGCGTTGGCGGCGCAACCGCCGCGAGCTGATCGTGGCGATACGGCAGCGTGGCCAGACCCGCGGTGTCCACACCCTCGACGACCACTCCCAGGTCGATGTCGCCACTGCGTAGCTTGCGGATGGCATCGGCGCTCCAGCATTCCTCCAGCACCAGCCGAATGTCCGGACGCGTGGGATGGAAACTGGCGATGTCGGCCGGCAGGAATTGCGCCATCGCCGAGGTGTTGCCGTGGATGCGCAGCACCGCGGTGTGACCCGAGCCGTAGTTGGTCATCTCGGCGCGCATGTGGTGCACGGTGGCGATCACCTCGCGCGCAAGCACCAGCAGGCGCTCGCCCGCAGCCGTGAGATCCAGCCCGCGCGAGTGCCGCTCGAACAGCTGCGCCTTGAACTGATGTTCCAGAAGCGACAGGCGCCGGCTGGCCGCTGGCACGGTGATGAAGCTTGCCTCGGCCGCGCGCGTGAGGTTGCGGGTCTCGGCCGCGCGGATGAAAAGCACCAGGGAGTCGAGGTCGGGCAGCATAGGTGGTCACGCAGGAAGGACTCAAGTATCCCCCTGCCACCGGGCAATGGACCCGACCATGCCTCGGTGAAAACCCGGATCTGCAAGGCGTGCAAGCCTGCGTTTGCAGATCGGCAATGGCCTCGACCCCGGTCGCGCCGCACACTGCACGCGTACCTTGGAACACCACGACGGAGGAGACCATGCGACTCAAGGAAAAGACCATCATCGTTACCGGCGCGGCCAGCGGCTTCGGCGCCGGCATTGCGCTGGCCTGCGCGCGCGAGGGCGCGCACGTGGTGCTGGCCGACATCAACGAAGCCGGCGCGCGTGAGGTGGCCACACGCTGTGGCGGTCGCAGCGCTGGCGTTCGCTGCGACGTGACCTCGCGCCGCGACGTGGCCGACCTGGTGGCGGGTGCGCGCGAGCGTTTCGGCCGTATCGACGTGGTGGTGAACAACGCGGGTTGGACGCACCGCAACCAGCCGCTGCTTGACGTGGACGAGGCTACCTTCGACCGCGTGTTCGCGATCAACGTGAAGTCGATTTACCACATGACGCACGAGGTGGTGCCAGTGATGCGCGCTCAGGGCGGTGGAGTGATCCTCAACGTGGGCTCCACTGCCGGCATCCGACCGCGGCCGGGTCTTACCTGGTACAACGCCAGCAAGGGCGCGGTCAACCTGCTGTCCAAGTCAATGGCCGTGGAACTCGGCCCCGACCGCATTCGCGTCAACTCCATCTGTCCCGTCATCGGCGAGACTGCGCTGCTCGAGGCCTTCATGGGCGTGCCCGACACGCCCGAGAACCGCGCGCGCTTCATCGCTACCATCCCGCTCGGGAGGCTGTCGCGGCCCGACGACGTGGCCAACGCTGCGGTGTTCCTCGCCAGCGATGAAGCAGCCTTCATCTCGGGCGTCGAGTTCCCGGTGGACGGCGGCCGCACCGTCTGAGCCGCGAGTGATATTTGTCCTCATATCTCGTATCTGCTGAGGTCAGCTCTCGCAGGGCGCTTGACTTCGGCCGTGCCATGGGTGCGTTTACCAAGAGCGGTGTCGTGCACGCCAGGGGCTGCTGGCTGTCTTAGCGCGGGTATGGGCGATGAAAAGATGAAAGAAACACGGGAGCATGTCCATGCCTAATTTGTTTTCCCCCTACACGCTCAAGGGTGTCACGCTTCGCAATCGCATCGCGATGTCGCCGATGACGATGTATCGGTGCACAACGGACGGGAAGATGAATGATTTCCACGTGATGCTGATGGGCTCGCGTGCGGCCGGCGGATTCGGCTTGGTCTTCACCGAACAGATCGCCATCACGCCCGACGGCCGTACCAGCACCTCGTGCGCCGGGCTCTGGGAGGACGAGCAGATCGAAAGCCTGGCTCGCGTGGTCAGAATAATCAAGGGCATGGGCGCGGTACCAGCGATTCAGCTTGGCCATACCGGCCGCAAGGGAAGCGAGCAACTGCCTTGGGAGGGTAAGCGGCAGATTGCTCCAGACCACCCTGATGGCTGGCAAGTGCGCGGCCCCTCGCCCATTCCCTTTGGCGGGCGCTTCCCATACCCCGTGGATGAGCTCAGCGTAGCGGAGATTCATGATTTACATCGGGCCTATGCGGCCGCCGCAAAACGGGCGATCGCGGCTGGGTTCGAGTGGCTGGAGATGCACTTCGCGCATGGTTACCTCGGTGCGAGTTTTTTCTCTCCCTTGGCCAATCAACGCACGGATGCGTACGGCGGAACACTTGACAAGCGCCTGCGCTTTCATCGCGAGGCACTAGACGCGGTACGCGCCGTTTGGCCCGAGCGGCTGCCCTTGACGATGCGTCTGGGGACTGATGATTTCCACGAAGACGGCGTGAAGTTCGACGACGCGGTCTGGGCGATCGCTCAATTGAAGGTACACGGGCTGGATCTTGCAGACCTGAGCATCGGCATGAACACCGACGATATGCGCGAGCCACCGTTCTCCCGTGCTGCTTTCATGGTGGAGCGGGGAAGCCGCGTACGCAGAGATGTCGGTATTCCGGTGGCGGCTAGCTGGAACCTGGGCCAGCCAGCAGTGGCGGACCAAGTCATACGTGACGAACTCGTTGATCTGGTGTTCCTCGGACGGCCGGCACTGGCCAACCCGCACTGGCCGATCTGGGCGGCGCGGGAGCTTGCACACGCTGACCCCTTCTCCCTGCTCCCGCAGGACTGGTCGTGGTGGCTGAAGAATCGGCCGGGCTCGGAGAATTCGCATGGTTGGCCACCAATGGCAATCGCCAACTGAGTAAGATTGGATGCCATGGCGCGGGAGCCGCTCAGCGTCTTGGGAACGCTCGGCCCATCCACAAGTACAGTAGCGCATCGGTCACCAGTGCCGCCACCGCGATCGCCAGTGACCGCGTGAAACCGAGCTCGGCGTCGCCACTGCGGTAAAGGAGCATCGCCGCCAGCGGCGGGCCCACGATCTGGCCGAGTCCGTAAAACGCGATTGCCGCCTATGGCAAACGAACCGTGACATCATGGTCTCGAGTCAGCAGCGGTCATCTGAAAGAACGCGATCCTCGCGGACCCAACGGCCGGCTTCGGATATACAGCCGCCTTCGGCCGCTTGTCGCCGCGAGTTTCAAATTGAACGTGCGTTACCCATGACTTCGAACTGGAGCTCTTGATCCGACGTGGGCGCGAACATCTCGCTGACGGTCGCCAGCTGTGCCGTGTGTATGCACAGCTTGGCGCCAAAGCCGAAACGGCGGCTTCGGGCGGTATCGGTCTGCAAGCGCGCGGTGTCGGCGATCGCTACGGTTACACCGTCCACTGGGGATGCCAGACCCGCGCGGCGCGAAGCCGCCACCAGGGCAAAACGCGCCAGATGCAGCTCGGCTTCGTCCGCACCGCAGCGCTCGCCCATGTCGGCTTGCAAATCCAGGTGGCCCAACGCCAGGCGCAGCACGCCCGGGCTGTTGGCCAGCTCGTCCAGCGCGCCCAGCCCTTGTGCCGACTCCACCACCGGAAAGCGCACACAAGAGCCGGTGTTGCTGACCGTGTCGACGTGCGCCCACACATGCGCCAGCTGAGCTGATGACTCGGCCTTGGGAACGACCACCCCGGCCAGGCCCTGGACGGCGAGCTGATTCACCAGCGCCAGATCATCTTCATGCCAAGGTGTGCCCGCTGCATTGATGCGCACCAGCAGGCGCGAGAGCTCGGCCTCGTCCAGGTTCACAAGCGCCTGCGCCAGATAGACGCGCGCGGTAGACTTTCCGGCCGGCGCCACAGCATCTCCAGATCCACGATCACCGCGCCTGCACCACTGCCGAGGGCCTTGGCTAGGCGCTCCGGGCGGGTGGCTGGCACGAACAAAAAGGTGAAGACCGTGGCCAGCGGGGACAGGGTGGACGTGTTCATGGATTCAGCAAAACTCCGACACGGTCAGCGCTAGCGATTTGCCACAGGCCATCGATGGCGGTCTGCATTTGCGCGGGTGTGGCGCC
>LNFM01008852.1_pt1 | contig 17881 bp, 15 predicted proteins | sample 596031 | NCBI WGS metagenome assembly LNFM01 (sample SAMN04254537, study PRJNA301005) | activated carbon metagenome | isolation source: dual media filters at the Ann Arbor, Michigan drinking water treatment plant | place: USA: Ann Arbor | reverse complement strand
TAGACGACCCACAGCACCGAGATCAGCGCGAAGATCATGAACACCTGCATCAGCACCGACAGCATGTTCTTGCTGCGCACCAGGCCGCCGTAGAACAGCGCCAGGCCGGGAATGGTCATCAGGATCACCAGCGCGGTGGCCATGGTGATGAAGGCGGTGTCGCCCTTGTTCGGCACCGGCGGCGCGGCGGCCGCAGGCGCGGCAGCCGAAGCCGCCTCGGCCACCGGCGCAGCAGCCGCCGGGGCCGACGCGGCTGCGTCCATCACCGCCGAGGCAGCGGCCGCAGCAGAGGCGGCGGCATCCTGCGCCATCGCGCTGCCGCCCAGGCCCATGAGCGCAGCGCCCAGGGTCAACAAGACAAGAAGTTTTTTCATGTGGAGGCTCTCGTTCAGGATGCGTGCTTACAGCGCGTCTTTGCCGGTCTCGCCGGTGCGGATGCGAACCACCTGTTCCAGCGTGGTGACGAAGATCTTCCCGTCGCCGATCTTGCCGGTGCGGGCCGAGCTCTCGATGGCCTCGATGACGCGGTCGACGATGCCGTCTCACCTTGGGCAGGAAGTCGACCACGTACTCCGCGCCGCGGTACAGCTCGGTGTGGCCCTTCTGGCGGCCGAAGCCCTTGACTTCGGTCACGGTGATGCCCTGGACGCCGATGCCGCTGAGGGCTTCGCGCACTTCGTCCAGCTTGAACGGTTTGACGATCGCAGTCACCATCTTCATGGTCTGTGTTCCTTAGGCGTTTGTGATGCAGGCCCTGACGAAATGCGCACCGCGGGCGGCGGAACGCAGGGGTCTCGAGCCTGGGTTTGCAGGTTCCATGCCACCGTCCCATCCGCAGGGCACGCCCCAGGATCGGGCGCGCCGCGGTAGGCCCTCTTCCGGGTGAGTTATTGCAGCACCAAATCGGTGCGAACACCCTCTTTGCACGCTCTTGGTGCGGATACCGCACGGAGGGCCGGCTGCCCAGAATCTTTGCCACAAGGAGGTGGCGATGACGCTGGCCATAGTCACAAGCCGGGCCCTGGACGGCCTGGAGGCGCCCGAGGTGCAGGTGGAGGTGCAGCTCGCCAACGGCCTGCCCAGCTTCATGCTGGTGGGACTGGCCGACACCGAGGTCAAGGAAGCTCGCGAGCGTGTGCGCGCCGCGCTGCAGCAAAGCGGCTTCAGCTTTCCGCACAACAAGCGCATCACCGTCAACCTGGCGCCCGCCGAGCTGCCCAAGGAAAGTGGCCGCTTCGACCTGCCGATCGCGCTGGGCATCCTGGCGGCCGCGGGGCAGCTGGACGCCACCCGCCTGGCCGGCTGCGAATTTGCCGGTGAGCTGTCGCTGGCGGGCGAACTGCGACCGGTGCGCGGCGCGCTGGCACTGGCCCTGGCGGCGCAGCGTGGTGCGGTGGTGCGCACGCTGGTGCTGCCGGCGGCCAGCGCCCGCGCCGCGGCCCGGGTGCCGGGTGTGGACGTGCGTGCCGCCAGCACCCTGGCCGAGGTGGTGGCCGCGCTGTTGCCGGGCGATGCCGCGGTCCCGCTGCCGCCAGCACGGCCCTGGCCACGCCTGCCCGCCGCCGCCGGCCCCGACCTGCGTGAAGTGAAGGGCCAGGCGGCGGCCAAACGCGCACTGGAAATTGCCGCGGCCGGGGGCCACAGTCTCTTGCTGATCGGCCCGCCGGGCACCGGCAAGAGCATGCTGGCGCAGCGCCTGGCCGGCCTGTTGCCACCGTTGTCTGAACACGAGGCGCTCGCCAGCGCTGCGCTGCAGGGCCTGGCCCGGACGGGCCCTGCCGAGGCCGACACCGCGCCCTTTGCGCAGCGCCCGCTGCGCTGCCCGCACCACACCGCCAGCGCAGTGGCGCTGGTGGGCGGGGGTTCCCCGCCGCGGCCCGGCGAGATCTCGCTGGCCCATGGCGGGCTGCTGTTCCTGGACGAACTGCCGCAGTTCGCGCGCACCGCGCTCGAGGCGTTGCGCGAGCCGCTGGAAACCGGCGTCATCACCATCTCGCGGGCGGCACGTCGGGCCAGCTTCCCGGCGAAGTTCCAGCTCGTGGCGGCAATGAACCCCTGCCCCTGCGGCTGGCTGGGGGCGCCGGCGCGCACCGGGCGACTCTGCCGCTGCACGCCCGAGGCGGTGGCGCGTTACCAGGGCCGGCTGTCGGGGCCGCTGCTCGACCGCATCGACCTGCAGGTGGAAGTGCTGGCCGCCCCGGCCAGCGAACTGCTGGCCTGGCCCGAAGGTGAAGCCAGCGCCAGCGTGGCCGCGCGGGTGGCCACGGCGCGCGCGCTGGCCGTGCAGCGCCAGGGCGACAGCAACGCACAGCTGGCCGCCGGTGCGCTGGACCTGCACTGCGCGCTCGATGAACCCGCCGCACGTTTCCTGCGCAGCGCCGCCGAGAGCCTGGGCTGGAGCGGCCGCCGCCTGCACCGCTGTCTGAAGGTGGCGCGCACCATCGCCGACCTGGCGGCCAGCGCGCCCATCGGCACCGCCCATGTGGCCGAGGCCCTGCAACTGCAGCGGGTGCTGCCGGGCTGAGGCAAGCCGGCTCGGTGGCAAGGGCTGAGCGCCGCAGCCGCGCCTACACTGCCGCGCCCGTCGCCGTTCACCGCCGCCGCCCGCCACCCCCCCCATGACCGACACCTTCGAAGCCGCCCGTGCCCACTTCCGGCAAGGGGTGGCGCTGTTCGAGGCCGGTGACGCCGCGGGCGCCGAACAGGCACTGCGCGCCTCGCTGGCGCTGCTGCCCGGCAGGCCTTCGACGCTGGTGAACCTGGGTGCCGTGCTGCTGCGCCTGGGCCGGGCGGCCGAGGCCATGGCGGCGCTGGACGAGGCCCTGGCCACCGACGAACAACAGGCCGATGCCTGGTGCCACCGTGCGCTGGCCTGCTGCGCGCTGGGCCGCGACAGCGAAGCCCTGGCCGACCTGCAGCGCGCGCTGGCACTGGGCTGCACCTTGCCGGCCTTGCGCCACCAGCACGCGCTGGTGCTGAACCGCCTGGGCCGCCACGAAGAAGCGCTGGCGGCGCTGGAAAGCTGGTTGCAGGCCGAGCCCGGCCACGCTGAAGCGCAACTGCTGCTGGGCCAGACCCTGCAGACCCTGCACCGCCTGCCCGAGGCGCGCAGGGCCTATGAGGCCGCCGTGGCCCTGGCGCCGCAGCTGGCCGACGCCTGGCTGCACCTGGGCCTGCTGTTGAAAGACCAGGGCGAGACCGAAACTGCCGTGCAGGCGCTGCAGCGCGCTCGCGCCACGGGCGGCGACGCGGCGCTGCTGGCCTACGTCAGCGCCGCGGTCGACGGCGGGCCGGCACCGGCCTGTGCGCCGGCGGAGTACGTGCGGGCCCTGTTCGACCCCTACGCGCAAGACTTCGAGCAGCACCTGGTGGACGAACTGCGCTATTGCGGCCACGAGGCCGTGGTGAAGGCCGCCGCCACCTGGCACAGCGGCGCGGCCGCGCTGGCGCTGGACCTGGGCTGCGGCAGCGGCCTGTGCGGCGCGCTGCTGCGAACACGTGCCCGGCGCGTCGAGGGGGTGGACCTCTCGCCGACGATGGTGGCGCAGGCGCGCGCCGGCGGTGGCTATGACGCCGTGCACGAAGCCGAGCTGGTGCAGCACCTGAACAGCCGCCAGGACCGCGCCGATGTCGTCGTCGCGGCCGACGTCTTCATCTACATCGGCGACCTGGCCCCGGTGCTGGGGGCGGTGGCGCGGGTGCTGGCGCCGGGCGGTGTGTTCGCCTTCACGGTGGAACACGAAGAAGGCGCCGCGCCCTACGTGCTGCGCCGCAGCCTGCGGTACGCGCACAGCGAAGCCGGCCTGCGCGCGCTGGCCGCGGCCCACGGCTGGGTGGTGCGCCAGGCGCGGCCGCTGGTGCTGCGTGAAGAGCAGCGCCAGCCGGTGGCGGGCCTGGTGCTGGTGCTGCAGCGGGCGGCTTGACCGGTGCCCGGCCGGCGCCGCGCTGGCGCTTGACTAGCGGGCCGGCGGCAGCGCCTTTGCCCAGGCCTCGGCGTCGAAGCCGACGCTGATGCGACCGTCGGGCCACTCCACCACCGGGCGCTTGATGACGCTGGGTGTCAGGCGCATCACCGCGGCGGCGCTGCCGGCATCCACCACCGCGGCCTGCGCGGCGGCGTCCAGCTGGCGCCAGCTGGTGCCGCGGCGGTTGAGCAGGGTCTGCCAGCCCACCGCCTGCAGCCAGGCCTGCAGGCGGTCTTCGGGCAGGCCCTGCTTCTTGAAGTCGTGCAAGCCGTGGGCCACGCCGTGTTCGGCCAGCCACGCGCGGGCGCGCTTGACGGTGTCGCAATTGGGAATGCCGTAGACCTTCATCGGGCTGCTTTCTCGGTCGGCGCGGTGACTCGGACCCGCGCCAGGTTGTCAAGTTTCAGATCGCCAGCGGGTCGATGTCCACGGCCCAGCGCAACAGGCCCTTGTGGGCCGCACGCAGCGTGTTGAGCTGCGGCAGCCAGCTTGCCAGCGTGCGCTGCAGTGCCACGCGCGAGGGTGATTCCAGCAACATCTGCATGCGCTCCACGTCGGCCAGCCTGGCGACGAAGGGCGGCACCGGCGGGTAGATCGTCACGCCGGCCTGCGGCGCGTCGATCAAGGCCGCCGCGTCATGCAGGAAGGCCGTGGCCGCCTCGGCGGTGCGTGCCTCGGCGCGCAGCAGTGCCAGGCTGGCGAAGGGCGGCAGGCCGGCGGCCTTGCGTTCACCCAGCTGCGTGGCGGCGAAGCTTTCGTAGTCGTGCTGGCGCAGCGCGGCGTAGAGCGGGTGCGTGGGGTGCCAGGTCTGCACCCACATCTCGCTGCGCGCGGCCTGTTCGGCGTCACGCCCGGCGCGGCCGGCGGCCTGCATCAGCAGCGCAAACAGCCGTTCCGGCGCGCGGAAATCGCTGCTGAACAGTGCGCCGTCGGCGTTCACCGCCGCCACCAGCGTGACGCGGCGGAAGTCATGCCCCTTGGCCAGCATCTGCGTGCCCACCAGCACGTCCACCTCGCCGGCATGCACATCGGCCAGCTGCTGCTGCAGGCTGCCGGCGGCGCGGGTGGTGTCGGCGTCCAGTCGCGCGACGCGGGCGTTCGGCAGCAGCGCAGCCAGTTGTTCCTGCAGCTTCTCGGTGCCGCGGCCGATGGGCGCGATGTCGAGGTTGCCGCAGTCCGGGCAGGCGCGTGGCACGCGTTCGCTGAAGCCGCAGTGGTGGCACTTCAGCGTGCGGTCGAGCTTGTGGAATACGCGCCAGGCGCTGCAGTGCGGGCAACCGCTCTTCCAGGCGCAGGCGCCGCAGTGCAGCACCGGCGCGTAGCCGCGCCGGTTCAGCAGCAGCAGGCTTTGTTCGCCGGCGTCGATGCGCTTCTCGATCGCCGCCAGCAACTGCGGCGCCAGCACGCGCTCTTGCGTGCCGCGCGGCAACAGGTTCATGTCCACCAGCCGCACGCGCGGCATGGCGCCGCCGCCGATGCGCTGCGTCATCGCCAGGCGCCGGTAGCGCCCCTCCTGCACACGCTGCCAGCTTTCCAGCGACGGCGTGGCCGAACCCAGCAGCACCGGCACACCGGCGCGGTGGCCGCGCCAGACGGCGAGATCACGCGCCGAGTAGCGCGCACCTTCCTGCTGCTTGAAGCTGGGGTCGTGTTCTTCGTCGACGACGATCAGGCCCAGGCGCGGCATCGAGGCAAAGACCGCCAGGCGGGTGCCCAGCACCAGGTCGGCCAGGCCGAGGTGGGCCTGCAGCCAATGGCGCAGGCGCTGCGCTGGCGTCAAGGCGCTGTGCAGGCTGACGAGCACACGGCCCGGAAAACGTTCGGCGAAACGCGCTTCCAGCTGCGGCGTGAGGTTGATCTCGGGCACCAGCACCAGCGCCTGCTGGCCGCGCGCCAGCGCATCGGCGGCGGCGCGCAGGTAAACCTCGGTCTTGCCGCTGCCCGTCACGCCGTGCAGCAGCACGGGTTTGGCGCGGCCCTCGGGCGTGGCCAGCATGGCCAGCGTGGCGGCCTGTTCGTCGCTCAGCGTGGGCAGCGGCGGGTCGGCGGGTGCATCCGCGGTTGCGGCGGCCGGGTGGTCGGCCAGGCGTTTCAGGCGACGTGCCAGCTGGGTGTCGTCCAGCTTGCGCAGCTCGGGTGGCAGCACCGACAGCGCCAGCTCGCCCACGCCGCGCTGGTAGTAGGCGGCCGCGAACTCGACCAGCGCGCGCCAGTCGGCGCCCAGTGGCGGCAAGGCGCTCAAGGCCAGGGTCACGGGCCGCAGCGCCACGGGCGCCGTGCCGCCATCGAGCGCGGCTTCCCACACCAGGCCGGGCACGTCACGCCGGCCCAGCGGCACGCGCACCAGCGTGCCGGGCGCAAGCGGCTGCTCACTTGTGTAGTCCAGCAAGCCGCTCACGCTGCTGTGCCGCGGCGTCTCCACCGCCACGGGCACGGTGGCGCTGTCGGTCGGGTACAGGCGCTCGGTCATGCCCTTGTCACTTGCGCGCGAAAGCTCGTCAAGACTTCAAACAAATGCCGCAAGTGCATGATCGGAAAGGATTTTTCCGGCCGTCCACGAAATCTGTGGATAAGTTTGTGGGGAAGCTGCGCCAAGCTGCGCCAAGTGCTTGATTCTGCGGGCCTCCGGGCGCCATTGCCCATTTTGGCGGCACTTCTGCGAATTCATAAGAATCAACAACTTAGCACGCATCTTGGGCCATTTCTCGCAGCTGGCTTCCGCCGACGACTGCGGGCGGACGCAAGGGCCGGATTTGGGGATAAGTCAAGCCCTGAGCGCTCACTCACCCGACTTTTTCCATGCTGCAGCGCAAGCACAGGGCTGGCGATGAGTGCTCACTCACGCCCGCAGCGCGGCATGGCGTGGGCGCACCAGGGTCAGGCGCGCAGGCTGTGCGCAGCGGCCGCGCGCTCGCCGGCGCTCAGGCCGGTGCGCGCTGCCGCCGCGAGTGGGCGTGCACGGCCTCGACCAGCGCCGTCACGTGCTCGGGCGGGGTGAACTGGCTGATGCCGTGGCCCAGGTTGAAGATGTGGCCGTCCCAGCCGCCGTCGGCCCGTTGCGGGCGGCCGAAGCTCTCCAGCACCTTCACACCTTCGCGCGCCACGGCCTCGGGCGGGGCGAACAGCACGCTGGGGTCGAGGTTGCCTTGCAGCGCCACCTGGTGGCCGACGCGGGCGCGCGCGGCACCCAGGTTCATGGTCCAGTCCAGGCCCACGACGTCGGCGCCGATGCCGGCGATCTGCTCCAGCCACAAGCCGCCGCCCTTGGTGAAGACGATCACCGGCACGCGGCGGCCTTCGGCCTGGCGCTTCAGGCCGGCCACGACCTGGCGCGTGTAGTTCAGGCTGAATTCCTGGAAGGCGCCGTCGGCGAGCACGCCGCCCCAGCTGTCAAAGACCATCACGGCCTGCGCGCCGGCGTCGATCTGCGCGTTCAGGTAGGCCGTCACGGCCTCGGCGTTGACGGCCAGGATGCGGTGCATCAGGTCGGGCCGGCTGTAGAGCATGGTCTTGATGAGGCGGTAGTCGTCGCTGCCCGCGCCTTCGACCATGTAGCTGGCCAGCGTCCAGGGGCTGCCGGAGAAGCCGATCAGCGGCACGCTGCCGTTGAGGGCCTTGCGGATGGACTTCACGGCGTCGAAAACGTACTTCAGCTTGTTCAGGTCGGGCGCCTGCAGCGCCTGCACCGCGGCTTCGTCGCGCACCGGGTGGGCAAAACGCGGGCCTTCGCCGGCACCGAAGCTCAAGCCCAGGCCCATCGCGTCGGGCACCGTGAGGATGTCGCTGAACAGGATGGCCGCGTCCAGCGGGTAGCGCTCCAGCGGTTGCAGCGTCACCTCGGTGGCGAACTCCGGGTTGGTGGCCAGGCCCATGAAGCTGCTGCCGGCCTTCACGCGCGTGGCCTTGTACTCGGGCAGGTAGCGGCCGGCCTGGCGCATCAGCCATACCGGCGTGTGCGTGGTGGGCTCGCGCAGGCAGGCGCGCAGGAAGGTGTCGTTGTAGATGGCAGAGGTCATCGGGCGATTATCAGTGGCGCCCTCGGGGCCATCCGGCCCGGGGTTTCAGGGATTCCCGCGGGCCTGGGCCGCCGTCTCGCGGGCCGCGCCACTTGCCACGGCAGCCACGGCAGTCCCCACGCCGTGCCCGCCCAGCCAGGCGGTGACCAGTGCCTCGGCGCTGGCCGACTGCGCCGCCTGCCACAGCAACTCAGGCGGCAAGACACGCGTGCCAGGCGCGGCCTGCGGCAGCGCCACGGCCAGTGCGGCGGCAACACGCGCCACGGTGTCGCTGCGCACGGGCTGCTCACGCTGCGGCACCATCCAGCGCAGCTGCGACAACATCCAGGCGGCCAGGCGTTGCGGCGGGCTCGGTTTGTGGCGGCCGTCTCGGCCGGCACCGCCGGCCTGCGCCATGCGCATGAACACCAGCTGGCTGTAGCCCATCGCGGCCACGGCGCCTTCATCGAGGTTGGCCAGGCCTTGTTTCAAAGCCTGGGGCAGCAGCGAGGGCGCGTGCGGCACCACCACGATCAGGCGCGTGGCGCCGGCTTGCATCAGCGCCTGCGCCTGGGCCACCAGGCCCGCAGGTTCGGGCCGCAAGAAGCTGTTGTCGCGGCCGTTGGCATGGCGTTCGCGGTCGTAGACGATGAGCGCGGTGTCGGGGGCGAAGGCAGCGCGCGCGGCGTCGTGGTCGGCCACGCTCAGCAGGCCGCGCAGCGCTGGGCGCATGGGGCTGGCCACCAGCACGCCCACGGCTTCAAAAGGGTGGCTGGCCAGCAGCGCTTCCAGCACCGCGGCGCCTAGCGTGCCGCCGCCGCCCAGCACCAGCGCGCGGCGGCGCGTGCCGGCCTTGGAAGGGGCGGGGCGCAGCGCGCCGGCGAGTGCCGTGTGGGGGTTCAGCATGCCCGATGCTAGAACGGCCCTGGCCGCAAAACGCCTGAGGCTGCGGTCTTGAAGGCGGCGCGCTGCGGCATCATCTGCCGCACGGGGGGCCATGAGCACCCACCATGGAGGACACATGCAGATCTCGAAACGAATCGCCACCTTGTTCGCGACGCTGGCCCTGAGCCTGGGCTTGTCGGGCTGCGGCTACAACGACTTCCAGCGCCTGGACGAGCAGGTCAAGAGCGGCTGGAGTGAGGTGCTGAACCAGTACCAGCGCCGCAGCGACCTCATTCCCAACATCGTGGCCACCGTCAAGGGCGAGGCCAACTTCGAGCAGGAAACCCTGACCAAGGTGGTGGAGGCGCGCGCCAAGGCCACCAGCATCCAGGCCACGCCGGAGCTCGTGAACAACCCCGAGGCCTTCCAGAAGTTCCAGGCCGCGCAGGGTGAACTGTCGGGCGCCTTGAGCCGCCTGCTGGTGGTGAGTGAAAACTACCCCAACCTGAAGGCCAACCAGGGCTTCCAGGACCTGCGTGTGCAGCTGGAAGGCACCGAGAACCGCATCACCGTGGCACGTGGCCGTTATGTCAAGGCGGTGCAGGAGTACAACGTGCTGGCGCGCAGCTTCCCCAGCAACCTCACCGCCATGCTGTTTGGCTATGACGTGAAACCCAACTTCGCGGTGCAGAACGAGGCCCAGATCAGCCAGCCGCCGGTCGTGAACTTCGACAAGCCCGCCGCACCGGCCCCTGCCAACGCGGCGTCGAAGTAGGCCCGCATGCGCCCTGTTCGCGCTGCCTTCAGGCTGGCGCTGCTGCTGTGGGTGGCGCTGGGCGTGGCGCCCTTGGCCGCACAAGAGGTGCGGCCGGTGCCGCCGCTGAGCGGCCGCGTCATCGACCAGACCGCCACGCTCAGCGCCGCGCAGGCCCAGGCGCTGGACGCCAAGCTGGCGGCCTTCGAAGCGCAGGCGGGCCCGCAGATCGTGCTGCTGCTGGTGCCGGCCACGGCGCCTGAAGACATCGCGGCCTACGCCCAGCGTGTGGCCGACCAGTGGAAGATCGGCCGCCGCGAGGTGGGCGACGGTGTGCTGTTGGTGGTGGCCAAGGACGAGCGCAAGCTGCGCATCGAGGTGGCCAAGGCGCTGGAGGGCGCCATCCCGGACCTCGCCGCGCGCCAGATCATCGAGCAGACGCTGGTTCCCGCCTTTCGCAACGCCGACTACGCCGGCGGCTTGAATCAGGCCGTCGACCGCTTGATGGCGCGGATTCGCGGTGAGGGCCTGCCCGCGCCCGCCCCGCGGGCCGGCGCCGGCGCGGGGGGCGGCAAGCCGGGGCTGCAGGAGATCGGCTTGATGGTCTTCATCGGTGTGCTGGCGTTGGGCGGCCTGCTCGCGGCGGTGATCGGGCGCGGGCCGGGCTCGATGCTCACCGCGGTGGCGGCCGGCGGCGTGGCCTGGTGGCTGGGCGCGGGTTTGCTGATGGCCGCGCTGGCAGCTCTGGCCGCCTTGCTCGTGGTGGGCGTGATCGGCGTCGGCAACGTCGTGCAGCTGCTGCTGATGGCGCGCGGTGGCGGTGGCCGTGGTGGCGGTGATGGTTTTTCTTCGGGTGGCGGCGGCGACTTCGGTGGCGGTGGCGCCTCCGGGCGCTGGTGATGGGGGCTGCGATGTCGACCTCGTTCTTCACCCGCGCCGCCCGCCTGCTCAAGCACCGCCGCGTCGGCGCGCGCGATGTGCAACGGACGCTGGGCCCCGACGCGCTGGCGCGCCTGCAAGCCCAGGTGGCAGCCAGCGAAACGCAGCACAGCGGCGAGATCCGCCTCAGCATCGAGGCCGGTCTGCCGCTGTCCTACCTGTGGCAGGACTTGAGCGCGCGCGACCGCGCGGTCACGCTCTTCGGCAAGCTGCGCGTGTGGGACACCGAGCACAACAACGGCGTGCTGATCTATCTGCTGCTGGCCGAACACGGCATCGAGATCGTGGCCGACCGCGGCCTCGCCCGCCACGTGCCGCAGGCGCAGTGGGACGCGCTGGTGGCCGGCATGCGCGAGGCCTTTCGCGCCGGCCGTTTTGAAGACGGCCTGGCGCAGGCCATCGCGGCGGTGCATGCGCTGTTGCGGCAGCACTACCCACTGGCGCCGGGGCAGCACAACCCCAACGAACTGCCCGACACGCCGGACCTGCGTTGAGGCCGCGCACGGCCTCGCGCATGCCGTCAGTCGCTCAGGTGCTCAGCCGGCAGGCTGTCTCCGAGCCGGTCCAGTCGGCCAGCGGCCCGCCCAGGTCCACACCGCGGCGCACCGCCGTCATCTCGGCAACGACGGACATCGCAATCTCCGGCGGCGTCTTGGCGCCCAGGTTCAGGCCCACCGGGCCGCGCAGCTTGTCTACCTCGGCCTGGCTGACATCGAAGTCCAGCAGCCGCTTGCGGCGACCGTCGTTGTTGCGCCGTGAGCCCAGGGCGCCGACGTAGAAGGCCGGCGTCTTCAATGCCTCCATCAACGCCAGGTCGTCGAGCTTGGGGTCGTGCGTCACCGCCACCAGCGCGCTGTTGGCGTCGAGGTTCATCGCGATGACCAGGTCGTCGGGCATGCTGCGGCTGAGCGTCACGCCCTCCATCTGCTCCCAGCCCTCGTGGTATTCCTCGCGCGGGTCGCAGACGGTGACGCGGTAGTCCAGCATCACCGCCATGCTGGCCAGGTAGCGGCTCAGCTGCCCGCCGCCGATGATCACCAGGCGCAGGCGCGGCCCGTGCACGGTTTCCAGCCACTGGCCGTCGAAGCGCAGTGCATCGCCGTCGTCGCAGGGCCCCATGCTCACCAGGCCGGTGGCGAGTTCCAGCTTGCGCCGCACGACCCGGTGGCTTTCGATGGAGGCCAGGAGTTCACGCAGCATGCTCTGTGCCGACAGCGGCTCCAGCACGATCTGCACCGTGCCACCGCAGGGCAGACCGAAACGCTGGGCTTCCTCGGCGCTGACGCCGTAGGTGGTGGTCTGCGGCAGGCGGCTGGCGAGTTCGCCGCGCGCCACGCGGCCGATGAGGTCGTCCTCGATGCAGCCGCCCGACAGGCTGCCGGCCACCTGGCCATCGTCGCGGATGATCATCAGGCTGCCCGGCGGGCGCGGGCTGCTGCCCCAGGTGCGCACCACGGTGCCCAGCACCACGCGGTGGCCCCGGTTCATCCAGTCCATCGCACTGCGGATGACTTCGACGTCCATGCTGTTCATGAAGGGTCTCGCGAAATCGGGTTGAAGCGGTCGGTCAGCATGCCACAGCCGGGGCCGGCGCGTGGCCACCGGCAGTGAGCCGCCTTCAGCGTGGTGCCGCCAGCAGCTGTTGAACGGCCTGCACCAGGCGTTCGCGCATGTCTTCCTTGGGCAGCACATCGGGCAGGCCGAGCTGGCGCGTCCGCTGCTGCAGCTCGTCGGTGACCAGCCCGCTGGTCAGCATGACGCGTGTGCCGGGTGATGCCTGCCGCACCTGCTCGGCCAGGGCCAGGCCTGACAAGCCGGGCATGTTGAAGTCGGTGATCACGATGTCGAAGCCCGGTGTTGCGGCACGCAGCATGGCCAGGGCCGCCTCACCGCTGGCAGCGGTCTGTACCTGGTGCCCGGCGCGCCGCAGCAGGGCCGTGGCCGTGATGGCCACCACTTCGTCGTCGTCCACGTACAAGATGCGGGCGCCGTCGCCGCCGGTGCTGGCCGCAGCGCCGTGCTGCAGCCGATGGGCGTCTGCCAGCCCTGCGTCGTCGGCGTGGGCGCTGTCGGCCCTGGCCAGCGGCAGGAAGACGCTGAAGCGCGTGCCGTGGCCGCTTTCACTCTGCACGCGCAGGCCGCCGCCGCTTTCCGTCACCACGCCATGCACCACGGCCAGGCCCAGGCCCGTGCCGCGACCTGAAGGCTTGGTCGTGAAAAAGGGTTCGAAGATGCGCGCACGCACCGCGGCGTCCATGCCCTGGCCGTCGTCTTCCACACGCAGGCAGGCGTAGTCGCCGGGTGGCAGCGCCAGCTCAGCGGCCTCGGCTCCGCTCAGCGTGCAGGGCTCCAAGACCACGCGCACCTCTCCGGTTTCGTCACGCAAGGCCTGCCAGGCGTTGGTGCACAGGTTCAGCACCAGCTGCTGCACCTGCGCGCCGTCCACACGCACCCACAGAGGCTGCGTTGCACACTGCACCTGAAGGCGAACCGTGGGCGGCAGCGTCGATCTCAGCAGCGCCACGGCTTCTTCCACCAGCGGCTGCAAGGCCTGCACCAGATGCTCATGCGGTGCGCGCCGGCTGAAGGTGAGGATCTGCCGCACCAGCTGGCGTGCGCGGTTGCCCGCCCTCTGCACCAGCTGCAGCCGCGCTTGTGCTGGCGAGTCGGCAGCGATGTCTTGCGCCGCCAGCGCCACGTTGCCCAGGATGGCGGCAAGCACGTTGTTGAAGTCGTGCGCCACGCCGCCCGCCAGCGTGCCGATGGCTTCCAGACGTTGTCGCTCCTGCAGCCGCTCGGCCAGGCGTTGGCGTTCGGTGACGTCGCGGATGATCATGCTGGAGGCCGCCAGTCCGTCGCTGTCGGTGTAGATGTTCGACGAGATCTCGGCCTCGAACACCGTGCCGTCCAGGCGTCGCATGCGCAGGTTGCCGGCGGCGCGGCCTGTGCGCCGGCGTTCCTCCACCAGCTGCGCCACCCGCGGGTCGCTCATGTCCACCAGCCGGCCGCGTTCCAGGTCTTGCAGCGCCTGGGGCGGCGCACCGAAGAGCACACCGGCAGCGGCATTGCCCTCCAGCACACGGCCGTCGGGGCGGGTGCGCAGCACGGCGTCGAAGCTGTGTTCGAAGATCATGCGGAAGCGGGCCTCGGCCTTCAAGTTGGCCTGCGCGAGCGTGCGCGTCAGCATGGCCAGGGCCAGCGACAAGCCGGCGCCGAAGAGCAGCAGCACCCAGGTGCTGTCCTGCCCGGCAAGCAGGCCGCCGCGCGGGTGGGCCGTCACCGTCCACTGGCGGTCGGCCACCTGGATACGGCCACTCCACAGCGCGGGCGCTGTGGCCGGCGTGGCGCCGATGTCTGAATCAAAAAGCAGGCCTTGCGACGGGCTGGCCAGCGCCTGTTCATCCACCACACGCAAGCGCAGCACCTGGGCCGCGTGCGACGACAACAGCACGGCATCCACCAGCGGCCGCACGCGAAATCCGATGCCCACCACGCCCAGCGCGCGCGCGCGCCTTGCCTCTTCGGTGGAGGGCGTGGTGCCGCCGCGGTAAAGCGCTGCCCGCACCACGACGCTGGTCAGCGCGGGGTCCGGGGCCTTGTCGCGGTCGCGTGCCAGCTGCAGCGGGCCGGTGGCGACATAACGACCGGTGGACAGCGCCGTCTCCGCGTCGACGCGGTATTGCTGCCCGGGGTCGTAGAGGTCGTAGCCGAAGGCTGGTGGGTCTTCGGGGTAGAGGTGTCGCAGCGCCAGATACTCGGCGCGCGGGCCTGGCGGACGGATGCTGAACTCCGGGTGGCCCTGCGGCTTGGCGCTGCGGTCTTCACGCGCACGCTTTTCGAAGGCGGCGCGCTGGTCTTCGCGCACCAGTTCCGCGATGAAGGTGATGGCCAGGCCGGGGTAGCGTTCCTGCAGCGAGATGGCCTGCACGTAATACAGGAACTCAGCGTCGGTGGGTGAGTCCTGCAGCACACCGTACACGCGCAGGCCGGGCAAAGTGTCGAGGTAGCTCTGCACCCTGTGCTCGAGCGCGCGGGCCAGTTCGCGTGCCTCGCGCTCCAGGGTGTACTGGCGCTGTGCGCTTTCGCGCCGGTATGACCACGAGCCGAGCGCTGCCGTCAGCGCCAGGCCCGCCAGGAGTATCCACACCGGCAGCCAGCGCAACCTGGTGGTCGCATCGGGTGCGGGCGGCGGGGTCTTGGGGGGCGGGGGCATCTTGAGATCTGCGTGCGCCATAGCGCGTGCTGGCACCGATTCTGCAGCCTGGACCGCGGGCGCGGGTGAGGGTTGGGCGCACATGTTGGCCGATCTGCGGATTGCGAAACGCAAAGCTGCCGCTTGCTTGACGCCGCGCTTCAAACAGCGCAGTACCGGTCCTGGATGTCCTGGTCGGCGAGCAGGGCCTTCGCGCTGCCTTCATGCACGATCTGCCCCTGGTCGAGGATGTAGGCGCGGTCGCTCACGTTCAGCGCGCGTTCCACGTTCTGCTCCACCAGCAGGATGGTGGTGCCTTCGCGCTTCATGCGCGCAAAAAGATCGAACATCTCGTCCACCAGCACCGGCATGATGCCCTCGCTGGGCTCGTCCAGCAGAATCATGCGCGGCCTGGCCATCATGGCGCGCGCGATGGCCAGCATCTGCTGCTCGCCGCCGCTCATGCTGCTGCCTTCCTGGTCCATGCGTTCGGCCAGGCGCGGAAATGTCCTGGCAATCTCTTCGATGCGCGCGGCCTCGTGCCTGCCGTCCTTGCCGGCAATCAGGCCCAGGCGCAGGTTCTCGCGCACCGTCAGGCCGGGCACGATGCGGCGGTCTTCGGGTACGTAGGCCAGGCCGAGGTGAAAACGCGTGTGCGCCGGGCTGCCGAGGATTCGCTGCCGGCGCGGCGCGAGATCAGGCCCATGATGGTCTTCAGCGTCGTCGTCTTGCCGGCGCCGTTGCGGCCCATCAGCGTGACGATCTCGCCGGGCATGACGTGGAAGGACAGGCCCTGCACGACGTGGCTGGTGTCGTACCAGGCGTCCAGGCGGTCGACGTTCAACAAGGGAGCGCTCATGTCAGGCTTAGGCAAAGTGATCAGGCTTCCCGCCGCGGAACCGGCTGTGCCGGGCCGCTGGCGAACGGCCCCCGGGCCACGCAGGGGCCCTTGACAGGGCCAGGGGTAGCGAGCGCTAGCGAGCTTGGGGGCCTCATGACTGCCCGAGGTAGACGCGCCGCACGTCGGCATTGGCCTTGATGTCGGCCGGCGTGCCTTCGGCGAGGAATTCGCCGTGGTGCAGCACCAGCAGGCGTTCGCAGATGCCCATCACCAGCTTCATCTTGTGTTCCACGAGGATGACGCTGCGCTCGGCGGCCAGCGCGGTGATGAGGTCCATCATGACCACGGTTTCTTCCGGGCTCATGCCGGCGGTGGGCTCGTCCATCAGCAGCAGTTCGGGCTCGGCGGCCAGCGCCATCGCCACTTCCAGTGCGCGCTGCTGGCCGTGGGCGAGGTCGGCCGCCGGGCGTTTGGCGTGCGCGGCCAGGCCCACGCGCTGCAGCAGCGCGTGGGCGCGCTCGTCCACTTCGTGCATCGCCGCGCGCGGCTTGAAGAGCTGGTAGCGCGCATGCCGCATCTGCACCGCCACGCGCACGTTCTCGTGGGCGCTGAGCTGCTTGAAGACGTTGGTGATCTGGAAGCTCTTGGCGATGCCGATGCGCGCAAACTCGTGCTGCGCCAGGCCGGTGATGTCGCGGCCCTTGAACTTCAGCCGCCCCGCGCTGGGCGCGAATGCGCCACTCACGACGTTGAAAAAGGTGCTCTTGCCGGCGCCGTTGGGGCCGATGATGGCGCTGAGCTTGCCGGGCAGGAAGCTCGCGCTGACTTTGTTGAGCGCGACGAACTTGCCGAAGTGCTTGCTGACGCCTTCCACCTCGAGAATGGGCTCGGCGCTCATGTCGACTTCTCCAGCCGTTTCATGAACGTGCCCCAGAGGCCCGCCGGGAAAAACAGCACGAAGAACATGAAGATGGCGCCGACGATGGCCATCCAGTGCTGCGTCAGCGTGGTCACCACGTCTTCCAGCGTGAGGAAGACCCCGGCGCCGATGAAGGGCCCGAAGAAGGTGCCCATGCCGCCGAGCAGGCACATCATCACCGCCTGGCCCGACAACAGGTAGTGCAGGCTTTCGATGGGCACCACGCTGAGGTGCAGCGCGCGCAAGGCACCGGCCAGGCCGCAGATGGCGGCGCTGATGACGAAGACCAGCAGCTTGGTGCGCGCCACGTCGTAGCCGCAGGCGGCGGCGCGCTTTTCGTTTTCGCGCACGGCTTCGATGACCGCCCCGAAGGGCGAGTTCAAGATCCGCGAGACGAACCACAGCGCCAGCGCCACGAAGGCCAGGATGACGTAGTACTTGGTGTTCGGGTTGAGGAAGTCGAGCGTGAAGCCGAACACCTCCATCTGCGGCACCTGGATGCCGCGCAGGCCGTTTTCACCGCCCGTCCAGCGTTCGGCCTTGTAGAAGGCGTAATAGACGATCTGCGCCAGCGCCAGTGTCACCATGCTGAAGTAGATGCCGCGTGTGCGTATGGCCAGGTAGCCCATCACCACGCCCACCAGGGCCGCGCTGGCCACGCCCAGCAGCACCGCCAGGCCCCAGGGCATCTGGAAGTGCACCATGGCGATGCCGGTGAGGTAGCTGCCCACGCCGAGGAAGGCGGCGTGGCCGAAGCTGAGCAGGCCGGTGTAGCCGAACAGCAGGTTGAAGCCCACCGCGAAGAGGCCGAAGATGAGGATGTTGATGGCCAGCGCCTGGTAGGGCATCAGCAGCGGAAAGACGAGCAGGAAGGCGATGACGGCCGCCACACGGTGGCGCCGGATGAGGGCGATGAAGTCGTTCATGTCGATGTGCAACGCGCGCTCAGCCCATCAGGCCGGCTTTGCCGAACAGGCCCTGCGGCCGCACCAGCAGCACCACGGCCATCAGCACGAAGATGCTCAGCTCGGCCAGGTCAGGCGCGAACAGCGAGGTCAGCGCGAACACCACGCCGACGAGCAGGCCCGCCACCACCGCGCCGACCAGGCTGCCCATGCCGCCGACCACGGTGACGACGAAGCTCTCGGCCAGCACATGCACGCCCATCTCGGGGTTCACCGCCCGCGTGGGTGCAGCCAGCACGCCGGACAGCCCGGCGATGGCGCAGCCGATGCCGAAGACCACCAGCCACACGCGCGAGATGTCGATGCCCAGCACGCGGCAGATCTCGCCGTCGCGGCTGCCGGCGCGCACGATGAGGCCGTAGCGCGTCTTCTCCAGGAACAGCCACAGCGCCACCACCACCACCGCGGTGGCGAAGATCAGGAACA
>LNFM01007083.1_pt1 | contig 17882 bp, 19 predicted proteins | sample 596031 | NCBI WGS metagenome assembly LNFM01 (sample SAMN04254537, study PRJNA301005) | activated carbon metagenome | isolation source: dual media filters at the Ann Arbor, Michigan drinking water treatment plant | place: USA: Ann Arbor | reverse complement strand
TGCGCCAGGTTGACCACACCCATGATCCCGAAGATCAGCGTGAGGCCGGCGGCCAGCATGAACAGCAACAGGCCGTATTGCAGGCTGTTGAGCAACTGGATCAGGAAGTTGGCGAAATCCATGGGCGATCGGGTGGGTGGACGGATCTGGAGAGCGTGCAAAAAACAGGCCAGCGCCCGTGAGGCGCCGGCCTGCAGAGAGACCAGCCCGCATTGGGCGCGGGTCTGTCCGGCTTCAGCCCATGCGGCAGCCGGTGGCCGGGTCGGCCACGGCTTTTTGCGCAATACCGATCACCTTGTTTTCCTTGTTCTCGACCTTGCGCAGGTACATGTCCTGGATCGGGTTGTGCGCCGCGCTCATCTTCCACTTGCCGCGCGGGCTGTCGATCTCGGCGCCGTTCATGGCCGCGTACAACGCCGGTTTGTTGTTCAGGTCGCCCTTGACGGCGTTCGCGCCTTTGACAAGCAGCAGGCCGGTGTCGTAGCCCTGCACCGCGTACACGTCGGGTTGCAACTTGAAGGTCTTGGCGTAGTCCAGGCGGAATTTCTTGTTGCGCGGCGTGTCCAGCGAGTCGCTGTAGTGCATGGTGGTCAGCACGCCGTTGGCGGAATCACCGGCGGCGTCGAGCACGCCCTCGGTCAGGAAGCCCGAGCCGTAGAGCTGGATGTTCTTGTTCAGACCGGCCGCAGCAAAGTCGCGCAGGAACTTGGCCGCGCCGCCGCCGGCGAAGAAGCAGGCCACGGCATCGGGGTTGAGCGAAGCGATCTCGGTCAGCAGCGCCTGGAACTCCACGTTGGGGAAGGGCAGGCCGAGCTTCTTGACGATGGTGCCGCCGGCTTCGGTGTAGCTCTTCTCGAAGCCTTCAAAGGCCTCGTCACCCGCCGCGTAGTTCCAGGTGATCCACACGGCCTTCTTGTGGCCGCGCTCCACCATGGCCTTGCCAAGCGCCAGCGTGGGCTGGGAGTTGGAGAAAGACGTGCGGAACACGTTGGGCGCGCACTGCGCGCGGGTCGCCACATGCACGCCGGCGTTGGGGATCAGGTTGAGCACGCCGCTGTCGCGCGCCACTTTGTGGATGCCCATCTGCACGCCGGAGTGCACCGTGCCCACGAGCACATCGACCTTGTCGCGCTGCACCAGGCGGGTGGCGTTTTCGATGCCCTTGGCCGGGTTCGATTCGTCGTCGACCTTGAAGAATTCAACCTCGCGGCCGCCCAGTTTGCCGCCCTGTTCGTTGAGGGCCATGCGGAAGCCGTTTTCGATCGCCACGCCCAGCTGGGCGAAGGTGCCGGTGTAGGGGAGCATGAAGCCCACGCGGACTTTGTCCGACTGTGCGCGCGCGAATTCGGGCAGCAACAGGCCGGTGGACGCGGCGCCGATCACGGCGGCGCTGCGGGTCAGGACAAGTCGGCGAGTGGTCATTGAGGATCTCCAGGTGGGTTGGCGAAAAGCAACAAGGTGCAGGGGGAATGTAGACGGGAGGGTATCGGTTGGCGATACAGAATAACCCGTACTTGAAGCTTGAACTATTTATATGTGAATCGGCGGGTGGCGATTCAGGCGGTGGCCGTCAGCGCCCGGGCCAGCCACTCGCGCGCCCAGGCGGTGCACACCACCTCGGGTTCGGTGCCGGCCGAGGCGTCGTGGCGAAACACCTCACCGATGCGCACCGCGCCCAGGTCGGCCAGGCGTTCGTCGAAGCGCAGGCCGCCGTTGCAAAAAGTCTGTGGGTAAACGCTGTCGCCCAGGGCGATCACGCCGTAGCGCACGCTGCCCAGGTACCTGGGTTGGCTGGCCAGGGATTCGTAGAGGTGGCGGGCGTTGTCGGGCACATCGCCCGCGCCGTAGGTGGACGAGCAGATGACGTAAAGTGCATCTTCCTCGAACACGGTGATGTCCAGACCGTCCATCATGCGAACCTCGATGGTGGGGACCAGATCCGCACAATCCATCTCGATGGCCTGCGCCACGTACTCGGCTGTGTTGGTCATGGTGCCGACCAGAATGAGGAGTTTTGAAGGGGTGCCCATAAGAAGTACAGGCAATATACTTCATGTTTTTCCGGTGACCATTCGGGAAAACCCTTCGAAGTCTGGAGCGCGCTCTGCCCGCAGGTGCCAGGCAGGCGGCTTGGAATCTGCCCGGGCGCCTACAATTTTTTTCCATGTCGACCCCCGGTGCACCCAGCGAATCGATCGATGCCGCGCCGCGCGGCGCCGCCGAGCGTGGCAGCGTGTACCTGTTGTGCAAAGGCTATCCCGCGGTCCATGTCGACGGGCGGCCCGTGGCCCTCAAGCTCAAGCGTGGCCTGGCGCTGCTGGTGTACCTGAGCGAACTGGCCCGCAAGGTGTCGCGCACGCAGTTGGCCGAAACCCTGTGGCCCGACGCGCCGCCCGACACCGCCCGCGGTCGGTTGCGCCGCCTGTGCCACGAGGTCAACGGCGTGCTGGGGCGGGACCTGGTGGCGGGTGACGCAGACGCGCTCTGGCTCGATGCCTCGGCGCTCGGCGCGCCGTCGGACGTGGCGCAGGTCCGCCAGAGCGCGCAACAGATCCTGTCCACACCAACCGACATCCACTCGCGCGAGCCGCTCGAGCACCTGCTGGCCAGCGATTCGCACCGCGTGCTCGATGGTTTCGAGCTCGACGCCGATGTGTTCAACGCCTGGCTCGACACCCGGCGCACCGAACAGGCGTTGCTGGTGGTGCGCGCACTCGGCCGCGCGGCAGAGCAGCTCTGTGCCCATGGCCAGCCCGCCTGGGCGGCCGAGGCGGCTGAGCGGCTGATCGCCATCGATTCGCTGGTCGACCGGGGACACGCCGTGCTGCTCACGGCGCGCGCCCAGCTGGGTGATGCCGCTGGCGTGGAGGCCGCGTACTTTGCCTGTGCCGAGGTGCTGCGCAACGAACTCGGCATCCGGCCGTCGGCCTGCATCGAGGCGGCCTATGCGGAAGCGCGCGCGCAACTCACGGTGCTCCCCGTGCAGCGCGCCGCGCGCCCCAGCCTGTCGCCCCCGATCCGGTTTGCCGACGCCGTCGACGGTTCGGTGGCCTATCTCGAACTCGGCGGCGGCGACACCACGCTGGTGATCCTGTTCGGCCTGTGGTCGCACCTGGAGGTGTCGTGGGAAGAGCCGCGCATCCGAGCCATCCTCGACCGGCTGGCGCAATCGTTCCGCGTGGTGCTGGTCGACCGCCGAGGCACCGGCCTGTCCGACCGGGTCGACCAGCAGCAGTCCACGCGCGCCGGGGTGGAAGACATCGACGCCGTGCGCCGTGCGCTGGGCGTGGAGCAGGTGTGGCTGCTCGGCAACTCGGTGGGCGGCGCGATCGCCGTGGAATACGCGTCGGTGTTTCCCACGCGCGTGCAGGGCCTGATGTTGTACGGGACCGGCGCGCGCGGCACCTGGGCACCCCACTACCCCTGGGCGCTGACCGAGCAGCAGCAGAAAAAGTGGCTGCACGAGCTGCAGTCTTCATGGGGCGGCGCCACCAGCCTGGCGCAGTTCGCACCGTCAATGGCGGGCGACCCGGCCGCCCGCGACTGGTGGGCTCGCATGCTGCGCCAGTCGGCCTCGAAGAACGGCATCCCCTTGCTGCTGCGCGCGCTCGGCGGCATGGACGTGTGCGAGCGACTGCCGGCCCTGCGGGTGCCCACGCTGGTGCTGCAGCGCAAGGGCGATCTCATCGTGCGCGAAGGCGCGGGGCGCTACCTGGCGCAGCACATCCCCGGTGCCGAACTCGTGCTGCTCGACGGTGACGACCATCCGCTCTGGTACGGCGACACCGCCGCGGTGCTGCACGAGATCGAGCGCTTCGTGCAAGCGCACACCCGGCTCTCCTGAGCCGAAGGACGCTCAGCGGACGCCCGTTGTTCAAGCTCGAGGCGTCGGTTGGGCCATGCGTCCACACCGATCCCGGCTTGGTGTCGGGCCCCCTTCAGTCCCTTTCAGGAGAACCCACCGTGACTTTCAAAGACCTTCGCGGCGAAACGCTGTCCACCACGAACGCGGCCTCGGCCGATGCCTACAACCAGACGCTCGACCTGCTCAACAGCTTTCGCGCCGACCCGCTCGCCGTGATCACGCCGGCGCTGGAGCAAGACCCCGCCTTCATCTCGGGCCACCTGCTGCTGGCCGGCATGATGCTGGCCACCTTCGATCCGCAAATGAACGCACCGGCGGGCACCAGCCTGGACCACGCAGCGGCCAGCCCGCTGGCACCCACTGAGCGCGAGCAGTCGCTGCACGCGGCCTTGCGCCTGTGGGCCGACGGCGACATGAACGCCGGCAGCCGCCAGCTCGACCGCCACCTGTTCGACCACCCGCGCGACCTGCTGGCCCTGCAACTGGCGCACACGGCCGACCTGGCGCTGGGCCGCACCACCATGCTGCGCGACCGCATCGCCCGGGTGCTGCCGGCCTGGAGCGAGAGCGACGCGGGCTACGGCTACGTGCTCGGCATGCAGGCCTTCGGCCTGGAAGAGTGTTTCGCCTTTGAGCAGGCCGAAGAGGTGGGCCGGCGCGCTGTGGCGCTGCAGCCGCACGACACCTGGGCCGTGCACGCCGTGGCCCACGTCTGCGAAATGCAGGGGCGCGTGGCCGACGGCATTCAGTGGATGAACGAAACCCGCAACGCCTGGGCGTCCAACAACGGCCTGGCCGTGCACAACCACTGGCACCTGGCGCTGATGCACCTGGCCCAAGGTGACCACGCCGCCGTGCTGGCGCTGTACGACCAGGCGGTCGTGCCCTCGCCGGTGGCGCTGGCGCTCGACCTGGCGGATGCCAGTGCGCTGCTGTGGCGGCTGGCGATGCGCGGTGTCGACGTGGGCCAGCGCTGGCAGGCGCTCGCACAGCGCTGGCGCGCGCAGGGCCTGTTTGGCGCTGTGGGTTTTCTCGATGTGCACGCGGCTGTCAGCTTTGCAGCGGCTGGCGAAGAAGACAGCATGGCGCTGCTGGCAAAAGCCGGCGCGCAGGCGGCCGCCCGACCCGGCGCCTTCGCCGAATGGAGCGCGGTGGCCAACCCGGCGCGCGAGGCGATCGTGGCCATGGCGGCCGGCCAGCACGCGCGCTGTGTGGACCTGATGCTGCCGGTGCTGCCGGTGGCGCAGGCACTCGGTGGCAGCCACGCGCAGCGCGACCTGCTCACGCTGACCGCGCAGGCGGCCGCGCAACGCAGCGGTCAACATGCCGTGGCCAGTGCGCTGCAGGCGCAGCGGCAAGTGCACCACCTGACGATCGCGCCGCTGCGCAGCACGGTGTTGCTGTCGCGCGCGCCGCAGCGCCGCACCTCGATGGCCTGAATTCCATCCCGCCGGCGCTTCTCATGAGCCGCACCCGGTGCACCGGATGCACCGGGTGCGCGACCGAACGACTGGCGGCCACAAAAAACCTCACACGCAGCGCGCGCCGTCCACTTCCAGACAGACGCCCGAAATGAAGGCCGCCTCGCTGCTGGCGAGGTAGAGCACCGCGTTGGCCACATCCAGCGACGTCGAGAAACGGCCCAGCGGGATGGTGGAGCGGAACTTGTTCAAGCGCTCCTCGGTGAGCTCGCCGCCGGCGAACGACGGGCCCAGCGTGGTGAACGGGTTCATCACCGGGTTGATGCAGTTGACCCGGATGTTGTCCGGACCCAGTTCGGCCGCGAGCGACTTGCTGGTGGTGATGACCGCACCCTTCGATCCGTTGTACCAGGTCAGCCCTGGGCGGGGGCGCACGCCGGCGGTGGAGGCGATGTTGATGAAGCTGCCGCCGCCGTTGCGTTTGAGTGCGGGTACCGCGTGCACCGCGGCCAGGTAGATGCTCTTGACGTTGACCGCGTAGCAGCGGTCGAAATCGTCTTCACTCACGTCCAGCGCGGGCTGGTTGCGGTGTGTCCAGCCGGCGTTGTTGACCATCACGTCGAGCTTGCCGTGGCGTTCCAGCGCGGCCTGCACCAGCGCCTTCACATCGGCCGACTTCGTCACGTCGCCCGCCACGAACGACGCCCGCCCGCCCGCCGCCACGATGGCGGCGGCCACGCGCTCGCCGTTGGTGACGTCGATGTCGTTCACGATGACCTGCGCGCCTTCTTCGGCCAGGCGCTGGGCAATGCCTTCGCCGAAGCCGCTGCCCGCTCCGGTGACGATGATGGAAAGGTTGTGCACTCGCATGGGTTTTCTTTCTGGGTTCAGCCGTGGCGGATGGCCACGGTCTTGAGGGTGGTGAAGCCGTACAGGGCTTCGAAGCCTTTTTCGCGCCCGTGGCCCGACGACTTGACGCCGCCAAACGGCAGCTCCACGCCACCGCCCGCGCCGTAGTTGTTGACGAACACCTGACCGGCTTTCACGCGCCTGGCCATGCGGAACTGGCGCCCGCCATCGCGCGTCCACACCCCGGCCACCAGGCCGAAGGGCGTGGCGTTGCCGATGTGAGTGGCGTGGTCTTCGTCGTCAAAAACCATGGCGGACAGCACGGGTCCGAACACCTCTTCCTGTGCCAGGCGGTGGTGCACCGGCACGTCGCGCAGCAGCGTGGGCGCAGCATAGAAGCCGGTGGCGGAGGCTTCGTCCACCACACGCCCTTGCGCCACGGTGGCGATGCCGTCGGCCCGGGCCTGGTCGAGGAAGCCGCGCACGCGCTCCTGCTGGCTCTGGCGGATCAGCGGGCCCAGGTCCAGGTCCATCGCGGGTGGGCCGGCGCGCAGCGTGGCGAAGCGCTGGCCCAGGCGCTCCAGCAGCGGTTCGTACAGGCCGCGCTGGACCAGCAGACGCGAACCCGCGCTGCAGGTCTGGCCACTGTTCTGCACGATGGCGTTGACGATGAAGGGCAGGGCGGCGTCGACGTCGGCGTCGTCGAACACGATTTGTGGACCTTTGCCACCGAGCTCCAGCGTCACGGGGCAGTGGCGCTCGGCCGCAGCCTGCTGGATCAGCGTGCCCACGCGCGGGCTGCCGGTGAAGCTGATGTGGTCGATGCCGGGGTGGCGCGCCAGCGCGTCGCCCACCTCGTGGCCGTAGCCGGTGACGATGTTGATGCAGCCGGCCGGAAAACCGACCTCCGCGGCGAGTTCGGCGACGCGCAGCAGCGACAGGCAGGCGTCTTCGGACGGTTTGACCACACACACGTTGCCGGCCGCCAGCGCACCGCCCACGCAGCGGCCGAAGATCTGCATGGGGTAGTTCCAGGGCACCACGTGGCCGGTCACACCGTGCGGTTCGCGCCAGGTGAGCACGCTGTAGCCGTCGAGGTAGGGGATGGTGTCGCCGTGCAGCTTGTCGCCGGCGCCGGCGTAGAACTCGAAGTAGCGCACCAACGCAAGCGCGTCCGCTCTGGCCTGGGCCACCGGCTTGCCGCAGTCGCGTTGCTCTGTTGCCGCGAGTTCGTCGGCGTGTTCGGCGACCTTCTGGCTGAGCTTCATCAGCAGGCGTCCGCGCTCGGCGGCGGTGGTGCGCGACCAGGTGCGCTCGAAGCAGTCGCGCGCGGCGCGCACAGCGGCATCGATGTCCTCGGCGTTGCTGCGCTCGATGGTCTCGAAGGCCTGGCCATCGGCTGGGTCGATGACGGCCAGCGTCTGGCCGGAGGCCGAACGCACGGCGGTGTTGGCGATGTGGTTCAGGGCCATGGTCGAAGGCTCCTTGTGCTTATTGGGGGCCGATGCTGGGCCCGATGGCGGGCTCCACCACCGGGGGCTTGGCAAACACCGCGTCGCGCAAGGCCAGCGAGATCGAGGGCAGGTAGGTGATCAGCGCCAGGCAACCCATGATGACCAGCACAAAGGGCAGCAGGTGGCCAATGATGCGGTCGAGCGAAATCTTGGCCACCGTGCAGGCGGCGAAGAGGTTCACACCGAACGGCGGGGTGATCATGCCCATGGCGAGATTGACCACCATGATGATGCCGAAGTGCACCGGATCTATGCCGAAGTGGATCGCCACGGGCACCAGGATGGGTGCGAGCACGATGATGGCGGCCGAGGTCTCGATGAACATGCCGATCACGAACAGCGCGGCATTCACACCCAGCAGGAACCAGCCCGGTGACTGCAACACGGCGGTGAGCCACAGACCGATGGCGTCGGGGATGCCGGCGCGCGTGATCAGGAAGGCAAACAGGCCGGCGTTGGCGATGATGAACATGATCACCGCGCTGGAGAGCACCGACTTGCGCAGCACCCGCGCGATGTCGACCAGTTTGAGCTCGCGGTGGATCACCATGCCCACGATCAGTGCGTAGAAGACGGCCACCACCGACGCTTCGGTGGGCGTAAAGATGCCCCCGTAGATACCACCCAGGATCACCACCGGCATCAGCAGCGCCCAGCCGGCGTCGCGGGTGGCGGAGCCCACGCCCAGTCGGTCGTCGCCGTCGTTCTTGCCCAGGCCCTTGAAGCGGCACCACAGGTGCACGAACAGCATCAGGGCCGCGCCCACCAGCAGTCCGGGCACCACACCGGCGATGAACAGCTCGCCAATGGACACTTCGGCGGCCACGCCGAACAGAATCAGCGGGATCGACGGCGGGATGATCACGCCCAGCTCGGCCGACGTGGCCTGCAACGCGGCTGCGTAGCCCACCGGGTAGCCGTGTTTGATCAGCGCGGGAATGAGGATGGAGCCGATGGCAAACGTGGTGGCCACCGACGAGCCGGAGACCGCCGCGAAGATCATGCAGGTGAGCACGCAGGTCATGGGCAGGCCGCCCTGCACACCACCCACCAGCGACTTGGCGAAGTTGACCAGCCGGCGCGAGATGCCACCGGTTTCCATCAGGTTGCCGGCCAGGATGAAGAAGGGGATGGCGGCCAATGGAAACTTGTCGATGGCCGAGAACATTTCCTTGGGCACCAGGATGAGCTGGTTGGTGTCGAAGAACGCCAAGCCAAGAATGGCCGAGCCGCCGATGGCCACGGCAATGGAAATGCTGAAGGCAAAACAAACCAGCATGGTGACGAGCAGGGTCAATGACATGGTTGATGTCCAGCAAGAGGGGTGAAGGAAGGCGAGCTCATGGGGGTGGGCGTGTCACTGCGCGGTGGTGAGTTCGTCGTGGTGCGGGTCGGCGTGGTGGGCCACACTCGCCAGCAGGCCCAGCAGGGCGCCCACCGGAATGGCCGCATAGGCCCAGGACATGGACAGGTCCAGGCTGGCAAAGGTCTGGAAGCGCACCCGCCAGACCAGGTCCACGCCAAACCACAGCACCACCGAAAAGAAGGTCAGGTTGACCAGGGTGATGACCCAGCGCACCGTGCTGCGCCAAGCGCCGCGCGAGACGCGCAGCATCAGGTCCACCGAAATCAGCGCCCCCTGGCGCAACGCCACCACCGTGCCGAGCATCACCATCCAGATCAACAGGCGGCGCATGATCTCTTCGGTCCACGTCGATGGCTGAGAGAAGACAAAACGGGCAATGACCTGCCACATGCCCAGGCACGAGATCACGGCCAGGATGGCGCAGGCCACGGTCAGGCACAGGCCGGTGATGCGGCGGTCGATGGCGAGGATGAGGGATTTCATGGGCAGGTTCCGGTCAACACGCGACAGGTGACGCAACGAAAGAAGTGACCCCGCAACGAGCGAGGGGAAGTTCAACCAGGAACACCAAGGGTCCGGCTCCGCCGGCCCAAGGTGTTGTCCCCCCTCAGGGGGGAAGACGGGCCCGAAGGCCCGGCGCAGGGGGGCGCGTTATTTGACGGCTTGAATGGCCGCGATCTTGTCGGCGCCGAACTCTTTCGCGAAGCCGGCGTAGGCGGGTGCCACGGCCTTGCGGAAGCTCTCGCCATTGACCTTCTCGACCACCTGCATGCCCTCGCTCTTGAGCTGGGCAATGCCGGTGTTCTCGTCGTCGTTGACCTTCTTGCGCTGGGCTGCGGCGCCCTTTTTGGCCGCCTCGGTGAACACCGCCTTGTCGGCCGCAGACAACTTGCCCCACACCGCGGGCGAGAGGATCAGGGCAGCGGGCGAATACACGTGGCCGGTCAGCGACAGGTGCTTCTGCACTTGTGAGAACTTGGACGCCAGGATCACGGGTATCGGGTTTTCCTGACCATCGACCGTGCCTTGCTGCAGCGCGGTGAACAGCTCCGGGAAGGCCATGGGCGTGGGCAGGATGCCGAAGGTCTTGTAGCCGTCCATGTGCACCTTGTTTTCCATGGTGCGCATCTTCAGGCCGCTGGCATCGGTGGCCTGGTTGATGGCGCGCTTGCTGTTGGTCATGTGGCGGAAACCGTTTTCGGTCCAGGCCAGGTTGATCAGACCCTTGGCTTCCATCTTCTTCTGCAGGTCTTGACCGATGGGGCCGTCCATCACCTTGCGGGCATGGTCGTAGTCGCGGAACAGGAAGGGGATATCGACGATCTTGACCTCGGGCACGAAGTTGCCCAGCGGACCGGTGGAGGTGTTGACGAGGTCTTGCGTGCCCAGTTGCACCGCTTCGATCTGCTCGCGCTCACCGCCCAGCGACGAGTTGGGGAACTGCTGGCACTTGTAGCGGCCTTGCGTGCCCTTTTCCATTTCTTCGCAGAACACGGTGGAGCCCACGCCGTAGTGCGAGGCGGCCGAGGTGGCGTATCCGATCTTCAGCACGGTCTGGGCCTGCACGGCACCAGAGGCGGCCAGGATGGCGGCGAGAGCGATGGGTTTGATGAGTTGTTTCATGGACGGTGTCTCCGTTGTGGTTGGGGGAAGGGAACAGGGAACGCAAACAAAAAGCGATCAGGTCAGCGGCGGAAGATCCAGCCGCTCGCGGGCTTGGGGAAGGCGCACCGCATCGGGCTGGTCTTGCACGTACTGCTGCAGCACGGCGGTGAAGCTGGCGTCTGCGCGCAGGCCCAGCCGTGCGGCGCGGGGGCTTTCAAAGCTCGACGGCCAGGCCGAGACGATGCTGGCCACCGTGGCGTCGGGCGTGTGTGTGATCAGGTTCATCACCGCTGGCCCGGCCAGGGTTTCAAGCGCGCTCAGCATGTCCCGCACGCTCACGGTGAGCGCGGGCAGGTTGAGCGCGGTGCGCCCGCCAAAGGCTTCGCGGCTGGCTTCGGCCACGGCCACGATGCCGGCCACCGTGTTGGCCGGTGACGACAGCGCCACGCGCGTGTCCAGGTCCACCGGGCAGGCACTCGGCAGACCCGCCAGCGGCTCGCGGAACAGGCCGGAGAGAAAACCCGAGGCCGCACCGTTGGGGCGCCCGGGGCGCACCGAGACGGTCATGAGGCGCGCCGCGCGGCCATCGATGAAGCCCTTGCGGGTGTAGTCGGCCACCAGCTGTTCGCACACGAATTTGTGGATGCCGTAGCTGCCCTGCGGCGTGGGCAGCGTGTCGTCCCGCACCACGGCGGGCAGGGGCACGGCGGCGTCGCTGCCGAACACCGCCACCGAGCTCGAGAAAAAGAACAGGGGTGGTGGGTGGCCGCCCAGGGTTTGCGCGCGGCAGGCGTCGAGCAGGCGGCGCGTGGTGTCCAGGTTGGCGTGCAGGCCGAGGTCGAAGTTGGCCTCGCATTCGCCCGACACGGCCGAGGCCAGGTGGAACACCGCGTCCCAGCGTTGCGCCATGAGGGCCGGAATCTGCGCCAGCAGGTCGCCGGTGTGGTGCCGCACGCGCGGGTCGGCCAGCAGGGTCGCATCGCGCGGGGCCACCAGATCGGCCAGCATCAGTTGCGCAATGGGCTGGCCACGCAGCGTGCCTTGTTGCAGCAGGGTGCGGGCGAGTCGGTCGCCCAGGAAGCCGGCGCCGCCGGTGATGAGGATGTTCATACGGGTGTCATGGGTGGGATTTGCGGGAAGCCTGGTACAGGTGAAGCCAGTGCAGGCCTTCGCTGGTGCCGGCCTTGGGTCGGTATTCGCAGCCCACGAAGCCGCTGTAACCCAGCGCATCCAGCAGGTCGAACAGGTGGGGAAAGTTCACCTCGCCGCCGTCGGGCTCGTGGCGGTCGGGCACGCCCGCGATCTGGATGTGCCCCACGCCGGCGAAATGTTTTTGCAGGCGCTTGCTCAGGTCGCCTTCCATGATCTGGCAGTGGTAGAGGTCCATCTGCACCTTCAGGTTGGGCACGCCCACGGCCGCCAGCACGTCGTGCGCGTGCTGCTGCAGGCTGAGGAAGTAACCCGGCATGTCGCGGCTGTTGATGGGTTCGATCAGCAGGCTCACGCCCAGCGGGGCGAGGCGCGCCGCGGCGTGGCGCAGGTTCGCCACGTAGGTGGCGTGTTGGGTGGCGCTATCGCTGCCGGCGGGGATCAGCCCGGCCATGGCGTGCACGCGCTGGCAACCGGTGGCGTCGATGTAGGGCAACGCCTGCTCCAGCGCCGCGGCGAACTCCGCCTCGCGCCCGGGGTGGCAGGCCATGCCGCGTTCGCCGGCGGCCCAGTCACCTGGTGGCAGGTTGAACAGGGCCTGCGTGAGGCCGTGGTCCTTCAGGCGCGCGCCGATGTCGGCCGGCGCGTGCTCGTAAGGAAAGAGGTACTCCACCGCATCGAAGCCGTCGCGCGCGGCCGCGGCGAAGCGGTCGAGGAACGGCAGCTCGGTGTACATCATGGACAGGTTGGCGGCGAAACGGGGCATCTGTTCAAGCCTCCCGCCGGGCCGCCCCAAGGCAGGCTTGCGCCCCCTCGGAGGGCAGCGAATACACGAAGTGATGAGCGTGGGGGTTCATGGTTCTACCAGGGGGCGTTGAATCGGGCGCGCAGGTCGTCGATCTGCGCATCGCTCAGGGCTTCGGGTCGGCGCTCGGTCAGCAGCCACAGGCGCGCGGTTTCTTCGAGTTCTTCGAGCAGGGCCATGGCGCTGCCCGGGCTGTCGTGCCACACGGTGGGGCCCAGGCGTTCGAGCATCACGGCGCGCAGCGGACGCTTCGATGTAGCGATCAGCGCAGCCACGTCATCGGCCACCGTGGCATCACCGGGCACGCGGTAGGGCACCAGCGGCACGTGGCCCACCTTCATCACCTGGTAGGGCGTGAGCGGCGGCAGGATGTCGTCGATGCGCCAGGCGCCTTGCAGCGTGAGCGCCACGAGGTGGGTGGAGTGGGTGTGCAACACGCAATGCGCGTCGGGTGCGGCGGCGTAGATGCGGCGGTGCAGTGTGAGGGTCTTGCTGGCGCGGGCGCCGCCCAGGGGGCTGCCGTCTTCACCCACCCAGGCCAGCTGGGCGGGGTCGAGAAAGCCCAGGCAGGCGTCGGTGGGCGTGATGAGAAAACCGCCGCCCTGTTCGGCCGTGAGGCGCACGCTGATGTTGCCGGCGGTGGAGTGCACCAGACCGCGCTGAAACAGGCTGGCACCCACGCGCGCGATGTCGGTGCGCACGGCGTCCTGGGCGGTGGGCTGGTGTTGGCTCACAGCGCCACGCCCGACAGCCGCAAGGCCTGTGCAAAAAAATCCACGCCGCCGAAATTGCCCGACTTCAGCGCCAGTTGCACCGGCTCGCCGCTGTCCGGCAATGTGGATTGTGTCCACGGCACGCCGGGGTAGATGGCCCCGCCGATGCGCAACTGCTGCACGCCAAGTGCCTGCACCACCGCGCCAGACGTTTCACCCCCAGCCACCACCAGGCGGCGCACGCCGGCCCGCACCAGGCCTTGTGCGATGTGGGCCAGCGCGTGCTCCACCCGTTCGCCAGCGGCTTGCACGCCCAGGGCTTGCTGTACGGCGCGCACGCTCTCGGGCGCGGCGGTGGCGTAGATCAGCACCGGGCCATGCTCCAGCGCTTGCGTGGCCTGGGCCAACACGCTGGCCACGGTCTGCCGACCTTCATGGAGCGCTAGGGGGTCGATCTGCAAGGCCGTGCGGCCCGCGGCCACCCACTGCGCGACCTGCGCGTTGGTGGCTTCCGAACACGAACCCGAGACCACGGCGGCGGGGCCCGACAGGGCGCCCAGATCGGCGGCGTTGGCACGCGGTGTGAACCAGCCACGCTGCGCGTAGGCGGGTGGCAGGCCCAGGGCCACGCCCGAGCCCGCGGTGAGCAGGGGCAGCTCGGCGCAGGCGTCGGCCAGCGTCAGCAGGTGGGCGTTGTTCACCGCGTCGGCCACGGCGATTTTCACGCCGTCGGCGCGCAACTGGGCGATGCGCTCGCGCACCGCCGGCGCGCCGCCATCGAGCACGTCGTGGCGCAGCAAGCCCACCGGATGCAGCGTTTGCGCCTGCAGCACACGCACCAGGTTGGCGTCCGTCATGGGCGTGAGCGGGTGGTGGCGCATGCCCGAATCGCTCAGCAGCACGTCGCCCACGAACAAGTGGCCACGGAACACGGTGCGGCCGTTCTCCGGAAAGGCGGGGCAGGCGATCGTGAAGTCGGTGCCGAGCGCGGCCATGAGCGCGTCGGTGACCGGGCCGATGTTGCCCTGCGGCGTGGAATCGAAGGTGGAGCAGTACTTGAAGTAGATCTGCCGCGCGCCGGCCGCGCGCAAGGCGGCCAGCGCCGCCAGGCTGTGCGCGACCGCATCGGCGGGTGCGATGGTGCGGGTCTTGAGCGCGATCACCACCGCGTCGGCCGCGGGCAGATCACCGTCGGGCACGCCCAGCACCTGCACCGTGTGCATGCCGGCGCGCACCAGCATGCTGGCCACGTCGGTCGCGCCGGTGAAGTCGTCCGCAATGACGCCCAGAATCATGCGGCGACCTTCTGTGCTTGTGGCAGCTCAATGCCGGCCAGCTGTGCGTAGAACTTCACCACCGCCGAATCGTCTTCACCGCCCAGGCCCATGGCGGCGGTGGCCAGGTAGAGCTGGTGCGCGGCGGCGGCCAGGGGCAATGGAAACTTGAGCTGGCGCGCTGCGTCGAGCACGATGCCCAGGTCTTTCACGAAGATGTTCACCGCCGACAGTGGCGTGTAGTCGCCGTCCAGGATGTGGGGCACGCGGTTCTCGAACATCCAGCTCATGCCGGCGGAGTTGCAGATCACCTCGTACAGCTGGCGCGGCTCCGCGCCGGCGCGAATGCCCAGTGCCATGGCTTCGCAGGCGGTGGCGATGTGCACGCCCGCCAGGTGCTGGTTCACCATCTTCACGGTGGAGCCAACGCCCGCCTGGTCGCCCAGGCGGTAGACCTTGCCGGCGAACGCGTCGAGCACGTTGCCGGCGGCGGAGAAGGCTTCGGGCTTGCCCGAGGCCATGACCGTCATCTGACCCGCTGCTGCTTTTTTGGCGCCACCCGAGACCGGGCCGTCAATCAGCCAGAGGCCGCTGTCGGCCAGGCGCTGTTCCCACACCGGGGGCAGCGCCGGATCCACCGTGGCGGAACACACCACCACACCGCCGCGTTTCATGGACGAGGCCAGGCCCTGCGCACCGAACAGCACGTCTTCGGTCTGCGCGGCGTTGACCACCAGCACCAGCGCCACATCGCAGTGGCTGGCCAGTTCGGCCACGCTGGCGGTGGCGCGACCACCCGCTTGTTCAAAGGCCGCGCGGGCTTCGGCACGCGGGTCGCAGCCCCAGGTGGGAACGCCCTGGCGCAAGGCCGAGAGCGCGGCGCCCATGCCCATGGAGCCCAGGCCGATGACGCCGAGTGTGTGTGTGCAAGCGTTGCTCATGAGGAAGAACCGGGAGGGGATTGGGCCAGCAGCGCCCCCAGGGCGCGGCGGATGGGGGGAGCGGCGTTGTGCAGGCGCACGGCCGCGTTGTTCATGTGGAGCATGGCGGCTTGGCGCGCGCCCGTGGCGTCGCCGCGCATCACGGCTTCAGCGATGGCGCGGTGCTCTTCGCGCACCTGCACCATGTACCCGCTGTCCAGCGCTTCGTTGGTTCGCGTCACGCTCATGGCCTCGCGCTGGTACTGCTCCAGGAAGCCCAGCAACCGTTCGTACTGCGGGTTTTCGGTGGCGCGGGCAATGCTGCGGTGAAAGGCCAGATCGGCCTCCACGCCCTGGGCACCCTGGGGTGGGCAGGCCTCCAGATGCTCCAGCGCATCGGCGATCACGCGGGCTTTCTCGGGGGTCATGCGCTGCGCGGCCAGGGCGGCCACATCGGCTTCCAGCCCACGGCGCACTTCCACCACCTGGAGCACGCTCTCCATGGAGGTCACCACCATGGGGTCAAAGGCCAAGGCGCGTGCCTGGTGGCGTGGCGCCACGAACACCCCGGAGCCCTGGCGCGAGATCAGCAGGCCGATCGACTTGAGCCGGCTGACCGCTTCGCGCACCACGGTGCGCGACACCGCGAATTGCTCGGCGAGACGCTGCTCGGTGGGCAGGCGCTCGTCTGGCGCCAACTCGCCCGACTCGATGCGCTGCAAGAGCAAACCAGCCAGCTTGTCGGTGAGGCGTTCAGGCGCTTGCAGGGCGTCACTCATGGTCGTTGGAGGGGCTTTTTATCGTGTCGGGTTATATGGTCATCATACAAATTCAGACGAAAAATCCCCTCATGGTTTTCCCTCGACACCGGGCCGGCGACGGATCGGATGCGAGTCGCTCCAGACGGACGCGCTCAGGCCCGGTGGCCGACGTGCAGTTGGTCTACGCCAAGACCGACAGAGCGCGCGGCGCCAAAGGGATCTCGGCTTTCATCGTCGAAAAAGACATGCCGGGATTGAGCGTGGCGCAGAAGCTGATCAAGATGGGCTTTCGCGGCAGCCAGACCGGCGAGCTGCTGGAAATCGGGGCGGGCACCACCGAAGTGCGCAAGATCATCATCAGCGAGGAAATGCTCCGCGGCTGATCGACAACGGCCTGGCATGAACGCGCTCATCGTCCACGCTCACCCCGAGCCCCATTCGTTCAACGCCGCGTTGCGCGATGCAGCGTGGATGTGCTGCAGGAGCAAGGCCACGCGGTGGAAGTCTCGGACCTCTACGCGATGAACTTCAAGCCGGTGGTGGACCGCGGTGATTTTCAGACCTGCCACGACGAGGAGCGGTTCAACGTGTCGCTCGAACATCGTCGGAGAAGGCACGTCGTTCGGGGTGGGCGGGGACATCCAGTCCTTTGGCGACGCACTGGACCAAGGCGCCATGGAGGCCTGGCTGCGAGAAGCCATTGGCCACTTCAACACAGCCATTGGTGGACTGCGGGCGCTGGACGCCGCCATCGTCGTGGGCATCCAGGGACCGGTCGCTGGTGGCACCTTGGGCCTGGTGTGGGCCTGCGACCATGTCATCGCCGCAGACACCCTCACCTATGCAAGGCTGGGTGGCAGTCCGGATGGCGGGACTTCCTGGTTCCTTCCTCGCCTGGTCAATCATCTGCAAGCGTTTGAACTGTTCACATTGACGCCCACGCTCGATGCCCAACAGGCCTGCAATTGGGGCTGGTGAATCAGGTCGTGCCCGCCGCTGAACTGCTTGCCGCTGTCGACGCGGTTGTGGCCCGGTGGCTGGCGGTGCCGCCGCGATCGCTTGAAAACTTCAAACGGCTGTTGAAGGCGAGCTCTGGCAGCTCGCTGCAGAGCCAACTGCAGGCGGAGCTCGAGTGCTTCGTGCTGGCGGGGGATCAACCTGAATTTCTCGACAAGGTGAAGGCTTTCCTTGGTTGAGTCTCCACCTTGAAGTCACCGCGACAACGGTGATTTCAACCGGTCCAAGCAGCACATTCGCTGAACATTTCAGCGGGTGTGTGGAAGCCATGTCAGAAGTCTTCTAGTCGTGCGCCATTCACTGACACAAGCTGGTCCAGCCGCAGCGTCTCGCCCGAGCTCAATGCCAGGTACTCGGCGCGATCGCGCGCATACACATCCTGGATCACCGCGCTGAGCTTGCGCAGTGTGCCGTCGGCATCGCGGTACTCCACCTCGGCATGCTGACGGGTGGTGGCCAGCGATTCGAGCACGTCGTGGAATTCGCAGCTGATGGGTTCGTATTCGCTCATGGCCAGCTTCCTGAGAATGTGGTTCCTTCAAAACTGAAAAAAGGGCGAAGGTCGACCAATCCAGCTTTCGGCCAATATTCGTAACTGATTGATTTTGATGGGAGTTTTGGCC
>LNFM01007082.1_pt1 | contig 17886 bp, 17 predicted proteins | sample 596031 | NCBI WGS metagenome assembly LNFM01 (sample SAMN04254537, study PRJNA301005) | activated carbon metagenome | isolation source: dual media filters at the Ann Arbor, Michigan drinking water treatment plant | place: USA: Ann Arbor | reverse complement strand
CACAGATGCAGGACCCACGCTTCGTCGCCGAACTGAAGGCATGGATCCGCTTCAGCGATGCCGAGTCGCTGGCGCGCGGTGACGGCCTGTCGGCCCGCGCTACCGGCAACCCGTCGGTGCCGCGCTGGCTCGGCAGCCTGATGTTCGGCTTCATCGTCAGCGCCGAGCGTGAACGCGCGCGCTATCTTCAGCAGGTGCACTCGTCGAGCGGGGTGGCGGTGTTCGTCTCCGACCGCAACGATCGCGCGGCGTGGGTCGAAGCGGGGCGCGCCTACCAGCGCTTTGCCCTTCAGGCGACCGCGCTCGGGCTGCGCACTGCCTTCATCAACCAGCCGGTGGAAGTACCGGCATTGCGCGCGCAGTTCGGGCGCTGGCTTGGCCTGGGCGATGCCCGGCCCGACTTCATCGTCCGCTTCGGGCGTGGACCGCTGCTGCCGCACTCGCTGCGACGGCCGCTGGACGAGGTCATCGACTAAGGCGCACCTTGCGCCGTGGTCTCCCCGACCTCGATGCGGAAACCCGCCGCGCGCAGGCGGGGTACGAGCGTGTCCCCGAACGCTGTCGCCGGCGTGAGCACGCCGCCGCGCGCCGGTGCGCCGGGCAACGTGTCGGCATGGCGGGCGAGCAGCAGTCCGCTTTCACACAGCATCCGCAGCGTGGCGCGATTGCCGGGGTCGCCGCGAAACGAGATGACGCCGCGCGCGGTGCGGCCATCGGCCGTGCGGCCGTGCAACTCGGCGCGGAACCAGCCGCGGTCCATCATCAGTTCCGACGGTCCTTGTCCCGGCGCCGTCGCCACCTTCGCCAGCAGCCGGCGGGTCGGCGCAAAGGCGGCGCCCGCATCGAACAGCGCCGCGGCGACCGATACCGCGGCCGACTTCGCTCCACTGAGCGGCCCGCTGAACTGCGTGTACTCCTGGTATTTGAACGGGCTGCCATACGGCTCGCCCCACAGCGCGAACAACGCCGCCGAACGGCGTACGACGCGCGTGTTGATCGGCCCCATGATGAACGGCGCGACCCACGCATCCAGGTGCGGATCGAATTGCGGCCCCGTCGGGTCCAGATTCGCCTCGATCTCGTCGAAGGCATGGCGCGGATCGGGGTCGAGCAGGAACGGATCGCGGCTGCGCGCGGCATCGCCGCGCTCGTGCCGCGCGAAGTTGGATGCCAGGGTGCCGCCGTTGAAGCCCCCGGCCAGGCGAAAGAAGGTACGCACCTCGACCGCGGGTGCGCCGAAGGCCTGCTGCATGTGGCGCGCCAGCAGCCAGGTGCCCAGATCGGACGGGATCGAGTCAAAACCGCAAAACGGCACCACGCGCGTGGCATCGCGCTCGGCCTGCGCATGATGGCGGTCGATCAGGCGGCGCACCCATACGGTCTCACCGGTGATGTCGGCATAGTGGGTGCGCTGATGCACGCAGGCGTCGACGACGGCATCGCCGTACAGCGCATACGGACCGGCGGTGGTGATCAGCGCCCGCGTCTGCGCCGCCATCGCGTCGACCGCCGCGTGATCGGCGCTGTCGGCGACGATCAAATCGGGCGCATTCGGCGCGGCAGCGAGTCGAGCACGCAACGCCTCCAGCTTGCGCGCGTCGCGCCCTGCCACCGCCCAGCGGATGCGCTCGTCGTGCAGCGACAGATACTCGGCTGCCAGGCGACCGACGAATCCGGTGGCGCCATACAGGACCAGGTCGTAGCGACGATCGACCATCCATCACCTCCCATCGTGTGTGCGCGTGCGTGTGCCTGCGCGTGTGTCTGTGCGTGCCTGTGCGCCGCAATCCAAGGTAGCACCCGATCCGGGCCATCATGCGGACGACGGCGTGCGGCACGCGTCGCCCGTTGCTAGCATCGTGCCCGTATTCGAGGAGTCGACCCTTCATGTCACTGCCACGCCCGTCCCACCTGTTGCTGCTTGCGCTCGCCATGGCGGCATTGCCCGTGCCCGCCATGGCCCAGGGCACGATGTACCGCTGCGAGGACAAGGGCGTGACGGTGTTCTCCGACAAGCCCTGCGTCGGTGGCGCCCAGGCGATGCCGCTGCCCGAGCCGGGCGGACCGAAGGCGGCCGCCAAAGGGGCGGCGCCGACGGCACCGGCCCCGCGCCCGGCGGCACCGGCGGCATCCGGCGCGCCCGTCCCGCCGGCGTCCGAGCCGGCGCGCCCCACCGCCGCCAAGGCCGCTACCGGCGGACTGGGCTTCGCCACCCGGGAGCAGCGCTGCGCCGAAGGCAGCCGCCAAGCCTGCGACGAGATCGCCTGCCTGCACGACGACGCCGAGGCCTGTGCCCGCAGCGGCGGCATCCGCGGCAGCGGCTGGTACGAAGCGTCGCGCCGGCGCGAGACGCATCGCGGCAAGAATGACCTGGGCCAGACCACGCTCAAGCGCGTGCTGGTGCTCACCGTCACCTGTACCGGGCCGGTCAAGAAGAGCGGCGATATCCTGCTCGGGCGCGGCAGCATCACGCTTCGCAACGGCAGCGCGCAGTTCTCGTCGGTCGACACGGCGGCCGCCGCGCTATGCAAGCGCTGACGACGGCACGCCTGGGGGCCGCGCTGGCGTTGGTCGGCATGCTGGCGGCTGGCCCCGCTACCGGGCAGGTGTTCCGCTGCGAAGAAGGCGGACGCATCGTCTACAGCGACAAGCCCTGCCCGGGCAATGGCCGCACGATCGAGGTCGGGCCGGCGCGCGGCGCCCGCACCCCGGCGGCAACGCCGCCGCGAGCCCTCACCGCGGCCGAGGAGTTGGCACGCAAGTGCACCGCCGGCAATGCCGCCGCCTGCCGAACGCAGAAGACGTTGCAGCAGTTCGACCGCCAGCGCGCCGCTGCGCAGCAGCTGTGCACCAGCGGCGAGCGTGCTGCCTGTGATCTGATCGATTGCGCCGACAAGAACGACCGCACCGCTTGTGCGCGCGCGGAGGAACGCAGCACCGAAACCGGCTGGACCGAGACTGCGCGTCGCATCGAGATGCGGCCGGCGCGCAACAACGACGGCGGGGCCGCGAGCGACCGCGTCACCGTGATCAGCGTCAGGTGCGATTACGGCGGCGCGCCGCTGATCGAAATCGGCAACGCCGGCGTACGTGTGGCGGGCCAGCCGGCGCGCTTCGAGTCGCTCGATGCGGCCGCGAGGCACGCCTGCGGGACCGACCTGTGAAACCCGCCCGCCGCGCCGTCCTGGCCGGCCTGGCGGCGATGGTGGTGGCGCCGCCGGGGCGCACGGCCGCCGCCGAGCTGCCGATCTTCGATGCACATATGCACTACAGCCACGACGCCTGGGACGTGCTGCCCGCCGACAAGGCGCTCGCGCTGCTGCGCCAGGCCGGCGTGCGCCGGGCGCTGGTATCCAGCAGCGGCGAAGGCGACGACGCACGCGGCCAGCGGCGGCTGGCGGAACTCGCGCCCGACCTGATCCTGCCGTCGTTGCGGCCGTACCGTCAGCGGGGCGACCAGAACGGCTGGTTTCGCGACGAATCGGTCAAGGCCTACGTCGATGACCAGCTCGCGCGCCATCGCTACGTCGCACTGGGCGAATACCACGTGTTCGGCGCCGATGCGGACTTGCCGGTGCCGCGTCATCTGGTGGCCTCGGCGCGCAAGCACGCGCTGGTGCTGCACTCCCATTCGGATGCCGACGCGATCGATCGTCAGTTCCTGCAGTGGCAGCAGGCGCGCATCCTGTGGGCGCATGCCGGCTTCGATTCGCCCGAGCGGGTGCGCGCGATGCTGCGCAAGTACTCGACGCTGTGGTGCGACCTGGCGTTTCGCACCGATCACGCGCCGGGCGGAGATCTGGAGCCGGAGTGGCGCCAGCTGTTCATCGACTTTCCGGACCGCTTCATGGTCGGCACCGACACCTTCACGCCGGAACGCTGGCCGTACGTGGTCGAGCACGCGCGCTGGGCGCGCCAGTGGCTGGCGCAGCTGCCGCGCGCGGTGGCCGAACGCATCGCCTATCGCAATGGCGAGGCGCTGTTCGCTTGGGCCATCGCCCGCCCGCGGGCAGCGCAATGACTGCCGCACTCAAGGACGCAATGAAGGACCGCAGTCGGGAAGCAAGGGCAGCACTGTGGGCGAAGGCGCGGCGGGCAGCGCTCGGCGTGGCGCTGGCCGGACTGGCTGCGGGCGCGCTGGCCTGCGAGCCGCATCTGCCGGGCGAGGGCGTCGCCCGCATCGAGGGCAAGCGCTATGCGTTGGCGTGGCGCGCGCTGCCGGCGATCCAAGTGGGCGAGTTCTTCCGCCTGGAGATCGCCGTGTGCTCGCGCGAAGGCCAACCCACGGTGCGCACCCTGCGGATCGATGCGCAGATGCCCGAGCACCGCCATGGCATGGATTACCGCGCGACGGTGCGGCCGCAGGGACCAGAACGCTTCGTCGCCGAGGGCCTGCTGTTGCACATGCCCGGCCGCTGGGAATTCAGCTTCGACTTGAACGTGGGCGCTGATCGCGAAACGCTGCGAACGGACATCAAGATCGACTGATCCGCACGAAGGACGTGGCCATGGCCGAGCCGAAGACCCAGCCCACCGGCGCCAGCGTCAGCGCCTATCTCGACGCCCTGACCGACGAGCGCCTGCGCAACGACTGTCACCGCCTGGTACAGATGATGACGCGCGTGACCGGTGCACCGCCGGTCTTGTGGGGCACGAGCATTGTCGGCTTCGACGCCTATCGATACACCTACGCCAGCGGCACCCGCGGCGACTGGCCGGTGATCGGCTTCGCCCCGCGCGCGCGTGACCTCACGCTGTACCTGATGGACGGTTTCGAGCAACGCGCCGACACCCTCGCGCGGCTGGGCCGCCACACGCACAGCAAGTCGTGTCTGCATGTGAAGTCGCTCGCTGATGTCGACCTGGGCGTGCTCGAGGCGATGTTGGCGGACTCGGTGCGGGTGATGCGGGCGCGCCATCCGACCGGCGCAGCGGCGACCGATCGCTTGGCGACGCGAACGACGCACCCACCCGCGCGCGCAACGCCCGCCAACGCGTCGGCCAGGAAAGCAGCAACCAGGAAGTTGGCACCCAAGAAGGTGGCCAACACCGCGGCGGCCAAGCAGGCAGCCCCGCCCCAGCGGACCGCACGGCCAGCGGTGAGCAAGCCATCGACAGCGCACGTCACCACGCAGCCGGCGCCAGCCGGGCGCAAGCGGGCACGCAGCCCCTGACCGGCCAGGCGCATGCGAGCAGCGTTCGTCGTGATCGGCATGGCCGGCGTGGTCGCCGCCTTGGCACTGCGCGCTGCTGCCGCCGCGCCGCTCGACTGGACGGCGGACGAGCGCGCGCGGATTGCCGCGCATGGACCCTGGCCGCCCCTGCCCACACTCGACCGCAGCAACCGCGTGTCGGGGCAGCCCGCGGCGATCGCCTTTGGCCAGCGTCTGTTCTTCGATGGCCGCCTGTCGGCCGGCGCCACGGTCACCTGCGCCGGCTGCCATCAGCCCGGCCGCGCCTGGACCGATGGGCGCGCCACCGCGCAGGCGCTCGCACCCGGCGTTCGGAACACGCAGACGCTGGTCAACCTGCCGCGCCAGCGCTGGTTCGGCTGGGGCGGGTCGAGTGACAGTTTGTGGATGGCGAGCCTGCGCGCGATCGTCGATCCACGCGAGATGGGTGCCAGCGTGGCGCCGCTGTCTCGCCGCGTGCGCCAGAACCCGGATCTGTCCTGCGCCTACCGGCAGGTGTTCGACCGGCCGCCCCCGGCCGACGATGACCTGCTGGCGGTCGACATCGCCAAGGCGCTGGCGGCGTTCCAGGAGACGCTCGTCACCGCACGCACGCCGTTCGACGAGTTCCGCGACGCCCTGATGCGCGACGACCGCGAGGCGATGGCGCGCTACCCGGCCGCCGCGCAACGCGGGCTGCGGCTGTTCATCGGCCGCGGCAACTGCGCGCTGTGCCATGGCGGCCCCAACTTCACCCACGGGGCCTTCCACGACACCGGCGTGCCGTTTTTCACCCGCCGGGGCGATGTCGACCCGGGCCGCCATGCGGGGCTGCGCGACGCGCAGGCGAGCCCGATGAACCTGCTCGGCCGCTTCAACGACGACCCTTTGCGCGCCAACGCCGTCGCCACCCGTCACGCGCGCCTGGAGCACCGCCACTGGGGCGCGTGGCGCACGCCGAGCCTGCGCAATGTTTCCGCCACCGCGCCGTACATGCGCGACGGCAGCTTCGCCACGCTGCGCGATGTGCTGCTGCACTACTCGGAGCTGCCCGAAGAGCGTCTGCACGCCGACGGCGAGCGCCTGCTGAAGCCGCTGCGGCTGTCGGCTGCTCAGATCGACGATCTGCTCGCTTTCCTGCGGTCGCTCGACGGCGATGCGCCGCTGCCCGACCTGCTGAATACCGCCGACCCCACCGCCGACCCGCTGGACGCGCGCTGTCCCTGAGGCGGCCGGCTCATCGCACGCCTGCTGGGACGCGGCACCCGGATCGCGCGCGCAAGATCATCCGATCGCAGGCCGTTTTCATCCGAAAGGCCGCGTGGCGCGTGACTTCGCGCGGTCACCGCCGGACCGTACGCTGGCTCTGTACTGCTGGTTCGCTGCAGCAGCGCCCGCCGATGCCCTCCCTCCTCTGCCTCCTGCCGCGCGCCGCCCTGCTGGGCGCAACCATCGCCCTCGCGCTGCTCGGCAGCGGCTGCGCCACGCTGACCGGGGAGTCGACCCAGCGCGTGTCGATCATTGCGGTGGATGCGCAGCAGCAGCCGATGCCGGGCATGCGCTGCCGCGTGCAAAACGGCGCAGCCGAGTATGTCGGCGACTCGCCAATGCACGACGTCCCGGTGCGCCGATCGGCATCGGACCTCAAGATCGAATGCCGGCAAGGCGCGCAACTGGCGCGCGGCACCGCCATCTCGCGCGGTGGGCTGTCGGTGCTGCAAGGCGTGCTGCCTGGCGGCACCGTGCTCATCATGTTCGATCACCTGACCGGCTACCGCTACTCGTACCCGGCCGAGATCCGCGTGCGCGCCGGCGAGCATCTGGTGTTCGACCGCACGCGTCCGCGCGGCGAACTGCAGGCAGAGACGCGAGCCGCGCCGTAGCGCCCGCCGCCTGCCGCCCGATCTGCGGCGGCGCGCCGATGTCGCGTACATCGGCTAAGTTCGCGGCATGAACAGCGCTCCCGTTCCCGCCGACCCGCAGCCGGCCACCGCACCGCTTGACGCCGACAGCGCGGCGCACTTCGTGCGCGTGGCACTGGCCAACGTCAGCCGCGAGTACCCGTTCCACCTGTCCCACCTGATGCGCGACGGCGCCGATCTGGCTGCGCCGCGTGCGCTCCATCCGGTGTTCTTCGGCAGCTACGACTGGCACTCCTGCGTTCACATGCACTGGACGCTGGCGCGTTGCCTGCGCCGCTTTCCGCAAGCGGACTACGCGGCTGCCATCCGCGCGCACCTGAACACCCGCCTGACCGCCGCTGCGGTGGCGCAGGAGATCGCCTACTTCAGCGCGGAGCGCGCCAGCTTCGAGCGGCCTTACGGTTGGGGCTGGCTGCTCAAGCTGCAGGCCGAACTGACCGCCCTGGCCGCGGTCGATCCCGGTGTTGTGCCATGGCGCGATGCGCTCGCACCGCTGGCGCAGCATCTGGCCGACCGCCTGATCGACTTCCTGCCGCGCGCCGACTTTGCGGTGCGCGCCGGCACCCACGGCAACTCGGCCTTCGCGCTGCTGCACGCGCTCGACTACGGCGACGCCGTCCAGCATCGAGCGCTGGCGCAGGCGATCGGCGCTCGGGCGCAACGCTGGTTCGGCGCAGACCGTCGTTATCCTGCCCGCTTCGAACCGTCGGGCGATGACTTTCTTTCCGCTGGCCTGTGCGAGGCACGCCTGATGCAACGCGTGCTTGACGGCTGCGACTACGCCGACTGGTGGCAGGCCTTCGAACCGGCGGCCGACGGCCTGCAGCACTGGCTCGCGCCGGTGCCGGTGAGCGATCCGCAGGATCCGAAGATCGTCCATCTGCACGGCCTCAACCTGTCGCGCGCCTGGTGCTGGCGCGGGCTGCGCGCAGCGCTGCCGGCGGCGCTGCGACCGGCGGTCGACACGGCGATCAACGCCCACCTGCAGCACTCACGCCCGGCTGCAACGGCAGGACACTACGTCGGCACCCACTGGCTCGCGTCGTTCGCGCTGCTGGCGATCGACGACGTCGCTGCCGGCTGAGGCGCCGCCCATCGAGCCGACCGCGGCCGGCCACGCAACAGCCAGTCACGCGGGCGCGTGCGGGTGGCCGCTCACTTGACGACCATCAATCGCCGCGGCCGGGCGGCTGCTGTGATGCCGACTTCAGCCGCACTGATGCGCAAAGCGCGTCCGGTCCGCGGCAACGATGGACAACGGATTCGGAGAAGGCCATGGCGTCAGCAACGTTCGATGCAATCGTCATCGGCTCGGGCATCGGCGGGCTGGCGGCGGGCGCCGCACTGGCCAGCATCGGCAAGCGGGCGCTGCTGCTGGAGCGGCATACCCAGCCCGGCGGCCTGACGCAGACCTTCGAGCGCGACGGCTTTCGCTTCAACGTCGGGGTCCACTATCTCGGCGGCTTTGGCGAGCACGGCATCAACCGTCGCCTGTTCGACAAGCTGGCGGGCGGGCGGGTGCAGATGGCGCCGATCGTCGGCACCTACGACCGCCTGCGCTTTCCCGACTTCAATCTCGCCTTCACCCCGCCGGCCGCGCAGCTCAAGCAGGCGCTGATCACCGCCTTCCCGCACGAGGCGCGCGGCATCGATACGTACTTCGATGCGCTGAAAGCGGCCAGCGAAGCGATGGGTGCGTTGCAGGCGTCGCACTCCGCCCCGGGCTTCCTCGCCACGCCCATGGCCTGGCTCAAGCGCGACGCCATCAAGCGCTGGGTCGGCCGCACCACCTGGGAGGTGGTGACCGAAGTCGTGTCCGATCCCAAGCTGCAGGCGGTGCTGTGCGCGCAATGGGGTGATTACGGCAGCCGGCCTTTGGATGGCTCGTTCGGCATGCACGCGATGGTGATGACGCACTACCTGGACGGGGCCTGGTACCCGGTCGGCGGATCGGGTAGTTTCGCGCGCGAGTTCGGCCGTAGCATCACCGAGGCAGGTGGCGAGATCCGCACCGGCGCCGAGGTGACCCGCATCAACTGCGAAGGCCAGCGCGTGCACGGCGTCACGCTGGCGGGTGGCGAGACGATCGATGGCCGCTGCGTGATCAGCGACATCGGCATTCACAACACACTGCGCCTGTTGCCCTCTGACGAGGTCGACTACCAGTGGGCCGCCGATGCGCTTGCGATCGAACCGTCGGCCGGCTACGTCGGCCTGTACCTTGGCCTGGAAGGCGACATTGCCGCGCACGGCGCCGACACGGCCAACCAGTGGATCCACGACAGCTGGGACGTCAACGCGGTGTGGCGCGATCCCGTCGGCCAGCCGCGCGCGCCCGCGCTGTTCGTGTCGTTTCCGTCATTGCGCGACCCGGCGCACGACGCCGGGCCGCGGCGGCGCCACACGGCCGAGATCGTGGCGCTGGTGGACTGGTCGGCGTTCTCGCAGTGGGACCGCTCCGACGACGACGGCGGCATGAAGAAGGGCGCGCCGGCAGCGCAGCGCAGCGAAAGCTACGCCGCGTTCAAGGCACGGCTGCAGGCCAACCTGCTGGCACAGTTTGCCGAGCACTTTCCGGCGCTGGCGCCGATGGTGGTGGCGACCGAGTGCTCGACGCCGATCTCGGTGGCCACCTTCACCGGTGCCGAGCATGGCGCGATGTACGGGCTGGAAACGACGCCGCAGCGTTTTTTGAGTGCGGCACTGCGCCCGCGCACGCCGATCGGCGGCCTGTTCCTCGCGGGACAGGATGCCTGCGCACCGGGTGTGACCGGCGCCTTCTTCGGCGGGCTGATGGCCGCGGCGAACGCGCAGCCCAAGCTGTACTCGCTGCTGCGCTAGCCGCGGCAGCGCGACGCTAGCGGCAGGTCTGCGCCAGCTGCGGCACGGCGCTGCCGGTAGTGGTGGTGCCGGCCGTGATCACGCACTGCATCGAACCGCATTGGCAGATGTGAACAAACACGCGGCTGGCGCCGGCGTCGATCTGCGTGCCTCGGGTGCATGAGCAGTCGGCGACGCCGACCGGCAGACCCACCTGTGCCTCGGCCGGTGCCTTGGGCCACAGCAAGGCGGCGGCAACGATGATCGAGCCACCCAGCGTGGCAGCGATCGAAACGGCAAGCGTGCGCATGACAAGTCCTCCGTTCGGTGAAGAAGACGCCATCATGCGCGCGGCCCAGCCGCAGCGTCGCCCCGCTCGCGGTGCAGCCGCTAGCCGGCGGGCACCAGCCGCAACACTGCGCCGTTGGGCTGGTCGGTCAGCAGGTACACCAGGCCATCGGGCCCGACGCGCACGTCGCGCACGCGGCCGACGCGCCCGCGCAGCATGACTTCGTCCTCGACGAAGCGGTCGCCATCAAGGCGCACGCGGATGATGGCCTGCCCGCGCAGCGCGCCGATCAGCAGATCGCCGCGCCACTGCGGAAATCGGGTGCCGTCGTAGAACGCCATGCCGCTGACGGCGGGCGACGGCGTCCAGTACTTGACCGGCTGCGCCATGCCGGCCTTCTCGGTGCCCTCGCCGATGCGGGTCCCGGTCACATAGTTGGCGCCATAGGTGATCACCGGCCAGCCATAGTTGCTGCCCGCCTGGATCAGGTTCAGCTCGTCTCCGCCCTGGGGTCCGTGCTCGATCGCCCACAGCGCGCCGGTCGTGGGGTGCAGCGCCGCCCCCTGCACGTTGCGGTTGCCGAGAGAGAAGATTTCCGGCCGCGCGTTCGCCTGGCCGGCGAACGGATTGTTGGGCGCGGGCTTGCCGTCATCGGTGAGCCGCAGAATCTTGCCGGCGTGGTCATCAAGTCGTTGCGCGCGCGCCATCTCGCCGCGGTCGCCCAGCGTCATGTACAGATGACCGTCGCGATCGAACACCAGGCGCGAGCCGAAGTGCTGGCCGGCGCGTGACTTGGGGGCCATGCGGAACAGCACCTGGACATCGTCGAGCCGCCACGCGCCCGGCGCACCGGTCAGGCGACCGCGCGCCAGTTCGGTGCCATTGGCACCCGTGCCATCACGCTGCGCGTAGGTGACGTAGATCCAGCCGTTCTTCGCGTGCTGCGGGTGAACGGCGACATCGAGCAGGCCGCCCTGACCTTGCGGGTCGACGCGTGGCAGGCCCGCCACCGGCTGCGGGTCGAGTTGACCGTCCTTGCCGACCACGCGCAGCCGCCCGGGCCTCTCGGTGATCAGCATGCGGCCGTCGGGCAGGAAGGCCATGCCCCAGGGGTGCTCGAGTCCAGTGACCACGGTGGACAGTCGCAGCGGGTGCTTGCCGGTGGCAATCACCTCGTCGGCGGCGGCTTGCGACGCCATCGGGCTGACTGCCAAGAACGACGCGGCCGCAAGCCGCCAAAAAACCGAGAGCTTCATCATCGACGTTGTTAGTGGAGATTGACGGAACGGGCGTGATGATCGCGCAAACAACCACGCCGGGCGACGCCGGAAATCACCGATGGGCGAGGTGCGATTGCACAGCTAGGTATTCCTCTGCACGGGTGAGAACGTAACGCGAACGTGGGTGAAGCAGGCCGGGTTTCGGGTCCGCTCGTCCCCGACAATGGGGCAAACCAACTCGACCCAGTGCGGTAACGCGGGCCGCCGATTTCGCCCGGCGCCCATTGCGACCGCCCCGAAACGGGTGACGGTGCGCAGGCGACGGCGTCGCCCGCGATTCATTGACCGATGTGCTCGATGTGTCAGCGCCCGAACCCAACGGGCGCCTGGATTGCCGTCGCGCCGGCCCGGACCGCTTGCCGGCGCCCACCGACCTTCCCTGGAGAAAGAGACGTTGTCTCCCAGTTTTCTACCCGCTTGGCCACTGGCACCGCCGCCCCTGCTGTGGCTGGCGCTGACGCTCGTCGCGGCGGCCGTGCTCGGCGAGTTCGTGTTCCATCGCCTGCGGCTGCCGCGCATCACCGGCTACGTGTTGGCGGGCTTGGTTGCCGGCTCGCTCGGCGGCGGCGACATCGTGCGCGCCACGCTGGCCACAGGTACCGGCTGGGCGTCGATCCTGGTCGAATTGGCGCTGGGCGTGCTGCTGTTCGAACTGGGCAATCGCGTCAACCTGCGCTGGCTGCAGGCCAATCCCTGGCTGCTCGCTACCAGCTTGCTGGAGGCGTTGCTGACCTTCGGGGTCGTGTACCTGCTGCTGTTGCTGGCCGGCGTGTCGTTCGACGAGGCGCTGCTCGTGGCGGCCATCTCGATTGCCACTGCGCCGGCGATCGTGATGCGCGTGGTGGCTGAGGCGCGCTCGCAGGGGCAGGTCACCGATCGCCTGCTGATGCTCACTGCCCTCAACAGCATTTATACGGTGCTGGCGGTGCAGTTGATCATCGGTTGGCTGCATCAGAGCTACCGTGGCGACCCGGTGAGCGCGGTGCTGCATCCGCTCTACCTCACCGCCGGTGCGGTGCTGGCAGGCGCGCTGATCGCCTGGCTGATGCGGGCGCTGCGCTCGCGGCTGATGCTCGACGACGAGCACGCCGGTGCGGTGCTGATCGGCATCGTCTTGTCGGCCGTGCTGGTACTGAAGCTGCTCAAGCTGCCGGTCCTGCTGACGCTGCTGCTGGCCGGCCTGCTGGTGCGCCGTTTCAGCGGCCGACCTTATGTGTGGCCGCGTGGACTGAACGCCATCACCGGCCTGCTGGTGCTGCTGCTGTTCGTGCTCACCGGCGTGTCGGTCGACTTCTCTCACCTGTGGGCGGGCGGCCTGATGGCAATCGCCCTGATCGCCGCGCGCCTGCTGGCCAAGACCGCGGCGGTGTGCGCGCTGGCGCGGCCGAGCGGTGTCAGCTGGCGCCAGGGACTGGCGCTGGGCATCGCGCTGACGCCGATGTCGGGGGTGGCGTTCGTCCTCACCTACGATCTGCTGGCCGTGTTTCCCGAACTGGCGCCGCGACTGGCTGCCACTGTGCTGGCGATGATCGCGATACTGGAGCTGTTCGGGCCGATCGTGGTGCGCTGGCTGCTCGATTGGAGCGACGAGACGGCTGAACATCTGCGCGCCAAACCCGGGCCGTCGCCCACCCGGACGCCACCGCCGGTCAGCGCGCGTGCCGCCGCGCCGGCAACGGTCGAACGCAAGGAACCGGTAGCCTGAGGCGGCCGGTACACACGAGACACGCACCGATGCCGCTTCCGCCCTTCGCCGCGTCCGAGACCTTCACCATCGGCATCGAGCTCGAACTGCAGGTGGTCGGTACCTACGAGTACGACCTGTGCAATGGCGCCAACGACCTGTTGCGCGAGGTCAGCACCAAGGGCCTGGTCGGTGAGGTCAAGCCGGAGATTACCGGCGGCATGATCGAAATTTCCACCGGCGTGTGCGGCGACTGCGGCGTGGCACTCGAGCAGCTGCAGGACATCCGCGGTCGCTTGCTGACGGCCGCCCGCCGGCTCGACATCGGTGTCTGTGGCGGCGGCACGCACCCGTTCCAGCACTGGCACGAACGTCGCATCATCGATGCGCCGCGCTTTCGGCAGCTGACCGACCTGTACGGCTACCTGATGAAGCAGTTCACGGTGTTCGGCCAGCACATCCATCTGGGGTGCCCCGATCCCGATACTGCGCTGCGCATGCTGCATTCGCTCGGCCGCTACATCCCGCACTTCATCGCGCTGGCGGCCTGCTCGCCGTACGTGCAGGGTGCGGACACCGGCTTCCAGTCGGCGCGCCTGAATTCGGTCACCGCCTTTCCGCTGTCGGGGCGCGCGCCGTTCGTGCTGACCTGGCCCGAGTTCGAGGCGTACTTCGAGAAGATGACGCGCACCGGCGTGGTGGCGGGCATGAAGGACTTCTACTGGGACATCCGCCCGAAACCGGAATTCGGCACCATCGAACTGCGCGTGATGGACACGCCGCTGACGATCGACAAGGCAGCGGCGATTGCCGGCTACCTGCAGGCGCTGGCTCGCTACATCAGCATCGAGAAGCCATTTGAGCCGCACGAAGACGATTACCTCGTCTACACCTTCAACCGGTTCCAGGCGAGTCGCTTCGGGTTGCACGGTCTGATCGTCGATCCACAGAGCGGCGAGCAGCGCCCGCTGCGCGAGGATCTGATCGCCACCCTGGCGCGGGTCGAAGGCCATGCCGCCGATGCGCGCGCCGAAGACGCGTGCAGTTCACTGTTGCGCTTTGTCAGCCGCAACGAAAGCGACGCCGACTGGCTGCGCGCGCAGTATGCGCAGGAGCGCTCTCTGGCCGAGGTGGTGCGGCTGCAGTGCGAACGCTGGGAAGCGCCGGGCAGCGCGCTGTAGCACCTTGCTGCCAGTCGCCGTATGCCGCCGCTACTTCTGCGACAGGAACGTTTGCAGGCCCGCCATGAAGACTGCCGTCTGTTCGAAGTGCGGCATCGCGCCCGTGGGCATCGGCGTGAAGCGCCAGTTGGCACGTGCCTGCGCCCAGCCCGCTTCGCTGAAGTCGCGAAAGTCGCCAAGAGTGCCGTGCGGCACCCACACCGGCTGCGTAATCGCCTCGTACACGTTGCGGATGTCGCGGCTGAACAGGCGCGCCGACAGGAAGGCATACGGCGCGTGCCGGGCGCCAGGTTGATGGGCGGTTCGATACGCGTAGTCGACCAGATCGGCACCGACATTGTCACTGCCGAAGGTGCGCTTCATGAAGTAGTGCACGCTGCGTCGGCTCACCAGCAGGTCGTAGATCGCCTGTCCCCAGAGCCCGTTGTTGAAGGCCGTGTGCAGGCCCGGCACCTCGCGGCTCGCGCCGGGCGCGGCGCGCATGCGATCGCTGCCGCGGTTGAACCCCGTCGGGTTGATCAGCACGAGGCTGCGCACGCGCTGCGGCGCCTCGACCGCGGCGCGCGCGAGGAACTCGCAGCCGAGCGACAGTGCTGCCGCGTCGACCGCGCCGGCGCCGGCCTCGGCTGCAATGTGATCGAGCGTGTCGTGCACCGCGTCGGTGTACAGGCGGATGCTATAGCTGCGCGCGCCGCGCTCCGACAGCCCGAAGCCCGGCAGGTCCGGGGCGAAGACGCGCCGCCCCTGCGCGACCGCCCAGTCGTACACCGGCTTGACCTCATAGACCGAGGCGGCGGCGTTGATGCTGTGGATCAGCAGCAGCGGCGCGCCTCGCGGATCACCGCCCACATAGCAGGTTAGGCGACCCGCGCGCGCGTTGAGCTGGCGCCGCTCGCCGGTCACGGCCGGCGGCAGGGTGGTGCGCTCGGCGCGGGTCGAGTCATCGGGCATCGGGGCAGGTCCGCTCTTGGGGCGTGGGTGGTCGTGTCGATTGTGCACGTCGCAGGCCCGATGTCGCGGCATGCGATGACGTGATTCGAGGACGCGCAGCCCGCGATGTTGCGCACGTGACGAAGGCGCGTACGCGGCTCGCGCATCCGATGCCGCCTCGCGCCCGGATCGCCCGCCGTGGTCCCGCCGGCGCAGCGCTGCCGCAGGCTAGATGCGGCCTTCCTCCACCGCGTGACAGGCCGCCTGCGACTCGCCGGCCGCGTGTCGGTACAGCTTCAGGACCGGCGCCTCGCGCTTGCAGCGTTCGTTGGCATGCGGGCAGCGCGGGTGGAAGGTGCAGCCGCTGGGCGGGTTGAGCGGATTCGGCACTTCGCCCGCCACCGGCGTGCGCGCGCGGCCGGACATCGCCAGGTCCGGGATCGCATCGAGCAGCATGCGCGTGTACGGATGGCGCGGCGCATTGAACAGCGTGTGCTTGGGCGCCAGTTCGACGATGCGGCCCAGGTACATCACACCCACGCGGTCGGAGATGTGCCGCACCACGGCGAGGTTGTGCGAGATGAACAGGTAGGTCAGACCGAGATCGCGTTGAAGATCCTTCATCAGGTTGAGCACCTGCGCCTGCACCGACACGTCGAGCGCACTGGTGGGCTCGTCGCACACGAGGAACTGCGGATTGGTGGCAAGCGCGCGCGCGATCGACAGGCGCTGGCGCTGGCCGCCGGAGAACTGGTGCGGATACTTCTCCTTGTCGGCAGGCGCCAGCCGCACCAGGTTCAGCAACTCGTCCACGCGTGCCAGCACGGTGGCCTTGTCGGGCGTGAGGCCGTGCGTGCGCAATGGTTCGGCAATGATGTCGGCCACCCGCCACCGAGGGTTGAGGCTCGCGAACGGGTCCTGGAAGATCATCTGCAACTTCTGCCGCAGCGGGCGCCCGGCCTCGGTGTTCATCTCCTGCAGATTGCGGCCGAAGAACTCGATCTCGCCGCGGGTCGGCGTGTAAAGACCGACCAGCAGCCGCGCCACGGTGCTCTTGCCGCAGCCGGACTCGCCAACCAGCGACAGCGTTTCACCACGGCGAATCTCGAAGCTCACGCCGTCGACGGCGTGAAGGATCGCGCGCCCCTTTTTCTCCAGCACCCGATTGAGCCAGGGCGGCGAGACGTCGAACGACTTGGCGATGTCGCGCGCCTTGACGATCGCCTCGCCGGCGGAGGTCGCGGCAGCAGTCACGGGCTGCACCACGGCGCTCATGCGGCCACCCGCCCGACCGCCGCGTCGTGCAGCCAGCAGGCCGCCAGCGCACTGCCGGCGGGCACGAGATCAGGCCGCTCGCGCCGACAACGGTCGAACACCCGCGGGCAGCGCGGATTGAAGGCGCAGCCGGCTGGAATTGCCGTCAGCCGCGGCATGCTGCCATCGATCTGCGTGAGCCGCTCGGCGTCGCCGACCATGCTCGGGATCGAGCCCATGAGTCCCGTCGTGTACGGGTGCTGCGGCCGATGGATGACGTCGGCGACCGGGCCGATCTCGGCGATGCGGCCGGCGTACATCACCGCCACGCGGTCGGCCGTCTCGGCAATCACGCCCATGTCGTGCGTCACCAGCATCACCGCGGTCTGGTGCTCGCGGCACAGCGTCTTGATGAGGCTGATGATCTGCGCCTGGATCGACACGTCCAGCGCGGTGGTCGGCTCGTCGGCGATCACCAGCTTGGGCTCGGCGGCCAGCGCCAGTGCGATCACCACCCGCTGCCGCATGCCACCTGAAAACTGGTGCGGGTAGTGATCGATGCGGCGGTCGGGCGCCGGAATGCCGGTGGAGGCCAGCAGATCGATGGCGCGCTGGCGCGCCTGCGATTGCGACATGTTCAGATGCGTGGTGATCGTCTCGATGAGCTGCTGTCCGACCGTGTACAGCGGGTTGAGCGAGGTCAGCGGGTCCTGGAAGATCGCGCCAATCTCGCGCCCGCGGATCTTGCGCATCTCGTCGTGGGGCAGGTTGTCGATGCGCAGCCCGTTGAGCTTCACCTCGCCCGCCGCGATGCGCCCGGGCGGCTCAAGGAGGCCGATGATCGCGGCACCCGTCAGGCTCTTGCCCGCGCCGGACTCGCCCACCACGCCGAGCACCTCGCCCGGCGCGATCGAAAACGACACGTCGTCGACCGCCAGCAGCGTGCCGCGGCGCGTCGGGAACTCGATGCGCAGGTTCTTGACTTCCAGCAGCGGGCCACGGCTCATCGGCGGCTCAACCCTTCTTCGGCGTGCAGCCGGCCAGCGGCTCTTCGAAATTGACGCGCGGCTCGAAGTTCTGCGACAGCGGGCCGGACTTCTTCGCCTCGAGGAAATAGCGGGTGCAAGGCTTCACATCCAGCGTCAGCGTGCGCTGCTCGCCATAGGTGAAGCCGCTCGCCGGCGGGCCCTGGACGACGATCTTCCGCAGGCCCGGTTCGATGATCACCGGCTGATTGCGGCGCTCGATGTAATGCGAGCCATCGACCGAGATGATGGTGACGTCGTAGGTGTTGAGCTCCGCCTTGCGCCAGCGTTCGCCGGTCAGGTGCGAGACACCGGCTTGCGTGGCGCAGG
>LNFM01007081.1_pt1 | contig 17887 bp, 17 predicted proteins | sample 596031 | NCBI WGS metagenome assembly LNFM01 (sample SAMN04254537, study PRJNA301005) | activated carbon metagenome | isolation source: dual media filters at the Ann Arbor, Michigan drinking water treatment plant | place: USA: Ann Arbor | reverse complement strand
CATGTCCATTTTCGAACCTTTGTGAATTTCTCTGACGAAAAACCATCGGTGCACCTCTCCGCGCCCTCGTGAGGCGGGTGTGGTGCCTGCGCGGCCAAGGAGGCGCCATTCCTGTTGAACGGCCTGTCCGAGACCCAAAAAACGTTGTGCGAAGCAGCATTATGGCATCGCGTGGCGCGGCTTCCGGCGCGACGCCCGGTGACACGGCAGCTTGAACGTGCAATGACATAATCGGCCGGCCCGTTCCGGGCGAGCCTGGCGCCAGATCCACTTGGCCTCCGACAAAGAACTATCAGACTTCCTCAAGAGTGTCGAAAAGAGAGCTTTCAAGCGCACCTTCTATGCGGTGCGCGACGAGGACGCAGCGCTCGACATCGTCCAGGACACGATGATCCGCCTGGCCGAAAAGTACGCAGATCGGCCGGCGGCAGAGTTCCCGATGCTCTTCCAGCGCATCATGTCCAACGCGACGATGGACTGGTTCCGCAGGCAGAAGGTGCGCAATGCCGTCATGCAGAACATGTCGGAGTTCGATTCGGGCAGCGATGATGGGGATTTCGACCTTCTCGAGACCCTGCAGACGGTCGAAGGATCGCTGGGGGCGGAAAGTGCAGCCGATGCTGTGTCTCGGGCGCAGATCCTGCTTGTGATCGAAAGCGCGGTGGCCGATCTGCCCGACCGTCAACGGGAAGCCTTTCTGCTGCGTTACTGGGAGGAATTCGACGTGGCCGAAACGGCAGTGGTGATGGGGTGTTCCGAGGGAAGCGTGAAGACGCATTGCTCGCGGGCGGTTCAGGCGCTGTCCAAGGCCCTTCGATCCAAGGGATTGACATCATCATGAGTTCGCGACCGAATGACCTCGACCGCACTGCCCTGCAGGGTCGGCTGGGCACGCGGCTGGCAGCCGCCCTGGGTGAACAGGCCGCTGCCGTTCCTCACGACATCACCGAGCGCCTGCGGGTCGGCCGAGAGCAGGCAATTGCACGCGCCCGGGCGGCGGCCTCACGGCCCGCAACGGCCGCAGGACGAGCGGCTTCATGGGCTTCGGTTGGTGCTGGGGCCGGCGGGTCGGCGCTCTCTGCACCGTCAGGCCCGGAGTCGGGATGGAGTTGGCGCATCGCCTCGGTATTCCCCTTGCTGATGCTGCTCCTGGGGCTGCAGTTCATCGAGCACGTCACCCAGCGGGAGCAGATCCTGGCGGCCGCCGACATCGACGCCGTGTTGCTGGCTGACGATCTGCCTCCCGATGCTTACGCCGATCCCGGATTCGCCGAGTTCCTCCGGTCACCGCCTCCGCCGTGATGAACGTGGGCTCGAGATTGATGATCGCAGCGCTGCCGTCGAGGTGGCGCTCGGCCGTGTTGCTGGCCGCCGTCGCGCTGGCGGGCACCGCCCGGGCTCAAGCGCCGTTCACGACGGTGAACAATGCCGCGGCGTCTGCACCGGCCGCTCTGATCGTCCCCGTAGCGGACAACCTGGACTGGAAGGCCCTCAGTCCGGCGCAGAGGGCCACACTGTCACCGCTGCAGCGTGAATGGCCGGCGATCGACCCCAACCGGCGCGCCAAGTGGCTTGAGATCGCCAATCGATTCCCGACCCTGGCGCCGGCGGAACAGCAGCGCATCCGAGCCCGCATGGCCGAGTGGGCCAGCCTCACACCTGCAGAACGCGGCCTGGCCAGGCAACAGTTTCAGGACACGCGCCAGTTTTCCGATCGCCAGTCGCAGTGGGATGCCTACCAGGCCTTGCCCGAGCAGACGCGCAAGGAATTGGCCCAACGCTCGCGACCGGCGCCCGCGCGCGGTCAGGCGGGCGAGGCGAAAGCCCAGGTGGCCGCGCCGAACGCGGTGGCCAGGCGAACGGACACGGCCGCCGGAAAGCCGCCACCGCCCAAGACCGTGGCGCCGATGGTCGTACAGGCCAAACCCGGTGCCACGACGATGCTGCTGACGCAGCGGGCCGCCCCGCCTTTGCACCAGCAACCCGGCCTGCCCAAGATCGCGGCCACACCCGGCTTCGTCGATCCGTCGACCTTGTTGCCCAACCGGGGCCCCCAAGGCGCCGCCGTGCGCTCGGCCCCGCCGTCGCGCTCTGCCTCGCAACCGTGACCCGGACCGTCCCTTCGACGGAGGCGTCGCAACCCTCGCCCGCCCAGGCGGCGATCGCGCCTGCGCTGCTGCGCCGCCTGGCTTGCCTGGTCTACGAAGGCGTGCTGCTGTTCGGCATCGTGATGGCTGCCGGACTGGTCTACAGCGTCGTGACGGGCCAGCGTCATGCCCTGCACGGCATGCACGGCATGCAGATCTGGATCTTCGTCGTTCTGGGCGTCTACTTCATCGGCTTCTGGACACGGCGCGGCCAGACCCTTCCGATGCAGACCTGGCAGATTCGCCTGGTCAATGCCAGCGACGGCGAGTTGCCCTCGCTGGCACGCGCCACGCTGCGCTACGTGCTCGCATGGGTCTGGTTTCTGCCCGCCCTGGCCATCGTCCAGCTAGCCGGGCTGAAGAGCATGGGCGCCCTGTCGGGCGTGCTGCTCCTCGGAATGCTGACCTACGCAGCCTTGTCGCGGCTGCATCCGCAGCGGCAGTTCTGGCACGATGCGATCTGCGGCACGCGGCTGATCGATCTTCGCAACAGCGGCTTCGCGGGCCCGGCTGCTCCCCGACACCGCAGTTGACGGCCTGCAAGCAAACCGCCCCACATGAAACTTGCCGTCGCCAGCGCCTGCGTCTACTGTGGCTCACGACCCGGCGCGCGGCCGGAGTACACCGCCGCGGCACGCGCAGTGGGCCGGGCGATCGGCCGCCGCGGATGGCGCCTGGTGTACGGGGGCGGCAAGGTCGGGCTGATGGGCGAAGTGGCCGATGCCGCGCTGGCGCACGGCGGCAGTGTCGTGGGCGTGATCCCCGAATCGCTGATGCGGCGCGAGGTCGGCCATCCCGGCCTGACGGAGCTGCATGTGGTGCCCAACATGCATCAGCGCAAGCAGATGATGGCCGAGCGGTCCGACCTGTTCATCGCCCTGCCTGGCGGCATCGGCACGCTGGAAGAACTGTTCGAGGTGTGGACCTGGCGTCAGTTGGGATACCACGACCAGCCCATCGGCCTGCTCAACGTGGCGGGCTACTACGACAGCCTGCTGGCCTTCATGCGGCACAGTGTGGCGGAAGGCTTCCTGGCGCCGCAGCAACTCGATGGCATCGTCGTCGACGACGATGCGGAGAGACTCGTCGCACACCTGGCCTCGCAAACGGTCGGATCACGACCCGACGACTTCGAAAAGATCTGATCGCACCGGACCGGTGCAGTGCCCCCCGCCAGGTGCGCCCCGCGACTCAGATCGCTGCCTGGTCGGTCTCACCGGTGCGGATGCGCACCACTTGCTCGACTGAGGTGACGAAAATCTTGCCGTCGCCGATCTTGCCGGTCTTGGCCGCCTTCACGATGGCATCGATGCAGCGTTCGACGTCGCCGTCGTTGATCACCACTTCGACCTTCACCTTGGGCAGGAAGTCGACAACGTACTCGGCGCCTCGGTAGAGCTCCGTGTGGCCCTTCTGGCGACCGAATCCCTTCACTTCGGTGACGGTCAGACCCGACACGCCCATGTCACCCAACGCTTCGCGGACTTCCTCGAGCTTGAAGGGCTTGATGATGGCGGTGATCTGTTTCATGCGGGCTCCGGTGTCTTCACCCGGATTTAAGCACGGAACTTCGAGGTGATGGGATAGCGCCAGTCCCTTCCGAAGGCCCGATGGGTGATGCGGATTCCGACCGGCGCCTGCCGTCGCTTGTATTCGTTGAGCTTGATCAGCCTCGTGACACGTTCGACGTCGGCGCGGGCATAGCCGGCCTGGATGATCTGCTCGACGCCCTGGTCATCTTCCATGTAGCGCGACAGGATGGCATCCAGCACCTCATACGGTGGCAGGCTGTCCTGGTCTGTCTGGTCGGGCCGCAGTTCGGCCGACGGCGGACGCGTGATGATCCGCTCGGGGATGACCGGGCCGCGCGTGCCGTCGGCGCGCAGCGTCGGCTGCTCGTTCTTCCAGGCCGCCAGGCGGTACACCAGCGTCTTGGCCACGTCCTTGATGACTGCGAAACCGCCCGCCATGTCGCCGTAGAGCGTGCAATAGCCGGTGGCCATCTCGCTCTTGTTACCGGTGGTCAGGACGATGGAGCCGGTCTTGTTCGACAAGGCCATCAGCAGCGTGCCGCGCGCGCGCGCCTGCAGGTTCTCTTCGGTGGCATCCTCAGGGAGCCCGTCGAACTGCGAGGCCAGCGACTGGCGGAAGGCGTCGAAGATGGGCGCGATGGGAATCTCGTCGTAACGCACGCCCAGCCGCCCGGCCATGTCGCGCGCGTCGACCCAGGAGATCTCGGCGGTATAGGGTGACGGCATCATCACGGTGCGGACGCGGTCGGGGCCGAGTGCGTCGACGGCCACGGCCAGCACGAGGGCCGAATCGATGCCGCCCGACAAGCCGATGATGGCGCCGGGAAATCCGTTCTTGCCCAGGTAGTCGCGAACGCCGACGACCAGCGCCTGCCACACCTGGGACTCCAGGGACGGCACCGGTTCGATGCGGCCCGACGGACGACGCCGGGCATCGAGATCGACGAGCAGCAGATCCGACTCGAAACTCAGCGCACGCGCCGCCACGGCGCCCGCAGCATCGAGGACGAACGATGCCCCGTCGAACACGACCTCGTCCTGCCCGCCGACGAGGTGCGAGTACACCAGGGGCAATCCCACGGCGCGCGCCCGATCGGCCATGCGGGCTTCGCGTTCGCCGGCCTTGTCGACGTGGAAGGGCGAGGCATTGACGACGAGCAGCACCTCGGCGCCGGCGTCCTTCGACAGGCGTGCCGGCTCCTCGAACCAGGCGTCCTCGCAGATCAGGACGCCGAAGCGGGTGCCGTCGCAATCGAAGACCAGGGCGCCGTGCGCGCCGTCGCGGCCCGAGACGAAGTAGCGGCGTTCGTCGAACACCTGGTAGTTGGGCAACTCACGCTTGCAGTAGGTGCCCAGCACGCGGCCGGCCGCCAGCACCGAGGCCGCGTTGTAGCGGCTCTGCAGGGTGATGGACTTGGACCTAACATCTGCCGACGTGCCGCCGTGGTGCGGATGGCCCACCACGACATGCAGACCGACACAATCCGCCAGTGCCGCCGCCAGCGCCTGCAGGCTGTCATCGCAGGCTTGCAGGAAAGCCGGCCGCAGCAGCAGGTCTTCGGGCGGGTAACCCGTGAGCGAGAGTTCGGGCGCCACGACGAGCCGCGCCCCGGCAGACCAGGCCTGGCGGGCCATGGCCTCGATCAGTCTGGCGTTCCCGGGCATGTCGCCCACCGTGGCGTTGAACTGAGCCAGAGCAATCTTCACGACAAGAGCCGATCGACGGAGTAGGACATCACAGCGCAAGAGTACCTCATCGCATTCCACGACGATCCCCACGGAGTGGGCCGCGAGGAATGGAACACACTGCTGGCAGCACAGACGTCACCGCTGCCCTTCATGAAGCACGAGTACCTCTGTGCGCTGTACGACTCCGGCAGCGCGACGCCGGAGTCGGGCTGGGCCTGGTGCATGGCAACGCTGCGGCGTGGGGGCGTGCTGGTGGGCGGCGTGGCGACGTTCCTGAAGGGCCACTCCTACGGCGAGTACGTCTTCGACTGGGCCTGGGCCGATGCCTACCGCCGCCACGGACTGCCCTACTACCCCAAGCTGCTGGGCGCCGTACCCTTCACTCCGGTGCCTGGCACGCGCGTGCTCGCGGCCCACCCCGGTGTGCGCGAGGCCCTGGTCAAGGCCCTGCGCAACTTCGCCGAACGCCAGCGCCTGTCGTCGGCGCACCTGTTGTTCATCGAAGAAGACGAGCGCGCTGCCTTCGAGGCCGATGGCTGGATGCTGCGGGAGGGCGTGCAGTTCCACTGGCAGAACGATCCAGCGCAGCCGTGTGCGGACTTCGCCGACCTGCTGGCGCGTCTGCAGCGGGAAAAACGCAAGAAGATCCAGCAGGAGCGGCGCCGTGTCACCGACGCCGGGGTGAGCTTCACGGCGCACGTGGGTCGGGGCATCGGCGCCGACGAATGGGACTTCTTCTACCGCTGCTACACGCTGACCTACGCGGCCCATCACTCCACGCCCTACCTGACGAAGGACTTCTTCGATCAGATGGCGCGCCAGATGCCGGACCACTGGCTGATGTTCGTCGGCCGACGAGGCGGCGAACCGATCGGCGCCTCGCTGGTGGCCATCGATGCGGACCAGCGCGTCGCCTGGGGCCGATACTGGGGCAGCGTCGAGTACGTGCCCTGCCTGCACTTCGAGGCCTGCTACTACCAGCCGCTGGCCTGGTGCATCGAGAACGGTTTCGAACGTTTCGAGGGCGGGGCTCAGGGCGAGCACAAGATGGCGCGCGGCTTGCTGCCGGTGCGCACCACCTCGGCCCATTGGCTGCGCGACCCGCGCTTCGCCTCGGCGGTCGCCGACTTCCTGGCCCAGGAGGGCCAGGGCATCCAGAGCTATGTCGACGAATTGCGCGAGCGCAACCCGTTCAAGGAAGGCTCGGCGGGCGAGCCAGCCGGGAGCCGGGAGGACTGATCAAGCGTGCTTCTTTGACCAGTTCGCCATGCCCTCGATGACCTCGGTGCGTGCACTGTCCCTGCCTTCCCAGCCGATGACCTTGACCCATTTGCCGGCTTCGAGGTCCTTGTAATGCTCGAAGAAGTGCTGAATGGTCTTCAGGCGCAGGGGGTTCAGGTCCTCCGGCTTCTGCCACTGGGTGTAGATCGACAGGATCCTGTCGATCGGCACCGCCAGCAGCTTGTTGTCTCCGCCGGCTTCGTCGTCCATCTTCAGCACGCCCAGCGGCCGGCAGGTCACCACGACCCCGGGAATGAGGGGCACCGGCGTGATGACGAGCACGTCGACCGGGTCACCGTCGTCGGCCAAGGTCTGCGGGATGTAGCCGTAGTTGCACGGGTAGTGCATCGAGGTGGCCATGAAGCGGTCGACGAACAAGGCGCCGCTGTCTTCGTCGACCTCGTACTTGATCGGGTCGGCGTTCATCGGGATCTCGATGATGACGTTGAACTCGTCGGGCGCCTTGGCGCCGGGCGTCACGTTGTGCAGGCTCATGAGGCTCTCTCCGGGGGAATCGCCCGATTCTAGGTGCCCGGCTTGCCATGGCCTGACGCAGCGCAACCCATGCGGGAACCGCAGGGAAACCCCATGCCGGCCGGGGTGACCTTACCGTAGCATCCCGCCGCGTATGGAACGGGCGGGCTATCGAGGTCCGAGTCGACTGATTGCAGGCCCTGCAGGTCGCGGCAGCACAATGAATCAAGAAATCCGATCGAGGAAGGAGTTCACCTGATGACCACCACCATGGCGCTGTACGCGGCGCTGGCTTGCGGCTTGGCAGCCGTCGTTTACGGCTTCGTGCAGCGAAGCTGGATCCTCCGGCAGGACGCCGGCAATGCACGCATGCAGGAGATCGCCGGCGCGATCCAGCAGGGTGCGGCGGCGTACCTGTCGCGCCAGTACCGGACCATCGCCCTCGTCGGGGCGATCCTCGCTGTCCTGATCTTCATCTTCCTCGACACCAAGACGGCCATCGGCTTCGTGCTCGGCGCAGTGCTCTCCGGCGCCTGCGGCTTCATCGGCATGAACGTGTCCGTTCGCGCCAACGTGCGAACCGCCCAGGCGGCCACCAGGGGCATCGGCCCGGCCCTGGACGTCGCCTTCAAGGGCGGCGCCATCACCGGCATGCTGGTCGTGGGCCTGGGACTGATCGGTGTCGGCGGCTTCTTCCTGCTGATCGGCGGCATGGCGACGCCGGACGCCGCGACGCTCAAGCCGCTGCTGGGTCTGGCCTTCGGTTCCAGCCTGATCTCGATCTTCGCGCGTCTGGGCGGCGGCATCTTCACGAAGGGCGCAGACGTCGGCGCCGATCTGGTGGGCAAGGTCGAGGCCGGCATCCCCGAAGACGATCCCCGCAATCCGGCGGTCATCGCGGACAACGTGGGCGACAACGTGGGCGATTGCGCCGGCATGGCCGCGGACCTGTTCGAGACCTACGCCGTCACGCTGATCGCCACCATGGCGCTGGGTGCCCTGGTGGTGATGTCGGCTCCTGGAGCCGCCATCGTCTACCCGCTGCTGCTGGGTGGCGTGTCGATCATCGCGTCGATCATCGGTTGCTCGTTCGTCAAGGCCAGCCCCGGCATGCGCAACGTGATGCCGGCCTTGTACAAGGGCCTGGCCATCGCCGGCGCGTTGTCGCTGGTGGCGTTCTACTTCGTCACCGCGGCGATGTTCCCCGAACCGCTGAAGTACACCGACGGCCGCACCGCCAGTGCCCTCGCCCTCTGGGGCACCTGCGCCGTGGGCCTGATCCTGACGGCGGCCCTGGTGTGGATCACCGAGTTCTACACCGGCACGCAGTACAGTCCCGTACAGCACATCGCACAGGCGTCGACCACCGGTCACGGCACCAACATCATCGCCGGCCTCGGCGTGTCGATGCGCTCCACGGCCTGGCCCGTCATCTTCGTCTGCATGGCGATCATGGCTTCGTACGCGCTGGCCGGCCTGTACGGCATCGCCATCGCTGCCACCTCGATGCTGAGCATGGCCGGCATCGTCGTGGCACTGGACGCGTACGGCCCCATCACCGACAACGCCGGCGGCATCGCCGAAATGTCGGAACTGCCCAAGAGCGTGCGCGACATCACCGATCCGCTGGACGCCGTGGGCAACACCACCAAGGCGGTGACCAAGGGTTATGCCATCGGTTCGGCCGGCCTCGCTGCGCTGGTGCTGTTCGCCGACTACACGCACTCGCTGGAAGGCCGCGGCCTGAGCGTGTCGTTCGACCTCAGCGACCCCAAGGTGATCGTGGGCCTGTTCATTGGCGGCCTGATCCCCTACCTGTTCGGCGCCATGGCGATGGAAGCCGTGGGCCGCGCCGCCGGTTCGGTGGTGGTGGAAGTGCGGCGCCAGTTCCGCGACATCAAGGGCATCATGGAAGGCACGGCCAAGCCCGAGTACGGCAAGGCGGTCGACATGCTGACCACCGCGGCCATCAAGGAAATGGTCATCCCCAGCCTGTTGCCGGTGGTGGTGCCGGTGGTCGTCGGCCTGTTGCTCGGCCCCGCCGCGCTGGGCGGTCTGCTGATGGGCACCATCGTGACCGGTCTGTTCGTCGCCATCAGCATGTGCACGGGCGGCGGCGCCTGGGACAACGCCAAGAAGTACATCGAGGATGGACACCATGGCGGCAAGGGCAGCGAAGCGCACAAGGCAGCCGTCACCGGTGACACCGTGGGCGATCCCTACAAGGACACGGCCGGCCCGGCGGTCAATCCGCTGATCAAGATCATCAACATCGTCGCCCTGCTGATCGTGCCGCTGTTGCCGGCCGGCGCCGCCAAGGCACCCGCTGCAGCGCACTCGACAGCCCCGGCAACGGCTGCCGTTGCACCCGCAGCCACGCCGGCAGCCGGCACCGATACCGCGTCGTTCGTGGTCGAGAACGGCGTGGTGAAGTTCTTCTTCGCCTCCGGCAAGGCGGACGTGGCGACCGGCGCCGACCAGGCGCTGGCCGACATCGCCAAGGGGGTGACCGAAGGCAAGAAGGCTGTTCTGAGCGGCTTCACCGACGCCTCGGGCGATCCGGCGAAGAACGAGGAACTGGCAAAGCAGCGCGCCTTTGCCGTGCGCGACGCCCTGAAAGCCGCCGGCATCGCAGAAGACAAGATCGAACTGAAGAAGCCCGAACAGCTGACCGGCAGCGGCGATGCCGCTCAGGCACGCCGCGTCGAAGTGGCATTGATGTGATGCCTATCTGAAGGAGCGTCCTTCGAGAAGACACCGGGCCGGCATCTTGCCGGCCCTTTTCTTGGCCGCTGTGCCAGCCCCGGAGTGCCGGTCCGGGACACCGACCCGGCTCACTCTGCCAGCCAGTTCCCCGCCGAGAACACCACCGGCGCCGTGTCGGGATCGAAGCTCACTCCCGCGGGATCACGCCCCTCGGCCAGCGCCTGCAGCTGCTCCTGCAGCAGACGGCGCAGCATGACGATGCCCTTGTCCGAGGTGACCAGATGCTCTTCGGAGTGCTTGGCGATCACGCCCTGGCCGACCATCGCCTCGACGTCGTTGGGGTAGAGGCGATGCTCTTCTTCGCTCATCTCCTCCCACAGCTTGCCGTTCATGCGCGTGCGCATGCGGCGCAGTTCACCCTCTTCGCTCACGCGGCCGACCACGTAGATTCGAAAGTGGTGGTCGTCGATGGGCACCACCCACCCCAGGGACTCGACCCGGCCGAAGCGGCCCAGGCGAGGACTGGGGATGACGCGCAGGGTGGGCAGACCCGCTTCGCTGATGCGTCGCAGCCGCCGCCCGTCAGACAGCATGCGCTGAGACACCGTGCGGACGCCCAGCGGCTGCACTTCCCAATGCACCTCGGGCATCACCGCCATCTCCTTGACGAACTGCGTGCCGCTGAAGCTGGAGTGCAGGATGACGACATGAAAGGGATCGACCAGGTTCTCGTAGTGCTGCAGCCAGTTGCAGGGAATGATCTGCGGCCCGCCGCCGCCGATGCTGGAGTCGTCGGCCTCGAGAAACTCGCCTTCGTCCAGCACTTCCAGGCATTCGTAGCGCGGCAGCACCGGTTTCTTGTCGGGTGGACCCATGTAGGCCCAGACCAGGCCGTATTGCTCCTGGACGGGATACCAGGGTTGACGGCGACGGTCGCGAGCCCGTCCACCCTCGGGTTCGCAGGGCTGCTCAAGACAGTGACCCTGCACGTCGAACAGCCAGCCGTGGTAGCAGCAACGGATGCCTTGCTCGTCGACCTTGCCGTAATACAACGAAGCACCGCGGTGTGCGCAGTGCGGGTACAGCAGCCCGGGCCGGCCCTGGCCGTCGCGGAACAGGATCAGGTCCTCTCCGAGCACACGAATCTTTCGCGGTGTCTCGCAGGCATCGCCGACCAGACCGATGGGATGCCAGTAGCGGCGCATCAACTCGCCCATCGGTGTGCCGGCGCCCACCTCGGCGAGTTCGCTGCGGTGGGTCGGCTTCGGGCGGCCGTAGGCCGTGCCGGTGTCGATCTCGATGGGAATCACTCGCGCGTTCATGGCCACCTCTTCAGTTGCCTGTCACCCCGGCCGCCTTGATGAGTTCGGCGATGCGCGGCGTGTCGGCCTGGAAGCGTTCGGCAAACTGTGATGGCGTGTTGCCCAGCGGCTCGAAGCCGAACGCGATCAGGCGCTGCGAGACGTCCGGCATCGCGGTGATCTCGCGCAGTGCCGTGACCCAGGTGGCCTGCACGTCGGCCGGCAGTCTGGCCGGTGCATAGACACCGATCCAGCTGTCGATGTCGAAACCGACCTGGCCCTGTTCGGCAAACGTGGGCACCTGCGGCATGATCGACACGCGGCGCGTACCGGCAATGGCAAGCACCTTCATCTTGCCGGCCTGCACGTGGCCTCGCGCCGTGGCCGGATTGGCCCACCCGAAGTCCAGGGTGGCGCCGAACAGATCGTTGTGCACTGCGGCCTCGGCCTTGTAGGGGACATGAGTCAACGGCGTTCCCGACTGCCGCTTCAGCAACTCACCGAACAGATGGGCCGTCGACCCGTTGCCCCAGGTGCCGTAGTTCAAGGGCCGCCCCAGGGTCTTGGCAAACTCGATGAATCCCTTGACGTCATTGAAGGGCGCGTCAGCGCGCGCCACCAGCATCGGCCCGCCGGTGGCGGTCATGGACAGCGGCGTGAAGTCGCGCACCGGGTCATAGGGCACCTTCTGGAGGATCGGCACGTTGATATGGGTCAGCGGCAGCGTGAACATCACCGTGTATCCATCGGGTGGGCTCTTGGCGACGAAATCGGTGGCGACAATGCCGCTGGCACCGGGTTTGGCCTCGACGATCACCGTCTGACCCCAGCGAGCCTGCAGCTTCTCTGCATAGGCACGGGCGAGCGTGTCAATGGGGCCGCCGGCAGTGCCGAAGGGCACGATGCGGATCATGCGGCCGGGAAAGGGCGGGCTCTGTGCCTGCAGTGGGGAAGTGGCCAGCGCGGCCATCGCCGAGATCACGGTGCGCCGTTGCATGATGTTCTGTCTCCTGGTTCTTGATCTTTCACAAACGATGATGGATCAGTCGAACCCGTGCCGACAATTCCAAACTTTGGATAACCGATATGGCTTCGCGCGATATTCGTAGCCTCGACGTGGCGATGCTGCGCACCTTCGACGCACTGATGCGAGAGCGCAGCGTGTCGCGCGCCGCGGCCAGGCTGTTCCTCAGCCAGCCTGCGGTCAGCGCCTCGCTGAACCGGCTGCGCGAGGCCTTCGACGACCCTCTGTTCCGCCGCACCGGCCATGGCGTCACCCCGACGCCGCGCGCACTGGCGATGGCAGCGCAGGTCGAGAAGCTGCTTGGCGACCTCTCGGCGCTGGTGGCCGGCGATGCCGAGTTCGATCCGGCGGCGTCGAATCGCGTCTTTCGCATTGCCGGTTCGGACTATCCGAGTCAGCGCTTCCTGCCACCACTGGCGCAGCGACTGGCAGCTTGCGGGTCGGCCGTGCGCATCGTCTGGGAGCCGCCCGGTGCAGGCCCGCTGGCCGAGCGGCTGGAGCGCGGCGAGTTCGACCTGGCGGTGGTGGCGCGGCTGCAGGTGGCCGAGAACGTGGAGTCGGCCACGCTCTACGAGGACGCGTATGTCTATGCGCTGCGCGCCGGCCACCCGCGAGCTGCGGAACTGCCGACGCTGCAGAGCTTCTGCGAGATTCCCCAGGTCTTCCTGGGCTACGGGACCTCGGTGCTGGACGACATGATCGACGCGACCCTGTCGCGCCAGGGTCTGCGGCGCCGGGTCCAGGTTGCGGTGACGAGTTTCGCGCAGATCGTCCACCTTCTGGAGCACACCGATCACGCTGCAGTGCTCGGCAGCCGCGTCGCCGCGTCGTTCGGCACCCGGCTGCAGGTCCAGCCCCTGCCCTTCAGCCTGCCGCGCTATCGCGCGCTGGTGGTGTGGCCATCGCGTGCGTCGAACGACAGCGGCTTGCGCTGGCTGAAGAGTCAGCTGTTGTCCATCGCCGCAGCGCAGCCATGATGCGGGGCGCAGGCGCGCGCAGTGCGCCCACAAAGCCGAACGGGTTAGCCCCTTGAGAGAGCTAACCCGTTGATTCAATGGTCGGGGTGGCGGGATTCGAACTCGCGACCCCTTGCACCCCATGCAAGTGCGCTACCAGGCTGCGCTACACCCCGACGACAGCTGGCATTATAGCCGGTTGCGCGCGATGTTCAGCCGTCGCTCAGACCGACAGCAAGTCGCGCAGCGAGATCAGCTCGGCACGGATCGCAGAGCGATCGAGCTGACCCAGGCCGGGCGCCTCGGTGTCGGTGACGACAGACGGACCGGCCGGCAGGGTTGCGCCGGAAGACAAGTCGCCTGCAACGATGCCTTCGTCCATCGCGGCAAGCGACTCCCGCGAGACGATGACATGGTCGCTCAGGCGATTGCGCGCCCCGCTGATGGTGAAACCCTGGTCGTACAGCAGGTCGCGAATGCGGCGGATGAGCAGCACCTCGTGGTGCTGGTAGTAGCGGCGGTTGCCGCGACGCTTCATCGGCTTGAGCTGCGTGAACTCCTGCTCCCAGTACCTCAGCACGTACGGCTTGACGCGGCAAAGCTCGCTGACTTCTCCGATGGTGAAGTAGCGTTTTGCAGGGATAGGTGGGAGCGCATTCTCCATTGAAATCAATGGGATCGACTGCTAAAACTCGACTCTACTCGAAGTCCTCGCCCACCGGCGTATCACCTTGCACGATTGACTTCAGCTTGTGGCTGGCATGGAAGGTCACGACATTGCGCGCCTTGATGGGGATCGACTCCCCGGTGCGCGGATTGCGTCCCGGCCTCGAGGCCTTGCGCCGGATGTTGAAGTTGCCGAAGCCGGACAGCTTGACGTCGCTGCCGTCGACCAGCGCCTCGTGCACGATCTCGAAGAAGGCTTCGACCATGTCCTTGGACTCCCGCTTGTTCAAGCCCAGGCGGTCGAACAGGAGTTCGGACAGCTCCGCCTTGGTCAGCGTCGGCGTGTCGAGCGAGGGCAGGATCGGGCCGTCTTCGGCGGGTTCTCGGGTGGCCATGGTGGTGTCTCCCTTCAGCCCCTCAGTCTCGCACCCAACTGCTGCCGCGCGCGATCGAGTGCAGCCGCCGTTGCGGCCTCGATACGTTCTTCGGTCAGCGGTTGATCGGCAGGGTCAGCCAGCGCCAGCCGCACGGCCATGCTGCGTTCCCCGTCGGCCAGGCCTGGAACGGCGGTCGCGGGCTTGTAAACGTCGAAGAGCACCGCGTCGCGCACGAGACCGTCGGGATCGGCGCGCAGGGCGCCCATCAGCGCATCGTGCGACACGCCCTCGCGCAGCACCAGGGCAAGGTCGCGCAGCACCGGCTGCTGGCGAGCGATCGGCTGGAATTCAGGGACCGCGCCCGCAAGCACGGCATCGAGCGACAACTCGAACAGCACAGGCGCATGAGGCAGCCCGTAGGCCTGCCGCCAGCGAGGATGCAGCTCGCCGATGTGGCCCGCCGCCTGCCCGCCGATCTCGATCCGTGCGCAACGGCCCGGGTGCAGCGCAGGATGCGCATCGGCCACGAAGCGGAAGTCGCGGCCGACGAGCAGTTCCTGCAGGTCTCCCTTGACGTCGAAGAAGTCAGCCGCTGACGTGCTGCGACGCGACCATTGCAGTTCGTCCACCGCGCCGTAGGCCAGGCCCGCAACGCGCATCGGTTGCGACACCCCGGCCACCGAGCGGTTGCCGTCCTGCACCGTCGCATCACGTCGGAACACCCGGCCGACCTCGAACACCCGCACACGCTCGCTGCGCCGCGCCAGGTTGTGCTGCAGCACGGCGACCAGGCTGCCGATCAGGCTCGACCTCATCACGGCGAGCGGCGCAGCGATGGGGTTGAGCACCTTGATCGGGTCGGGGTTGCCCGCCAGTTCGTGTTCCCAGCGCTCCTCGACGAAACCGAAGTTGATGGTCTCCTGGTAGCCCAGGCCGGCCAGCGCATGTCGCAGCGCAAAGGCGCCGCGTTGCGCTTCGGGCTGCACACGGGCGCGCACGGGCGCCAGCGGCGGCGTGTCGGGCAGCTTGTCGTAGCCGGTGACGCGGACCACCTCCTCGATGAGGTCTTCCTCGATGCGCAGGTCGAAGCGCCAGCTCGGCGGCGTGACCTCGATGACGCCATCGCGCTCGATGTAGTGCAGTCGCAGTCGGCGGAAGACGTCGGTGCAGTGCGCCGTCGTCAGCGGCATGCCGATCACCTTGGCGGCACGCGCCACCCGCATCGCCACCGGCGTGGCCGGCGGCAGGGACAGCACCTGGTCGTCCATCGGGCCCGGTTCGCCGCCGCAGATGTCGAGGATGAGCTGCGTGATGCGCTCGATGTGTTCGACGGTGAGTGCCGGATCGACGCCGCGCTCGAAGCGGTGGCCTGCATCGGTCGAGAAGTTGTAGCGGCGTGAACGACCGGCCACGGCCTCGGGCCACCAGAAGGCAGCCTCGACATAGACGTTGCGCGTGTCGTCGCTGACCGCCGTGGCGTCGCCGCCCATGATGCCGGCCAGCGATTCGACGGCCACGCTGTCGGCGATCACGCCGACCTGCCCGTCGAGTTCGACCGTGTTGCCGTTCAGCAGCTTCAGGCTCTCGCCGGCGCGCCCCCAGCGCACGACCAGGCCGTCGTGGATCTTGTCGAGGTCGAAGATGTGCGAAGGCCGTCCGTACTCGAACATCACGTAGTTCGAGATGTCGACCAGCGCCGTGACGCTGCGCTGGCCACAGCGTGCCAGGCGCTCGACCATCCAGGCCGGCGTGGCGGCCTGGGTGTTCACGCCGCGTACCACGCGACCCGAGAAGCGGCCGCAAAGATCGGGGGCTTCGACGCGCACCGGCAGTGTCTGCTGGTGGGTCACAGGGGCCGGCGCGATGGCCGGTGTCTTCAGCGGAGTGCCCGTCAGTGCCGACACCTCGCGCGCGATGCCGTAGACGCTGAGGCAATGCGCCAGGTTGGGCGTGAGCTTGAGCGTGAAGACCTGATCGTCGAGCTTCAGCCAGTCGCGCAGCGGCATGCCCACGGGCGCATTCGCCGCGAGTTCCAGCAGGCCGCCGTGGTCGTCGGCGATCTTCAGTTCGCGCGCCGAGCACAGCATGCCGGCGCTCTCGACGCCGCGCAGCTTGCCCACGCCGATGCGGAAAGCCTTGCCGTCGTCACCGGGCGGCAGTTCGGCACCCACCATGGCCAGGGGCACGCGAAGGCCGGCACGGGCGTTCGGCGCGCCGCAGACGATCTGCAGCGGGCCGTCCGGCGAGAGGGCGCCGGCGTCCACCCTGCACACACGCAGGCGATCGGCGGACGGGTGCTGCACGGCTTCGAGGATCTCGGCCACCACCACACCGCTGAAGGGAGGTGCGACGGGGTGCATCTCTTCCACCTCCATGCCGGCGGTCGTCAGGAGATCGGCCAGTTGCTGGCTGTCGAGGGGAGGGTTGCAGAACTCGCGCAACCACGATTCCGGGAATTGCATGATGCGGGGCTCGGGTTACTTGAACTGCGAAAGGAAACGCAGATCGCCTTCGAAGAACAGGCGCAGGTCGCTGACGCCGTAGCGCAGCATGGTCAGGCGGTCAGGGCCCATGCCGAAGGCGAAGCCGATGTAGCGTTCGGGGTCGAGGCCGTAGTTGCGCACCACGTTCGGATGCACCTGCCCGGAGCCCGCCACCTCCAGCCACCGGCCCTTCAGCGGGCCGGACGCGAAGGCGATGTCGACTTCGGCCGAAGGTTCGGTAAAGGGAAAGAACGATGGCCGGAAGCGCACGTCGAGGTCGTCGGTCTCGAAGAACTGCCGCAGGAAGTCGCTGAACACCGACTTCAGGTCCTTGAACGAGATGTTCTCGCCGATCCACAGGCCTTCGCACTGGTGGAACATGGGCGAATGCGTGGCGTCGCTGTCGACGCGGTAGGTGCGGCCCGGCGCGATGACGCGGATCTCGGGCATGGGCTCGACACCGGCGTGGCGCGCAGCATGGGCCTGGGCGTATCGCACCTGCATCGGGCTGGTGTGCGGGCGAAGGTTCAGCCAGCGGCCCTGGGCGTCCTTCATGTCGACGTAGAAGGTGTCCTGCATCGAGCGCGCGGGATGGTTCTCGGGGTTGTTCAGGGCCGTGAAGCTCATCCAGTCGGTCTCGATCTCGGGACCGTCGGCGACATCGAAGCCCATCGATCCGAAGATGGCCTCGATGCGCTGCAGGGTGCGGCTGACCGGGTGCAGGCCGCCCTGCCCTCGTCCGCGCCCCGGCAGCGTGACGTCGAGCGCTTCGGCCTGCAGCTGCGCTTCGAGCTCGGCCGCAGCCAGCGCGTCGCGGCGCGCCTGCAACGCGGCCTCGATGCGCTGCTTGGCCTGGTTGATGTCGGCGCCGCGTGACTTCTTCTCGTCGGGCGACAGCGCGGCCAGGCCCTTGAGCAATTCGGTGACGCGGCCGGCCTTGCCCAGGAAGCGCGCCTTGGCGTTTTCCAGTTCGGCCGGGCTGGGCGCCGCGCCGAAGTCCGCCGTGGCCGACTGCACCAACTGATCGAGGTCGTTCATGTTCGATGGAAAAATGAAAAAAGGCCGCCCCGAGGTGACGGCCTTCGAATCACTGACCGCTGCCGGCCCCGAGGCCGGCGGCGATGCCCGACACGAGCGGCGCCGAAGCGCCGCAGGAAATCAAGCCAGCTGAGCCTTCACCTTGTCGACGATGCTCTTGAAGCCCGCCGGGTCGTGGATGGCCATGTCCGACAGGACCTTGCGGTCGATGTC
>LNFM01012168.1_pt1 | contig 17891 bp, 15 predicted proteins | sample 596031 | NCBI WGS metagenome assembly LNFM01 (sample SAMN04254537, study PRJNA301005) | activated carbon metagenome | isolation source: dual media filters at the Ann Arbor, Michigan drinking water treatment plant | place: USA: Ann Arbor | reverse complement strand
GGTCACGCGCCTGGAAGGTGGTGTAGGTGACGGGCGGGCGCGCGTCGCGGCGCTCGATCATCGTGAACAGCAGGTCGGCGTAGGTGTCGCCCTGGGGCGCGTGCAGCACGTAATGCAGGCCCTTCATGGCCGTGGCGATGCGCATCGCGCCGATGTGCGGCGGGCCTTCGTAGGTCCAGAGGGTGAGTTGCATCGTGCCCCCCCTTCAGGCCGCCAGGCCGGCCTGCAGCAGCGCGCGGCGGCGCAGCGGACGGGCGAAGAGCTCGGCCAGGTCGCCGGCCTGTTCAAAGCCGTGGATGGGGCTGAACACCAGCTCGATGGCCCACTTGGTGGTCATGCCCTCGGCCTCCAGCGGGTTGGCCAGGCCGAGGCCGCAGACGGTGATGTCGGGCTGCTGTTCGCGGCAGCGGTCGAGCTGCTTTTCCAGGTCCTGCCCTTCGCTCAGCACGGTGCCGGCGGGCAGCAGCGCCAGTTCCTCGGCCATGTGTTCGCGGTGCAGGTAGGGCGTGCCCACCTCGGTGAGCTGCATGCCGAGTTCACGCGCCAGGAAGCGTGCGAGCGGAATCTCCAGCTGCGAGTCAGGGAAGAAGAAGATGCGCTGGCCACCGAGGGTGGCGCGGTGGCGGGCCAGCGCAGCCTCGGCACGCGCACGCGGGGCTGCGGTGGCGGCCTGCACTTTGTCGGCACCGATGCCGAACGCGGCCGCAGCGGCCGTCAGCCAGGCGGTGGTGCCTTCGGCGCCCAGCGGGAAAGGGGCGGCGATGCGCTGCGCACCGCGGTTTTCCAGCGCGCGGGCGGTATCGGCCAGGAAGGGCTGGGCCAGCAGGTAGCGCGTGTTCGGGCCGACGGCGGGCATGGCGTCGCTGCGGCGCGCGGGCAGGAACTGCACCGGCGGCAGGCCGATCTGCTGCATCAGGCGCGTGAACTGGTCTTCCACCACATCGGCCAGCGCACCCACCACCACCAGCTGTGCCGGCGCGCGCGCGTCGGGCAGCGGCAGGACGGGCACCAGCGAAGCCAGGCAGGCATCCTCGCCTTGCGTGAACGTGGTTTCGATGCCACTGCCCGAGTAGTTCAGCACCCGCACCTGCGGGGCGAAGCGCGTGCTCAGGCGCTGGGCGGCGCGCGACAGATCGAGCTTGATGACTTCTGACGGGCAGCTGCCGACCAGGAACAGCGTGCGGATGTCGCGGCGACGCTCGAGCAGCCTTGTCACGACGCGGTCGAGCTCGTCCTGAGCGTCGGCCAGGCCGGCGAGATCACGCTCGTCGATGATGGCGGTGGCAAAACGCGGCTCGGCGAAGATCATCACGCCGGCGGCGCTTTGCACCAGATGGGCGCAGGTGCGTGAACCGACGACGAGGAAAAACGCGTCCTGGATCTTGCGGTGCAGCCAGACGATGCCCGTCAGGCCGCAGAAGACCTCGCGCTGGCCGCGCTCCTTCAGCACCGGCGCGGTGCTGCAGCCCCCAGCGGCTTCAAGGTGCAGGGGAATGACGGCGTTCATGCGGCCACCCCCTGCATCGGCACGGCGGCGCGGCGCGCGGCTTCGTCGAGGCGCGCCAGGCGCAGCTTCCAGATGAACTGTGCAGCGTTGACCACGTAGGCGGCATAGGCCGCCAGCGCCAGCAGCATCTGTTCACGCGGGGCCAGGGCGCCGGTGAAAAGCGCCACCAGGTAGGCCGTGTGCAGTGCCAGCACTGCGAAGCTGAAGACGTCTTCCCAGAAGAAGGCCGGTGCAAAGAGGTACTGGCCGAAGACGACCTTCTCCCAGATCGCCCCGGTGACCATGATGGTGTAGAGCACCAGGGTCTTCACCACCACCGAGACGGTGGCCTCGAACAGCCCCTCGCCGCTGGTCAGGAAGCGCAGCACCAGCACGGCGCTGACGATGAACACCAGGAACTGCAGCGGCGCCAGGATGCCCTGCACCAAGGTCCAGACGCTGTGGTCACGGCGCACCCGTTGTTCAGGGGTGTACAGCGGGGGGCGCTGTACCGCTGCGCCATGGGCCGCGACGGGCCGCTGTGTTCGATTCATGGGCCAGAGCCTAGGTGCTGAATCCCCAACTGTCAATCCAGGTAGACGTAAATCGCAGTTGACACAAAGCGCCGCTCTGCGCATCATTTCTGACCGTGGCCAGGCCGCCCGCGTGCCGCCGGCAGGCACGGGCATCGCGTTCGCGACAAGCTGTCATGCGGGCGGGGCGCGCATGGTGAAATGCTTGGTGGAAACACCGAGCGGAATCTTTTGACGGCCCAGCGGTGGCGGTTTACAACCCGCAGCGAAGTGATAAAAAACCAAAGACCCGAAGAGCCGCTGATGTTGGACAGGCTCACGACTGCCAGGCGGCAACCGGCGCATGCACCGCGCACCGGTGCTTGGGGTGACGCGAACAATCTGTCCTGCATGCGGCCGGCTCGACATCACCGGGCCGAAGCGCCAGGAGGCCGCGATGCAAGGTGATCCGAACCGAAGTCCCGCCGGCCCGGGGGCCGAAAGTCGGGACCGGGAGTGGGCCAACGAAGAACGCGCCTCCGATGGGCTGGAAGGCCCCTTGGCACGCGATGCGGCCAAGCACCGCCTGGCGCGCCTGGCGCGCGCCATCGAATCGGACGTCATCCCGCGCCTGGTTCAGGCGCATCGGCCTGGCGCGGCCAACCCCCAACCGGGTTCGGCCCTGCCCTTGCAGGCCGACATCGACAGCTTCCTGAAGCAGATCGTGCTGGGCAGCGAAAGCGAGACTCTGGCGCTGATCGACGGCCTGCGCGAGCGCGGTGTGTCCGTCGAATCGCTCTACCTCGAACTCTTCGGCCCCATCGCGCGCCGCCTGGGTGAGATGTGGGAAGACGACGCCTGCGACTTCAGCACCGTCACCGTGGCCCTGGGCCGCCTGCAGCGCATGCTGCGCGAACTGAGCCCGGCCTTCGGCACCGAGATCGAACACCCGGCCAACGGCCGCCGTGCGCTGTTTGTGCAGCCGCGCGACGAACAGCACAGCTTCGGGCTGTCGATGGTGGCCGAGTTCTTCCGGCGTGACGGCTGGGACGTCATCGGCGGCGTCGGCGGCGCGGTGGCCAGCCCGGTGGCGATGGTGCGCGACGAATGGGTGGATATCATCGGCTTCTCGGTTGGCAGTGACATGCGCCTGCCCTGGCTGCAAGAAACCATTGCGGCCGTGCGCGCCGCGTCACGCAACACGGCCCTGGGCGTGATGGTCGGCGGCCCGCCGTTTGTGGTGCGCCCCGATCTGGCCTTGCAGCTGGGCGCCGATGGCACGGCCCGCAACGGCAAGGAAGCGCCCCTGGTCGCCGAGCGTCTGCTCGGCAACCACCGCCTGCGAAAAAAATAGTCAAGGCTTGCAGCCTGTCGCTGTAAGTTTTGATTGACAATAATGCCTGTCAACCGAACCTAACAGCACCGCCCATGTCTCGCACCCCTGTCGAGCCGCACGCACTTGGCGCACTGGATGCGAAGAGTGCCGCCAGGCTGGTGCAGGCCGCCAGCGACATGGCGCTGGTGCTGAACCACGAAGGCACCATCCTGGATGTCGTCGTGCAGGGCGACGACGCGGCCGCCAAACGTGTGCGCGCCTGGCTCGGCAAGTCGTGGGTGCAGACCGTCGCACCCGACAGCCGGCAGAAGGTGGAAGCCATGCTGCGCGATGCGCAGGCCGCGGTGAATGCCGACGTCGGCCGCTGGCGCCAGGTCAACCACCCCGCTGAAGACGGCGACGAACTGCCCCTGCTGTATTCCGCCGTGCGGCTGGGCGATGGCGCGCCGCGCGGCAAGGCCCGCATCGTGGCTTTCGCCCGCGACCTGCGCGCGATGGTGGCGCTGCAGCGCCGCCTCATCGATACCCAGCAGGCCATGGAGCGCGACTACTGGCGCTCGCGGGAGGCGGAAACCCGCTACCGGCATCTGCTGGAAACCTCGTCGGAGGCGGTGCTCATCGTCGACGGCAGCACGCAGAAGGTGCTGGAGGCCAACCCGGCCGCACGTGCGCTGTGCGCCAGCACACGCGCCAAGCTGGTGGGTGCCGCCCTGCCCGTGCTGTTCGAAGCCGCCCATGGAGAACGCCTGCAAGACCTGCTGGCTGCGGCGCGCTCGGTGGGCAAAAAAGACGCGGTGCGTGTGCGCCTGCTGGACGGCAGCACCGAGGTCGCGGTGTCGGCCTCGGTGTTCCGCCAGGAAGACGCCGTGCTCGTGCTGGTGCGCCTGACGCCGGTGGCGCAAGGCGCACCCTTGGCTGCACGGCCCACGGGTGGCCGCCGTGCCATGCCCGAACCCGGCCAGAGCTGGGAAAACACCCTCGCGTCCTTCGTCCAGAATTCACCCGACGGCCTGGTTTTCTGCGACGAAGCGGGCCGCGTGCTCAGCGCCAACCGCGCCTTCCTGACCTTGGCCGAACTGAGCACCGAAGACCAGGCGCGCGGTGAAGCCCTGGACCGTTGGCTGGGCCGCACGGGCGTTGAACTGGGCGTGCTCATCACCAACCTGCGCCAGCGCGGCAACGTCGGCCGTTTTGTCACTGCGCTGCGCGGCGAATACGGGACCGAGATCGAGGTCGAGATCTCTGCCGCGCAGTTGTCACCGGGCGCCGACACCGTGCTGGCCTTCGCCATCCGCGACATCGAGCGCCGCATCAAGCCCGAGGCGGAAAACGGCAAGGCGATGACCCGCTCGGTGGACGAACTCACCGAACTGGTGGGCCGCACGCCACTGAAGGACATCGTCAGCGAAACCACCGACCTCATCGAGCAGCTGTGCATCGAGACCGCGCTGCAGATGTCCAACGACAACCGCGCCTCGGCGGCATTGCTGCTGGGGCTGTCGCGCCAGAGCCTGTACGTGAAGCTGCGGCGCTACGGCCTGGGCAGCCTGGGCGGCGACGAATGACACCCGCGGCTCGGCTGGCGACAGCCAGGCCAGGCGACAGTCTCCCTTGACAGATTAAGGTGTAAACACAGATTGACGCTTCGGGGTGTCAGGTGCAAGATGCACGCATGACTTCCACGGCCCAGTCGCCCCCCGCGTCCTTCCCCGCACCTTCGGCCATTGCCGAGCTGCTGAAGCCGGTGACGTGGTTTCCGCCGATGTGGGCCTTCAGCTGCGGCGTCATCGCCTCGGGCGTGCCGCTGGCCGGGCACTGGGGCCTGATCCTCATCGGCGTGCTGCTCAGCGGGCCGCTGGTCTGCGCCACCAGCCAGGCCGTCAACGACTGGTTCGATCGCCATGTCGACGCCATCAACGAACCGCAGCGCCCCATTCCCTCGGGCCGCATGCCGGGGCGCTGGGGCCTGTATGTGGCCATCGTCTGGACGCTGCTGTCGCTGGCCGTGGCGACGCTGCTCGGGCCCTGGGGTTTTGGCGCGGCCGTCATCGGCCTGCTGCTGGCCTGGGCCTACAGCGCACCCCCGGTGCGCCTGAAGAAAAACGGCTGGTGGGGTTGCCTGGCCTGCGGCATCTGCTACGAAGGCCTGGCCTGGGTGACCGGCGGTGTGGTGATGGCCGGTGGCCAGGCGCCTGCCGCCGCATCGCTGACGCTGGCGCTGCTGTACAGCCTGGGTGCCCACGGCATCATGACCTTGAACGACTTCAAGGCCATCGAGGGCGACCGCCAGACCGGCATAGGCTCCTTGCCGGTGCGCCTGGGCGTGGCCGGTGCGGCGCGCGCGGCCTGCCTCTTCATGCTGCTGCCGCAGCTGGTGGTGCTCGGCTTGCTGCTGGCCTGGGGCCAGCCGCTGCACGCGCTGGCCATCGCAGGCCTGCTCGTGGGGCAGGTGCTGATGATGCGTCGCTTTGTTTCCGACCCGGTGCGCCATGCGCTCTGGTACAGCGGCTTCGGTGTACCGCTGTTCGTCAGCGGCATGATGGTCAGCGCCTTTGCGCTGCGCGGTCTGGCGGCAGCCGCGACATGAACACCGGCACGCGCTCGCTCGGCTGGCTGGGCATCGCCCGCCTGGGGCTGGTGCAGGCCATGCTGGGCGCGGTGGTGGTGCTGACCACTTCCACGCTGAACCGTGTGATGGTGGTGGAACTGGCCTTGCCGGCGCTGCTGCCCGGCCTGCTGGTGGCCCTGCATTACGCCGTGCAGCTGAGCCGCCCGCGCATGGGCTATGGCAGCGACGTCGGCGGCCGCCGCACGCCGTGGATCCTGGGCGGCATGGCGGTGCTGGCGCTGGGCGGTTTCGGCGCGGCCGTGGCCACCAGCTGGATGGGCGACGAGCGCAGCCTGGGCATCGCGCTGGCGTGTGTGAGCTTCATGCTGGTGGGCCTGGGCGTCAGCGCCGGCGGCACCTCGTTGCTGGTGCTGCTGGCCAAACGCGTGGAGGCGCCGCGCCGCGCTTCGGCCGCCGCGCTGGTGTGGGTGATGATGATCGTCGGCTTTGCCGTCACCGCCGGTGTCGCCGGGCGCTTTCTCGACCCCTATTCGCCGGCACGGCTGATCACGGTGTCGGGTGTGGTGTCGCTGCTGGCGGTGCTGGTGGCGGCACTGGCGCTGTGGGGACTGGAAGGCCAGGCCGGCACCGCCGCCGGCCCTGCGGCGCGCGAGGCCAAGCCCGACTTCAGGGCCGCGCTGCGCGAGGTGTGGCGCGAGCCCGATGCACGCCGCTTCACGGTCTTCGTGTTTGTCTCGATGCTGGCCTACAGCACGCAGGACCTGATCCTGGAGCCCTTCGCCGGCGCGGTGTTCGGCTACACGCCGGGCGCTTCCACCCAATTGGCCGGGTTGCAGCACGGCGGCACGCTGATGGGCATGCTGCTGGCGGCGCTGGCGGGCCGGCGCGTGGCCGGTGCACGCCTGGGTTCGCTGCGCATGTGGATGGTCGGTGGCTGCATCGCCTCGGCCCTGGCACTGCTGGGCCTGGTGGTGGCGGGGGCCACGGCACCGCACTGGCCGCTGCGCGCCAATGTCTTCATCCTGGGCGTGGCCAACGGCGCGTTCTCGATCGCCGCCATCGGCTCGATGATGAGCCTGGCCGGCAGCACCGCCGCCAGTGGCCAGGCCCGCGAAGGCACACGCATGGGCCTGTGGGGCGCCGCGCAGGCCATAGGCTTTGCGGTAGGGGGCTTGTTCGGCGCCGCCGCCAGCGACGTGGCGCGCTGGCTGATCGGCGACCAGGGCAGCGCCTACGCTGCGGTCTTCCTGCTCGAAGCCGGCATGTTCATCGCTGCGGCGCTGCTGGCTGCGCGCATCGTCGCGCCCGCCTTGCGCGCGGCGGGCACGGACCCGAAGTCTTCACCCACCGCGGCCAGTGCTGCAAGCCTTGTCGGCGTTGCCGACACCCAAGCCCGCGTTCCCGCAATATCGGCCGGAGGTTCCTCATGAATTCCATACACAGCCAGAACGCCTATGACGTGGTCGTCATCGGCGGCGGCCCGGCCGGCGCGACCGCCGCGCATGACCTCGCCCGGCAGGGCCGCAGCGTGCTGCTGCTGGACCGCGACGGCCGCATCAAGCCCTGCGGCGGCGCCATACCGCCACGCGCCATCAAGGACTTCCAGATCCCCGATCACCTGCTGGTGGCCAAGGCGCGCTCGGCACGCATGATCTCGCCCAGCGACCGCAAGGTCGACATCCCCATCGAGAACGGCTTCGTCGGCATGGTCGACCGCGAACACTTCGACGAGTGGCTGCGCGAACGCGCCGCGGGCAGCGGCGCGGTGCGCGCCACGGGCAGCTTCGAGAAGGTGGAATACACCGACGACGGCCTGGCCGTGGTGCATTTCCGCGCGCGCACCCACGACGGCCCGAAGAGCGGCCACGCCGCATCCGTGCGCGCGCGTTGTGTCATCGGCGCCGACGGCGCACGCTCGGCCGTGGCCCAGCAGTGTGTGCCGGGCGCAGAAGACACCGAGTACGTGTTCGCGTACCACGAGATCGTGCGCGCCCCGGCCGAGAAGCCTGCCGGCTACGACGCCGCGCGCTGCGATGTGTATTACCGCGGCGAACTCAGCCCCGACTTCTATGGCTGGGTGTTCCCTCATGGCGACACGCTCAGCATCGGCACCGGCAGTGCAGACAAGGGCTTCTCGTTGCGCGGCGCCACCGCCACGCTGCGCGAAGCGGCAGGCATGCAGCACTTCGAGACCATACGCCGCGAAGGCGCACCCTTGCCCATGAAGCCGCTGAAACGCTGGGACGATGGCCGCAACGTGGTGCTGGCCGGCGACGCCGCCGGCGTGGTGGCACCCTCTTCCGGCGAAGGCATCTACTACGCGATGTACGGCGGCCGCCTGGCCGCTGACGCGGCCCAGGAATTCCTGCGCACCGGCAAGACCTCGGCGCTGGCGATGGCGCGCAAGCGCTTCATGAAGGCGCACGGCCGCGTGTTCTGGGTGCTCGGCATGATGCAGCGCTTCTGGTACAGCAGCGACAAGCGCCGCGAGAGCTTCGTCAAGATCTGCATGGACAAGGACGTGCAGCAACTCACCTTCGAGAGCTACATGAACAAGGAACTGGTGCGCAAGAAGCCCATGGCCCATGTGCGCATCTTCTTCAAGGACATGGCCCACTTGCTGGGGCTGGCGCGAGTCTGACCCGCCAGCCACGCAAGTCAGCGAAGGCAGCACGGGCGGCCTTCGCGGCCGACGCTTGCCCTAGACTCGGGCGCCGTCGTCTTCCATCCTGGTCACGACACGTTCCCCATGGAAGGAAAGCCCCTTGAGCCGCCGCCCGGACCCTTCGGTCGATCTCGGCGCCCTGTCCGGTTGCGCGGCGGGGCTGGCACGCGCGTTTGTTTCGCTGTCGTCCGACATCGCAGTGGTCATCGACGACGACGGCATCGTCACCTCGGTGGCACAGAACGAGAAGTCGCCGATGAGTGCCGCTGCCGAGGCCTGGGTCGGCCAGCCCTGGGCGCAGACCGTCAGCGGCGACACGCGCGCGAAGATAGAAAGCCTGCTGGCCGATGCCGCCGCCGGCGGCCTGGGGCGGCGGCGCGAGGTCAATCTCGCTGCCGATTCGGGCGACGAGATTCCGGTGGCCTACACCGCGTTGCGCCTGGGCGAACACGGCCCGGTGCTGGCCGTCGGGCGCGACCTGCGCAGCATGGCCGCCATCCAGCAACGTTTTCTGGACACCCAGCAGGCACTCGAGCGCAGCTATTGGCGCGCGCGCCACGACGAGGTGCGCTACCGGCTGCTTTACCAGGTGGCCACCGACGCCGTGGCCACGGTCGATGTGCACCGCGAGTGCCTGGTGGCCGTCAACGCCGCCGCCGCGCGGCTGCTGCGGGTGGATGGGCCGTCAGCCCAGGGCCGCTTGCTGGGCGCTCACTTCGACGCCACCTCACGCCCGTCGGTCAGCGCGCTGCTGGCGCGTGCCCACGCGGGCCCCGACGCCGCGGTGGCGCAGGTGCGGCTGGCAGGCTCGCATGTCTCGGTGGCACTCACAGCCACGCGCCTGCCGGCCGCGCGAACGCCCACCGTGCTGCTGCGCCTGCGCCTGGCAGACCCGGCGCACGATGACCCGCTGGCCCTGGGCTCGGCCCTGGCCCGCCACGTTGATGGCACACCCGAGGGCATCGTCGTCACCGACGGCGAAGGCCGTGTGCGCGAAGCCAACCTGGCCTTCATGCAGATGGCGCAGGCCACCGAGATCGAAGCCGTCATCGGCCAGCCGCTGGAACGCTGGTTGCCCGGTGCCGGCGCGGCCGTGATCAGCGGTCTGCGTGCGCATGGGCTGGCGCCCAGCCAGCGCGTCGCGTTGCTGCGTGCCGGGGCCCTGGAACTGGCCGTTGACATGGCGGCCTCGCTGCTGGCCGACATTGCCAGCGGCGACATCGGCATCACCCTGCGCCCTTGCGGCAGCGATGTGCTCACGGCCGACGCCCGCGCGGCAGCGCTGCTGCGGGCCATCGACGCGCTGGCCGGCGAACTGGGCAACGCGCCGCTGCCGGCACTGCTGCGCCAGGCCCAGGCCCTGGCCCAGCAGCATTTCGTACGCACCGCGCTGGACCGCCACCCCGGTGACGCCGCAGCAGCCGCGCAGCTGCTGGGCATCAGCGCCGAAGAACTGGCGCGCCTGCGCCCCTAGCCGCACCAGCGGCCGGGTTCAGGCACTGGTGCGCAGCGCCTGCGCCAGCCGCGGCGCGCTGTAGCTCGACGCAGCCATGCGCGCAGCTTGCCGGCGCGCATGAGCTCAACAAAGGCACCCTGGGTTTCGGCCAGCGGCGTTTCGGTGTCGTCGCCGTGGCTCTGGTGGAGGTCGATGTGATCGGTCTGCGGGCGGCGCAAGGAAGCCTCCACCTCCGCGCGGATGTAGCCCGGCCACAGCCCCTTCAGGCCCTTCAGGCCGGGCCCGATGGCCCAGCACCACCGGCTCGCGCAGGTCGCCGCGCGCCAGCCACTTGCCGATGATGGTTTCGCTTTCACTGCCCTCATGCCCGGGTGCCCCGCTGGCGCAGGTGTCGGCGGTACCGATGAAGTTGAAGCCGGCATCGAGCCAGGCGTCGAGCAGGCCGAAGCGGGTGGCTACGTCGACGGTCCCGCCCAGGTCATTGCAGCCGAAACACAGCGGCGACACCTGCAGCCTTCAGGGCCGGGGTTCCGCGGGCGGCGCCAGTGTGGCCCACACGGTGCTGCCACGGCGCAGTTCACCCCCGCGCAGCACGCGCGCCGTCACGCCGCCATGTCCGCGCATGGCGTTGTAGCCCCCGGGGCCCAGGGCCGCTTCCATCTTCGAGCAGGGGTCGCAGGGCCCGGTGAGTTCCAGCACCACTTCGTCGCCCAGATGCAGGTGCACCGCTTGGTCGGCAAAGGGTGAGCGCACGCTCAGCAGGTTCAGGCCCGAGACCACGAGGTTGCGGCGCAATGTCGTGGCCTCGAGCGCCGACACGCCCGCCCAGGCGGCAATGAGCGGCAGGTGCTCAGCCTGCAGCAGGCTCACCTGGCGCTTGCCGCCGCCGGGCGCAGCCGAGCGCTTTTCAGCCGAGCGGTCGCCGTGAAGGCCACGCCCCGCGATGGCGGTGACGGCAGCAACTTCGACCATGGGCGCCTCGCGCGCCGGTCGCAACAAGATGGTTTCCAGCCTGCCGCGATGCGGCCACAGGGCGGTGAGTTGGCGCAGGTTCAGGGTCATGCGCCAGCATGCCATGCCGTTCGCCAACGCTCGCGGGTGCACAAAGGCCAACGGCCTGGACATTGCTGTCCAGGCCGTTGATTTTGTTGGTGGGCCCCGACAGATTCGAACTGTCGACCAACGGATTAAGAGTCCGCTGCTCTACCAACTGAGCTAGGAGCCCCGGGGTTTTCCACGGTGCTGGGCAAAGTGCCTTCGCAGCGTGACTCGAACACGCGACCAACGGATTAAAAGTCCGCTGCTCTACCGACTGAGCTAACGACCCGTCCGCAGAGCCTCACATTATAGCCAGAAAAGCAGCGCCGGCTACAGGCTCTTCTCAGCCAGCAGTTGTTGAATGGCCTCACCCGCAGCGACCATGCCGAAGGTGGCGGTCACTGTCACCGTGGACCCGTAGCCGTGGCAGTTCAGGCTGCCGTCGCTGGCAGCAGTGCGGCCGCTGCCTTCGTCGTCCGCGGCCACCACGTCGCAGGCATCCACGGGCGCGAGCACGTTCTCACGCGAAAACACGCATGGCAGGCCCATCGCACCGGTGCGTGCGGCGCCAGCGTGCTTGCGCAGGCGCTGGCGCAGGCTGGCCAACAGCGGGTCGTGCGTGGTCTGGGCCAGGTCGGCCACTTCCACACGCTGGGCCTGCCGCTTGCCGCCGGCCGCCCCCACGCAGACCAACGGCAGTTTCGTCTGCAGCGCCCAGCTGGCAAGCGCCAGCTTGGCACGCACCTGGTCGCAGGCATCCACCACCACCTGCACCGGCACGGGCAGGAGCGCCGGCCAGTTGCCAGGCTCGACGAAGGCATCGACAACCAGAACCTCGCACCCGGGGTGGATGTCGGCAATGCGGGCCCGCAGGGCCTCGCCTTTGTGAGCGCCCACTGTGGCACCCGTGGCCTGAACCTGACGGTTGATGTTCGATTCAGACACATGGTCCAGGTCGAACAGCACCAGCCTGGCGACGCCGCAGCGCGCCAGCGCCTCGGCCGCCCACGAACCGACGCCGCCCAAGCCCACCACGGCCACGCTGGCCGCGCGCAAGCGCTGGTAGCCGGCGTCGCCGTACAGCCGCCGCAGGCCACCGAAACGGCGCTCCAGATCGGCCGAGCCCAGCAAGCCTGGCGCTGCTTCCAGCACTGGCTCGGTCACTGCGTCCGTCAAAGCCGCCGGGGCCGCCCTCACTTGATGGAGGCCAGCCGTTCCTTGCCGGCCTGCGCGGCTTCAGAGTCGGGGTAGGCCTTCATCAGCTCTTCGATGGTCTTGCGGGCTGCGGCCGGGCTCTTCATTTCGGCCTGGCTGTTGGCCAGGGCCAGCAGGGCCTCGGGCGCGCGCGGGTGCGTGGGCGCGCCCGCGACAAAGGCGCGGAAGGCCGTGATGGCTTCCTTGTAGTCGCGCTTGCCGTAGAGCGCATTGCCGAGCCAGAAACGCGCCGAGTCCGTATAGGCGCTGCCGATGAAGCGGCGCTGGAAGTTGGACAACATCGTCACCGAGCCGTCGAAATCACCACCCCGTATCGCGGCGATGGCTTCTTCGTAGGCGCGCTTTTCTTCCTGCTCCACGACGGCCTCGCGGCCGTCGATGGCCACCTTCACGGGCTCGATCTTGCGCAGCCGGTCGTCCAGCGTCTGGCTCACATCCTTCTGCCGCGCCTGCATCTCGGCCAGCTCGCGCATCATCTGCTCGTCGTTGCCGCGCAGCTTGGCGAGGTCGCCGCGCATGGCTTCGAGCTGGTTGTTCAGGTCCAGCAGGCTGCGGCGCAGGGCCGTCAGTTGCTCCAGCAACTGTGCGTTTGCCGCGGTGAGCTCGGCGGTCTTGGCCTTGCCGGCCTCCTCCACCGCGGTGACGCGGTTGCGCAAGTCGACGATGGCCTTGCGCGCCTCGTCGTCGTTGAAGAAGGCCTGCGCCGCGCTCATGGCGCAACCCAGGGTCAAAGTGGTGATCGCGGCGCGGATCACCTGCGCAGGCCTCGGCATTTCAACGGTCCTTCAGTTCAGCACGACGGTTCTTGGCCCAGGCCGATTCATCGCTGCCCTGGGCTGAGGGGCGCTCTTCGCCGAAGCTCACGGCTTCAACCTGGCTGTCGTTCACACCCAGCAGCTTCAACGAACTGACCACCGCCGCAGCCCGTTTCTGCCCCAGCGCGAGGTTGTATTCGCGGCCACCGCGCTCGTCGGTGTGGCCTTCGATCATCAGCTTCTTGCCCTTGTTGGCGGCCAGCACGCGTGCGTAACCGTCCAGCAGCGGCTTGAAGTCGTCCTTGATGGCGAAGCTGTCGAAGTCGAAGTAGACGATGCGCTGGCTGGGCAGGGCCGCCAAGGCCGCGGCGCCCGCGCCGGCCGCGCCACCTGCACCACCGGCCAGGTTCACCGTGGCCACGCTGGACTGCGGCGTGGCGGCGGGCTGCGCGGCCGGCACCGCGCGCGGCGTGGCCGTGGCCACCGGCGTAGCGGCCGGAGCCGAGGCCGTGGTCTGGTCGTCAGGCAGGCGGGTGGTGCCGCAAGCAGCGAGCAAGGCAGTGGCCGACAGCAGCGCGAGGGCCTTGCTCGGGGTGGACAGGCGTGTCTTCATCAGTTTCTCCTTGACGAGGGTGGACAGGGCATCAAATCAGGCACCGGGCCATGACGGCCCGGCAGCTCAGCGACCGAAGGGACCCCAGGCGGGTTCACGCATGTCGGCGCCACCACTGATGCTGAGAAGGCGTGTTTTTATCTTGCCATCAAGCGTGGTGGTCATCAACACGTCGCTGCCCTGCACGCGCGAGGCGTACACGATCAAGCGGCCGTTAGGCGCAAAACTGGGGCTTTCGTCATCCTGTGTGTCTGACAAGGGCCTCACAGTTCCGTCGTTCAGGTCCTGCAGCATCAAACGGTAGCCTCCGCCCTGGCGTGTGATGAATGCCAGCTGCGTGCCGTCCGGGCTGACGGCCGGGCTGATGTTGTAGCTGCCGTTGAAGGTGACGCGCTGCGGCGTTCCGCCGTCCAGGCCCACGCGGTAGACCTGGGGGCCGCCGCCGCGGTCACTCACGAAGTAGATGCTGCGGCCGTCGGGCGCATACACCGGCTCCGTGTCGATGCCATTGCTGCGCGTCAGCCGCTGCGGCGTGCCGCCGCTGGCCGGCATCACGTAGAGCTGAGTCAGCCCGTCCTGCGACAGCGCCACGGCCAGCTGGCTGCTGTCGGGGCTGAAAGCCGGCGCGCTGTTGCTGCCGCGAAAACTGGCCACCATGTTGCGCTGGCCGGTGGTGAGGTCTTGCACCCAGATCACGGCCTTCTGGGTCTCGAAGGACACGTAGGCCAGGCGTTTGCCATCCGGGCTCCAGGCCGGCGAGATGATGGGCTCGGGGCTGGCCAGCGCGATCTGGCCGCCTTCGCCGTCGGCATCCGTCACGTGCAGCGTGTAGCGGCGAGCGGCGCGCACCACGTAGGCGATGCGCGTGGCATTGACGCCGCGTTCGCCGGTGAGCTTTTCGTGAACCTCGTCGGCCACGCGGTGGGCTGCCAGGCGCAGGTCGGCGGCCAGCACCAGCTTGCTCTGGCCCAGCAGTTCCTGGTTCTTCACCGCGTCCCAGAGCTTGTAGCGCACGTCGTAGCGGCCGTCCGCCAGGCGTGTGACCGAGCCTGCCAACAGCGCATCCAGTCCGCGGCCCCGCCATTGCGGCAAGTCGACGGTGCTGCGCTCGTCAAGCGGCTGGTCCACGTCCAGCGTGCGCACCAGGCCGCTGCGTTCGAGGTCGGCACGCACGATGCGTGAGACCGCCACACCGGCATCCACCTCCCCGCGGAACACGGCGGCCGCCAGCGGTATCTGCGTGGCGCCGATGCCCGAGATCTCGACGCGGAACTGCGCCATCGACGGCGCGGCGGTCGCCAGCAAGCCCGCAGCAACGAGTGCGCGGCGTTGCGGGTCAACCCGGGCCTGCGTGGCAGACAAGCGAGTGGGTAGAGACATGGCTTCATTGTAGGCAGCCCCCCTGCTCGACCCCGCCCACGCCGCCCGGCCGCAGGCAACAAACCGTCACCGCGATAATCCCCGGCCCATGCCCACCCTCTTGCAGCGCCTGAAACGACTCTGGCCCTACGTTCGCCACAGCCGTGCCGGGCTGATGGCCGCCGTGGCCGGCGCCCTCGTCACCGCGGCCACCGAGCCCATGATTCCGGCGCTGATGAACCGCCTGCTCGACCAGGGCTTCGCGAAGAACAGCCTGCCCTTGTGGATGGTGCCGGCGGCCATCATCGGCCTGTTTGCCTTGCGCAGCGTCTCGGGATTCATCGCGCAATACGGCCTGGCCTGGACCGCCAACCGCGCCGTGCTGGCGCTGCGCGAAGGCATGTTCAAGCGCCTGCTGGCCAGCGCGCCCGCGCTGTTCAGCGAGAAGACCGCCAGCGGCATGACCAACACCCTGGTCTACGAAGCGCAGGCTGGCGTCACCATCCTCGTGAACTCGATGCTGACGCTGGTGCGCGACACGCTCACGCTGGTGGCGCTGCTGGCTTACCTGCTGTGGCTGAACTGGCAGCTCACGCTGGTGGTGGGCCTGCTCTTCCCCGCCGTGGGCCTGGTGATGCGGGCCCTGGGCAAGCGCCTGCACCGCGTCACCGTGGAAGGCCAGAAGGCCACCGACGAGCTGGCCTACGTGGTGGAGGAGAACATGCTGGCCTGGCGCATCGTGCGCCTGCACGGCGCCGAGGGTCACCAGGGCGGCCGCTTCTTTGCACGCGCCGACGCCGTGCGCCGCCTGATCATGAAAGCCGTGGTGGCCGGCGCGACGATGACGCCGGTGACGCAGATGCTGGCGGCCTTTGCACTGTCGGGCGTCATCACCGTGGCCTTGTGGCAAAGCAGCGCCGGCGGCGCCACGGTGGGCAGCTTTGTCGCCTTCGTGATGGCCATGCTGCAGCTCATAGCGCCCATCAAGCACCTGTCGGACGTGATGGCGCCGCTGACCCGTGGCCTGGCCGCCGTGGAGCGTGGCCTGGACCTCATCGAACACAGCCCGGTGGAACAAGGCGGCAACTTCGATGCCGGCCGCGCGCGCGGCGACATCGACTTCAGCGCCGTCAGCCTGCGCTACCGCGGCGACAGCCCGCCGGCGGTGGACGACCTGACGCTGCGGCTGCGCGCCGGTGAAACCGTGGCCCTGGTCGGGCCTTCGGGCGCGGGCAAGACGACGCTGGCCAACCTGCTGCCGCGCTTCATCGAACCCAGCGCCGGGCAGATCACGCTGGACGGCGTGCCCCTGGCGCAATGGGACGTGAAGGCGCTGCGCCGCCAGTTTGCGCTGGTCAGCCAGGACGTGGTGCTGTTCAACGACAGCGTGGCTGCCAACGTGGCCCTGGGCACGCCGATGAGCCGCGAGCAGATCCGCGCCGCGCTGAAGGCCGCGCACCTGCTCGAGTTCGTCGAGGGTCTGCCGCAAGGCCTGGACACCCCCATCGGCCACAACGGCAACCAGTTCTCGGGCGGCCAGCGCCAGCGCCTGGCGATTGCACGCGCCATCGCGAAGGACGCGCCGGTGCTCATCCTCGACGAAGCCACCTCGGCGCTGGACAGCGAAAGCGAACGCGCCGTGCAGGCGGCGCTGGACACGCTGATGCAGGGCCGCACCACCCTCGTCATCGCGCACCGCCTGTCCACCATCGAAAAGGCCGACCGCGTGCTGGCGATGGAAGGTGGCAAGCTCGTCGAGCAAGGCAGCCACACCGAACTGCTGGCCAGTGGCGGCCTGTATGCACGGCTGCATGCGATGCAGTTCAGAAGCTGAAGGAGACCTCACGCATGAACACTGCCGCCGCGGCGCCCGTATCGCGCTACCCCGTGCCCGAGCTGCAAGACCTGCCCGACGACCTGCGCGCGCGAATTCTCGAGGTGCAGGACAAGGCCGGCTTCGTGCCGAACGTCTTTCTGGCACTGGCGCATCGCCCGGCCGAATGGCGCGCCTTCATGGCCTACCACGACGCGCTGCTGCTGAAGGAAACGGGTTCGCTGAGCAAAGGCGAACGCGAGATGATCATCGTGGCCACCTCGGCCGCCAACCAATGCCTGTACTGCGTGGTGGCGCACGGCGCCATTCTGCGCATCTACGAGAAGAAGCCGCTGCTGGCCGACCAGCTGGCGGTGAACCACCGCAAGGCCGACATCACGCCACGGCAGAAGGCCATGCTCGACTTTGCGATGAAGGTCTGCACCGCCTCGCACAGCGTCGACGAGTCAGATTTCGACGGCTTGCGCGCCCACGGCTTCGATGACGAGGACATCTGGGACATCGGCGCCATCACGGCGTTTTTCGGTCTCAGCAACCGCATGGCCAACCTGACGGCCATGCGGCCCAACGACGAGTTTTTCCTGATGGGCCGCATTCCCAGGGGCCCCCAGGCTCGCTAGCGCTCGCCACCCCCCGAGGGGGCCGTGCCCCGACGGCCCGGCAGAGCCGGGTCCGTGGGGGCGCACTTGATGACGGCTGCGACCTACTGCGATTGCTGCAGCATGCGGATGCGGTCTTCGATGGGCGGGTGGCTGCTGAACAGCGCCATCAGGCCGCTGGGCTTGCTGCTGATGCCCATGTTGGCCACGCTCTTGGGCAGCTCGCCGGGGTCCAGCCCGCCCAGCCGCGCCAGGGCGTTGATCATCGGTTGCTTGCGGCCCATCAGCTGCGCGGCACCGGCGTCGGCGCGGTATTCACGCTGGCGCGAGAACCAGGCCACGATGACGGCGGCCAGCACACCCAGCACGATGTCCAGCACGATGGTGGTGACGTAGTAGCCGATGCCGGGGCCGTCGTTGTTGTTGCGCAGCACGACCTTGTCGACGAAGTAGC
>LNFM01012595.1_pt1 | contig 17893 bp, 15 predicted proteins | sample 596031 | NCBI WGS metagenome assembly LNFM01 (sample SAMN04254537, study PRJNA301005) | activated carbon metagenome | isolation source: dual media filters at the Ann Arbor, Michigan drinking water treatment plant | place: USA: Ann Arbor | reverse complement strand
GTAGACCTGCATTTCAGCCATTAATCAAAATTTCCGCCCAAAAATAGGGTTAAGTTTAGACATATATTTATCTTCTAGCGTTAATCGCACGTCCTGCAGCACTGCGAAAGCCATCATATGCGCCACGCGGCGTGTCATTCACTAAGTATTCTGGCACGACTGCTTCTAATGGCGTTGGAATGACGTTTAATTCTGGCGCAACAGACTGACGCGTGACGCTGTCTAAAGCCATCGATTTTACGTTATCGCGTGTCATTAATTTAATCGGAAGCAACTCCATCGCGAATGCCTGCGCCATCGATAGGCTATCGTTTAAGCCGATAATGGGTCGTTGTTTACCTAAAATATCCATGACGTTTTGCACCAGCGCACGCAAGGTGTAAACAGTTGGGCCGCCAAGCTCATAACTTTTGTCGTAAGTGTCTATATTTTCTAGCGCATTAACAAAACAGCTGGCCACATCTTCCACCCAAATTGGTTGAAATTTGGCCTCTGGCTTTGCCAAAATTACTACTGGCAAATATCGTACTAAGTTAGCAAATAGATTTAAAAAGCTATCATTACGACCAAAAATAACCGATGGTTTAAAAATGGTGATATTAAGTTTTTTGTTAAAGTCACTCAGCGCGGCTTCGCCTTTGGCATTGCTGATTAAGTATTGGCTTGGCGCATGGTTGCTGGCTTGTAATGCGCTCATATGCAGCAAACGCTCAATACTCAAACTTTCACACATTTGTGCCACGCGGCGTGGCAATTGGTGATGCATTTCTTCAAATGTTGCTTTGCCACTTTCGTGCAAAATACCGATTAAGTTAATCACCGCATCAGCACCTGTTAGGGCTTCTTTTAATGCGTGATTATTCATAATATCGCATTCCACCACTTGCACATTGGGCAGCAAAATCAAATGCTTACTGGTCTCACGGCGGCGCGATAACACTTTTACTTGGTAGCCTGCGGCGTCTAATTTGGCGACAATACTGCTACCAACAAAGCCTGCCCCACCCAATACACATACTGTTTTTACGGTCATTTACATCTATCCTAAAATAATTATTGGCTGGTTGCCTGCAACTCATCTTTTGTGAGATTTGCACTATTCATCTGAGTAGTATCGCTATCTGTTGATGGCGTAACGGCAACTGATTTTCCTGGAATAATCCCCAAACGCTGTTTTAGCGTGATGGATTTTAGCCCTAATTGATGCGCATACAAATGCGCATTGGCCATCACTTTTTGTACATAGCTACGGGTCTCAGCAAACGGAATCGACTCTGCGTAAATCGCACCTTCTAGCGGCTCATCGGCCATCCATTTCTTTGCCCGGCCTGGCCCGGCATTATAAGCCGCAGTGGCCATGACTGCCTGACCATTCATTAATTCAAGCGTATATCGCAAATAATAAGTGCCTAGGGCAATATTCGTTTCTAATTCATGAATCATGCCGTGATGATAATTTTCAACGCCTGCTTTTCCTGCTATCCATTTTGCAGTGGCTGGCATTAATTGCATTAAACCCGATGCGCCCACACCTGATTTTGCAGCATCCATAAAGCGGCTTTCTTGGCGTGTAATGCCATAAACCCAAGCTTCATCAATGGCTTGCTCGCTTGCTGCAGGTTGCATGATGTTTCGATAAGGTGTTGGATAGCGCAAAGCAAAATCATGCAATTCTGTGGTTTTATCGGCGGTAATAATCGCTAAGTCATGCCAGCCTTTGCGCTCAGCAAATGCCGCTGCCGCCAGCAATTGGGCGTCACTAAAAGATTGAGTCGCAAATGCCCATTCCGCTTTTGATTCCCATTTAAAATCCAAGCGGTGCAGCGCAACTGCGCGCTGAATAGCGGGCATATCTGCAATGATTTCCACCGCCTCTTCTGTCGTTTTATGTACTGCCAATGGCGCGCTAATAAAACCCTCTAGCTCATCTTGCGCCAGCCAGCCGTAAAAATGGCGTTCGGTAGACAATTTAGCAAGCAGGGTATTAGCATCTAATGTTTGATTTTGTGTCTTTAAAGCACGTGCTTTCCAATAGCGCCAAACAGCTTCTTCAGACTGACTTGCATCCATTTTGGCAATGACAGATGCCACTGTAGGCCAATTTTTATCCCGCAATGCTGCACGTGCGTACCAAGCAAATTGGTCTTTGTTCAGTGAATCACCTGCTAATTTAAACCACTCTAAAGCCTGCGATTCATGACGTTGCGCCGCATAAAAAGCCAGCCTGCCGTAAAAAGCTTTTTTATCTTCTGCTTGCATCGCAGATTCGATCTTATTAAACAAACTGAATGCTTGTAAAGAGTTGGTTTTTGCCACACGATTGAGTGCCATCAAATTAAGCTCGCGCCCTAAACGGGTTTTAAATGAGATGGTTTTTTTTGTCAGTACATCGGCTGGATTTGCATTGACTTTATCAATTAACTTAAGCTGGCTTGGCTCATAAGTTTTACTGCGTTTAAGAATACCTTTGGCCAAGGTCAAGCGATTATCGATGATTGCCAGCCTAAATCTAGCCCAAATATCTTCCTCGCTTAACACATTAGACGCTTGCATACGATCAAACAGATTGTTGCAATTGCTTGGTTGCTCTTTGGCTTGCAGCCATAACGGTTTTGCCGCTTCTAATAAAGTTGCATCGCCAAGCACTGCGTTTGCTTCTGCCGCATAGCAGGCAACAGCAACATCTTCTTGAGTATAGTTTGAAAATTCAGCTGAAAAGCCAGACCAATCTTGGGCTTTTGCTAGTTTTTTTAAAAATTCGCCACGCAATTTATCGGCAAAAGGATATTCGCTATAAGCATTGATAAAATCGACCACTGTTTGATTATCTGCATCGTTTAAGCTCAATAGCATCAGCCAATATTCAGCATAAGGCGCCAGAATATATTGTTGATGCTGCAATTGCTGCGTGTATTCAGAAAGCGCAATCGCATTTTTCTGATTGTATGCAGCGCGCGCTAATAAAAATTCTTCGTCACCACTGGCAGCAAAGCTTAGGTTTGCAAACGATGCGAGTAACAAAATCGCATATTTAAAATGGGAAAAGGTGCGCATATTCATCCGCTATAAGCGAATCACTCTTGTGATTAAATACAGTATCAATACAACCACCAACATCCAGCCCGTATACTTAAGTAATTGTTTTAAGATAGTTAAGTATTTTTGTTGGCGGCTAACTAAATACAAGGCAAGCAAAACCAAGCTTGCAATAAAAACCAAAATAATCGTTAAACGGATGATTGGCATGGTTTCAATGACGTCAAAAAGTTTAGCTTAAAATAGCGTTAACTAAAATGCGGCATCAGGTTAGGGGTAAAAAAAGCGGTTTGTTCTTTAAAGCCTTTTGGCGCTTCTTCAATATTATCAAAGGTCGCAAATTCCCAAGCATCGTCATCGGCCAGCAAAGCAACTAACAAGGCGTTGTTCAACGCATGGCCCGATTTATAAGCGGTAAATGCGCCTAATAAAGGGTGGCCCAGCATATATAAATCGCCAATGGCGTCTAGTACTTTGTGTTTGGCAAATTCATCTTCATAACGTAAACCATCGCGATTTAATATGCGGTATTCATCTAATACAATTGCATTATCTAAGCTGCCACCACGCGCTAATCCATTGGCACGTAGATACTCTACTTCGTGCATAAAGCCGAAAGTGCGGGCACGGCTGATTTCTTTGATATAGGTATTATCTTTAAAATCGATTTTAACGTTGCTGCCTGAGTTCTCAAAAACAGGATGGGCAAAATCAATGGTGAAATCCATTTTAAAGCCATGATAAGGCTCGAACTTCACCCATTTATCACTCTCTTTCACTTCAACTAACTTTTTGATTCGAATGAATTTTTTAGCCGCAGGCTGCTCTACAACGCCAGCTTGCTGCAATAAATAGATAAAGGGTCCAGCGCTACCATCCATAATGGGAATCTCTGAAGCGGTCACTTCAATCATCACATTATCAACGCCCAAACCTGCTAGGGCTGACATTAAGTGCTCAACCGTGCTCACACGCGCACCATTGTGTTCTAGGGCAGAACACATGCGCGTATCACGCACGGCATCAGGTTGTGCTTGTATGGTGGGCGCTCCGGGCAAATCGGCGCGCTTAAATACAATGCCGGTGTCGATTGCGGCAGGTTTCAAAGTCAGCGTGACTTTTTCACCATTATGCAAACCAACGCCAGTAGCACTAATCTGTTTTTTTAATGTTCTTTGTTTAAGCACTTAATTGTTTGCTAGGGTAAGCTAGCTGGTTCCCTTTTCTTATCTATCTTGTTTCTTATCTATCTGGCATTTTAACAAATGTTGCTTGATATATTCAGTTAAAAATTAATCGGCTTGTTTGCGTAAAAATGCTGGGATGTCATATTCTTCCACACCCGACATTTTCATCGCTTCAACCTGCGCGCGACGATTGTTTTGACTAAACACTGCTGGCGCTTCATCTTCCACTTCACCACCGACAAATACTGGCTGACTATTTGTACCTGTCATTAATGTGGTCATCACGCGCAATTCAGGCTTGGCTTGGCGGCGGGCAATTGCACCGTTTAAGCCAGTGGCCACCATAGTCACGCGTAATTTGTCGCCCATCGTTTCGTCTACCACGTTACCCACAATCACGGTTGCATCTTCTGCAGTGAATGCTTTAATAGTGTTCATTACGTCATAGTACTCTTTCATTTTAAAGCTAGCACTAGCGGTAATATTGACTAAAACGCCACGTGCGTTAGCTAAGTTGACGTCTTCTAGTAATGGGCTAGCAACGGCTTGCTCTGCTGCGATATTGGCACGGTTAGGGCCGCTGGCTTCAGCAGAACCCATCATCGCCATACCCATTTCACTCATTACAGTGCGCACATCGGCAAAGTCAACGTTCACCAGACCCGGGCAATTAATAATCTCTGCAATACCTGAGACAGCATTATGCAGTACGTCGTTCGCGGCGCTGAACGCTTCTGTAAAAGGCACATCTTCGCCCAATACTTCCATCAATTTTTCGTTTGGAATCACAATTAATGAATCCACATGCTGTGAAAGCTCCTCTAAACCTTCTGCCGCCACTTTGGTACGTTTGCCTTCAAATGCAAATGGCTTAGTGACGACGGCAACAGTCAGAATACCCATTTCTTTGGCTACTTCGGCAATAATCGGCGCCGCGCCTGTACCTGTACCGCCGCCCATACCTGCAGTAATAAACAACATATCAGCGCCATCAATCATTTCGGCAATACGGTCACGGTCTTCTAAGGCGGCATCGCGGCCCACTTCTGGTTTAGCGCCTGCGCCAAGACCTTTAGTGATATCACTACCGATTTGCAGGGTTTTAGTGGCCGAGCTTTTCTTTAACGCTTGTGCATCGGTATTAGCGCTGATGAACTCTACGCCCAATACGTTTTTGCTAATCATATGGTTGATTGCATTGCCGCCGCAACCGCCCACACCGATAACCTTGATAACCGCTTCTTGTGAATCTTTTTCCATAATTTCAAACATCTCAATTTCTCCTTTTTGCCTTGATATTTGCGATTAACTTGCGTTAAACGCTGCCCTATTTCACTAACTTAATACTAAAAACTGCCTAAAAATTACCTTGACAACTAAGACCGCGAAGCGGTCTGTTGCGGCGTAGGCTAACTTGTGCAAAGCACCAGTTAAGCGCAGCGGCCGTAGCCAAACCAACTTTTTCCATCTAAAAATTTCCTTGAAACCAACTTTTCATTTTTTCAAACAACCTTGTGACTGAATTGGATTCCATTTGCCCACTTATTTGACGCTCTAACTGTTGCTTGCCCATCAAAATCAAACCTACCGCTGTGGCATAACGCGGATTACTCACCACTTCGGATAATCCACCTACATAACGTGGCATGCCTAAACGCACTGGCATATGAAAAATCTCTTCGCCCAGCTCAATCATGCCGCGCATCATGGCAGAGCCGCCTGTAATCACGATGCCAGAGGCAATCATTTCTTCCATGCCGCTACGGCGTAACTCTTGTAATACAAACTCATATAGCTCTACCACGCGTGGCTCAATCACTTCGGCCAGTGTTTGCACCGATAATTGACGCGCTTCACGACCATCTACACCAGGCACTTCCACGATTTCGCGCGCATCAGCCAATTGACGTAATGCGCAACCGTGCTTGACTTTAATATCTTCCGCCGATTGTGTAGGTGTGCGAAAAGCCACAGCAACGTCATTGGTGATTTGGTCGCCTGCAATCGGCACGACTGCTGTGTGGCGAATTGAGCCATTTTTGAATACGGCGATATCAGTAGTACCTCCGCCAATATCGACTAAGCACACGCCTAAATCTTTTTCGTCATCGGTTAGTACCGCAACGCTGGATGCAAGCGGTTGCAAAATTAAATCGCTGACTTCTAAGCCGCAACGCTTGATGCACTTCACAATATTTTGTGCCGCCGCTACTGCGCCGGTCACGATATGCACTTTAGCTTCTAGCTTCATGCCGCTCATGCCCAATGGGTCGCGTACATCATCTTGGCCATCGATAATGAATTCTTGCGTCAGAATATGCAGAATTTGCTGATCGGCTGGCAAGGCAATCGCGCGTGCGGTTTCCACCACGCGGTCGATATCCATTTGCGTGACTTCTGCCTCTTTAATCTTCACCATGCCATGCGAATTCAAGCTTTTAATATGGCTGCCAGCAATGCCAGTAAATACCGCATTAATTTTGCAATCCGCCATTAATTCTGCTTCTTCGATAGAGCGCTGAATCGCCTGCATAGTAGAATCGATATTAATCACCACGCCTTTTTTTAGGCCGCGCGACACGTGCTGACCAAGGCCAATCACCTTTAACGTGCTATCTAACCCCACAATTAGGTTTTTATCTTCACGAACCTTACTCATTATTTACTCCCTTTTTCATTTTTAACCCTTAGCCTAAACCCTAGCCGAAGTGGCAGGAGCCATTGTTACTGGCTTTCCTTTAATCGCGGGCACTGCTTTAAACGGTGCTGCTTTAATTGGCAATTCTTTAACTGGCGCTGCTCTTAAACCAGCAGGTTTGCGTACGGCAAAGCCATTTGGGTAACGCAAATCGGCATAAGCCACTTGTACATTTAGTTGGCTTAGTGTGGATTGATACGCCGCTGCAAACTTGTTCAAGCGCGCATCCATATCAACACGACCTAATGCAATCAATAATCCTTTATCGGTTTTAATTTCCCAAGAGCGGCGCGGCGATAACGTCACTTGCGCGATTTTAATATTGGCTTTATTTAAAATCTGGCTATAACTACCATAGCTTTTAGTCACTTCCATCACGCCATCACCTGGGCCGTAAAACACCGGCAATTCGGCATCTGTGGCGGCTTGAAACAATTCGCCGTGCGTATTTACAAGTGCAATATTGCCCCAGCGTGCCAGTGCCTGATGTTCTTCAATGGCTACTTCTAGCTTATCTGGCCAGCGTCGGCGTACACTGACTTCGCGCGCCCATGGCAGCTTTTGAAATGCATCCCGTGTTTTTACTAAATCCAAGGTAAAAAAATTACCTTTCAAATGTTTAGCCACAATCAATTTAATTTGTTCACGATTCACATGCGCTAACTGCCCATCAATTTTCACTTCGCGTAGCGGAAAAATAGGCAAATGCACCACCACAAAAACCAAGGTATACAGCATCAACACCACTGAAATGGCGTACAGTAAATTGGCGAACCAATTGAGCAGGCGAGGCTTATCCCACATTTTTCGCCTCATTTTGAGGGTTAAGTGTCATTGCTAAAATCTTCAAAACTAGTACATCAAATGTTATTCCAGCAGCTTTTGCGGCCATTGGCACCAAGCTATGGTCTGTCATGCCTGGGCTGGTATTTACTTCTAAAAAGTAATGGCTTCCTGCCTCATCCATTAAAAAATCCACCCTACCCCAGCCACTGCAACCAATGGCGCGGAATGCTTGCAAAGCTTCTTGCTGAATTAGCGCTTCTTTTTCTGCACTTAATCCACATGGGCAGCGATATTCCGTGTCATCACGCAAATATTTGGCTTCAAAATCATAAAATTCATTTTTAGGCACAATTCTAATAATCGGCAATGCTTCATCGCCTAAAATGCCTACGGTGTATTCACCACCACCCACAAATTGCTCTGCAATCACCAGTGGGTCAGCTTTTGCTGCCAATTCATAAGCCGCTTTTAATCCACCCGCCGTTTTTACTTTGCTAATGCCGATGCTTGAGCCTTCATTGGCGGGCTTCACAAATAGTGGTAATCCCAGTTTTTGCTCAATGGCGGCAAAATCGCTATTTGCAGTCACCAATTCAAAATCAGGCGTGGCAACACCCACCGCGCGCCACATTAATTTAGTGCGCCATTTATCCATGCCCAAGCTAGAAGCCATCACGCCGCTACCGGTAAACGGAATATCCATCAACTCCAGCGCGCCTTGAATGGTGCCGTCTTCACCATAACGGCCGTGCAGCGAAATAAAAGCGCGATCAAATTGGCTTAATTCGCTTAATGCTTGAGTGGCAGGGTCAAACGCTACTGCATTCACACCTTGACGTTTTAAAGCCGCCAGCACGGCGGAGCCGCTTTTAATTGACACTTCACGCTCGCCAGATTTTCCGCCAAATAGCACGGCTACTTTTCCAAATTTATTCATTGCTGTACTCACCGATTACCCTTACTTCTTGTTGTAGTGCTACACCTTGTTTCTGCAAAACCACGTCTCTCATATGCCTAATTAATAATTCAATATCCAACGCCGTACAATTGCCCACATTGACAATAAAGTTGGCGTGCTTGGGTGATACTTGCGCACCACCAATTTGATAGCCTTTTAAGCCGCTGGCTTCAATCAACCGTGCCGCAAAATCACCTTGCGGGTTTCTAAAAGTAGACCCTGCGCTAGGCAAATTAAGTGGCTGGCTAGCTAATCGCGTTGCCAATAAATTTTTAATTTTTTTAAGCGAATCGTTTACATCGCCTACTTCTAAGGTAAACCATGCCCCTATAAACCATTCATCTAGTACAGGCATTTCCACATGGCGATAGCTAGCAATAAACTCTGAGGCGTTACGCACATGCGTCATGCCGTTTCTATCTATCGTTAATACTTGATGCACGATATTCCACGTTTCACTGCCGTAGCACCCTGCATTCATCGCAAGCGCACCGCCAACCGTGCCTGGAATACCAGCCATAAACTCAGCACCCTCTTTTGCATTATTGGCACTAAATCGCGCTAATTTTCCGCAAGTAACACCTGCCTCTGCGTAGATAAATTGACCATCCATACGCAAATCATTTAAGGCTTGATGCATCACAACAACCGTGCCACGCACACCGCCATCGCGCACCAGCAAATTACTGCCCAAACCCATAAAAATAATCGGCTCAGCATGGTCTAGTGTTTGCAAAAATGCCTGAAGCTCGCTTAAGCTTTCCGCAATAAATACGCGGTCAGCCCGACCGCCCACGCGCCAGCTGGTATAACGTGCCAAGGGCTCATTTTTCAGTAGTTGCGATTGTGCTTGAAGGCTGGCTTGTGTCATTAGCTGACCAACTCCTTATTTTGCGTAGTCGCTAGTTCTTTGGTTTTTGCGGCCACCTGCCCAATTGAACCTGCGCCCATCACAATCACCACATCACCCGCTTTAACCACACTTAAAATAGCCGCTGGCAATGCGTCTGTGCTTTCTACAAATTGCGGCTCTACTTTGCCAGCCAAGCGAATTGAGCGAATCAAGCTACGCGTATCGGCAGCTACAATTGGTGTTTCGCCTGCTGAATAAACTTCAGTCAGCAATACCGCATCGGCTGTGGAGAGCACGCGCACAAAATCCTCAAAACAATCTCTTGTTCTTGTATATCGGTGTGGCTGAAACGCCATTACTAAGCGCCTATCAGGAAAAGCACCGCGCGCGGCGGCGATTACCGCTTGCATCTCAACTGGGTGATGGCCGTAATCGTCAATGAGCGTAAATGAGCCGCGCTTTTTGATGGCAATTTCACCATAGCGCTCAAAACGTCTGCCTACGCCTTTAAATTCCGCTAATGCTTTAATAATGGCGGCGTCACTCACGTTTAGTTCGCTGGCAATGGCAATCGCGGCCAAAGCGTTCAACACATAATGATTGCCTGGCAAATTCAGCGTGACATCAAAAGTGGTAGTAACGCCATTAATGCGCTCAACCGTAAAATGCATTTGGCCGTTATCGGCACGCACGTTTTTGGCACGAATGCGCGCATCGTCACTCATGCCATAGGTCATGATTGGCTTAGTGATGCGTGGCAAAATTTCGCGGATATTGGCGTCATCAATGCACACCACCGCCATGCCCCAAAACGGCAATTGCTGCAAAAATTCCACGAACGCGCTTTTTAGTTTTTCAAAGCTGTGCTCATAAGTGTCCATGTGGTCTTGGTCAATATTAGTCACCACAGCCATTACTGGGGTTAAGTGCAAAAATGATGCATCGGATTCGTCTGCCTCGGCCACAATGTACTCGCCTGTACCCAAGCGCGCATTGGCGCTGGCAGCCTCTAGCTTGCCGCCAATCACAAAGGTTGGATCCATGCCCGCTTCGTTTAGAATGCTGGCGATTAAGCTGGTAGTAGTGGTTTTGCCATGTGTGCCCGCTACTGCAATACCTTGCCTAAAGCGCATTAATTCAGCCAACATCAGTGCACGCGGCACGACTGGAATATTTTTCGCACGCGCCGCAATCACTTCAGGATTCGCTTCGTTTACCGCACTCGATACCACCACCACGTCCGCATTTTTTAAGTTTTCTGTGGCGTGACCTTGATACACCGTTGCACCAAAACCCGCTAAACGCTTAGTAGTGGCATTGCTTGCTAAATCAGAGCCTGACACTTGAAAATCCAAATTAATCAGCACTTCCGCAATGCCGCTCATGCCGGCGCCGCCGATGCCGATAAAGTGAATATTCTTAACCTTGTGTTTCATAGCGCCAACTCCATACAAATTTTTGCAACCGTCGCCGTCGCTTCTGGCTTAGCCAATTGCTTGGCTTTAATCGCCATATCCAAGCAAATCTCACGCGTTAAACTACGCAACATTTCGGTGGCTTTTTGCACACTCAATTCGGTTTGCTGAATTAATTTTGCCGCGCCTGCATCGCTTAAGTATTGCGCGTTATAGGTTTGGTGATCATCTACTGCGTGGGGGAAAGGCACCAAAATACTGGCCACACCCACGCAGGCCAATTCGGCCACAGTCAATGCACCAGCGCGACAAATCACGATATCGGCCCAAGCATACATTTCGGCCATATTGTTAATAAAAGCTTTAGCATTGGCCTGAACATTGGCAGCTTGGTAGTTGGCCTGTAAAGCAGCAATATGTTTTTCGCCTGCTTGGTGCACAACCTCAAATTGTCCTTTGGGTAAATTAGCTAAGGCTTTGGGTAACACGTCATTTAATGCGGCTGCACCTAAGCTACCACCAACTACCAGCAAATTTAGCTTGCCAGTACGCTGGCCGTACCGTTGCTGTGGCGATGCTAGTTGCGTGATGTCATTCCGCACAGGATTACCAACCAACTCTGCTTTATTGCCAAAAGCGGAAGGAAAAGCAGCCAAGGTTTTATCAGCAATTAAGCTCAAGGTTTTATTGGTTAAGCCTGCAATCGAGTTTTGCTCATGAATCACCAATGGTGTACCCAACAATTTAGCCATCATGCCGCCAGGAAAAGCTGCAAAGCCACCCATACCCAACACCACATCTGGTTGATGCTGACGAATAGCCGTAAAGCTTTGCTTAAAAGCAATCGCCAATTTATAAGGTAATAACAGCCAGCCTAGTAGGCCTTTACCGCGTACACCACGCATGGTGATAGTGGCTTTTTTATAACTTTTACCCTCTATCAGTCGGTTCTCCATACCGCCTGCTGTGCATAACCACACCACATTCCAGCCATGCTCTTTTAAATAATCGGCCACCGCCATCGCAGGATAAACGTGGCCGCCAGTGCCGCCGGCCATAATTAGGATGGTGAATTTGCCAAATTGGGTAACAGGGCTGTTTAGCATCATGTTGGCAGCCCTTTCTGCAATCTTCTGTTCTCATAGTCGATACGTAGTAGCACCGCCATGGCAATACAATTAGCCAAAATGCCGCTGCCACCAAATGACAGTAATGGCAGCGTTAAGCCTTTAGTTGGCAACACGCCCATATTCACGCCAATATTAATAATGGCTTGCGCGCCTATCCAAACGCCTAAACCTTGTGCTAGTAAAGCGGCAAAATAGCGCTCATTTGCCACGGCTTCTTTGCCAATGCCAAAGGCGCGAATCACAATCCAGCTAAATAATCCCAATACTGTTAATACGCCCACAAAGCCCAATTCTTCTGCAATCACAGCCAATAAAAAATCGGTATGCGCTTCTGGTAAATACAGTAATTTCTCAACACTTGCACCCAAGCCAACGCCAAACCATTCACCTCGACCAAAGGCAATTAGCGCATGAGAAAGTTGGTAACCTTTGCCATATGGGTCAGCCCAAGGGTCCATAAAACCAATCACGCGTTGCATGCGGTATGGCGAGCTAACAATCAGCACATAGATAGCTACTGGCAGCAAGGCAAGTAGCGCCACAAAGATTTTGACGTTAATACCACCCAACCAAAGGATTGAAATAGAGATAGCAGCGATGACAGCAAATGCGCCAAAATCAGGCTCACGCAAGAGTAAAAAGCCAACCAGCACCATCACCGCTGCCATCGGCAAAAAGCCGCGCACAATACTATCCATTTGTGGCGCTTTACGTACAGCGTAATCGGCCACATACATCGCGGCGAACAACTTAACCAACTCAGATGGCTGTAAATTAATCACAAATAAAGACAGCCAGCGCTGACTGCCATTGACGTTGCGACCAACACCAGGAATTAGCACCAGTACTAGCAAAAATAAGCCTAATAAAAACAAATAGGGCGCCATTTTTTGCCACCAAGCTACGGGGATTTGAAACGAAACCGCGCCTACCATTAAGCCCAAAACAATAAAAATACTTTGGCGAATCAAATAATAGGTACTTTGATGACCCACCGCTTTGTCGGCCTCGGCAATCGCGATAGAGGCCGAATACACCATCACCAAGCCCAAGCCCAGCAAAATCAGCGTTACCCATAGCAACATTTGATCGTAACTGGCGGCATTAATACGCTCGCGGCTATGCATTACAGGCGCTAGCATGCAGCCACCTGCTGCGTAGAGTAATCTTGCAAGCGTTTTACTGCTTCAACAAAAACTTCTGCGCGATGTACATAGTTTTTAAACATATCAAAGCTGGCACAAGCGGGAGATAACAATACGGCATCGCCACTTAACGCTATTTTCTTGGCAATATTGACCGCTTCTGGCAAATCGACAGCGCGATACATTGGCACATTACTTGGTAATAAAACGGCTTCAATTAATGGCGCATCGCGGCCAATTAGCACGACAGCGCGTGCATTTTGCTGAATGGCAGGTAATAAAGGTGAAAAGTCTTGGCCTTTGCCATCGCCACCTGCAATCAGTACTACTTTTTGCGGCTTACCTTGTTTGGTCATGCCCGCAATAGCAGCGCAAGTTGCGCCCACATTGGTGCCCTTTGAATCATCGTAATAATCCACATCATCAATACTAGCCACCCACTCCACACGATGCGGTAAGCCTTTAAAATCAATTAACGCTTTTACAATAGCTGTTTTTTCTATACCAATTGCGTTGCAAAGCGCCATTGCAGCTAGCGCATTCGCCGCATTGTGCAAACCTGTAATATGTAGCTGATTGGCTTTCATTATTTTGCGTAGTCCACTGGTTAAGTAGTGCATACCATGCGACTCAATCAAGCCAAAATCATGCTTTTCAACCGCCGCATTTAAGCCAAAAGTCACCTTGTGTTTAGCAGACATAGCCAATGTAGCGGCATCGTCACGATTGAGCACGGCTACTTTTGTATGCGTCAAAATACGTGCTTTGGCCGCAATATAGGCGTTAATATCGGTGTACCTATCCATGTGGTCTTCACTGATATTTAGCACCGTTGCGCTATCGCATTTAAGATGATGTGTGGTTTCTAATTGAAAACTAGAAAGCTCTAGCACATACACGTCGGGCGCTTCCATCATTAAGGCTTCTAGCACTGGCAAACCAATATTGCCGGCCACAATGGTTTTTAAACCAGCCTCTTTGCAGATTTCGCCCACTAAAGTGGTCACTGTTGTTTTGCCGTTTGATCCTGTAATAGCAATTACTTTTGAGTGCTTAGGGCGATATTGCGCAAATAATTCCACATCGCCAACAACGGTTACACCTGCCTCAATCGCCGCCTGCACGGCTGGCTCACTTAGCGCCACACCTGGGCTAATCACAATTAAATCGGTTTGTGTCAATACGGCTGGGTCAAAAGCGCCAGTATAAATCTGCACCTGCGGCATGCGTTTCATCACATGGTCTACACTGGGCGGATTAGTGCGTGAATCAGCGACAGACAAAATAGCACCTTGGCTTTCAAGCCAATGCAAGGCCGATAGGCCTGTATCACCTAGGCCTAGTACCAGTACTTTTTTGTCTTTTAATGCAATTTTCATTTTTTCTTATCGTAGTTTCAATGTTGCAAGACCAATCAACACCAACATCATGGTAATAATCCAGAATCGCACCACCACTTGCGTCTCTTTCCAGCCTTTTTGTTCGTAATGATGATGCAGCGGCGCCATCAAAAAGATGCGCTGACCCACACCTGTTTTAAATTTTGTGTATTTGAAATACATGACTTGTAGCGCCACCGAAAACGTCTCCACTACAAACACGCCACCCATAATAAACAGCACGATTTCTTGACGTACAATCACAGCGACAACGCCTAAGGCAGCGCCTAAAGCCAAGGCGCCAACATCGCCCATAAATACTTCTGCGGGGTAAGCGTTAAACCATAAAAATCCCAAACCAGCGCCCGCCATAGCCGCACAGAACACCATCATTTCACCAGCACCTGCCACATAAGGAATACCTAGATATTTTGAGAAATAGAGGTGCCCTGCGACGTAAGCAAATATTGCCAATGCACTACCCACCATCACTGTTGGCATAATCGCTAATCCGTCTAAGCCATCAGTTAAATTCACCGCATTACTACTGCCCACAATCACTAAATAAGTGAGCAAAATAAAGCCTACAGCCCCTAGCGGTAGCACTAAGTTTTTAATAAAGGGGAAAATCAGGGTGGTTTCTGCTGGGCTACTAGACGTTTGATATAAAAATATCGCCACGCCCAAGCCAATTACGCTTTGCCAAAAATATTTAGCTTTTGCCGATAGGCCTTTAGGGTTTTTGTACACCACTTTACGGTAATCATCTACCCAGCCAATCGCACCAAAACCAAGCGTGGTAACCAGCACCACCCAAATATATTTATTGTGCAAATCACCCCACAATATGGTGGAAATTCCGATTGCTACTAGTATGAGTGCACCGCCCATAGTAGGCGTGCCTGCTTTTACCAAATGCGTTTGCGGGCCATCATCGCGCACGGCTTGGCCAACTTTATATTGGGTTAGTTTGCGTATCATGGTTGGCCCAACCATAAACGAGATGAGTAACGCCGTTAATGTCGCCAACACAGCGCGCAAGGTAATGTAGTTAAATACATTAAAACCGCGAATATCGTGCGCTAAATACCGAGCAAGCTCTAATAACATTGAGTGTCCTCCATTAAACTTTTTTCTGGGTTTTGCTGTGTTAATGGCTCTACCACACGCTCCATTTTCATAAAACGTGAGCCTTTAACCAAAACCGTTACATTCTTTTGCATTAAGTTTTTTACGCTATTGATTAAATTGTTTAAATCTGAAAAGTGCTGCGCATCTTTACCAAACGCCTTTACCGCATTTGCACTTAAAGCGCCAAAAGCAAATAAATTTTCAATCCTTTTTTGTTTGGCATAGGCGCCAATTTCTGCATGCATTGTTACGGCATCCGCGCCCAATTCACCCATATCACCCATCACAAAAATACGGTGCGTATCCATCGCTGCCAACACATCAATAGCAGCTTTCATGGAGTCAGGATTAGCGTTATAGGTGTCATCAATTAAAAGCGCGCCGTTTAAGCCCGCCTTGCGCTGCAAGCGGCTGCGTACGGCCTGCATATGTTGTAAGCCATCTGCTATGTCTTGATTACTAATCCCCAATGCAACGGCGGCTGCGCTAGCAGCAAGCGCGTTCGCAATATTGTGTTTACCCAAGACATTCAGTTTGAATGCAATTAAACCTGCAGGCGTGGTGAGTTGCATATGGCTTAAACCATCTACTTCTTCGTACTTAGCGGTCACATCAGCAGCTTTATTTAAGCTAAACGTGAGCACTTTTTTACCAATAGTTAACGCTTGCCAATAGCCAAAAAATGCATCATCAGCATTAACAACCGCAACACCATTAGCATCTAAACCATTAAAAATTTCACCTTTCGCTTTGGCAATATTTTCACGCGAACCTAATTCACCAATATGCGCGGTGCCAGCGTTAATAATCAGCGCCACAGTTGGCTGTGCAATACAGCTTAAATAATCAATTTCACCCAAATGATTCATACCCATTTCAATCACGGCATAGCTGTGTTCTTTGCGCAATTTCAATAAGGTCAGCGGCATTCCAATGTCATTATTCAAATTTCCAATCGTGGCATGCACTTTGGTAGCGTCTTTTGTAGCCGCGCTCAAAATGGCGCTTAACATTTCTTTGGTGGTGGTTTTGCCGTTGCTGCCAGTAATCGCAATCACCGGGGTATTAAACTGATTGCGCCAATACTTTGCCAGCTGCCCAAGCGCTAAACGTGTGTCGTCTACCACAATGGCAGGCCTTGCATTTGTTTGTACATCCGACACCAATACTGCTGCTGCGCCTTGTTGAATGGCGGTTGCAGCAAATTGATTGCCATCAAAATTTTCACCTTTAATCGCCACAAAAAGCTGATTGTTCACAATGGCACGGCTATCAGTGCCAACGCTTTGTACTGCAACGTCTGCGCCTAATAGCTTGCCATTGACGGCTTTTGCAATGGTAGATAGCTGCATCATGTCAGCACCTTAGAAAGTGTTTGTTCATACTTTTTCAACACTTTTTGCGCTTGCTCTGCATCACTAAAATGATATTTTTTGTCTTTTACTTCTTGATATTGCTCATGACCTTTGCCTGCAATCAGCACAATATCACCTGCTTTTGCTGCAAAAATACCAACAGATATCGCTTTTGCGCGATCTTGCTCAATCAAGTAATTACCCTGCATACCTTGCAAAATTTCGTTAATAATTTTGCGTTTGTTTTCATGCCTTGGATTATCTGACGTTACGACTACTGCATCGGCCAAGTAACTGGCAATTTTACCCATTTGCTCACGCTTGCCCGCATCGCGATTGCCACCGCAACCAAACACGCAAATCAATTTTGAGCCCTCTTTTTTTTGCGCTTTTAATGTGGTTAAGACTTTTTCTAGCGCGTCGGGCGTATGCGCATAATCCACCACCACCAGCGGCAAGTGATCACCACCAAATTGTTGCATGCGGCCAGGCGCTGATTGAATATTCGAAATCGCCTCTACGGCATCTTTCAAGCTCACACTAGATGCCAGCAAGGTCGCCAACACCGCTAACACGTTGTACACATTAAAGCGGCCGATTAGATTAGCGCGCACTTCAGCTTTGCCTTGAGGCGTAACGGCGACAAAGCTGAAATAGGTATTTTCAAAATGCAGTTTTGTGGCACGCACATCACCGTGGTCAATGCCATAAGTTGTCACGGGTGCGCCTATTAACTTTAAATCATCTTCAATTTGCTGCCCAAAGCTATCATCACAGTTCAGCACTGACATTTTTAAATGATTGCTGTCAAACAAGCGGC
>LNFM01007466.1_pt1 | contig 17893 bp, 16 predicted proteins | sample 596031 | NCBI WGS metagenome assembly LNFM01 (sample SAMN04254537, study PRJNA301005) | activated carbon metagenome | isolation source: dual media filters at the Ann Arbor, Michigan drinking water treatment plant | place: USA: Ann Arbor | reverse complement strand
GGTCAACAATGCGATTCTCCTCGAGAACTCCACGCTGGAAGGCAATACGGCAAACTCGATGGCGCTGAACGGCAGCAGCGCTGCAGCAAACATCTTCGCTTCGGTGCTCGTCGGGGCGGCGATATCGCTCTCCGGCGGAGCGCAACTCATCTCCAGCGGCAACAATCGCATCGCCGGCGCGGTGGGGCCGACGAGTGTCCAGCCCCTGCAGTAGGTGCAACCGTTTCGGCGCGGTCATTGGCCGCGCCGCCTCCACCCACCCGCCAGCAGTGACGAGCGGCATTCTCGCTTTTCGATCGTCCGAGCGCTACCCTTCGCGGATTTAGCGGGTCGGGACGGGGTCTTACTGCTTCCAGATCAAACCCGCGCCGAGTGTCCGATGGGACGTTCGCCAGCCCTTTATCTGCTGTGCGTGCCTAGCGGACCGATCAGGGTTTCGGGCCGAGCCGATAGACGGCGCCGCTTTCCCGGTGGGGGAGGGGCGTCACTCGCGTCCGGTGTCGGACGGATCGCCGTGATCGGACACTGCTGCGATGCGTTCGGTCGCCTTGTGGACCACCTCGTCCGTGTCGAGGTTCGTGAACCGCGTTTCGATCCGGGCAATGGCAACCTCAAGTAGCGCGACGGCGACCTCTTCGCCGCTTCGTCCGGATGCCTCCGCTGCATCGGCCAGAGCCTTGAAATCGGGCTCGATGGCAATCTGTGTATCGACCGGCCGGTCCGGATGGTTGAGGGGCAGTTTCGGGGATTCAATGGCCATGCCGGGAAATACTAGTATCGGCGGCGGCCGGGTCAATGGCACCGGATGCGCCATGCCTCCTTCCATCGGGGGCTGCCTCCGCTCGAGCGCCAGCCGGCGCGGGCGGCAAACCTTACCAAATGTTCACGCAACGATTTCTGCTCCCGACCATTGCGGGTCATAGGGACAAGGAAATCCGAGAGGACATCATGAGAAAACTATCAACCGCACTGTGCGCCGCGCTGGCGTTTTCGTTCGTCGGCAGCACGGCCATGCCGCTTGCGGCGGCACCTGCGTTCATTCCCAGGGCGCCCGTCGCCTCCACCGACGTCGTCGATGTCCAGCAGAGGGTGGGGCGTGACCGGCAGTTGCGCAACCGCAATGGCCAGCGTACGGGCCGCTTCGAAAGACGCGGCGGTCGCTACTATCTCAACGGCAAGCGTGGCTACAATCAGCGCCGTGCCGGCTATCGCCAGCACCAGGGCTACTGGTTCCCGCCGTCTGCCTTCATTGCCGGCGCCATCATCGGCGGCGCGCTGAACAACCAGCCAACCGTGCGCAGGGGCGGCAGCGCCCATGTCCGGTGGTGTGCCGACAGGTGGCGGTCGTACCGCGCCTACGACAACAGCTACCAGCCCTACAACGGCCCGCGCAGGACCTGCACGTCGCCCTACGGCTGATCAATCCACAGCATCCGAACAGATCACGGCGCGTCCCATGGGGCGCGCCGTTTTTCATTGCGGCGTATGGCGTTTATCGAGTTCCCGACGGGCAGGCGGCTGGCGAAACAGGGGCGGAAGCCGAGAAACCGACAATCCCGGGCCGGAGGCGCGCTGCTGAACACGATTGGGAGGCGTCGCGCAGTGGAGGTTCTGCCCTGCGCCGGTCGTCGCCCAGGGTGCCTGGCTGAAAATTGTTGCTCCACCCGTTTGCGCGCCTATGCGGATCGGTTACCATGAGGCGTGGGCCGGGGGGTCTCCCAAAAACTCTGATTGCGGCCTTTTTGTTGGTCAGCCTGAAGCTTGGCCGTTCGATTTCGGGGGTCCGCGATCATGCCGGTCGTCTTGTTGTTGAGGCAGCACGATCGGCTCGGGTCCGTGTTATGGACCGTCGGCTTCGCCGGGACCCTGCTTCTCTTCGCGCTCAATCCCCACACGCGATCGGTGGTCCCGAGCTACCGTAACGGCAGCAGAGATTTCCTGGCGCATCTGCCGATGTATAACCTCGACCTGATGGGCGACTATCTCTACAGCCCGGCCTTCGCCGTTCTCTTCGCACCGTTCTATCTGCTTGGATCACCTGCCGGAGAGGTCTTGTGGCGCATTCTGGGCTTTGCCGTGCTGACCTATGCCGCATTGCGCCAGGCACGCGTGCTCGAACCGGACAACTGGCTGTTCATCCTGTCTATGGGCCTCGTGATCGCCCTGCCCATCTCGCTCGGCGCGTTCCGCAACGGTCAGTCGACGATCCTGCTGTGTGGCGCCTGCTGGCTGACGACGATGGCGGCGCTCGAGCGCAAGCCGTGGCAGACGCTGCTGTGGGCAAGCGTGGCGCTGGTGGCAAAGCCCGTGGCGATCATCGTGCTGCTGCTCCTCGGCGCCATCCGGCTGCGGCTCGTTCCAGTGCTGCTTTTGTCGGTGATCATCGTTCTTGTTCTGCCCTATGGTTTTGCGCCCGCAGCCTATGTCCACGAGATCAACCGCACCTTCGCGACTCTGATGATCGGCCTGTCGGTGGAACGCTCTGTCTATTTCGTGACGGCCGACTTCACCGCGCCGCTCTCGGCGCTCGGGCTGCATGTACCGACCACGGTCGCTACCGCGATCCGGTTCGTGTTTGCCATGGCGACACTGGGCCTTGTCCTGTGGCTCGACAGATCCGGCAAGGGCAGGTTCACGGGGCTTGCCATCTTCGTCGTGGCCGCAGCCTATGTCTCGGTCTTCAATCCGCGGGTCGAAAGCAATACCTATGCCTTCATCGGTGCGCCCTTCGGCTTGGCCATTGCCTACATCCTCCTGCACGCGACACGCACGGCGCTGCCCTGGGCGCTCTGCGGCCTGCTGGTCGCGGCAGGCCTGACCGGCATAAGCCCCAACGCTTTCGGCGCGGCCCATCTGTGGCTGCGACCGGTGATCTGCGTCGTCATCTTCGCAGGCATGGCATGGGAGGTCAGGGGCTGGCTGCTGGCGGGGAAGGGGCAGCGCAAACAGTCTTCGGCTGCCACGGCTTCGGTTCCGCATGCCTAGTGTCGCGATCCGTCACCATGATCGACATGGCGCCGGAGACGGCGATGAGATGCGCGCGCTTGTGGCAAGCCGGAGCCCCGATCCGGTCGGGCGCGTCCGTCTCGCACATCGCAACCTTGGCGGCGTTCCTCGGCCGGGGCCGCCGTCTCCTGCCGCGCAGAGGCCTGGATATGGCTAGGCTCGACATCGTCTCGCCCGTCTTCAACGAAGCGGAGTCGGCGACGGCTTTCGCCGCAATGGTGGCCGATCTCGCCGCTGAGGTCATGGCGCGCCACGGCATGTCGGTCCACACCATCCTTGTCGATGACGGCAGTACGGACGACAGCGTCGCCCGCCTTTCGACCGTGTTTTCAGGATCCTGGGAGATCGTGCGGCTCAGCAGGAACTTCGGCAAGGAGGTCGCCGTGCTCGCGGGTCTCGACCGGAGTTCCGGCGATATGGTCCTGATCATGGATGCGGACATGCAGCATTCCAGGGAGGTCAGCCTGACCATGATCGGCGAACTCGTGGCGAACCCGAACCTGGATGTAGTCTATGCGCAGACCGACCGCAGCGACACCAGTTTCCGGCGCAGCCAGCTCGCGCGCCTGTTCTACAGGCTCCTGAATAGCGGGCAGCGGTTCGACATCCCCGCCAATGCCGGCGATTTCCGCGTGATGCGGGGTTTCGTGGCCAAGGCCTTCGCCGGCCTGCGCGAGAAGCGCCGCTTCAACAAGGGCCTGTATGCCTGGGCGGGCTTTCGGCAGAAGGCCGTGGTCTATTCGGTGCCGCCCAGACGCGGCGGGGTCAGCAAGTGGTCGCGACTGAGCCTGATCGCTCTCACCGTCGAAGGCCTGACATCGTTCTCGGTCATGCCGCTGAGATTCTTCTCGGTGTTGGGCCTGATGATCGCGGCTGGCGGCGGGCTTTATGGCGCCAAGATCCTGCTCGAGGTTCTTTTCACGGGCATCCAGGTCCCTGGCTATCCGAGTCTTCTGGTGGCCATCGTCGTGCTCGGCGGCTTCAATCTCGCCCTGCTCGGGCTGGTCGGTGAATATGTCTGGGTCGCGCTGAGCGAAAGCAAGGACCGCCCCGTCTATGTCGTGCGCGACGTCGTGACCTGTGGCGCCGCTGCTGAACCACAGCACGTACCCGACCGGATCGGCGCGTGACGCGGCGCATCTTCTTCATCGCCGACGATTACGGCCTCTCGCCGTCCGTGAACGCGGCAATCCTCACCCTGATCGGCGCGGGCCGGCTGTCGGGCACCAGTTGCATGACTGGGTTTGCCGAATGGCAGGCGGATGCGGCCAGGTTGCGGCTCCATGCCGGCGCGACCGCGATCGGGCTGCACCTGACTTTGACCGACCAGGCGGCACTCAGTGGATGCTCGACGCTGGCGCCCGAAGGTCGGCTGCAGCCGCTTCGTCAGCTCGTGCTTGCCCAGATATCCGGCCGCCTCGACAAGGGGGCCGTGCATGCTGAACTCGATGCGCAGCATGCCCGCTTTCGGGACGCGCTCGGACGGATGCCGGACTTCATCGACGGACACCAGCATGTCCACTTCCTGCCGGTCGTCCGCGACTGGCTGCTGGCGCGCTTCGCAGGCTCACCGGATGGCGCAAGACCGACCTTGCGCGGCGCACCGCGCCAGGACTTTCGCTCGGCCAAGACCGCGGCAGTCGCGGTGATGGCCGCCGGCTTCGACGAGACGATGAGCGTGTGCGGGTTTCGTCTTTTGTCCCCGCTCTCCGGCTTCTACGACTGGAGCAAGCCGTCCGGTTTCGAGGCGGTCGTCAAGTCCGCCGTCGCGCATCTGCCGGACGGGGCGATCTTCATGTGCCACCCGGGGGGCGACGACGAGACACTGCGTGCCCGGGACGGCCTGGTGGATGCGCGCGCCGCGGAGTTCCGACTGCTGTCCTCGCAGGAATTTGTACAGTGTCTGACGGCCGCGGACGCGCGCATCGGGCGCCTGCACGGATGAGCGAGGAGGCAGGCCCACCCAGGAGCAACGGGTCAAAGATGCTGCGCTTTGCCGTGGTGGGACTTGCCAACACGGTGATCGACCTCGCCGCGTTCGCGGTCCTGCTGCCGCATGTCGCCTGGCCGGTCGTCGCCAATGTGCTGGCATGGATCGTCGCCGCGATGTTTTCCTTTGGCGCCAACTCGCTGTGGTCGTTCGAGCGTGACCGGTCGCTGGGCTTGGCCAGATCGTTCCTGCGCTTTGCCTCGCTCGGCGCACTGATCTCGCTCGGCGTGTCGAGCCTGTCGATCCTGGCTCTGTCCTATCCGCTCGGCGTATGGCCAGCCAAGATCATCGGCGTCATCGCGGCCGCGGTGCTCAATTTCCTGGCGGCCCGGTGGTCGATCGAGGGCCGCTTGTGGAAATAGAGCGCTTTCGGCGACCCCGCAGCTGTTGCGGGGTCAGGCCTTGTTCTTGTTGTAGACGTCGAACACGACGGCGCCGAGCAGCACGAGACCCTTGATGACCTGCTGCCAGTCGATGTTGACGCCCATGATCGACATGCCGTTGTTCATGACGCCCATGATGAAGGCGCCGATGACCGCGCCCGCCACCTGGCCGACGCCGCCCGCCATCGAAGCGCCACCGATGAAGACGGCGGCGATCACGTCGAGCTCGAAGCCGAGGCCGGCCTTGGGCGTCGCGGTGTTGAGGCGGGCGGCAAAGATGAGGCCCGCCAGGGCCGCCAGCATCCCCATGATGATGAAGACATAGAAGGTCAGCCGCTCGGTGTTTATGCCCGACAGCGACGCGGCCTTGACGTTGCCGCCCATCGCATAGATGCGGCGCCCGAACGTCATGCGCTTGGTGACGAAGACGAAGAGCGCGATCAGCACGCCCATCACGATCAGCACGTTGGGCAGTCCCTTATAGGATGCCATCATGTAGACGAGGAACAGGACCAGTGCCGAGAGGACGAGATTCTTGACCACGAAGAGCACGAAGGGTTCGGCCTCGTAGCCATGCTTCTCGCGGTTGCGGCGCGACGAGAGGGCCGACCACAGCATGGCCGCGACGATGGCGATGCCGATCACCATCGTGGTGGAATGCAGCACGACCGCGCTGTTGGGGACGATCTTTCCAGCGGCATCGAGCGTCGGTTCGACCAGCGTCAGCGGGCCGATCACGTCGGGGATGAAGCCGGCGCTCAGCAGCTGGAACTCCGGGGGGAAGGGGCCGACGGATGCACCGCCCAGCACGGCGAGGCTCAGCCCCTTGAAGACCAGCATCCCGGCCAGCGTGACGATGAAGGACGGGATCTTCATGTAGGCGATCCAGTAGCCCTGGCTTGCGCCGATCAGGCCGCCGACGACCAGGCAGATCAGCGTCGTCGTGATCGGATCGAGCTTGTACTGCACCATCAGTATGGCCGCGACCGCCCCGATGAAGCCGGATACCGACCCGACCGACAGGTCGATATGGCCTCCGACGATGACCAGGAGCATGCCGAGCGCCATGATGATGATGTAGGAGTTCTGCAGCACCAGGTTGGTCAGGTTGACCGGCTTGAACAGGACGCCGCCCGTCTGCCACTGGAAGAACAGCATGATGGCGATGAGGGCCAGCACCAGACCGTATTCGCGCAGATTCTGCTTGAGCGCCATCTGCGCCGTCGAATTGCCTGCCTTCGGTGCGGTTCCCGCGGTTTCGGTGCTCATGACGCCATCCTCGCCTTGTCCTCGTTGACCTCGGTTTCGCCTGCTGTCTCGCCGCGCACGATCATGCGCATGATCCTCTCCTGGCTCGCCTCGGCGGCCGGCATCTCACCCAGGATGCGGCCCTCGTTCATCACGTAGATCCGGTCGCAGACCCCAAGGAGTTCCGGCATTTCGGACGATATCATCAGGATCGCCTTGCCCTGCTCGGCGAGCCTGTTGATGATCGTGTAGATTTCATACTTGGCGCCGACGTCGATGCCGCGCGTCGGCTCGTCGAGGATGAGGACCTCCGGGTCGGCAAACAGCCATTTGGACAGCACGACCTTCTGCTGGTTGCCGCCCGACAGGTTTCCGGTGACCTGGTAGACGCTCGACGAGCGAATGTTGGTCTGCCGCCGGTAGTCGTTGGCGACGTTCAGCTCGCGCATGTCGTCGATGACGCCGCGCGACGACACGCCCTTGAGGTTCGCCGCGGTGACATTGTGCTTGATGTGGTCGATCAGGTTGAGGCCGTAGGTCTTGCGGTCCTCGGTGGCGTAGGCGATGCCGTGCGCTACGGCGCGGCCGACGGTGGAGACGTCGACGGGCTTGCCGTGCAGGAGAACCTCGCCGGAAATGCCCACGCCCCAGGCCCGCCCGAAGACGCTCATCGCGAACTCGGTGCGGCCCGAACCCATGAGCCCGGCAATACCGACCACTTCGCCGCGGCGCACGTTCACGCTGATGTTGCGGATGACCTTGCGGTCGGGGTGGACAGGATGGTGCACGACCCAGTCGCGCACCTCGAAGACGGTCTCGCCGATGCTGGGGCTGCGCGGCGGAAACCGGTCGTCGAGCGAGCGGCCGACCATGGAGGTGATGATGCGGTCCTCGCTGATGTCGTCCTTCTCCATCGTCTCGATGGTGCGGCCATCGCGCAGGACGGTGATGCGGTCGGCGACCTTGCCGACCTCGTTGAGCTTGTGGGAGATCAGGATCGAGGCGATGCCCTGCGCGCGGAACTCCATCAGCAGGCTGAGCAGGGCGTCGCTGTCCTTTTCCGAAAGCGAGGCGGTCGGCTCGTCGAGGATGAGCAGCTTGACCTCCTTGGCCAGCGCCTTGGCGATCTCGACGAGCTGCTGCTTGCCGACGCCGATGTTGGTGATGAGCGTGTCCGGGTCCTCGGCCAGGCCGACCTTGCGCAGGAGTTCGCCGGCGCGGCGGCGCGCCAGGTTCCAGTCGATGACGCCGAGGCTCGCCTGCTCATTGCCGAGGAAGATGTTCTCGGCGATCGAGAGAAGCGGCACCAGCGCCAGTTCCTGGTGGATGATGACGATGCCCACGCGCTCGGAATCATGGATGCCCGAAAAGCGGCACTCTTTGCCGAGGAAACGGATGGAGCCTTCATAGGAGCCGTGCGGATAGACGCCAGACAAGACCTTCATGAGGGTGGACTTGCCGGCCCCGTTCTCGCCGACGACCGCATGGATCTCGCCGGTGCGCACGGTCAGATTGACGTCCGACAGCGCCTTGACGCCGGGGAATGTCTTGGTGATGCCGCGCATCTCCAGAATGGTCTCTCCGATCGCCATGCAGATCTCCTTGCCTCGACCCAGACTAGAACGCGAAAGCCGCAAACAAAAGAGACCCTGCGTTGCCGCAGGGTCCCGATTGCAGGGCAGCCTTACTGAAGGTCTTCGGCCTTGATATAGCCCGAGCCGACCACGACTTCCTCGTAGTTCGACTTGTCGACGGAGACCGGAACGAGCAGGTAGGAGGGAACCACCTTCACGCCGTTGTTGTAGGTCTTTTCGTCGTTGATTTCCGGCGTGCCGCCGGAAAGCACGGCGTCGACGAGGTTCGCCGTCACCTTGGCCAGTTCGCGCGTGTCCTTGAACACGGTCGAATACTGCTCGCCGGCGATGATGCCCTTGACCGAGGGGGTCTCGGCGTCCTGGCCGGTCACGATCGGCCAGGGCTGGTCGGCCGAGCCGTAGCCCACGCCGCGCAGCGACGAGATGATGCCGCGCGAGAGCCCGTCATAGGGTGCCAGCACGCCATGCACGACGGTGCCGTCGGAGTAGTTGGCTGACAGGACGTTGTCCATGCGCGCCTGGGCGACGGCGCCGTCCCAGCGCAGCGTGCCAACGGTCTGCATTCCGGTCTGGCCGGACTTGATGACGATGTCGCCGCTGTCGATCATGGGCTGCAGCACCGACATCGCGCCATCGTAGAAGAAGAAGGCGTTGTTGTCGTCCGGCGAGCCGCCGAAGAGCTCGACGTTCCACGGCTTGACGTCGGCGAAGCGCTCCTTGAGGCCGGCCACGAGGGATTCGGCCTGCAGGACGCCGACCTTGAAGTTGTCGAAGGTCGTGTAGTAGTCGACATTGCCGCTGTCGCGGATCAGGCGGTCATAGGCGACAACCTTGATGCCGGCGTCCGCCGCCTGCTGCAGGACCGCCGACAGCGTCGTTCCGTCGATGGAGGCGATGACGAGAGCCTTGGAGCCCTTGGTCACCATGTTCTCGATCTGGGCGAGCTGATTGGGGATGTCGTCTTCCGCATACTGCAGGTCGACCGTGTAGCCCTTTGCTTCGAGCGCGGCCTTCAGCTCATTGCCGTCGCTGATCCAGCGCAGCGACGATTTGGTCGGCATGGCGATACCCACCGTGCCCTTGTCCTGGGCCTGCGCGCCGAACGTCATGCCTGCAAGGCCGATCGCCAGCGCGCCGACTAGCGCTTTGATGATTTTCACTGTGTTCTCTCCCTTGATGATCGTAGTCGCGACCCGCGTGCCGCGAGGCCGCTGCATATCCCGTTGTCACCCCTGCGGGCAATATTCATCGCAGTCTATCGTAAACTCCCCCCGCGGCATGACATGCATGCTGAGGACGCCTTGCGCTGCGCGCGCAGGGCGTTGCCGAAACTGCAATCGAATCGAGCGTGAGTCAAACGCTATTTGTCTGACATATAGGCCTCCGGGGCGGCGGCTTCTGCCACCGCCTACTGGTCAGGCCAATGTGTAGGCGGTTTTCACCGTCGTGTAGAACTCGGCGGCATACTTGCCCTGTTCGCGCGAGCCGAAGGAAGAGCCCTTGCGCCCGCCGAAGGGCACATGGAAGTCGACTCCCGCGGTCGGAACGTTGACCATGACCATGCCGGCCTCCGCGTTGCGCTTGAAGTGCGTCGCGTGCTTGAGGCTCGAGGTGACGATGCCCGAGGACAGGCCGAAGGGCGTGTCGTTGGCGGCGGCGAGCGCCGCGTCGTAATCCTTGACGCGGATGACCGACGCGACCGGGCCAAAAATCTCTTCCTGGCTGATCCGCATGCTGTTGGTCGCTTCGGTAAACAGGGCCGGCTGCAGATAGAAGCCGGGCGTGCCGCGCGTCAGCCGCTCGCCGCCGAAGGCGAGGGTCGCGCCTTCCTCCTTGCCGATGGCGATGTATTTCTCGTCCTGGCCGAGCTGGCTCTCGTCGACCACCGGTCCGATATGGGTGCCGTCCTTGAGCGCGTCGTCGACGACGAGGCCCTTCAGGCGTTCGGTGAGGGCGGAGACGAAGGCGTCGTGGATGCCCTCGGTGACGATCAGGCGCGAGGACGCCGTGCAGCGCTGGCCGGTGGAGAAGAAGGCGCCATTGACCGCGCATTCGACGGCGGTCTTCAGGTCGGCGTCATCGAGCACGACCATCGGGTTCTTGCCGCCCATCTCGAGCTGGAACTTGCGCATGTGCTCGATGGATGCGGCGGCGACGCGCTTGCCGGTGCCGACAGAGCCGGTGAAGGTCAGCGCGCTGACGTCAGGGCTGTCGAGGATGACCTGGCCGACGACGGAGCCCTTGCCCATGACGAGGTTGAGGACGCCCTTGGGCAGACCGGCGCGGTGCAGGATGTCGACGATGGCCCAGGAGCAGCCCGGGACGAGGTCGGCGGGCTTGAACACCACGGTGTTGCCATAGCAGAGCGCCGGCGCGATCTTCCAGGCGGGAATGGCGATCGGGAAGTTCCAGGGCGTGATGATGCCGACCACGCCGACCGCCTCGCGCGTCATCTCGACGCCGACGCCCGGACGCACGCTGGGAACGGTCTCGCCGACCAGCCGCAGCGCCTCGCCGGCGAAGAAGTCGAAAATCTGGGCGGCGCGGATCGTCTCGCCGATGCCTTCGGGAAGCGTCTTGCCTTCCTCGCGCGACAGGAGGCGGCCGATCTCGTCCTTGCGCGCCAGGATCTCGTCGGATGCCTTGCGCAGGATGGCGTGCCGCTCCAGCAGGCCGGAGCGCGACCATTTCGGGAAGGCCGCCTTGGCGGCTGCAATGGCGTTCAGCGCGTCCTGCTTCGTGGCACGGGCGTATTCGCCGACGACATCGTTGGTGTCGGATGGATTGATGTTGGGGATGGCGTCGCCGCCGACCCAGGCGCCGTCGATCAGATTGCCGTGAATGTCCATCGTGAAAATCTCCGGTTCGTCTTGAATAGAGGGGCGGGCAGCACGCCGCAGCTGTGTGCGTCATCGCGCGGAACAAGGCTGTGGGCAACCCTGGCATGTCTGCCCTTTTGCCGCGTGACAGGTGCTATCCCGCATCCAGGCTCGGTGTACAAGTCCGATTTGTCGTACTATATGACTTAACGCGGACCAAAAATGCGTTCCGCAGGCAGTTCAAGAGGGAGCGCCGGCGTCCTGTCGGCGGGGGTGATGACGCTCAGGCTTATCCAGTTTACCGAAAACGGAAAGAGGCATGTCGCGGCGGTCGGCGACGACGGATTCGCCGTGCTGATCGAAGGCGCGTCCTCCACCTATGCGCTGGCGCAGGCCGCGATTGCGCAAGGCAGCTCGCTCGACGCCGTGGTCAAGGTGATGCCCAAGGGGGCGAAGGTCGACATTGCAGCGGCGTTGAAGGACGGCCGCGTGCTGGCGCCGATCGATCATCCCAATGTCGCCAACCTGCATCTGACCGGGACTGGCCTGACCCATCTCGGTTCGGCAGAGGGCCGCGACAAGATGCACAAGGCGGCAGCCTCGACGGAAAAGCCGACCGATTCGATGCGCATGTTCCTGATGGGCGTAGAGGGCGGCAAGCCCAAGCCCGGCCAGGAGGGCGCGCAGCCGGAATGGTTCTACAAGGGCAACGGCGCCTTCGTGACCGCGCCAGAGGCGCCGCTCGTGTCGCCGCCCTTTGCCAAGGACGGCGGCGAAGAGCCGGAGATCGCGGCGATCTATGTGATCGGCCCGGACGGCACGCCCTACCGGCTGGGCTTTGCGCTCGGCAACGAGTTCTCCGACCACATCACGGAGCGCGGCAACTATCTGTGGCTCGCCCATTCCAAGCTCAGGCCCGCCTCGATCGGACCGGAACTCTATGCGGGTCCGCTGCCGGGTCATGTCGAGGGCACGTCAAAAATCGTGCGCGACGGCGAGGTGATCTGGCAAAAGCCCTTCCTGTCTGGCGAGGACAACATGTCCCACACCATCGCCAATCTCGAGCATCACCATTTCAAATACGGGCTGTTCCGCAATCCCGGCGACGTGCATGTGCACTTCTTCGGTACGGCGACCCTGTCCTTCTCGGACGGCATCGCGACGAAGGAGGGTGATGTCTTCGAGATCGACGCCAAACCCTTTGCCTATCCGTTGCGCAACAGGCTGGCCCATGCGCCGGCGCAGTCCGTCACCGTGAAGGCGCTCTAGGTCGTGTCTCCGATCCGGATCGCGATAGCCGGGGTCGGCAAGATCGCGCGCGACCAGCATCTGCCGTCGATCGCCAGGAATCGCGACTTCGTGCTGGCGGCAGCGGTCAGCCGCAACGCCGAGGTGGCCGGCGTCGCCAATTTTCGCGACATCGACGCGCTGCTTGCCGACATGCCCGACGTCAAGGCGGTGGCGCTGTGCATGCCGCCCGGCGCGCGGCACGACGCAGCGCTGAAGGCGCTGTCGAACGGCAAGCACGTGCTGCTCGAAAAGCCGCCGGGCGCGACGCTGTCGGAGCTCGACGACCTCGTCGACATGGCCGCACGGGAAGGCGTGTCGCTGTTTGCCACCTGGCACTCGCGATTCGCCTCAGGTGTCAGGCCGGCGCGCGACTGGCTCGCCAGCCGGACGGTGCGCAAGGTCGTCGTGACCTGGAAGGAGGATGTCCGCAAATGGCATCCCGGCCAGGCCTGGATCTGGGAGCCGGGCGGTTTCGGTGTCTTCGACCCCGGCATCAATGCGCTGTCGATCGTCACGGAAATCCTGCCGCAGCCGATCTTCCTCACTTCCGCGCGCCTCGTCTTTCCGGAAAACCGTGCCCAGCCGATCGCGGCCGACCTCGTCTTTGCGGATTCCAGCGGCGGCGAGCGCGTCGAGGCCGTGTTCGACTGGCGCCAGACCGGCCCGCAGACCTGGAACATCGAGGTGACGACCAACGACGGCAGCCTGCTGCTCGAGCAGGGCGGCGCCAGGCTCACCATCGGCGACGAACGCGTCGTGGACGGCAGCGACGAGGAATATGCGGGCATCTACCGCCGCTTTGCCGAGCTGATCGGCTCCGGCGGGAGCGACGTCGACACACGGCCGCTGCGCCACGTCGCGGACGCCTTCATGGTGGGGCTGCACGAGCGTACCGAGGCTTTCCACGACGCCTGATCCGACTTATCGAACACAGAACCGACAAGACCATTCTTAGGGAGCCAAGCAGATGACCAAGCCAGGCAACGGCGCAAACCAGAACAATGAGTCCAAGCCTCGCAGGCGCTCGCAGGCATGGTTCGACAATCCGCTCAACCCGGACATGACGGCGCTCTATCTCGAGCGCTACATGAATTTCGGCCTCAGCCAGGAAGAGCTGCAGTCGGGCCGGCCGATCATCGGCATCGCGCAGACCGGCTCGGACCTGTCGCCCTGCAACCGCCACCACATCGAACTGGCCAAGCGTACGCGCGACGGCATCCGCGAGATGGGCGGCATCCCGATCGAGTTCCCGGTCCATCCCATCCAGGAAACCGGCAAGCGGCCAACGGCGCTGCTCGACCGCAACCTCGCCTATCTGTCGCTGGTGGAAGTGCTCTACGGCTATCCGATCGACGGGGTCGTGCTCACCATCGGCTGCGACAAGACCACGCCGGCGCTGCTGATGGCGGCGGCCACGGTCAACATCCCGGCCATCGCGCTGTCGGTGGGTCCGATGCTCAATGGCTGGTTCCGCGGCGAGCGCACGGGTTCGGGCGCGATCGTCTGGAAGGCGCGCGAGATGATGGCGGCCGGCGAGTTGGACTATGCCGGCTTCGTCAAGCTGGTCGCTTCGTCGGCGCCGTCGACGGGCTACTGCAACACGATGGGCACGGCCACCACCATGAACTCGCTGGCCGAGGCGCTCGGCATGCAGCTGCCGGGCTCGGCGGCGATCCCGGCGCCGCATCGCGACCGGCAGGAAATGGCCTATCTGACAGGCCGGCGCATCGTCGACATGGTCGACGAGGACCTGAAACCCTCCGACATCCTGACCAAGGACGCCTTCATCAACGCCATCCGCGTCAACTCGGCCATCGGCGGCTCCACCAACGCGCCGATCCACCTGAACGGCCTTGCGCGCCATGTCGGCGTCGAGCTGTCGATCGACGACTGGCAGACCTATGGCGAGCAGATCCCGATGCTGGTCAATCTGCAGCCGGTGGGCGAATATCTCGGCGAGGACTACCACCATGCCGGCGGCGTGCCCGCTGTGGTCAACCAGCTAATGTCGAAGGGGCTCATCAACGAAGGCGCGATGACGGTCAACGGCAAGACGATCGGCGAGAACTGCCGCAACGCCGAAATCCTGGACCCCCGCGTCATCCGGACCATGGACAATCCGCTGAAGCAGCACGCCGGTTTCCGCGTGCTGCGCGGCAATCTGTTCAACTCGGCGATCATGAAGCTGAGCGGCATTTCCGTGGAATTCCGAGACCGCTACCTGTCGAACCCAAAAGACCCGAATGCCTTCGAGGGTCCTGCGGTGGTGTTCGACGGCCCGGAGGACTATCACGCGCGCATCGACAATCCGGACCTCAACGTCGACGAGACGTCGGTGCTGTTCATGCGCGGCGTGGGGCCGATCGGCTATCCCGGTGCCGCCGAGGTGGTGAACATGCGGGCGCCCGACTACCTCATCAAGCGCGGCGTCAAGGCGCTGCCCTGCATCGGCGACGGCCGCCAGTCGGGCACGTCGGGATCGCCGTCCATCCTCAACGCCTCGCCGGAAGCGGCGGCCGGCGGTGGCCTTGCCATATTGCGGACGGGCGACCGGGTGCGCATCGATCTCGACAAGGGTACGGCCGATATTCTGCTGCCGGAGGAGGAACTCGAGCAGCGTCGCAAGGACCTCGCGGCCTCGGGCGGCTTCAAGTATCCCGACCATCAGACGCCTTGGCAGGAAATCCAGCGCTCCATGGTCAGCCAGATGGAGAGCGGCGCCGTCCTGGAGCCGGCCGTCAAGTATCAGCGCATCGCGCAGAGCAAGGGCATTCCGCGCGACAACCACTAGGCCCTGGTGCCGGGCGTCCGTCGAGGCGCCCGGCACGCCACGATCCTGGCCTTCGGCCGATGCGCGGGCTCGCCCCTCAGGATGAGGGCGTTTGCGCAGACGCCCCTCATCCTGAAGGGCGAGCCGGCGACGAGGCGTCCAGGCAGGCAGTTTCCTTCGCGGGCGAGCCTCGAAGGGCGCTCCAAAACCGGGAACGGACGCATGGGACTGCTCCAGACGGTGATCTCCGGCCACAGGATGCGCAACAACCACGCGCATATCGTCGACACGCTCGGCCGCGAGATCATTTCGGGGACGCTGCGCACCGGGGCGACGCTGCCGGGCGACGCGGAACTGATGGAGCGGTTCAAAGTATCGCGCACGGTGCTGCGCGAGGCGATGAAGACGTTGGCCGCCAAGGGCCTGATCGTGTCGCGAACCCGCATCGGCACCAAGGTGACCGAACGCGAAAGCTGGAACCTATTCGACGCCGATATCCTCAACTGGCATTTCGACTGCGGCATCGACGAGATGTTCCTGATCCACATCAGCGAGATCAGGCTTGCCTTCGAGCCGTTTGCCGCAGGGCTTGCAGCGGAGCGGGCGACGGCGAAGGACATTGCGCTGCTCGACCGGCTCGCCGCCGAGATGGGGGACAGCAACCACACCGCCGAGAGTTTCGCGCTGGCCGACCTCCGGTTTCACCTCGCGGTCGCGGAAGCCTCGCGCAACCCGTTCATGCGATCGGTGGGCAATCTGATCGAGGCAGCGCTGGTCGGCGTGTTCAAGCTGAATTCGCCCGCCACCGACAAGCAGAAGATCCGCGAGACACTGCATACCCACCAGCAGATCGTCGACTGCATCCGCCGGCGCGACAAGAAGGGCGCCGGCCGTGCGATGGAGGCCGTGATCATGATCGGCGTCGACCGTGTCAAGGGCGCATTGCCCAAGCCTCGATAGCGCGTCAGCTGCCGATGGGGCCCTCGACCGCGGTGCGGCGGCGGCCGAAGAGGTTCAGACCGTTGCCCGCCAGGATCAGCAGCGCGCCGAAAACGGTCAGCATGTCGATGCTCTCGGCATAGATGAAGAAGCCGAGCGCCGCGGTGGCCGGTACGCGCAGGAAATCCATCGGCATCACGACGGTCGCGTCGGCGTGGACCATGGCGCGCGCCATGCAGTAATGCGCGTAGGAGCCGGCGAAGGCGATGACGACGATCCAGAGCCAGGCATGCGCCGAGGGCCATTGCCAGACATAAAGCGCCGGAACGAAGCCGATCACCGACTGGATGATCAGCATCCAGAAGATGATGGCGACGACGCTTTCGGTGCGGGTCAGCGACTTCACCATGGTGAAGGAGACGGCGAAGGCAAAGGCCGCACCCAGGACGACGAGCTGGCCGATGTCGAAGGCACCGACGCCCGGGCGCACGATGATGACCACGCCGATGAGCCCGAGCAGGATTGCCAGCGTCTTCTGCATGTTCATCTTCTCGCCGAGAAAGGCCACGGCGAGCAGCGCCGTCCAGATCGGTGCGGTGAATTCGATGGAGATGAGCTGTGCCAGCGGAATGAGGGTCAGCGCGAAGAGCCAGGCGAACTGGCCGATATAGTGGACGATGTTGCGGCCGATATGCTGCAGCGGCCGCGTGGTGCGCATCGCGGCGAGGCCGCCAGCCCGGTGGATCAGCGGATAAAGCATCAGGAGGCCGATGATCGAGCGCATCTCCATGACCTGGAAGACGTCGAGATCGCGCGTGGTCTCGCGGCCCGCCACCGTCATCAGAAGCATGCAGGCAAGTGCGCATCCCATCCAGAATGCGGCCTTGAAGTTGGACTGCGTCGTCATGGCGGCCGGTTTGGCAATCTCTGTTGTCCGGCGCAACCGCCTGACGATGGTCCAGCGTCACTTTGGCACGGCATAAACCGCGCCTTAACAGCCTGCCGTCATCATGGGGCCATGGCTGGATTCACACTTCCCAAACTGCGATGGCTGGTGCTCGTGGGCGATGACGCAGGACATTCCGCGGCAGAACGAGGCCGCCAAGCAGCCGCGCCGCGAGGCAACGGCCAAGGCGCCGACGCAGCGCGTGGCGCGGGCGCCCGAGGCAGAGCGCCGCAAGCGCGTCGTGTCGACCGATCGCACCGAAAAGATCGTGACGCCGGCCAGGATCGAGCCGCCGCAGCCGCGCCCGTCCGAAATGACCACGAGCTCGATCCCGCGTCCCTCGCAGCCTGTCGGGCCGACCGCGGCTGCCGAGAAAGTCTACACGACCTCGCGGGTACGGCTGCGCGCGAAGGGCGACCTGTCGTCAGCCGTGGTCACCACGCTGTCGCCAGGGCAGGCGCTTCGCCAGCTGTCGCGCAAGGGCAAATGGCACCTCGTGTCGGTCGACGGCAAGAAGGGCTGGGTGCATGGCGACTATCTTTCAGCCGCGCTGCCGCGCGGCGAACGCGCCACCGTTGCAGAGGCGCCTCGCCCCAAGCAGGCGGTGGCGCGCGCGGAGCCCGCTGCTTCACGGCAGAAACCGGCACCGGCCGTGGCGCGCCAGCCCGATCCGGTTCGCGTGTCAGACAGGGTAGACATGTCGTCGAACTGGGCGGGCATGCGGCCGGCCAGGGCACCACAGGGCGGCGACTGCCAGTGTCCGTACGACCTGATGCTGAGCGGCAAGCAGTGCGGCGACCACAGCGCCTATGCGCGCCGCACCGCCAAGGTGCAATGCTACTTCTGACGTGATGGTTCAGCCGCTCCGGTAGAACGACCGCGATTGGCCAAAAAAAGATCTTCGCAC
>LNFM01008710.1_pt1 | contig 17899 bp, 17 predicted proteins | sample 596031 | NCBI WGS metagenome assembly LNFM01 (sample SAMN04254537, study PRJNA301005) | activated carbon metagenome | isolation source: dual media filters at the Ann Arbor, Michigan drinking water treatment plant | place: USA: Ann Arbor | reverse complement strand
GGGGCGTCCTGCGCTGTCGCGCCGGCCGCCACAACCACCTTGCCCGGCGTCGCCGCCGGTTTGTCTCCCGCAGCCTTGCCTTCTGCCTTGGGTGAACTCTTTGCCGCAGCTGCAGGCTTCGCCTGCACCTGCACCTTCTTCGGCGCCAGCACCATCACCAGCTGGCGGCCTTCCATTTTCGGGAACTGCTCCACTACCGCAAGTTCGATCAAATCCGTCTTCACGCGCTCCAGCAGCCGGATGCCGAATTCCTGGTGCGCCATCTCGCGCCCCCTGAAACGAAGCGTGATTTTTGCCTTGTCGCCTTCCTCAAGAAACCGGGTCAGGTTGCGCAGCTTGATCTTGTAGTCGCCCTCGTCCGTACCGGGACGGAATTTCACTTCCTTGACGACGATCTGCTTCTGCTTGAGCCTCGCCTCGTGCTGCTTCTTGCTCTCGCGGTACTTGAACTTGCCGTAATCCATGACACGGCACACTGGCGGGTTCGCCGTGGGCGCAATCTCGACCAGATCCAGTTCCGCTTCTTCCGCGAGCTTGTTGGCCGCGGCGATGCTGATCACGCCGACCTGCGAACCATCGGCACCGATGACCCGCACTTCCGGGGCGGTGATTTCACCGTTGATCCGGGCTTCTTTTTCCTGAGCTATGCGACAGACTCCTAAACTTGGTTGCTCTCAGACCGTGCGCCCCTTGCGCTCAATATCGCCTTTCAAAAGCGATAAAAAGGCGTCCAGGGTCATTTGCCCCAGATCCTCGCCTCGACGGGAACGCACAGCCACCAGCTGCGCCGCAACTTCCTTGTCACCAATGACCAGCTGGAAGGGCAGCTTTTGCAGACTATGTTCGCGGATTTTATAGGAAATTTTCTCATTTCTCAAGTCGGCCTCGGCCCTGAAACCGGCCTTTTTGAGGGTTTCCGCAACACCGGCCACATGCCCCGCCTGTGCTTCGGAAATGTTCATCACCACGGCCTGCACGGGCGCCAGCCAGGCCGGCATCGCCCCGGCGTAATGCTCGATCAGGATGCCGATGAAACGCTCCAGTGACCCCAGGATGGCCCGGTGCAGCATCACCGGCGTGCGCCGTGTGTTGTCCTCGGCCACATACTCGGCCCCCAGACGCCCCGGCAACGCAAAATCCAGCTGCAGGGTGCCGCACTGCCACACCCGCCCCAGCGAATCTTTCAGCGAGAACTCGATTTTCGGGCCGTAAAAGGCGCCTTCGCCCGGATTGAGGTCCCATTCCAGGCCCTTGGCATCCAGAGTGGCTTTCAATGCCGCCTCGGCACGATCCCACACCGCATCCTCGCCTATGCGTTTTTCAGGACGGGTCGAGAGCTTGACCAGGATGTGCTCAAAGCCGAAATCGGCATAAACCCTGCGCAACAGGTCAATGAAGTCGCCCGCCTCGCCCTGGATCTGGTCCTCGGTGCAGAAAATATGCGCATCGTCCTGCACAAAACCGCGCACCCGCATCAGGCCATGCAGAGCGCCCGATGGCTCGTTGCGGTGGCAGGAACCAAACTCGGCGATGCGCAGGGGCAGGTCACGATAGCTCTTGACGCCCTGGTTGAAGATCTGCACATGGCCGGGGCAGTTCATCGGCTTTACCGCGTAATCACGCTTCTCCGACTCCGTGGTGAACATGTACTCGCGGTAATTCTCCCAATGCCCCGAGCGCTCCCACAACACGCGATCCATCACCTGCGGCGTGCGCACCTCGCGGTATCCGGCTTCGGTCAGCAGTCCGCGCATGTACTGCTCGATCGCCTGCCAGATCACCCAGCCATTGGCATGCCAGAACACCATGCCCGGCGCCTCATCCTGCATGTGGAACAGATCCAGCTGCCGCCCCAGCTTGCGGTGATCCCGCTTCTCCGCTTCCTCGAGGCGATGCAGGTACTGATCCTGGTCTTCCTTCTTCGCCCAGGCCGTGCCGTAGATCCGTTGCAGCATTTCATTCTTCGAATCACCGCGCCAGTAGGCACCGGCCACCTTCATCAGCTTGAACACCTTCAGTTTCCCGGTGGACGGCACATGCGGCCCGCGACAGAGGTCGATGAAGTTGTCCTGGCGATACAGGGAAATCGGCTCGTTCGACGGAATGGAGGCGATGATTTCAGCCTTGTACTTCTCGCCCATGTCCGAGAAAAACTTTACCGCCTCGTCCCGCGGCATCACCTGGCGGTCCACACGGATGTCGCGCCTGCTGATTTCCGCCATGCGTTTTTCGATGGCCGCGAGATCTTCCGGAGTGAACGGCCGTTTGTAGGCAAAATCGTAGTAAAACCCGTCCTCGATTACCGGACCAATGGTCACCTGCGCATCGGGGAACAGCTCCTTCACCGCATGGGCCAGCAGGTGCGCGGCGGAGTGGCGCAGGATTTCCAGTCCTTCCGGATTGCGGTCGGTGATCACCGCGAGTTCGGCATCTGCCTCGATGCGATGCGACACGTCCACCAGCCTGCCGTCGACACGCCCGGCAAGCGCCGCCTTGGCCAGGCCGGCGCCAATGGAAGCCGCGACTTCGGCCACCGTCACCGGGTTCTCGTAGGACCGGACCGATCCATCGGGCAATTTGACGTTGATCATGCTGAAAATTCCGTAAACACAAATAAAAAAAGTGCGGACAAGCCGCACTTTTTTCCGCTACCAGGGAAATGACGCAGCTACTGCCGGGGTGAAGAGAGACAGCAAGTTCGCGGTGTCATAACGCTCGCTTTCCGTTCGATTGGACTCGAACCAACGACCCCCACCATGTCAAGGTGGTGCTCTAACCAGCTGAGCTACGCGCCTGAAAGGTGCGCATTCTAGCCCAAGCAGGCGGCATCAATCAAACAAAATCAGGGGCTTGTCGAGGCCAATTCAGGCCATCAACGCCCGGCGGCACTCAGCGGCGGGATGCCCCGAGCACACCCTTCACCTCGCGAACCAGCGCCAGGACCTTCTGCAACTGGCCGAGGTCGGTGATTTCCACGGTAAACCGCATCCGCGCACTGAGGTCGGTCGACGTCGACCGCGTGGCCGTGACATTGATGCGTTCGCGCGACAGCACCTCCGAAATGTCCCGCAGGAGGCCGGTGCGATCCACAGCCTCGACCACGATATCGACCGGAAATGTCGTGCTGCCCGGCGCCCCCCATTCCGCTTCAATCCGGCGCTGCGGATCAAGCCGGGCAAGGTTCGCGCAATCGGCCCGGTGCACGCTGACCCCGCGTCCGCGGGTCACAAAGCCGACTATGGGCTCCGGCGGCGCCGGACGGCAGCATTTCGCCGGCGTGGTCAGCAGCCTGTCGACGCCGACCACCAGCACACCACCGCCACTGCCACCGGGCTTGCGGGTGACTATGCCTTCCGTCGCTGCAGGTGTGTCCGCAGGCGCATCATCCGGATTGAGCGCAAGTTGCAGCGCTTTGGGACCGACCTCTCCGCGCCCCAGGCCGGAAAGCAGGTCATTGAGCCGCTCGAAACCCATGTCCGCCGCCAGCTGATCCAGGTTCAGCCGGCTCAGACCCCGGCGCTGCAATTCCTTCTCGAGCTGTGCGCGCCCCTGGGCAATATCGGCTTCCAGGTTCAGGCGGTTGAACCACTGGCGCACCTTGCCACGGGCACCCGCGCTTTTGAGGAATCCGAGCTGCGGGTTGAGCCAGTCGCGGCTGGGACCGCCCTGCTTCGCAGCCAGAATTTCCACCTGCTGGCCATTGGCCAGCGCCGTGTTCAGCGGCACCATCACGCCGTCAACCTTGGCGCCACGGCAGCGGTGTCCGAGCTCGGTATGCACGTGATAGGCAAAATCGACGGGCGTCGAACCCTTCGGCAGGTCCACCACCCGCCCCTGCGGCGTGAACACGTAAACCGAATCCTCGAACAGGCCGGTGCGGAACTGTTCTGCAAACTCGCCGGTATCACGCACCTCGTCCTTCCATTCCAGGACCTGCCTTAGCCAGGCGATTTTTTCCTGGTAGCTGCGATCCTGCCGGCCACCTTCCTTGTACTGCCAGTGCGCCGCGACGCCCAGTTCCGAATGCTGGTGCATCTCGTGGGTGCGGATCTGCACTTCCAGCGATTTCCCCTCGGGACCGATCACGGCGGTATGCAATGACCGGTAATTGTTGGCCTTGGGTTTTGCAATATAGTCGTCAAACTCCTTCGGCAGCGGGGACCACAGGCTGTGGACGATGCCCAGCGCGGCGTAACAGTCCTTGACATCACGCACCAGCACCCTCACTGCACGAACGTCATAAAGCCCTTCAAAATCAATGGCTTTCCGCTGCATTTTGCGATGGATACTGGCAATGTGCTTGGGTCTGCCGCTGACCTCCGCGGCAATCCCCGCACGCGCGATTTCCCCCTTCAGAAGCGCCACCACGTTTTCGATATAACGTTCACGGTCCAGCCGCTTTTCATCCAGCAGCCGGGCTATGCGCTTGTAGCTTCCGGGGTCGCGCACCCGCAGCGCCAGATCTTCCAGTTCCCATTTGATCTGCCAGACACCCAGGCGGTTGGCCAGCGGCGCAAAAATGTCCCGGGTCAATTCGGCGATTTCCGCCATCTGCCGCGGGTCTGCCGAGCGTATCGCCGCACGCAAATCCTGCAGGTGATCAGCCAGCTTGATCAGCACCACCCTCACGTCCTGGACCATGGCCAGCAGCATCTTGCGCAGGGCCTCCAGTTGCGCAGCCTGCGCTTCTGCACGGACCGGCGCCACCGCACGATTCGACAGCACGCCGATTTCCCCCATGCGAACAACACCTTCGGCCAGTTCCGCCACCGTGACGCCGTAGCGCTCGCGGATGTCCTTGAGCGTCTCCGGCCTGGCCCGCAGCAGGGGCAGCAGCAAGGCCGCTGCCAGTGACTCGTGGTCAAGATCAAGCTGCAGCAGGATCTCGGTCACCGCCTGTGCGTGCTCGAGCGCAGTTTCGCCGCCGGGCAACAGGGTGCCCCCCACCGAGGCCATCTCGTCCGCCACCGCCTTCAGCAGCACACCGGCCGGCCCGTCAAAACGCGCCGCCAGCTGTTTAGCCCATTCGCCGGACAGCGGGTTATCGGCGCTGACCAGCTGCAATTGATGTTTCCTGACCATGTAACTGCCTGAAAGCCTGATCTGTATGCAAAAAGCCCGTGAAGTTTGCCCCAAAACAGGGCGGACGCACCATCGCCAGCCATGGCGCCCCATGATTGCCCACAAGCCACCCGGGGAAGCAGCGTTTTTGCCGAATGGCATACGGGTTGCTTAAGCTGTGTTACAACAATCCCAGTGGCCAACAGGAAATTCACCATGAGCGGCAAGCCACCTTACGACGAAATGCGCGCCCCGGACGGCGTCGTCCGCTCGCATTATCGCGCTTACGCCGACTGGCTTGACGGCAAAACGTCCGATTTCCTGCCGCAGAAGCAGCGCGAGGCGGATGCGCTGTACACCCGCCTCGGCATCACCTTCGCCGTTTATGGCGACGAATCCGGCACTGAACGTTCGATACCTTTCGACATCATCCCCCGCATCATCCGCCCCAATGCCTGGAAAATCATCAACGACGGCGCCTGCCAGAGAGTGCGCGCCCTCAATGCCTTCCTGAAAGACATCTACCACGGCCAGGAAATCCTCAAGGCGGGGATCATTCCCGCCGCACAGGTCACCGGCAACTCGGCCTTCCGTCCGGAGATGCAGGGCATCCAGGTTCCGGGTGACGTCTACGTGCACATCGCCGGCGTCGACATCGTCAAAACCGATGCCGGCGAATTCTATGTGCTGGAAGACAACCTGCGCACGCCTTCCGGAGTCTCCTACATGCTGGAGAACCGCAAGATGATGATGCGGCTGTTTCCGGATCTCTTCGGACGCATCCCGGTTGCGCCGATCGATCATTACACCGATGTGCTGCTGGAAAACCTGCGTGCCGTGGCACCCGAACACGTCAGTCAGCCCACCGTCGTGGTGATGACACCCGGCGCCTACAACAGCGCTTACTTCGAACATGCCTTCCTCGCTCAGCAGATGGGCGTCGAACTGGTCGAAGGCCAGGATCTCTTTGTCTCCAACAACTATGTCTACATGCGCACCACCGCCGGCCCGCAGCGGGTGGACGTGATCTACCGGCGCATCGATGATGACTACCTGGACCCGCTGGCCTTCCGCCCCGACTCCGTGCTGGGCGTGCCCGGCATATTCGCCGCCTACCGCGCAGGCAACGTCACCCTCGCCAACGCAATCGGCACCGGCGTTGCCGACGACAAATCGACCTACCTCTACGTGCCGCAGATGATCGAGTTCTACCTCGGCGAAAAACCGATCATCTCCAACGTGCCGACCTACCGTCTGGGACAGGCCGATGATCTCGCCTACACGCTGGCTCACCTGCCCGAACTGGTGGTCAAGGAAGTCCAGGGCTCCGGCGGATACGGCATGCTGGTCGGACCGACCTCGACCAGGGAGCAGATCGCCGAATTCCGCAAACGCATCGAGCTGAACCCCGCCAACTACATCGCCCAGCCGACGCTGGCACTGTCCACCTGCCCGACTTTCCGCGATTCCGGCATCGTGCCGCGGCACGTCGACCTGCGTCCTTATGTGCTTTCAGGGCGCGAAGTCACACTCGTGCCCGGCGCATTGACCCGTGTCGCGCTGCGCGAAGGCTCGCTGGTCGTCAATTCCTCGCAGGGCGGCGGCACCAAGGACACCTGGGTACTGGAGGACCTGCCATGCTGAGCCGGCACGCCAACAACCTCTACTGGATGTCGCGCCAGATCGAACGCGCGGAAAACACCGCGCGCCTGCTCGACATCACCTACCAGATGTCGCTGCTGCCCTATCGCGTGACCGACGTGGCCCAGTCCTGGGCGGAACCCTGGGCGCTGCCGCTGGTGATCAACGGCCTCGCCAGCAGCTATTACGCGAGGAACCCGGGACCGCTGACCTCGGAAAAAGTGCTGCGCTTCATGGTCACCGACAGCGGCAACCCGTCAAGCATCTGCTCGCTGATGCATGCTGCGCGCGAAAACGGACGCAGCATGCGCGGCGTGATGACTTCCGAAATGTACGAGGACCTCAACGCCATCTGGCTGGAACTGCGCAGCCGCAGCGAAACCGCGCTGGCCCACGGCGGCATCAACGAGCTCTTTGAATGGATCAAAACCCAGTCCCACCAGTTCCGTGGCGTGACCTTCGGCACCATGCTTCGCGACGAGGCCTACCAGTTCATCCGCCTCGGGACATTCACCGAGCGCGCCGACAACACGGTTCGGCTGCTCGACGTCAAGTACCACACGCTGCTGCCCAGCGCCGCGGATGTCGGCGGCGCGGTCGATTACTACCAGTGGAGCGCCCTGCTGCGATCGGTCAGCGCACTGAGCTCCTACCGCCGCATCTACCGGGACGTGATCACGCCGAAACGCGTCGCCGAACTGCTGATCCTGCGTGACGACCTGCCGCGCTCGCTGCACGCCTGCATGAACGAGATCTACGAAATCCTGCGCGACCTGTGCAAGCGCGACTCGATGGAGCCCGAGCGTCTCGCCGGCGAGCTTCATGCGCAGCTGCATTACGGCCGTGTCGAACAGATCATGGAAACCGGACTCCACGAATACCTGATGGAATTTCTCGAAAAACTGCACCTGCTGAACGATGAACTGAACCGCCACTTCCTCGCGCCGGTCTATGATGCCCCCGAGGCACGGCCGGCCACCGCGCGGCAAAGCTCATGACCCGGGATTTTCTGCCGCATATCCGGCCCTGCCTCAGCCCTGCGGCTCGCTTGTCAGCCCTGTCGGCTTACCCTATGCTTCGCCCCATCCAATTTTCCGTTGCCGCCCCCGATGACTTACTGCGTTGCCGTCACCCTCAAAGCCGGCATGGTGTTCGCGTCCGACTCGCGCACCAATGCCGGTGTCGACCACGTCTCCAGCTACCGCAAGATGCGCGTGTTCAGCAGGGACGGCGACCGCGTGATCGTGATCCTCAGCTCGGGCAACCTGTCGATCACGCAAAGCGCGATCAACCTGCTCGAGGAAGACCAGCGCCAGCCCGGAACGCGGCGCACGCTGTTCGATGCGCGTTCGATGTACGAGGTCGCGGAAATGGTGGGCCAGGCCCTGCGCGAAGTCCGGCTGCGCGACGGCCCCTATCTGCTGCAGGCCAATGTTGATGCCGGCGCCTCCTTCATCGTCGGCGGGCAGATTGCCGGCGGCCGCCAGCGGCTGTTTCATATCTACAGCGAAGGCAACTTCATCGAATCGACTGCCGAGACCACCTATTTCCAGATTGGTGAAAGCAAGTACGGAAAACCGGTCATCGACCGCGTCGTCAAGCCCGAAACCAGCCTGCTTGAAGCCACCAAGTGCCTGCTGGTCTCCTTCGACTCGACGATGCGCAGCAACATCTCGGTCGGCCTGCCGATCGACCTGCTCATTTACCGCGCCGACACGCTGCGGGTTGCCTTCCAGCACCAGATCCAAGAAAGCGATCCCTATTTCAACATGGTCCACCAGCGCTGGGGCGAAGGCCTGCGCAAGGTTTTCAGCGAGTTGCCCAATCCCGACTGGAATGTCGGCTTCGAACAGTAACGCCGAGTCTTTCCCGGCGGAAGGACACCGCCGATGAGCATCCAGGTCGCACTGCATCACCTGACCCGCTACCGCTACGACCGCGAGGTCGGTCTCTCCGCGCATGAAATCCGCCTGCGTCCCGCTCCGCACTGCCGCACGCCGATCCTCTCGTACTCGCTGAACGTGCAGCCGGAGAAACATTTCATCAACTGGCAGCAGGACATTTTCGGCAACTACATCGCACGCTTCGTGTTTCCGGAGAAAACGCGCGAACTCGAAATCACCGTCGATGTCGTGGCCGACATGACGGTGATCAACCCTTTCGACTTTTTCATCGAGAGTTACGCCGACCGTTTCCCGTTCGGCTACCGCGGAGAACTGCTGCGCGACCTCACGCCCTACCTCGCCACCGAGGAACAGGGGCCCCTGCTGAAACAATGGCTGGCCGCATTTCGTGCCGCCAATGCCGGTGAAACAGCCACCATCGACTTCCTGGTCGCCATCAACCGCCAGCTGCAGCAGGACATCCGCTACCTGGTGCGCATGGAACCCGGCGTGCAGACCTGCGAGCAGACCCTGCACAACCGCAGCGGATCCTGCCGCGACAGCGGCTGGCTGCTGGTGCAGCTGCTGCGCCACTGCGGGCTCGCCGCGCGCTTCGTATCGGGTTACCTGATCCAGCTCAAGGCCGACCAGAAACCGCTCGATGGCCCCGCCGGCCCCGAGCGTGATTTCACCGACCTGCATGCCTGGGCCGAGGCCTACATCCCCGGCGCGGGCTGGGTGGGCCTGGATCCGACCTCCGGCCTGCTCGCCGGCGAGGGCCACATTCCGCTTGCCTGCACGCCCTCGCCGGCCAGTGCAGCCGCAGTCACCGGGGGAGTCGACCCCTGCGACACGCAGTTCGATTTCGAAATGTCGGTCACCCGCATCCACGAGGACCCGCGCGTCACCAAGCCCTATGACGCCGCGCAATGGGATTCCATCAACGCACTCGGCCGTCAGATCGACACTGAACTGGCCGGACATGACGTGCGCCTGACCCAGGGCGGCGAACCGACCTTCGTCTCCGTCGACGACATGGACGGCCCCGAATGGAACACCTTGGCGCTGTCCGACAAAAAATGGGCGCTCGCCGAACAGCTGGCATGGCGGCTGCGCGAACGTTTTGCGCCCGGCGGCCTGGTGTTCTACGGCCAGGGCAAATGGTATCCGGGCGAACCGCTGCCGCGCTGGGCACTGGGCATCCAGTGGCGCAATGACGGCACGCCGCTGTGGCGCAATCCGGAACTGATTGCCGCGGCCGGCGTGCCGGCCGATGCCACGGCAGCTGACGCGCACCGTTTTGCCGTGGCGCTGACCAGCCTGCTGAAAATTCCGGCCGCAAGCCTGATGCCGGTTTGGGAAGATCCGCTGACCCGCCTCTCCGCGGAAAAAGCGAAGCACACACCGGGCAATGCCATCCCTGCCGGCCATGTGCTGCCACTGGCTGCCACCGCTTCCGGCTGGGCCAGCTCGGCCTGGCCCCTGCCCGATGGCCAGGTCATCCTGATCAACGGCGACTCGCCGGTCGGTTATCGCCTGCCGCTGGAAGCACTGCCGAAGACCCTGCCCGGCGGCGAAAAGCTGGTGCGCACCGCCCTCTGCGTCGAAGTTCGCGAAGGCAGGCTCCATGTCTTCCTGCCGCCCTTCGAAATACTGGAGCCCTACCTCAAGCTGGTCGCGCACATAGAAGACACCGCGGCAACCCTCGGACTGCGCGTCCGCCTCGAAGGTTATGAACCGCCGTCCGACCCGCGCATCACCGTGCTCGGCGTGACCCCCGACCCCGGCGTCATCGAAGTCAACATCCATCCGGCCGCAAACTGGGAACAGCTCGTCGGCAACACCACCGCCCTCTATGAGGAGGCACGCGCCACCCGGCTCGGCACCGAAAAATTCATGCTCGACGGCCGCCACACCGGCAGCGGCGGCGGCAACCACATTGCGCTGGGCGGCCCCACGGTGGCCGACAGTCCGCTGCTGCGCCGGCCTGACCTGCTGCGCAGCCTGATCAGCTACTGGCAGAACCACCCCTCGCTTTCGTACCTGTTCTCCGGCATGTTCATCGGACCGACCAGCCAGGCGCCACGGGTCGACGAAGCCCGTGATGACAATCTCTACGAACTCGAAATCGCCTTCCAGGAAATGGCCCGGCTGCAGGCTGAAAAAGGCAAAGCCCTGCCGCCGGAAATGACGGACCGGCTGCTGCGCAATTTCCTCGTCGACCTCACCGGCAACACCCATCGCGCCGAGTTCTGCATCGACAAGCTCTACACCCCGGCCGGCGGTCGCGGCCGTCTCGGCCTGCTCGAATTCCGCGGCTTCGAAATGCCGCCCCACCCGCAGATGAGCCTTGCGCAGATGCTGCTGCTGCGCGCGCTGGTCGCCTGGTTCTGGCAGATGCCCTACGAATCAAGGCTGGTGCGCTGGGGCACGCAGTTGCACGATCGCTTCATGCTGCCGCATTTTGTCGCCGCCGATTTCCACGACGTGCTCGAGGACCTGCGCCGCGCCGGCTACGGCTTCAACGACAGCTGGTATGCGCCCTTCCACGAATTCCGCTTCCCGCGTTACGGCACCGTCACCTACAGCGGCATCGAAATCGAACTGCGCCAGGCGATCGAACCCTGGCATGTGCTCGGCGAGGAAATGGGCCTCAACGCCACCGCGCGCTACGTCGACTCCTCGGTCGAACGCCTGCAGGTACGCGCCCGCGGCCTCACCGAATCGCGGCACATCATTGCCTGCAACGGCCGCGCGGTGCCGATGACGCCCACCGGCACGCCAGGCGAATTCGTCGCCGGCGTGCGTTACTGCGCATGGGCACCGCCCTCCGCGCTGCACCCGACCATCGGCGTGCATGCACCGCTGGTCTTCGACGTCGTGGATACCTGGAGCAAACGATCGATCGGCGGCTGCACCTACCATGTGTCGCATCCCGGCGGACGCAACTACAGCACCCTGCCCGTCAACGCCAACGAAGCCGATGCCCGCCGCATCGCGCGTTTCTGGGACCACGGCCATACGCCGGGTCCGATGGCCATTGCCCCTGAAGTGACCAATCCGGCTTTTCCGATGACCCTCGACCTGCGCTGGCAACCTGCCCGGCAATGATCATTTAAGTATTTGTTTTTATTGATATTTTTATAAACACCCGGCACAGGCAACCCGAGGCCTGCCACGCCCGGCAGAGTGCAGGGCCATGCAATTACTCCGGCCCGACAAAACCGATGTACGCCCCGCAGGCTTCCGCAGGTGTGGCCAGCATCGCGTGTTCGCCGGTGTTGCGCACACCGCGCTCCAGGGGCGGCATACCCTGCTCAGCCATCCAGCGCGCGGCAGCGCCCATGCTGGCGGTGCGGTACAGCGCCTGGAAAGCGCCGGCCCCGCGCTCGGCCAGTGCGCGCGCTGCGGGGCCGTCGGCATAGGGCTGGACGATGCCGAGACCGGTCGATCCGAGCTGGAATATGGCCATGTGCGACATGATCACGGTGCCCTTCTGCAGCGGCGGCGCATCCATGCCGAGGATGCCGGCAAGCTCCCGGGCACGGGCCGTCGCGTCTTCGGCCACGATGTAGGCGCGTTCCAGCGCGAATACCGCGTTGGGATGCGGTGCTGCAGCCGGACGGCGGATGGCGAGCGGGCTCCGGTGCTCGATGAACGCCAGTGGCAGGCCGTGCTCAGCCCCCAGCGCGGCGAAGCGCCAGCGCAGTGCTTTGCCCCCGGGCGTGGTGCGCGCGCCATCGACGGGATCGCTGATCACGGCGCCGCGCGCGCGCATGGCCGCAACATCCGCGGCAAGGTCATCGCTCGCCAGAACGATGGTGTAAATGCCGCCGCCGGCTGCGATGAAACGCGCAAAAGCGCCGCCGGTGCTGCTGGCTGCCCGGTATTCACCCTCATCGCGGACTGCCAGCAGTTCAATGTAGTCCGCGTTGTTCCAGGCCAGCGCGTTGTGGGTGCCGCGTCCGGCATGCACGCCGCCGGGCTGCACATTGAAGCCCAGGCGGCGGTAACGGGCGCTGCCTTCGTCCAGGTCGGCCACGCCGATGGTGATATGGTCTATGCCGGTGATCATCGCCGCCTCCAATAAAAAACCGGGACTGCGCAACCGCGCTGCCCCGGTTCGATTACGACAAGTCTGAAAATTACAGCTTGGCGAGGATCGCTTCGGCCGAGGACACCTCGAATTTACCCGGCCCCTCGACAGCCACATGCTTGACCACGCCGTTGTCGACAATCATCGCAAAACGGTTGGTCCGCACCCCCATGCCGCGCGCGGTGAGGTCGAGCTCGAGGCCCAGCGCCTTGGTGAAATTGACACTGCCGTCGGCCATCATGCGCACCTTGCCGTCGACCTTCTGGTCACGCCCCCAGGCCGCCATCACGAAGGCGTCGTTGGTCGCAAGACACCAGACCTCGCTGACGCCCTTGGCCCTGAGGGCATCGGCGTTCTGCACATAACCCGGTACATGTTTGGCCGAGCAGGTCGGCGTGTAGGCGCCGGGCAGGCCGAAGATGACAATTTTCTTGCCCTTGGCGGCTTCCAGCACGTCGACTTCCTTCGGCGGCATCGGGCAGCCGTTGCCGGCATCGAATTCGGTGGATTCCATCAGTTTGCCTGCGGGAAGATTCTGTCCAGCTGCGATCATTGGGGCGTCTCCTGCCAGTTGAAAAGAGCTCGGATTGTAATCCGAACGTACACGTTGCCGGTTAAAGGCTCCGCAAAAGAAAAACCCCGCCTGGAAGCAGGGTTTCGGGGATTCTGGCGGAGAGAGAGTCTGTGAAAAACAGTCCCGACTAATCCAGACCCGTTCAAAGATCAGCAATTCTCAGAGGGAAAACCGGAAAAAGTGTCTTGACCAGTTCAAACCCGTCCAATACTATCCTGATTCAAAACGTGGGTAGAAACGGGGGTATCTGTGGGGCGGACACTCAATATGTTGGGCGCCAAGATCGTGCAGAACATGAAGACCCCGGGCTATCACCTAGACGGGGGCGGCTTATATCTGCAGGTAAGTCCCGCCGGCACCAAATCGTGGATATTCCGCTACACCCTGGCAGGACGGTCCCGCGAGATGGGCCTCGGCTCCGCCGCTGCATTCACCCTTGAAGAGGCCCGCCAGCGCGCACAGGACGCCCGCAAGCTGCTGGCCGACCGCATAGACCCCATCGCAGCCCGGGACGCACAGCGCGCGCAGGATGCGCTCGACAAGGCCCGCTCGATCAGCTTCCGGGAGTGCTGGACCCAGTACATCGCTTCGCACCGTGCCGGCTGGAAAAACGCCAAGCATGCCGACCAGTGGACAAACACGCTTGAGGCCTACTGCGGCCCGGTCGCCGGCACCCTGCCCGTTGCCGACGTCGATACCGCTGTCGTGCTGAAGATCCTCGAACCGATCTGGACCAAGATCCCCGAAACAGCTCGCCGGCTGCGGGCCAGGATGGAAAACGTGCTCGACTGGGCGACCGTCCGGACCTTCCGTACCGGCGACAACCCGGCGCGCTGGCGGGGACACCTCCAGAAGCTGCTGCCGGCCCTGCAGAAGAAAACCCGCGTCCGGCATCACCCTGCCCTGCCATACGATCAGACTGCGGCCTTCATGGTCGAGCTGCGGCAGCAGCAAGGCACCGCGGCGCGCGCGCTTGAATTCCTGATACTCACGGCCGCCCGGACAAACGAAGTGATCGGCGCCCGCCCTGATGAATTCGACCTGGCGAAGGCCGTGTGGACGATCCCCGCCGAACGCATGAAGGCCGGCCGTGAACATCGCGTCCCGCTCTCCCCTCGTGCGCTCGAGATCATCAAAGCGCAGCCCGATGGCGAGTATGTTTTCGCGGGACCATCCAAGGATTCCCCGTTGACGAATATGGCCATGCTCCAGCTGCTGAGGCGAATGAACCGTACCAGCATCACGGTCCACGGCTTTCGATCGACCTTTCGAGATTGGGCGGCTGAAACGACTGGCTATCCGCGGGAAGTCTGCGAGATGGCGCTGGCGCACACGATCGGCAACGCGACGGAAGCCGCATATCGCCGCGGCGATCTCTTCGACAAGCGCCGCAGGATGATGACCGAATGGGCGAAACACTGCACCCAGGCGCCGAGGGGTGGCACTGTGACCCCAATGCGGAAAAGAGCATAACCGCCCCGGCCGGTTGCCGGGAAAGCGCCGGTACAGGGTGAGACAACACCCTGCCCGGCTGACCACAACGCAGCAAACTTGACGGAGAACCGCATCATGGCTGCTTCCGATTCTACATCCCCCATCACTCCGCAATTTTGGGAACGCTACAAAGCTGCCTGCCGAGACCGCGGACTTCCTGCAGATGATCAAAACATATACGCCTGGATGGACACGGAATACCTCGACTTCCGGATCAAATGCATCGTGTATCGCAACAACAAGAAACTGCGCGCCGAAGTCGCAGCACTCTATCAAGGTGCGGCATGAGTGCGCACGGCCAGATCTTCCAGCCCGAGGAAATCGCGCCTGGCGTCATCCGCAAAGCGGGCCGAGGGTCCGTCACCTACATCGGCGCACAGGCCGATCTGCTGCGCGCTGGCGTGGCTCAGCTGGATTGGTTCCGTGACGGCATAGAGCTCGACAAGCGCGGCCGCGTGAGACGCACTCGCCGTTTTTTCCTGCCCGATGGGCGGTATGTCCTCACGCGAGTCGGGGCGCAATGTTGCACCGTGGAGGTCGGCTACGAACTTGACCAGAGAGCCTCGTACGAGCAGCAATGGCAGGAATGGATTGACAGTCGCAACCCTCCCGACGATCCGCGGCCTCGCCGGTTCCAGAACGTCGTTTACATCGACTTCTCGCAGCGATGAACACCAAGAAGCCCGGGCCGAAAGGCTCGGCGTCCTCTCCATTGCGAGCAGTGGCGCACGACGCCCCGAGTTCCCGCGCGCTAGATGAAGTAATGAAGTGGCTCGACGAAACCATCGAAAGAGCGGACAAAAGGGGATGCAAGGACATTCTGCTCGAGGGCATCAAAATCGGGCGGGAGTGGCGTCGCTACACGGAGATGTCGATAAATCGCGCCCTTCGTGATCGGGCTCGAAGCAAGTTCCTGGAAATTCAAATTAAAGGCCTGCTCGCCCGAAAAGCGAAGGCCTCACCGCTGACCCGCGCGGTCGATGAAATGATCGAAAACGACGCCCGGAACTTGACACCCGCGGCGCTTGCGAAGCGACTCCACAAACAGCCTGCAGCAGTAAAAAGCTCCATCACCCAAGAACGCTACAGCCTCGAGTATCTGGAAAAATTGATACGTCGGCGACTCAAGAAAAGGGATTCGACAGACCAGTAATATCCCTTTTGGGGATATGACAGGCTGATTTATCCGACTTTTTTTGAATTTGGATGCAGGGCTGCTGGCTACTTCGTGTTCAATGTGAACCTAGCTAATTCGTTGAACAGGAGACGCAGCCATGCTGAAACTCATCCGCATCCGGGATGTAATCGATCGACTCGGTAGCAGCCGTACGGCGATCTATGATCGCATCGAAAAAGGCTCATTGCCGCCGCCAGTTCGTGTCGGCCCTCAAAACTCCGCCTGGCCGGAACATGAGATCGAACAAATCGTACGGGCGCACATTGCCGGCAAGGGTGTTGATGAAATAAAAACACTCGTTGCTGAACTCGTGCAGCAGCGACAGCAGGCAGCCTGACATGCACCGCCCTCCCCGCGGCGCCGGCGCGATCGGCGCCAGGCATTACGCGCTGCTCTTCGGCGAGCGATGCCCAATAAAAAACGCCGACCCGGCAAAGACCGAGGCGGCGCAGAAAATTCAATCAGACCGGCACATCGTATCCGGGAACGTCGATCCCGGCAAGGTGTTGCAACCATGGCCGCTCGGCTGATCTGGGTTTCAAACTGGCATGACGATCCGCTGCATTGGTCATTGTCTCCGTGCGCACGCGAATTGCGCCTGGCAATGTGGGGTAACGGCGCCGATGATTGCGGGCTGCTGCCGCTGTCTTATCCATACCTTCGCAGGCATTGCCTCAATCCTTACAAACTGCCGAGCGCCAAGAAAACAGACCGCCTGATCGACGAACTTTTGGCGGCAGACTTTCTCCGCGCCTACCAAATTGGCGAAGGAAAGCTCGCCGCGCGCTTCGGATTCATACCGAAATTCAGTCAAAGAATGCGGCAAACCGTCATCAGGTGGCCGATTCCACCGCGAGAAATTTACGAGGACGACGAACACGCGAAAGAATTATTTCAAAAAATCAGCGTGTTATCTAAAAATCTGTCGGCAGACCGTCAGCAATCTGCCGCAATTCCGCCGCCTAAGCGAAGCGAAGGAAGCGAAGTTGAAAAGAAGCGAAGCGACGGCGAAGCATCGCCGCCGATCAACCGCGCCGCTGCCGTCGCCGTGTTGCTGCGCGATTTGGAAAAGGCCCGCGGCAAGGCCCCGAAGATCACCAGCGCCGACCCCCGCGTCGTGGCCTGGGCTGATGCCGGCGTCACCGATGAGCAGCTCCGAGAGGCGCACGCACTCGCGGTTGCTGATCGCGAAGCAAAAGGCGACCCCATGCCGATCAACGCCGGCTTCCTCGACGTGTTCGTCAACAAGATCCGGCACCCCGGAACGGCGCCTGCGCGAGCGATCACCGCGGCGGCGATTGACTGGTATCGATCCGATGCAGGCTGGCAGTCAAAAGCGCGAGAGCTCGGAATCGTCGAGGCCGATTTCCTGCGCCTTCAAGCCCGCGTGTGCGTCGCGCTTGGGGCTGGCCCTTGGGTCGATTCCCGAAATGCAACTCTTCAGCGACTCATAAACGAAATTCAGGAGGCAGCATGAACCTGACCACCCACAGACACCAGCTCGCCGCGGCACGCATGGCAGCAGCGAAACGCGCCTTCAGTGAAGCAGCACGGTCTGCCCTGCACGGCGACAAAACTGCAGCTGACCAGGCCAAGGCAGCACTGCGCGAGGTCGAAGCAGCACGCGCCGACCTGGCAGCACTGGCGCGACTGTCCGCGGGAGCGGACGCATGAGCGACAGACCCGTCCGGCGCACCATCCCTGCCGGCATGACTGAGATCGCACCAGGCGCATGCGTAGGGGTAAACGTGCGCGAGGTCGAAGGCATTGCACACGCCGAGATCACCGGCCACTTCACCCGGCGCCGTGTCGAGTCCGATGCTGTGTTCCGGGCCATGCGGGCGGTCGATGCGGCATGGCGCCAATACCTGAAGCGCACGGCAGGCAGGAAATGAACGTGCCATCGATCCCGCAGAGCTTGGGTCCTTCCTGCAGAAAACCATGCTCCGCGGGTAATTCGGCCCCCGTACTTT
>LNFM01007077.1_pt1 | contig 17902 bp, 17 predicted proteins | sample 596031 | NCBI WGS metagenome assembly LNFM01 (sample SAMN04254537, study PRJNA301005) | activated carbon metagenome | isolation source: dual media filters at the Ann Arbor, Michigan drinking water treatment plant | place: USA: Ann Arbor | reverse complement strand
CCTGACGGAAATCGAGGATGCCGAAGAGCCAGGAGAGGAACACGCCGATCAGTGCGAGCGTGCCGATCACGATGCCCAACGGGCCGGTGATCGCGTCTACGATGCCTTGCAGCAGCGTCTGCACGGGTGACAGGTCAATGCTTTGGGCCAGCGCAGGGCCTGCCATCACGATAAGGGCCATCGCGCCGAGCGCGACAAAGGAAGATTTGGACTTCACGAAAGGTCTCCTCTCAGCCGCTGGAACACGGCTGTCACACGGGCCACATGGCCTTGGGTTTCTCGAAAGGGGGGAATACCGCCATGGCGGGTGACCGCATGGGGACCGGCATTGTAGGCAGCGAGCGCCAACGCGGGATCGCCGAACTGCTCGAGCATCATCAACAGGTATCGCGCCGAGCCGTCGAGGTTCTGGGCGACGTCATGGGGATCGACGCCGAGATCGCGCGCGGTGTCGGGCATCAGCTGGCCGAGCCCAATGGCTCCAACCGGGCTCAGCGCACGCGGGTTATAGGCGCTCTCGACCTCGATATTGGCGCGGTAGAACAGCGCCCAATCGGTGACCGACAGACCCGCCTGACGCAGGGCGTCATGGCTGCCGTAGCGCAGCGCCGTGGTCTCGATGGCGTGGAGGATTTCGGGGGAGGCGCGGACGGCGCGCGGGGCGATCGTTGCGGCCGCCGTCACGTCGCTCAGCAGAGCATCATCCCCACGGGACTGCGGTGCTGCAAAGAGAAAGAGGCGATCTGGAAGGGGCCCATTCTGGGTGTCGTCGTCACCGGTGAACGAGCGCAAGTTGCTCGTGGTATCAGTTGTGTCGATCAGTCGGCCATCGGAACTGACCTGGAAGATGAAACCGTCGGCCAGGGCCAGGGGCGCGGTACAAACGCCTGTACCCAATGCAACGACGAGCGCAAACGCGCGGTCAGTTGTCCTTGACCAGAACCGGGCCGGTCCGCGGCTCGGACGTGCGCCCGGGTGCTGCGTGACGTTCGCGGGCGCCTTCAATAAGCGGGATGCTGGCGGTCGTGCAACCCATGTCGGCAAGGAAACTGACAAGGCCGACGATGGTCTTGGAATCGCGCAGCTTGAGGACGCTGCGACTGGTGACCAGCATCTTGTCGTCGCGCCCATCCGGGGCAACGGCTCGGATGACCCAGGCGCCGTACCAACTGTTGTGGCGCTTCTCGGCCCCTTCCTTGCAGACCACCTCGATGAGGTAGCCTTCGGCAAGGAGGCCGCGCAGTCCGTCTTCTGTAACCACATTCGGGGCTTCTTCTATCATGGCCTTCCCTTGGGTCCTTTCTCTGCCTGAGGTGCAGTCTCGGGCCCACGGGGTCGCAACACCGCGGGCGATACAAGACAACATGAATGATAGCAAGACAATTAAAACGTATTGACGAAGATCGCCTTGCTCCGATAACGGTGATACCTGACAAAATCGTGATCTTAAAGGCGGCAAAGGAGTTTTGCCCTGCACATGACCTGTGCGTGCAACATCCCCTTGGCGCTGCTGATCACCGTGCTCGTAGCGGCAAGTCCGGCACATGCCTGCACCCCGCCCGAGCGGCCGTTCCTGCCCACATCACGCGAAGACATGCGCGCCTATGCGGATCTGATCCGGGGGGATTTCGAAGCCTACATCGCAGACGTGCAGGATTACTTCCGCTGCCTTGATGATGAACGCGCGCGGGCATTTGTTGAGGCCAGGGAGGTAAGCGAGGACTACGGGCGGTTTATCCAAGCCCTGGAGTAAGAGCGAAGGGCGGCTTTCTTGGCTGGGAAAGGCAACTCCTGCAACATCGTGACTGCATTTCGCAAGCTTTGTTTTTGCCGGTCGCGATGGTACCCCGGTTCCGGCAGAGGTGTCGGCTTGCGTCAGGTTCGCCACGACCCCGGTGCCGCCCTCATGCTGCGGCAAGCTTGGCACGACGCCACATTGCCGAAAGTCTGACGCTTTGAGTCTTGATCAGCTCTGTCCGAGGTTAAGCTTGGAATGAGCGTTGCCGAATGATGCACGGAGTGCGAAAAGGGCGACATGACAAGGCAGTCTGGAAATTGGGCAAGAAAAGGAAAGGCCTCTTGGGCCTGGACCTTGCTTTTGTCGCTTCTGCTGGTCTCTGCCTCCGTTCACTCTCGGCTTTCCGGCGTTTCCCTTCAGCCATCCCTCGCCAGTCTCGCGGCGGTGCATGGGGTCGAGTCACCGGCTATCCTCACGTCGGCTGCTAAGATGTTCCGCACGCCGGACTTGAGACAATCGGGCGATCCGGTTGATCTTGCCTTTGCAAGCGCACCTCCTCTTCCGGCGCTAAACCTTATCCTTACGACAGCGCTGTGGGCACCAGATGTGTCCGAAGCACTGGACGCGTGCAGCCGACCCGAGCCGCGCGCACCTCCCTTTGCCTGACCAGTGATGCTCGAGGCCCGCGCGGTGGCGCGTGCCCTTTCCATGGTCCCGACAGGCTCGCCAGCACCCCATGACTCCGGGGACGCGCGCTGAATGGTCGGCGGCCCAGGCTCACTTCATTTTCCGGCTTCCTGCGCGGTCTCAGCCGCGCATAGCTAGGTCAAGGACAGGTCATGTCACATACCCTTCTCTGGAAACGCCTCCTGATATGGGGCGTCTGTCTCTGGGGCATTCTCTTCGCCCTACCCAATTCCTTCTATCCAACGGTGGAACGGCACAACGATGCGGCCGCCATCCTTGCCGAGACTGGCACTTTGCCGCAAACCGCCACGGCAGATCTGGAAGGTTGGCCATCATGGCTGCCCTCCAGCCTCGTCGCCCTTGGCCTCGATCTGCGCGGCGGCGCGCACCTTCTGGCCGAGGTGCATGTCGAGGATGTTCATGCGGCAAGGATGGAAGTGCTTTGGCCACAGGTCCGCGATGCGCTTCGCGCGCTGCGTGATCAGGTCGGCACCGTCCGCCGTCTGGATGCGCCCGCCGGAGAGCTGCGGGTGACCATCGGGAACCCTGATGGCTTGCCAGCCGCACTTGCCGCAACGCAGGCCCTCGCGACCCCGGTCGTCAGCATGACGGGCATGGGCCAAACCGACATCGAGGTGACCGGTGAAGGCAATACACTGACAATCCGCCTGTCCGCAGCTGAACAGGCGGTTTCGGACGAGCGCACGATCCAGCAATCTCTGGAGATCATCCGCCGCCGGGTGGACGAGGTTGGCACCCGTGAGCCCACCATCATGCGGCAGGGGGAGGACCGCATCCTCATTCAAGTGCCGGGCATCGGATCGGCCGCGGAACTCAAGTCGCTGATCGGCACCACGGCGCAGCTGACCTTTCACCCCGTCCTTGGCCGGGCCACCAGTGCCGAGGGCGCGGGCGGCCCCGGCGATCTGGTCCTGCCCGCAGCGGATGAGCCGGGCGTGTTCTACATCATTGACCGCAGCTCGGTGGTCAGCGGCGAGAACCTTGTCGATGCGCAGCCCGCCTTCGATCAGAACAATCGCCCTGCAGTGAACTTCCGCTTTGACCCGCCCGGCGCGCGGGCCTTTGGCGAGTATACGGCCGCGAACATCGGTGCGCCATTCGCCATTGTTCTGGACGGTGAGGTGATCTCGGCCCCCGTGATCCAGAGCCATATTCCCGGCGGGTCGGGCATCATCACAGGCCAATTTACGGTCGAGGAGTCAACCGAACTGGCCATTCTTCTGCGGGCAGGCGCCCTGCCAGCAGGAATGACCTTCCTAGAGGAACGGACCATCGGTCCGGAGCTTGGGGCAGACAGTATCGAAGCCGGCCAACGCGCCGCGCTAATCGGGATGGTCGCGGTCGTGGCCTTCATGGTCGCCTGCTATGGCGGCTTCGGGATCATGGCCAACATCGCCCTGGCGCTGAACATGGGGCTTCTGCTGGCGGCGCTTTCTGTCATGGGGGCAACGCTCACCCTACCCGGCATCGCCGGCATCGTGCTGACGATGGGCATGGCGGTCGATGCGAACGTCCTGATCTTCGAGCGCATCCGCGAGGAATTGCGGCAGGGCCGACCCGCGGGCCGTGCCATCGAGATCGGCTTCGACAAGGCGCTGTCGGCGATCATGGACAGCAACATCACCGGCCTGCTGACCGCGCTGATCATGTTCGGTGTCGGTTCGGGGCCGGTGCGCGGCTTCGCCATTACCCTTGGCCTCGGCATCCTGACTTCGATGTTCACAGCCGTCTACGTGACGCGGCTCATCATCGAGACCTGGATGCGGTGGAAGAAGCCCACGACGATCACGCTAAAGGGTTTCATCAAGCTGGCTCCCGACAAGACGACGATCGACTTCTTCCGCGTGCAATGGCTGACCTTCGGTGCCTCGGTGGTGGCAGTCATAGCGTCCCTCCTTTTGGTTGCGACGCTTGGCCTGAACTTCGGGATCGATTTCAAGGGTGGCACCACGATCCGGGCCGAGACCACAGAGGCTGTCGATGTCGGCAGTTATCGCGCGGCCCTGTCCAGTCTGGCCTTGGGCGATGTGTCCATCACCGAGGTGTTCGACCCCGCCTTCCGGGCCGATCAGCATGTCGTGACCATTCGCATTGAGGCCCAGCAAGGCGCAGAGGCCTTGTCACCCGCGGTTGTCGAACAGGTCGAGGCTGCAATCCAGGCCGTCGATCCATCGGTTGCCTTCACAGCCGTGGAGTCAGTTGGACCGAAGGTGTCGGCCGAGCTGATCTGGCTGGCGCTTGCCGCCGTCGGCGCGGGGGCAGCGGGCATTCTGGTCTATGTCTGGCTGCGGTTCGAGTGGCAGTTCGCAGTGGGGACCGTTGCGGCGCTCGTCCATGACGTCATCGTGACGGTCGGCATCTTCGCGGCCTTGGGGTTGAAGTTCGATCTGACGATCGTGGCCGCGCTGCTGACCATCCTCGGATACTCGGTGAATGACACTGTGGTCATCTTCGACCGGCTTCGCGAGAACCTTGCGAAGTTCAAGGCCATGCCGTTGCGCGACCTGATGAACCTCTCGGCCAACGAAACCCTCAGCCGCACGCTGATGACCGCCTCGACCACGCTGATCGCGCTGATCGTGCTGTTGGTCTTCGGCGGCGACGTCATCCGCGGCTTTGTTTTCGCGATGGTACTCGGGGTGATCCTCGGGACTTGGTCCACGCTCTATGTCGCCAAGAACATCGTGCTGTTTCTTGGCATCGACAGGTCCGAAAAGACCACGCGCGGCGCAGATCACGAGTTTGCCAATATTGATGCCTGACTGGAGGCCCCGGCGCTTTCGGGCCGGGGCCTTCCTCTTGCCGAGGGATTTCCTAGGCAGGGGGTTGAAAGCCCACCAACCGATCACAACCTTGTCAACGCGGCCCGGGCCACTCTGACGCGAACCCTCGCGTGATGTCGGACCGCATCGACAGCGTCGATGCCAGCCCGGACCCTATTCCCGTCGTCCCCCGACGAAGCCTCGGCGGATACCCGCGCCGCGCCCCGCTAGTCGCCCAGACACCACGTCCCGCCGATCACCCTCGGCGGGAATGACCCCTCGACCGCTGGATCGAAAAGTTGCGTGGCCTCACGCTGGAAGGCCTCCGCCCAACGTGATCGGCTTTAGTCGGAAACTGATGCCGAGGGCTCCTGCACTGGGGCGGTGCCTGAGCCAGGCACCGCCCCAGTGCCCGCCGCCCGATCCCTGTGCAAGGCGGCACGTCCAAGGAACATCAGCGTGACCGGGGTCGTCACCATGACACAGATCCCAATGACCAGTTCGTGGACGAAGACCCGGTCCTGCACCCAGGACCATGCCAAAAGTGAGGCCAAAAGAATACCCGCCGTGCCCCAGCTTGTTCCAAGGGTTGGGGCATGGATCCGGTCGTAGAAGCTTTTCAGGTGAAAAAGACCAAAGGCACCAAGCAGGGTCAGCGTACTGCCCAGCACAAGGAAGAAGGCCACCAGCGCCATCAGCCAGGGCGGAAGGCTATCGAGCGCGGTCATTCGATCACCTCGCCGCGCAAAAGGAATTTGGCCAGCGACACTGTGCCGACAAAGCCGCCGACAGCGATCACCAGCGCGGCCTCGAACAGGAAGGGCGTGCCCAAACGCATACCGGTGACGATGAACAGCAGCATCGTCGCGATGTAGAGCGCATCAAGGCCAAGCACCCGGTCCTGCGCGCGCGGACCGACGGCGATCCTGTATCCGGCCAGACAGGCGGCAAGGCCAAGGGCGATCTGGGCCCATGTCAGGGCGAGCCACAGGACAGTGGTCATGCGAAAGCCTCCATCAGCAGGGCCTCATACCGATCGCGGATCAGGACGCGCCATTCGTCCTCGTCGATCATGTCGAAGACGTGGAGGAGCAGCGTCCCGGCTTCGCGGTCATGTTCCAGCCATGCGGTTCCCGGCGTGGCCGTCAGAATGACCGCAAGCAGGGCGAGCGGCACCGGATCGCGCAGGCGGAGCGGGATCACCACGAAGGCCGAGGTGCGCGCGCCGTGGCGGCCATTGGTCAGCATCAGCCGCGCTGCTGCCCAGTTCGACCGGACGATATCGACCGACACGATACCGACCAGCCGCAACAGCGCAGGCCATGACCGGATGCGCGGTGCCTCGGGCTCGATCTTTGCCAGCGCAAGCCCGGCCAGAACCGCGATGACCGATCCCAGAACAAAGTGCCCCAGGGAAAACCGGGTCAGCATCAGCCACATCAGGACCAAACCCGCCGTCAGCAGCGGATGGGGAAGGATGCGCGTCATTCGCTGACCTCCCCTTCCGCCGCGCGAGGGGCGCCCAGCACGCCTTCGGCATAGACCTTTGGCTGCAGCACCGCATCGGCAGTGTCGCGCATGTAGCCCATCGTCACTTCGGCCTTGAACGTCAGCAAGACCAGCAGGCCGATCAGCACGACGACAGGCGCGATCTCCAGCGCAAGGACGCGGGGCGGTTCACCCTCGGTGGCCCAGAAGGTCTGGATGCCCACGCGCACCAGCCCGACCAGCGTTGCAAAGCCCGACAGGATCAAGATCGCGACGAAGGCCCAGGACAGGGCAGGCGTGGCCGCGCCCCCGGCCAACAGCCCCTGAAGAATGCCGATCTTGCCAATGAAGCCCGAGAGCGGCGGAAGCCCGGCCAGGGCGATCACGCAGGCCCCGAAGGACAGGCCCAGCACGGTCAGCGTGCCGGGAATGGCCAGACCCACCTCGGGTTGGCGGTCTTCTTCCCGCTCGTCCAGCCCATAGGCATCGGCGGTCAGCGCCAGAAGGGCGGCGATGCCGCCATCCTCGCGGCTCATCGGCTCGATCAGCAGGAACAGCGCGCTGATGGCAAGGGTGGAGGACAGCAGGTAGAACAGCGCCGCCGCAAGGATCTGCCCGCCACCGCCCGCCAGAACAAAGCCACCCGCCGCCAGCACGGTGCCCGACGACACCAGCACCAGATGCGCCGCCATCCGGCCCAGTCCCTGTGAGGCAAGCACGCCCAGAAAGCCGAAAGCGACGGTCGCCATGCCGCCCGCGATCAGCACCTCGGCGCCGAACCCCGCTGACGCCCCTGCGCCCGCGCCAAAGATCAGGAACGACAGCCGCAGGATCACATAGACCCCGACCTTGGTCATGATCGCAAACATCGCCGCGACAGGCGCCGCCCCGGCCATGTAGGCCGTGGGCAGCCAGAAGGACATCGGCCAGATCCCGGCCTTGATCAGGAAGGCAAGTGCCATGATCGCGGCTCCGGCGTGGAACAGCGGCAGCCGCGCCTCGGGCAGGGCGGGCACCATCATCGACAGTTGCGCCATGTTCAGGGTGCCGGTCGCGCCATAGACAAGGCTGACGCCAATCAGGAACAACAGCGACCCGGTCAGATTGATGGCGATGTAGTGCAACCCGCCCCGAACGCGGAGCTGCCCGCCACCGTGCAAAAGCAGGCCATAGGACGCCGCCAGCAGCACCTCGAAAAACACGAAGAGGTTGAACAGGTCGCCCGTCAGGAATGCCCCGTTCACCCCCATCAGAAGAAACTGGAACATGCTGTGGAAATGTTGCCCCTGCCGGTGCCACCCTGCAGCAGCATAGAGCAGCGCAGGCAGCGCCAAGAGCCCGGTCAGGACCAGCATCATCGCCGACAGCCGGTCGACCACCAGCACGATCCCGTAAGGCGCGGCCCAATCGCCCAGCAGATAGAAGCCGATGTCGTTGTTGCCGGTCAGCTCGCTTCCCTTGGACCGGATGAGCAATTCCACCGCCGCCAGAAGCGACGCGACGACGGCAACAAGGCTGATCGTCAGCTTTGCGCGCCGCTGCCGCTCGTCGTAGACCAGCATCAGGGCGCCCGCAAAGAACGGGATCAGGATCGGCGCGATGATCAGATGCTCGGGGCCGAGGCTCATGGTTCACGCTCCTGCCCGTCGACATGGTCGGTGCCGGTCAACCCGCGGGAAGCGATCATCACCACCAGAAACAGGGCAGTGGTGGCAAAGCTGATGACGATGGCGGTCAGAACCAGCGCCTGCGGCAGCGGGTCGGCATAGGCGGTTGGATCAATGAACCCGCCGCGCGGCATGATCGGCGGCGCGCCAAGGGTGATCCGGCCCATCGCAAAGATGAAGAGGTTGACCGCATAGGACAGCAGGCAAAGTCCCACGATGACCTGAAATGTGCGCGGCCGCAGCAAAAGCCAGATGCCCGAGGCAGCAAGGACGCCGATGGCTGCAGAGAGAACCATCTCCATCAGACAGCCCCCTTCTCTGACGTATCGGCGCTGTCGCGCTCGCGCATCCGCGTCGTGCGCAGCGACTGGTGGGCAATGGCGATCAGCATCAGGACCGTCGCGCCGACGACAAGCGCAAACACGCCAGCATCGAAGATCAGCGCCGTTGCGGCAGGAACCTGACCGATCAGGGGGACGTCGACGTACTGGGCGTACATCGTCAGGAACGGATAGCCGAAGAGGAAGGCACCAACCCCGGTCGCGCCCGCGATCAGAAGGCCAATCCCCATCCAGCGGATTGGCAGCACAGTCAGCCGCGCCTCGACCCAGCGGACGTCATGGGCCAGATATTGCAAAAGGAAGGCGACCGAGACCGTCACCCCCGCCGCGAACCCACCGCCCGGAAGGTCGTGGCCGCGGAAGAACAGATAGGCGGCCAGCACGATCATCACCGGGAACATCCAGCGCATGATGACCGAAGGCACCAGCAGCGCATCGGCAAGGGTGCGGTCTTCCAACCCGGCCTGTTCCTCGTCCAGCATGATGCTTTCCGGGGCGGGACGGAACCTGCGCAACAGCGCAAAGACCGTGATGCCGACGATGGCCAGCACGGTGATCTCTCCGAAGGTGTCGAAGGCGCGGAAATCGACCAGGATCACGTTGACGACGTTCGTCCCGCCGCCCTCGCTATAGGCGTTGCGCAGGAACCAGTCGCCCACGTTGGGGATCAGCGGCCAGGTCATCATCACATAGGCGACGCCGGCAAGCCCGGCACCCGCGACCACCGCGATCACGAAATCCCGCGCGCGGCGAATGCGAGCCGGTAGAAGTTTGTCCTCTTCGATCTCCTCGCGCCGCTTGGGCAGCCAGCGCAAGCCAAGGAGCAGAAGGACGGTGGTCACGATCTCGACCAGAAGCTGCGTCACGGCCAGATCCGGTGCGGACGCCCAGGCGAAGGTCAGGCACGTGACGAGCCCCGCCCCTCCAAGAAGGACAACCGAGGCAAAGCGATGATACTTTGCCAGCCACGCGGCACCCACAGCACAGACCGCCCCGACTGCCCACATCAGCGCGAAGGCCGGGTTAAACCCCGTTGCAAGCGGTGACGGCGCTTGCCGCAAGCTGCCCCACAGCGTGGCAAACCCGGCAGCGATGGTCAGCAGCACGATCAGGCGAAGCTGCGGCTGCAACCTCTCAGTCCCGAGGGTCCGGTGAACGACACGCGGCAGCTTCCAGGTCAGGGCCAGCAGGATGCGTTCGAACACGCGCTGCGCCCTGATCCGATGCAATAGCGGCGGCCCCTCCGGCCCCGCCGCGATCCGGCCGCCCAATAGGGCATACAGCGCCACACCCACACCAAGGGCGACAAGGCTCATCACCAGCGGCAGGTTGAAGCCATGCCAGACGGCGATGTCCTTGTAGGGCAGGTCCGGCCCCAGAACCGACTGCGCGGCCAGGTTCAGCGTCGGGCCCAGCGTCAGCCCCGGCAGAACGCCCACGATCAGGCAGACCAGCACCAGCAACTCCACCGGCCGGCGCATCAGCGATGGGGGTTCGTGCGGCACCTTGGGCAGGTCTGCCGCGTCCGGCCCGAAGAACACGGTCGCGATGAAGCGCAGCGAATAGGCCACCGCGAAGATTCCGGCCAAAGTCGCAAGGTAAGGCAGCGAATTGTCCAGCCAGGTCCCGTTGTGCCAGTCGGCCGCTTCGGCAAAGAACATCTCTTTCGAGATGAAACCATTCAAGAGCGGCACCCCCGCCATCGCGGCCGAGGCGACGATGGCCAGCGCGCCGGTCACCGGCATGAAGCGGATCAGCCCCGACAGGCGGCGCATGTCGCGGGTGCCCGTCTCATGGTCGATGATGCCCGCCGCCATGAACAGGCTTGCCTTGAACACAGCATGGTTCACGATGTGGAACATCGCGGCCAGGATCGCGCCGTTCGATCCGATCCCCGCCAGCGCCGTGATCAGGCCCAGGTGACTGATCGTGGAATAGGCCAGAAGACCCTTCAGATCATGCCGGAACAGCGCGATGATCGAGGCCAGCACCAGCGTCAGCATGCCGGTGCCGGTGACTGCAAAGAACCAAAGTTCGGTTTCCCCCAGCACAGGAAAGAAGCGCACAAGAAGGAAGACCCCAGCCTTTACCATGGTCGCCGAATGCAGGAAGGCCGAGACCGGCGTCGGCGCGGCCATCGCGCCCGGCAGCCAGAAGTGGAACGGCATCTGCGCTGACTTGGTGAAGCAGCCCAAAAGGAACAGGCCCAGCACCAGCGGATAAAGGGGATCGGCGCGCACGACATCGCCTGCGGCCAAAACGCGATCAAGGTCATAGCTTCCGACGATCTGGCCGAGGATCAGCATGGCGACCAGCAGACACAGGCCCCCTAGCCCCGTCACGATCAGCGCCATTCGCGCCCCGTCCCGCGCCGCCTGCCCCTGGTGCCAATACCCGATCAAGAGGAACGACAGGATCGAGGTCAGCTCCCAGAACACCACCAGCATCAGGATGTTGCCCGACATCAGCATGCCGACCATCGCACCCGTGAAGGCCATCAGGAAGGCGTAGAACCGCGGTACCGGGTCGGCCTTGGACAGGTAGTAGCGGGCATAGACCAGCACGAGGATGCCGATGGCAAAAACCAGCGTCACGAACATCCAGACAAAGCCATCCATCCGGAAGGTGAGGTTCAGGCCCAGCGAGGGAACCCAGCGCAAGGTGCTGCGCAGGACTTGGCCATCGCCGATCGGCGCATGCAGCAGGGCAAGGATCGCGAGCCCCGCCGCGAGCAGAAGACCCGAGACCCAGGCAGCTGCACCATGCGCCGACGCCCGGACCGTGCTCGCGGCAATCGCTGCGGCAAAGGGCAATCCGACCAGGATGAGCAGCAGGTTCTCTTCGATCATGCCCCCGAGGGTATCCTTTCGTTGCAGCTTCCGGCAAAGGTCTTTCCAGAAAGCAAGCCAAGGGCATGACCGCCTGCGGCGGTGCGTGCCCATGCCCTGGATTGATGGAAGGACGTTGGTCCCGATTAAGTCGTCATTTCTGACGTTTCAAGTCGGTTATGGACGTTTTCAGCCCGACAGGGGAAGAACGCCCGCAACTTTGTTGCTCAAGGCCCACTCAGGCGGCTTGCCTGAAGAAGAGCAGCGCGCAGGGATCGTGCTCAGGGTGGGGCGCCTGACGCATTCTTGATCACCTGATCGGGTCGGACTCGTTACCTTCGATGGCATGGATCTGCCGCATCAATCCGACCGCGGCCTCGATGTCGATCTGGCAGGCGATGCCGGCACCCCGCTCGGCCTCGAAACGACCTACCGCGGCGATCTCCTTCATCAACCCTGGTGCGACGCTTTCCTCGACCAGCCAGAACACGAGGTTGCGGTGCGAGGCAACCTCCAGCCCCAGAAACCGCCGCTCCGGTTCCAGCCCCTCTCCTCGGGCCGAGGTGATGACGGTGGACCCGGTCGCCCCCGCCTTGCGCGCGGCGTCCAGAACTTCATCGAGCCGTTCCTCGGGAAGGAAGGCGATGACCATCTTGAACTTCATCCGGTGTCTCCCTTGCTGTCAGGTGCCGCGCCTGTCCTGCGGCGAAGATGCGCGTCGATGATGGCCGTGGCCAGCACGGCGAAGGCCGAGCCGATCATGGCCAGAACGATCAGGCCGAACCCGTCGGCCAGCGCGCTGCGGTCCGGCAGGGTTTCGGCCACGGCCACGCCGTAGGCCGCAATCATGGGAACGGTGACGACCGATGTGGCAATCGCCCCGCTGTCCAGTGCCAGCGGTACAAGCTGGCGAGGCGCGATCATGGCCAGCAGCCCGACCGCCGCCACCATCGGCGCCAGGACCAGCCCCAGCGGCACCCCATAGACGATCCGCAATCCCGCCAGCCCCAGCCCGAAGCCAAAACCCCCGGCGACGGCAAGACGCAGGACCATCGGCCGGATCGCGCCGCCGGTCATGTCGCTGACACGATCGGCGGTGGCGGCCATGGTCGGCTCGATCAGGGCAGCCGCACCACCGAGGGTTATTGCAAAGCCTACCAGTGCCAGAACGCCGGCTGCCGACGTGCCATCGGTCAGACGCTCGGCCAGACCGCGCGCCACATCTCCGGCCAGGGGCACGAGGGTGCCTTCCAGACCAAAGCGGAATAGAGTCATCCCGGCGGCAAGGATGGCAACACCCCGGAACGCCCGCCGCAAAAGGCCCTGATCCCGGGCAAGGAAGCGCCAGGAAAACAGCCCCAGCACGGCAAGGATCGGCGCAAGGTCGACCAGGGTTCGCAGCGCCTGCTGTCCGAGGTCTGCCCCCATGTCAGCCCCCGCCCAGAAGGGTCAGGGCGACGGCGATGAACATCAGCATCGGCGCAAGGCTTGCCAGCACCACAATCCCGAATCCATCCACCAAGGCGTTGCGGCTCCGCAGAACCGAGGCGAGCCCTATCCCGAGGGCAAGCATCAGCGGGATGTTGATGATCGAGGTTGCGGCGGTTCCGGCATCCAGCGCCACCGCGATCACCGGCGCGTCGGACAAAAGCGAAACGAGCGCGATAAGCCCGTATCCCGGCAGGACCAGCCAGATCACGGGCCAGCCCTTCAAGGTGCGCCAGACACCGACGACCAGCGCCAGACCAAGGCCGATCGCGATGCCATAGCGGATCCAGCTCGCCAGCGCCTCTTGTTGCCCGAGAGTGACGGGAATCCCCGGATCGGCCGCCATGGCCGCAGCAGCCTGTGCCGCCACGGCCGCGAGAGCGGGTTCCGCCACCGTGCTGCCAAAGCCCAAGGCGAAGGCAAACCCCAGAAGCCACGCCGGATGTCCGCGCCGCGCCATCGCATCGGCCAGTGCCTCGCCGATCGGGAACAGGCTCATTTCCAACCCGCGCACCATCAGCGTTAAGCCCACCAGCACTGCCATGAAACCCAGCACAAGACCCGGGATATCGGGCGGAATGCGGCCCAGCACAGCGCCTTCGAACGCGGCGATCGTCAGAAGAATCGGCAACATGTCCCTCAGCGTTCCGAGGAATGGACCAATCTGGCGCAGCAGGGGTTTCACCAGCCTATGTCCCCGGCAAGGGCCAAACGGGAGCTGGCCATGGCGGACATCATCCGGCTCATTCGACACGGGGAGGAGGCAGGGTCAGAACATCGACATTGGCGTTCTGAAGAACCTTCTCGGTCACGCTACCCAGCATCATCCGGGAAAGCCCCCCCCTCCCTTGCGTGGCCATCACGACGAGATCGGCCTGCGTCTGCTCGGCCGCCTTCAATATCTCGTGCGCTTCCGTCGTCTCGCCGTGCCGGACAAGGAGTTGAAGGTCCGAACGGCCCAAGGTGCCTGCGAACCTCGCAAGGCTTCTCCGTGCCTCGGCGGCTTCGGTCGCAACGTGATGATCCCGGTCCTCCCGTGGAAGGGAGCCGGACATGGCAAGCCGCAGGGCAAGCACGTCGAACACTGTCAGGATCGCATGGTTTGCCGCGGCGAAGATGCCGAGGTCGCAATACCGCTGAAGCGCGGCTTTCGATGCTTCGGAAAGGTCCGTGGTCAGCAGGATCTGGCGGTAAGGTGAGACGGGCGGGCCGTTCACGCTCAGAACCGGGCACGCGACCTTGCGGATCGCCCGCTCCGCTGTCGTGCCGACAAACGCATCCCGCAGGAACTGTCGACGGTGGGGCCCCAGAACAAGGATATCCGGACGTCGTTCTTCCGTGGCGCGGGCGATCCCCTCGAACGGATCGGCAAGGATGACGTCTGACCTTCCCTTCACGCCGTCGACCGATCCAAGCGTTGCCATCTGTTGACGAAGCAAGGCCCGTGCGTCGGCTGCCTCATGGTCGACAAGGCGCTTGGGTCGATCGTCATCAACCACATGCACGAGGTCTAGCTCGGCATTCTCGGCCCGGGCGACAAGCACGGCGCGTCTGAGGGCGCGGTCTGACCGCTCGGAGAAATCGGTCGCACAAAGGACCCGCTGCATCTGGTTTCCTTCTTTCTTTCAATTGCCCAATCAAAACATGGATGAACCTGCTCCGGCTTGATGCAGGTCAATCAAGGATTTCGAAGTCGCGTTATTCTTGATGAAACGTAGCCAAGGATCGCAAACCGATGCCTCACGATCAGTATCAGACGGTCAAGGAGGTTGCCGAGCGCCTGAAGGTCGCCGAGGCGACGGTGCGGGCGTGGATCCACGACGGCGCGCTGCGTGCCATAGATGTTGGCAAGGGCTGGCGCATTGCCGATGCCGATCTCGAGGCGTTCCTGACGCGTCACGAAACGACACCGCGCGCGGGGCGGGCAACGCCAGATGCGGGACATCATCCGCACGCAAACGGACGGCACGCGCCCCTTGTCTGAAGTCTTTTCCCCTAAACCTCGAAGGAGATTGCCATGAACCGACTTTCCGGAAAGACCGCCATCGTGACCGGGGGCGCCGTCGGCATCGGCAGGGCCTGCGTCGAGCGCATGGCGCAGGAAGGTGCCAAGGTCGCGATCTTCGACGTGCTGGAGACCGAAGGTGAGGCGCTGGCCACTGACCTTGCCGCACAGGGTCATGCGGTGGCCTTCTGGCGCGTGGACGTGACCGATGAAGCGGCGACGCAAGCGGCGATTGACGCCGCCGCCGCCCGGTTCGGCGGGCTGCACGTGTTGGTCAACAACGCGGGCATCTCTGGCAGCCCGAAACCCACCGATCAGGTGACCGAGGCCGAATGGGACCGGGTTCAGGCGGTGAACGTAAAGGGCGTGTTCTTCGGCACCAAGCACGCCATCCCGCATCTGCGCGCCGCGGGTGGCGGGTCGGTCATCAACCTGTCCTCGATTGCCGGGCTGATCGGCGTGGGCAATCTTGCGGCCTATCACGCCTCAAAGGGGGCGGTTCGGCTGATGACGAAGAATGACGCCATCACCTACGCACCCGAAAAGATCCGCGTGAATTCGATCCATCCCGGCTATATCTGGACACCGATGGTGGAAAACCACCTGCGCACCACGTCGCCCGACCTTGAGGCCGCCAAGGCGGCGGCCGGATCGGTGCATCCGATCGGCCATATGGGCGAGCCCGATGATATCGCATGGGCAGTCGTCTGGCTTGCCTCCGACGAGGCCAAGTTCGTGACGGGCGCCGAAATCGCCATCGACGGGGGCTATACGGCGCGCTGATGCAGATGACCGACCCGCATGCCCGCCCCGCCGCCGATTGCCTTGCCGACCTGAAGGCCCGGCCCGAAGGCCTGACCGCATCTGACGCGGCCCGCCGTCTGGCCGAACACGGCCCGAACCGCCTGCCGGAAGGCCAGACCCGCGGGCCGCTGCGCCGCTTTTTCGCGCAGTTCAACAACGTGCTGATCTATGTCCTGATCGGCGCGGCCATCGTCACTGGTGCCTTGCAGCACTGGATCGACACCGGGGTGATCCTCGCCGTTGTGCTGGCCAATGCGGTGATCGGCTTCCTGCAGGAGGGAAAAGCCGAAACTGCCATGGCGGCCATCCGCCAGATGCTGGCCCCGCGTGCTGCCGTCTTGCGCGATGGGCGGAGGGTGACGGTAGACAGCGCGACGCTGGTGCCGGGCGACATCGTACTGCTTGAGGCCGGAGACAAGGTTCCCGCCGACCTGCGTCTTGTCGAGGCGCGGGGGCTGGGCGCGCAGGAGGCCATCCTGACGGGCGAGTCCGTGCCGGTGGAGAAGGCGACAACTCCCGTCGCGGCAGATGCGGCCCTTGGCGACCGCCGGTCGATGCTGTGGTCGGGCACGCTGGTCACGCAAGGGACGGCACGCGGGGTGGTCACCGCCACCGGCCCGGCCACGGAAATCGGCCGGATCGGCGGCCTGCTTTCAGAGGTAGAGCAGCTAACGACCCCTCTTGTCGCGCAGATGGACCATTTCGCGCGCTGGCTGTCGTTCCTGATCCTGCTGGTGGCGGCACTTCTGCTGGGTTGGGGCTATTTCGTCGGCCATATGCCCTTTGCCGACCTGTTCATGACGGTTGAGGCCATCGCCGTGTCGGCCATTCCCGAGGGACTGCCCGCCGTCATGACGATCACGCTGGCCATTGGCGTACAGGCCATGGCGCGGCGCAATGCCATCGTGCGGCGCCTTCCGGCGATCGAATCCATCGGTTCGGTCTCGGTCATCTGCACCGACAAGACAGGCACGCTGACCCGCAACGAGATGGTCGTGGCCGCCGCCGAAACGGCAGAGGGCCGCTTTGCCGTCTCGGGCGACGGCTATGCGCCGCAGGGCCAGATCACGCCGCCGGGCGACCTGTCAGCCCTCGCCCGCGCTTCGGCCCTGTGCAACGACGCCGCCCTGCACGACCGGAACGGGGTCTGGACGGTCGAGGGCGACCCGATGGAGGGCGCGCTTCTGGCCTTTGCGGGCAAGGTCGCGGTGGAGACCTCGGCGCGGCGCCTCGACGCAATCCCCTTTGATAGTCGCCACCGCTTCATGGCGGTGCTGACGGAGGGGGCGGCCGGGCGGCTGATCCATGTGAAGGGCGCACCCGAACGGGTGCTGCGGATGTGCGGGGGGTTGGACTACGCCCACTGGCACGACCGGGCCGAAGCAATGGCCCGGCAGGGGCTGCGCGTGCTCGCCTTGGCAGAACGACAAACGACCGGATTGATCCGGCCGCACTGGAGGGTGGCCTGACCTTTCTTGGGCTGGTCGGCCTGATTGATCCCCCCCGCCCCGAGGCCATCGCCGCGGTGGCCGAATGTCGTGCGGCAGGCATCCGGGTCAAGATGATCACCGGCGACCATGCGGGCACGGCTGCCGCCATCGCCGCGCAGATCGGCCTGCAGAACCCGGGCCGCGTGCTGACCGGCGCGGACCTCGACAAGCTGGACGATGCGCAACTGGCGCTGGAGGTCGCCACGGTCGATGTCTTTGCCCGGACCTCGCCCGAGGACAAGCTGCGGCTGGTCGCCGCGTTGCAGGCCAATGGCCTGTCGGTTGCGATGACCGGCGACGGGGTGAACGACGCCCCCGCCTTGAAGCGCGCCGATGCCGGGGTCGCCATGGGCCTCAAGGGCTCAGAGGCGGCGAAGGAGGCGGCCGATCTTGTGCTGGCCGACGACAATTTCGCAAGCATTGCCGCCGCCGTCCGCGAAGGGCGGACGGTCTATGACAACCTCAAGAAGGTCATCAGCTGGACGCTGCCAACCAATGCGGGCGAGGCGATGGTCGTCATCGTGGCCCTTATGGCGGGCATGGCCCTGCCAATGACGGCGGTGCAGATCCTGTGGGTCAACCT
>LNFM01007075.1_pt1 | contig 17904 bp, 11 predicted proteins | sample 596031 | NCBI WGS metagenome assembly LNFM01 (sample SAMN04254537, study PRJNA301005) | activated carbon metagenome | isolation source: dual media filters at the Ann Arbor, Michigan drinking water treatment plant | place: USA: Ann Arbor | reverse complement strand
CCGGCCCGGTGCGCCGCCCACGGCGGAGCGGGCCGCTCCGCCCTACCCCAAGGCACTTTCGCTATGATCCGAATCCAATGAGTAAATGGTATTATGCCCGACAGTCAACCGCCACATGTCGGGGATAAACCCCGACCTACAAAAGCCTCGGCACCCAGATAGAATCAAACTGACCCACTACCCGAAACCCTGGTCGCCTTCAGCGCCGCCACCGGCAGACAAACCTGCCCCGAGGATCTTTACTTTCGCCTTGGGCCGTTCATCCTGAGGGGGACGCTTTTTTCTGACCTGCCGGCACTTACACTATGGATCGTCGCCTTGTTTTGCTCCTGCTCACCTCGGCCCTGGCCTTGATTCTTGGCTTTGTGACTTTCACCCCTGATCAGTCGCTGCAGGCGGTGATCTACGGCGGCTACTGGGCCATGCTGCTGCTGACCCTGCTCTTTGGCTGGTCATTGCTGAAGGCGGCCCGTGATTCCGGAATCCACCTGGTCCAGTTGAAGGATAAGCCGCGCTGGCCGGTGGGCCTCATTGGCGGGTGCGGCCTGCTCTTGATGATGCACGAGACCTACGGTTTCAAGATCCTGATGGATGAAGTGATGTTGCTCGGCACTTCGATGAACATGCATTTCGACAAGACCGCGCTCGTGCCGATGCGCGGGCATGATATCCAGGGGGCGTTCCAGCTGCTGGCCGGGCAGCTCGACAAACGACCGCTCTTTCAGCCCTTTTTGGTGTCGCTGTTGCATGACCTCACGGGCTACCGGCCCGAGAATGTTTTCGCTCTCAACACCGTCCTCACTTTCGTGCTGCTGGCCCTGGCCTACGTCACGGGTTGCCGGATCAGCGGGCGGAAGGCGGGCGCGGTGGCGGTGTTGTTGCTGACCAGTCTGCCCTTGCTCGCCCAAAACGCCACCGGCGGCGGGTTCGAGTTGCTCAACCTCGTGATGATCCTCGGCACGCTGCTTCTGGGCATGCGCTATCTGGCGCGACGGGATGGCAATTCCCTCGAGGCCTTTGGCCTCTCCGGCATCCTGCTGGCCAACACGCGCTACGAATCCGTGGTCTTTTTGCTCCCCGTTGGCCTGACCGTGCTCTGGGTCTGGTGGAACGACCGGCGGCCGACCCTGTCGTGGCTGGTGATTTTCATGCCGCTGCTGCTGCTGCCCTATGCCCTGCATAACCAGGTGTTCAGCGTGCGGACTTCTTCCTGGGAAATGGCCAGCCGGCCGGGCTTCGACAAACCGTTTTCACTTTCCTATGTGCCCGACAACATCGCGCACGCCTTGAATTTCTTTTTCAGCCCCACGGGCGAGCACTCCAATTCGTTCGTGCTGTCCGTTCTGGGATTCCTGGCGCTGCCGTTTTTCGTGCTGTGGTCGCTCAAGACCTTCCGCCAGCTGCGTGCGGCTCCGCCGCCCCAGGCCGCCCTCGCGATCTTTGCCCTCGGGTTTGCGGCGCACACCCTGCTGCTGTTGTGTTATTTCTGGGGCCGGTTTGACGATCCGGTCATCCGCCGCCTCAGTCTGCCGCTGAATCTCGCGCTGGTGATTGGCGTCGTCACCGTGGCGACCGAGATGAACTGGCGCGGCCGGATCTGGCCATTGCTCGCCGTGGTGACCGGCGCGGGTTTTTTTGCGCATTCACTGCCCGCGATGGCCCGACACGGCTACTCGGCGGAATATTACGTGGGACGCGAAATGGAATGGCGGCGCGAGTTCATCACGGCCCACCCGGAGCGCGACTACCTCTTCATCGACAACAACTCCATCATCTGGATCACCCATCTGGTCTCGGCCACGCCGGTCAGGCAGGCGCTCGATCAGAAGGGGAATATCATCTTCAATTTCCGCAACCGCATCTTCTCCGCGATCTATGTGTTCCAGCGGCTGAGCATCGATCCGGGCAGCGGTCGCATGACGGTTCCGCCTGAGGATGATCCCGGCCCCGACTACCAGCTCGAAACTGTCTGGGAGCGACGCTTCACCCCGTTGACCGTCAGCCGCATCAGCCGCGTGGTCTCCATCCGGGAAGGTCCCGCCACGCCGCCAGTGCGCCCGCCGGTGTCGCTGGAGAAGCTAACGCCGGAAGAGCGGGAGAAGATCCGGCTGGAGTATATGAGTAATTTCATCAAACGCCTGCCCTAGGCCGGCCCTTTGTTGCCTTCGTGAACGAGACACTTACCAGGCTGTTGCATCGTTCCGATATCCGGCTGGCGGCCTTCGGCTTGGCGGCGGTGGCGGCGGTTTATCTCGGGTTTATCGGTCTGGAGGTGGAGCCGGCCGGCATGGTGGTGAAGCGTTACGGTTACTTTTTCCTGCTGACGGCCTTTGCCCTCTGGGTGGCTGCGCTCTGGCGGCTGTGGTCACGGCGGGCTGGGGGAGAAAACCTGAGCCGGCAGGAATGGCTTTGGGCCGGTCTGGCCATCGGCTTGCTCTCGCTGATGGCCATCAACGCCGAGGCTTTTCGCAGCAAGATTCTCTACGACGAATTCGTCCTCCAATCCACGGCCTTCAACATGCATTATTTTCGCGACACGGCGACGATGGTGCGGGGCTACGATATCCTCGGGGTTTTTCTTTCCACGGACAACTACCTCGACAAGCGCCCGAATTTTTATCCCTTCCTCGTCTCGCTCTGCCATGACTTCACGGGCTACCGCCCGCTGAACGCCTATCTGCTCAACGCCGTGCTGCTGCCGGTCACGCTGGGGCTGGCGTATTATCTCGGCCGGCGTTTGAACGGCATGCGCGGCGGCTTGCTGGCCGTGCTGCTGTTGGGGTCGCTGCCGCTCCTCGGACAGCACGCCACCGGCTCGAGCATGGAACTGCTCAATATCACCATGCTGCTCGCCGTGGTTGCGCTCGGCGCCGCCTATCTCCGGCAACCAGACGATGTCCGGCTGTCGGCCTTGGTGCTGGGCGCCGTGCTCCTGGCCCAAACCCGCTACGAGTCGGCCCTCTATGTGGCCCCGGTGGCCGTTATTATCGCCCTCGGTTGGTGGCGGGAACGGCGGGTGATCGTGTCTTGGGTGACGGTTGCGGCACCGCTATTATTGCTGCCCTGCGCCCTCCAGAACAAGGTGCTTTCCAATACCAAGTGGATGTGGGAGCTGCGGGACAATCAGGAGACGCGGTTCAGTCTCGATTACTTTCGTGATAACCTTCGCGGCGCGGGTGAATTTTTCTTCAACACCAATGCTTATCTGGCCAATTCCTGGCCGCTGGCCACGCTGGGGTTGCTCGCGCTGGCCTGGATTCTCTGGCGATTGCTCCGGGTGCGACCGGCTCCCGGCGCCACGAACACCGAGCACACCGCACTCCTGCTGCTGGGCTTGGGGATGGTCGCGAACACGGTGCTCATCCTTTTTTATTACTGGTCCAATCTGGGCGACCCCATCGCCTCCCGCTTCAGCCTGCCTTTTCACCTCGTGCTGGCGTTCGCCATTGTCGTCGCGGCCGCCGCGTTCGACCGCCGGTGGCCCGCGAGCTGGGTGCTGCTCGGCGGCATGACCGTGTTTGCGCTGGGGGTCACGACCACCCGCCACGCCCAGCATCTCTATTCCTATCTGGGTATTGATGAAGTGGAGTGGCAGAAACGTTACGTGGCCGCGCTGCCGCCAGGTGAACGGATAATCATCACCACCAGATCCACCCTCCCGTGGCTGCTGGAGAAAACACCCGCAATCCTTGTCGCGCGGGCCCGCCTGGTGGCCGACCGGCTCAAACACCAACTCGAGCGGGGCACGTTCCGGGATATTCTGGTCTTGCAATCCCTGCGCCCCGCCTCGGTGGAGGGCGACCACCAATTGGAGCCCGAAGACCGCTTGCCGCCGGGTTTCACCCTCGTGGTCATGACGGAAAAGCGTTTTGGCTCTAAAGTCAGCCGCATCAGCCGGCTGGTCGCGGTCCAACTGGCCGTCGAAGCGGACAATCCTGCCGCGTTGTCGCCATGAAAACCACCGCCGCTCCGCTTCAAGCCGGTTTGCCTCCGTCGGGCCTGATGTTGCAGCTCGCCAAGCTGGCCAGCTGCTGGCCCCATCCCGGTCCATGACACCGGCGTCAACTCATGTTCCCTGGCGTCCGGTGGTGCTGTTGGCATTCATTTGTGTGCTGTGCTGGGTGCTGGGTGCGTTATGGCCGCGCTTGCTCCTTGTGCTCGGCCTCTACAACTACGGCCGGATCTATCTGGATTCCTATGCGGTGCTGGCTGCCCTAGACGCCGTCCGCGCGGGAGCTGATCCCCATGGTGCGAACCCGCTGGATGTGTTGTTCCGACCCCATGTCTATTCGGATTGGTGGCTGGCGCTGCGCTGGCTGGGCCTGACCCGGGAGCATAATTTCCTGGTGGGCACAGCTTGGGTCGGTGCTTTTGCTCTGACGGCCTGGGCTACGGCCCGGCCGCGTAATTTTGGCGAGGCGTTCTGGCTGGCCGCGCTGCTGGTCTCCCCGGCGGTCATGCTCGGGATCAACCGGGCCAATAATGATCTGGTGATCTTTGTGTTGTTGACGGGTTGCAGTCTGGTGGCGGCCCCGGTTTGGTGGCGCGTAGTCGTGTCGGCGATTTGCCTCGGGCTCGCGACCGGGTTGAAGTATTTTCCCGCGCCCGCGGCGCTGGCCTTCCTGTGGGTCCGCCCCGTGCGCCGGTCGCCGGCGGTGTTGCTCGCGGGCCTGGTTGTGGTGGCGCTGGCGCTGGCCGGCGTGTGGACGCAGGTCGACCGCAGCCGGTTCACCATCGCGTTGGGCATCTACACGATGGGTGCGCCGTTATGGTGGCGCGATCTGGGTTGGACAGACCAGGAGTCGGTCTTGCCGAGCCTGCTGTTGATCGCAATTCCGGCGCTGGCTCTGGCCGGGAGCCGGGTGACTGCGGGTCTGACCACACGCGGCCAACCTCGGGAACGCCTGCTCGCCGCCCTCGGCGCCATCGTGCTGCTCACCTGTTTCCTGGCCGGCGTGAATTATGCCTACCGGTGGATCTTTGTTCTGTGGCCCGCGCTTTGGCTGTGGCGGCAGACCAGGGATGATTTGCTCCCGCATCGGGAACGAGGGGCTGCCCGGATGGGTTGCGCTCTCATCGCGCTCTGCCTGTGGCTCGACGGTATTTTGTGTGCAATGGTGAACCTGTTTTTTGCGCAATATGCCCAAGTTTGGCAGAACCAGATGGATGTCATTTGGCGGCTTTGGACCCAGCCGCTGCACTGGCTCCTGATGATTTTGCTCGCCGGTTGGTTGGTGGAGGGGGCGCTGGCCACGGCCAGGGAATGGTGGAGCCTGCGGCATGAAAAATAAGCACGGCGTGGCAGGCTCTGCCATACCCGGACGCTCCGCCTCGTATGCTCATAGCCACTGACGCGCGTGGGCCGGGCAACTCGACCAGCCGAGCAAGGCAGTCCGAAGACCTCCGGCTGGTTATGCGAGGGTCAGCGCGGGGGTTGTGCGATCGCGCGTTCGATCGCGGCGGCGAGCTGGCGGAGGTCGCCGTTGAGGGCCGTATCGAGCTCCGCCTGAGTCAGGCGGTAGACGTTGATGGAATAGCCCGGTTGCGCGTCGGGCTGGCGGGCGCGCAGGTAATGGCACAAGCGGGCAAAGCGGAGCAGCTCATAACGGTGCCACGCGTTCGCCCATTCATCGGCGGTCAGGCCGAGCAGCAAATCGGGCCGGTCGCGCGGGTGGGCCTTCAGGGCCCGGAAGCTGGCGTCGCTCAGTCGCAGTTGCTGGTATTGGCGTTCGTTCTCCAGCGTCCACGGTCCGCGCTGGGGCTGGTAAACATGCTGGAGCATGGTGGCGCTGATCGCATAAAGGCCCGGTTCGGGCCAATGCCACGGGCGCGGCCGGTCGAAGCCGGGCAGGCGCGGCAGCAGCACGGCCTCGGGCACGTAGCGGGCCGGCTCATCGGTGCCGAAGTAGGCCAGGTAAACACGCTCGGCCGGCCGGCGGTTTGCCTCCAGCCATTTTTGGAGCGTCGGCAGATCCTGCCCCCAGTCGAGCGAGCTGTCCACGAGGTGCTGGTAACCCTTGGCGGGACCACCGGCGAGGGGACTGAAATAGGCCAGATAATGGGGATGGATTTGCATCGCCGTTGCCGTCTGCCAGCCCAACAAACCGGCGACGCCAAGCCCGAAAACCAACCCGGTCCGCCGCGAATTCGCCCACGTGCGCACCATCGCCCAGCCGAGGGTGCCGGTGAGAATGTAGAGCACCGGATACGTGGGCAGGATGTGACGGTGCCCGATGTTGAGGTGGCTGGTCAGCGAGAAACCCCAGTAAACCACAAACAGCGCCAACAGGGGCGTGACCCGGTAAAGGTGCCCGCCCAGCCGCGAGCCGGCGGGTGAGCGGAAGCGCCACGCGAGCAGCCCCACGCTGACGGCCAGACCGGCCAGCAAGGCCGGTGGGGTTTTATAGAGGAAGGCTTTGGGGAAAAAACTCACCCAGCCGTGGATGCTGTAGTTGCCGTCGAGAAACGCCGCGCGCGCCTCGGCGTGCTTCAGCACGAAGGCCAGCCCGTAGAGCCAGCCCTCGGGCAGCAGGTGCCAGGCACGGCAGAATTCAACGGCCTGCGCCTTGAAGCCGCCGAACGAGAGCACGAAGCCCCACGGCAGGTTGAATTCGCCCGGGGGCAGCGCGGGGTTGAGGACGCTGTAACGAAAACCGAAAAACGCCCAGACCACGGCGACGGCGACGAGGCCCTGGGCCGCCGTGGAGGCGGTGATGGCGCCCAGCCGGCCGGGCGGCGTGCGGAACGTGGCGCCGCCGAGCGTCAGCGGCGCAGGATTGAAAATCCGAACCGCCGCCATCACCACCGCCAGCGGCAGCAACAGCACGGCCGTGTATTTGGTCACGGCGGCCAACCCCAGCAGGAGGGCGGACAACCACCAGCTGCGCCACCGGCCGTCATGCAAATGCCGCCAGTAGGCGCCCGACGCCGCGAGCAGGAAAAACGCCATGCCCATGTCCGAGGTGGCGAGGCCGCTGTGCGCCAGCATCGTCGGGCACAGGGCGCAGAAAGCCGCGGCCACCAGCGCCCCCGTGTCACCCCACAGCCCGCGGGACCAGCCATAGACGAGCAACACCAGCGCGGCGCCGAAAAGGGAGTTCATCGCGCGCGCCGGGAAAAGCAGCGCCGCGGGATTGTTGCCGCTCTGGTAGAAAAAAGCGTAGCCGGTGAGCCAGACCTCGGACTTGCGCCAGGCCGGTGTGTCCAGCGGGGGAAAGGCGGCTCCGCGCACGGTGGCGGGCAGGGCCTGCCACCGCTGGGGCAGGATGCCGTTCTCGGGATGCAGGCGGAAGTCCTGCCAGTGGTTGAAAGTGTAGCCGCCGGTCACGTGTGCGAGCTCGTCCGCCGTCGTGGATTTTTCCCGCATCGCGTAAGTGGCGAGCACGGCATGGCCGAGCGCCAGCAGCAGCGCGAGCCAGGTCAGTCCGAAGGGCGGAAGTGATGATCGGAGGGGGAGCAAACGAAGGCCGGGGAAATTGATAAGCAGTATGGACACGTTCCGGCCCGCCGCACAACCTCCGCGTTCACCCCCGCATGAATGCCGAGGAATACGCCAACCTGGAGCAGGTGGAAGCCGCCCACTGGTATTACGCCGGCAAGCGGGAGTTTGCCCGCGGCTGGTTGCTCCGGGTGCGACCGCCGCAGGCGGACGACCGGCTGCTGGACTGCGGAGCCGGCACCGGCCGGTTCGCCCGGGAGATGGAGGCGCACTGCCGGGTGTTGGTGCTCGACGACCACGTGGAGGCACTGCGGTTGCTGCGCACCCGGTTTCGTCCGGATCAGATTCTCAGCTTGGCGGGCGACCAGGTGCCGCTTCCGGATGGCTCGCTCGAATACGTCACGGCGCTCGACGTGCTGGAGCACACGCCGGATGACCGTGCCGTGGTGACTGGCTTTCACCGGCTGTTGAAACCCGGCGGGGTGGCGTTGGTGACGGTGCCGGCGGGCATGGCGCTCTGGAGCGACTGGGATGTCGCGCTGCATCATTTCCGGCGCTATTCGCGTCCGCAGCTCAAGGCGCTTTTCCCGGAATCGCAGTGGGAGCTGCTGCACGTGAACTATACCAATGTCGCCGTCTATCCGGCGGTGTGGCTCGTGCGCAAGTGGCGGAAATGGTTTCCGCAAAACAAGGGGCAGGTGCGCGCGGAAGACAAGCTGCCCGCGCCGGGGCTCAACGCCGTGCTGCGCTGGCTGTTCGTGCGACCGGCCTTCTGGCGGGTGCCGCTGCCGTTTGGCGTCAGTCTCCTGCTGGTGGCGCGGAAACGGTAGCCGGCTCATCGTAGCACGCCTCGAACAGCGTCCGCCCGGCGTCGTCGAAAAACACCAGCTCAAGTTCCGGCCGGCCCGCCGGGATGGCGGTGTCGTGATAGAGGCGCAATTCGTGAAGCCCGTCGATTCGGAGCGGCCAGTTGCACGGCTGCGGCGCGCCGGCGGGTTGGCCCGCAGCGTTGATCCGGGTGAGAGTCACGCGGGCATTGCCCGTCTGCCACTGCCCGAAGATGCGCTCGGGCTGGAAGACATGGCGCAACACGATGCGGGCGACAGTGGCCTGGGCGGCGACGTTTACCGTGATCATGGCCGCTTCGGTGTCAGGGGCGCCGGGGGTGCGTCGGAAATTTTGCGCGACATAAAAAGGCGCGGCGCGGCTGGCCAGCGGCACCAGGAAATCATAACCCGTCACCGTGAAGAGCGGGCGGTAGTGCTGCCGGATGAAGTCGTTCAGCGGACCGGTGATGGTCATGTGCATCTCCTGGTCCAAAAAATCAATGAGCGGCCGGCTGCTGATGATCGCCGAGCGGGGCACGGCCTGCAGGCGCGCGATGATCGCCTGCTGTTCAGCAGGGCTGAGCAACCAAAACCAATGCGTGGCGTTGCGCCGGGTCGGGGTGGGCACTCCGCTCCAGAGATTGAAACTGAACATGCCGGGCCGCGAGAAGAGGAGGTCGGCGTGCAGCCCGGCATTGGCCGTGAGGATCCGGAGAGCGTAGCGGACGTTTTCCGGCGGTCGGACCGATTCGGCGCCCGGCAGATCCAACTGATCCGAGGTGTTCCACCGCTGCCAGCCCTGTTGGAGAAGCAATTTGCCCTGCCAGCCGGAGGCACCCAGCGCGACGACGGCCACGGCTGGGACGAGCCAGGGCCGGTGCAACCGGCGGGCACAGTGGGCGGCAGCTTCGGCGAGGCCGCTGACAAACAGTGGCAGCAACAAAAACGAGGCCCAGGCCATTTGGGTGCCGGCCACCGGGTAGGTGTGCAACACCTGACCGAGGCCCACCAAGGCAACAAGCGCCGCGGCCGAACGGCGGCGGTCACCGGCCGGAGCTTCACCCACGGGCAATAGAAACAGCGGGGTCAGCGGAAGCGCATGGGTGATCATGCCGCGCACACCGTGAATCGTCAGCCAAGTTTCCGCATTCCAGGCAAAGCAGCTTAGGACCAGCAGCCGCAACACCGCCACGACATCCATGAGCCGGGCTCGGAGTGCCGGCCGCCATTGCCACAGCGCCGTAACTGCCACCGTCATGCCGAGGGTCACCCAGGCGAAGGTAGGCCAGATGAAACCGAGATGAAAATTTGCCGGATGCCGGAGCGGATCCAGCAAGACCCCCTGCCACAGGCCGCGCAGGCTGGTGCCGTGCGCGAGAATGGCGACGATGACCACGGTGCCCAGCCCGGCCAGGCCGGCGAGCCAGGCCAGCCAGTCGCGGGCTTGCATCGTGCGCGCCGTCTCCGTTGCCACCAATACGCAAACGGCGACGCCCGACACCGCAAACATCACCGCCAAGTTCAACACCCAAGGTTCACCCAGCAGGGGACGCATCAAAATAAAGGGCAGCAGCGCCAAGCAGGCGGCGGTTATCCAGACGCCGCGGCCACGCCAGGCCGCGCCGCCCGTGGTCAGCAGCAGGAATGCTCCGGCCGAACAACACCAGAGCAGCCCGACGTTGATCTTGGTTAGAATCAGGGCGGCTCCGGCCAGGCCCAGCCCGAGGGCGGCGATGCCCGTCCGACCGCGCCACAGGGCCTCGACCGCCACCGTCAAACCCACGGCGGTGATCAAGGCGATCAACCCGCCGGGGTGGGTCGGTTCACTCGTCATCTGCCACATCAGGCCGAAGACAGCGACCAGCGTGAACAGCGCCGTCCAATAACGGTCTGAAAGCCGCCACGCGATCAGGCCCGCGGCAGGGGACGCGACGAGCCAGTGCAGCAACGTCAGCGTGCGGCCGAACAGATTGGTGATGGGCCAGTCGAGCAGACGGTGCAGGCTGTCGTAGTAGAGAAAAGGGACGGGGCCATACTGCGAGAAGACCTCGTCGTAGAGCCGGCCGTGTTCGGAAAAATTCTTCAGGCTGAGCAGCACGTAGCCCTCATCGTCATGGATCATGAAGCTGGTGCTCATCAGCAGCCAACCCGCGACCGCCAGGCCCGCCGCCAAGACCAGCAAACCCGGCACGCGCAGCTGTCTCCTCATTCGGTCACCCTGGGGGCCGGTGCGGAGCCGGGCCGGGTCCGCTGGTTGCGGCGAAGCAGGAAAAGCGGCCGGCGCTTCACCTCATCATAGATACGCCCGAGGTATTCACCGAGCACGCCGATGCCGATCAACTGCACGCCGCCGAGAAACAGCACGATGGTGACCAGCGTGGTGTAACCGGTGGGCGCGGTTTCGATACCGATGATGCGGCGCACCGCGTAGAAGATGGCGGCCGAGAAACCGAGAAAGGCGATGAGGATGCCGGCGTAGGTCAGCAGCCGCAGGGGCAGGTAGGAAAAGCTGAACACCCCGTCCGTGGCATAGCGGAGCAGCCGGCGGAAGGTCTGCTGCGGCTGGCCGGCGGCGCGCTCCTGCCGGTCGTAGCTGATCTCCGCCGTTTGGAAACCCACCCACGAGCGCAGGCCGGGGAAATAACGGTTGCGCTCCGGCAGCTGGTTCAGGGCGTCCACCGCGGCCCGGTCCATCAGGCCAAAGGTGCCCGCATTGGACTCCATGGGGAAATCCGACACCCGGTTGAAGGTGGCATGAAACAAATCCATGCCGAGCCGCCGCGGGCCCGACTCCTGCCGGGAACGGCGCACGGCCCGCACGACCTCGGCACCCTCGCGCCAGCGGGTCACCATCTCCGGGATGCATTCGGGCGGATCCTGCAGATCGGCATCCATGGTGACAACCGCCTGGCCCCGGGCATGGGCCAGGCCGGCGGCGATGGCGGCTTGAAAACCGAAGTTGCGGCTGAGCTCGAGCAGCGCAAAGCGCGGATCCCGGCCCGCGTGCGCCCGGATCAGTTCCGTCGAACGGTCATGGCTGCCGTCGTCCACGAGCAGGGCCTCCCATTGCACCGTGGGATTGGCGTCAAAGACCGCGGTCAGGCGCGCCAGGAGCTCGGGCAGCACCGCTTCCTCATTGAAAATCGGGATGACAACGGTGACGGGCGGGAGCGAAGGCATTGGTTTCAGGTAACTGCATGCACCTTCAGCGGACCGTTGCCAACACCGGAGTCGATCCCGGTTTCCGGCGGGAAGGAATGCCTTGCGGCCCTCGCGTGGGGCGGGTGACATGGAGCGACTCCTCCCCTGTTGACGTGACCGAAGTTTTTTCCCTCTGTCGATTCGGCTTGGACGCGCTGTTGACCGCGGCGGCGGCCTGGTTGCTGCTGCGGGCGCTGGACACTCGCGGCGGAGTGATCGAGCAGGTGCTCGGCTGGGCGCTCGCGTTCCTCTTGATCGTGGCGGCGTCAGGTCAGGTGTTGGGTTGGGCCGGAGTGTTCGGCGCGCCGGGATTTCTGCTCTCCCATGCAATCCTGCTGGTGGTGTTGGCCGCGGGGCGGAGAAAATCGCTGGCGGCCGACATTCGCGAGTGGGGTGAGCTTCGTCGGCGGGTCACGGCGCAATTCCGGCCGGGGGATGCGGCGGCCCGCCTCGGGGCAACGCTGCTGCTGGTTTTTGCCGGGCTCGCGGTGTTGGCGGCGTTGGGCGAACCCATGGTCTACGACGCGCTGACATACCGGCTCTCGCGGATCGGGCTCTGGTTGCAGGACGGCCGCATCGCGCATCTCGCGACCGACGAAGCGCGGATAAACTACATGCCGGTCGTGCCGGACATCATGATGGCGTGGTTGCTCGGCGCGCACGACGCGGGTTTTCAATGGGCGCCGCTGGCGCAGACGTTTGGCGGCGGTCTGCTGCTTGGCGCCACGGCCGGTTTGGCGCGCGGCGCAGGCTTGAGCCGCGTGGCGTCGCTCGGGGCCGCCGCGCTGCTGTTCGGTATGGCAAACGTCGCGCCACAGTTCACCTCGCTGCACACCGACTTGTTCACCGCCGGTGTGTTCGCGGCCTCTTTTTATCTCTGGCTGGCCGCACTCCGTCGCGGCGAAGGTTCCCTGGCGGGCGGACTCGGCGCGGGCCTGGCGCTGGGTTGCAAGGGGACGATGCTGTATCTCGGGCCGGGCGCACTGCTCTGGGTGGGCTGGCTGGCGTGGCGGCACCCGGTGGCGTGGCGCGGATGGACCCGCACCCTCGCCGCCGGGGTTCTGGGGGCCGGGCTTTTCGCCGCGCCGGTGCACTGGCGCAACTGGCGTGAGTTTGGCGGGCTGCTCGGTCCCACGGAATATGTGGCGCAGCACCATGCCGGCGGCTTTGCCGAGAAGCTGGGATTGAATTTGCGTTCGGCGTTTGTGCAGAACTTCGATCCCAACTCCCAGCCGTGGGGCTTGCAGTCAGTGGCCGCCGCGGTGGGCCGCCGGCTGGCCGCGGCCGAACCGGCTGACGACCGTCTCGTGTGGGAAAACATGCGCCGGCGAACCACGCTGGGGCAGATCATGGAGCGGGCGACACCGGATGCGGACGTGACTTCGTTCGGGCTCGTGCCGCTTGCCTTGTTCGGGTTAGGGGTTTGCTTGGCGTTGGGGGCGTGGCGGCGTGACGAGACGGCCCGGCTTGTCGCGATCTGGGCTGCCGGGTTGTTGGTGTTTTTCGTCTTCTTCCACGGCATGCAGCGTTGGCATCCATTTGGATTTCGCTACCTTGTGCTGATGGCACCCTGGATCGCCGTCGTGGCGGCGTGGGGCATCGAGCGGCAGCGGCGCGGACTGCGCCTTTTCTTGTGGGGCGGCTCGGCCTGGGCCGTGGCGAGCGTTCTCTGGATTCAAAACACGCACGCGGCGCAGGCCGGCTGGCGGGCGGTCGTGGAGCCGGAGACCTCGCGGGTGTATCATGTCTATCGCCACTGGAAAGAGTGGGCGGACGCGTTGCCGGAGGGCGGCGGTGCCCTGACCGTGGCTTTGCCGGCGAACCGGCCGCTGGCGGCATTTTTCCGAGGAAGTCGATGGCCGGGGGTGACCCTGACGGCTTTGTCCACCGTGCAATTCAAAACGGCGGAGGATTTTTCGCGAGCCGTCGGAGGCGGCTGGGTGGTCGTGCCGGCCACGCGTTTTCTCGGGAGCGAGGGCGCAGTGCAGGCGCGGGTGTGGCTCGATGGCGGGGCCGAGGCCGGCGGATTCAGCCTGGCCGCTTACCGGTTGCTGCGATCCGGCGAAACTCCGGCTGGGCTGGTCTACCGTCGGCACCGGGAGGCCGATCCGGGGGGTGTGAAACATTCGTTTCTGGTGAAGACCTGGACGGCGGCGGAGGTGCCGCTGGTTTTGCGCAATCCCGGCGCAGTGGCGTGGCGCTACGAGTGCCTGACCCCGTCGGGCCGCCAGGCCGGGGTGTTGTCCGCGCACGATCGAATCGAACTGCGGCTCCCACTGGCGGCGGCGGTGGTTTCAGAAGTGAAGGTGCGCTTTGAGCCGGTTGCAGCGCACGCGGGCACCGTTCAGGAACCGGAGGCCGAGCTGCCGGCGCCGGCCTCACCGGGCAACTGGTGAGGATAACGCGGAGCGGCGGGCGATCAGCAGAAAGTCAGAGTCCTGTTGGACGATCATAAAATCCCGCCGGAAAATTTCCATCCAGCGCGCGCGGTTCCTTTCGGGGGGATTTCGGAACGAGGGCATCGTCCAGCTATAGTTCAGGTAAGGATTCTCGAAGAATGCCAGCAACGTCACCCGGGGATCGAGGTAGCGAGCTTCGAGTTCCGGGAAGGTTTCGAGATTGAGCCGGTCGGCCATGACGGGGGAGAATTCGGCCGTGGTGGTGAAGGGTCCCATGCGAAGCTTGCGCGGCACCGGCCGGTCGGCCTCGACCGCGAGGATGATGTTGGGCCCGATCAAGGGCTGGCCGGGCGCCACGAGTTCGGCGGTGATCCGCTTCGCCAGCCAAAGGCGTCCGGGCAAATCCGGACTATACGGCGACACTCCGGGCGGCAGCCACCACGAGGGCAAATTGGGCGGCGGCCTTTGCAGGTAGTGAAAATTAAGCAGCGGCGTAACCCCGAGCGCGGCGAGCAGAACAACCACGATCAGCGCGCGCCGCCGCGCGGGCGTGGCGGCCGACATGGCCCGGTGCAGGACGGCGCCGACGATGATGGCCAGCGGGAGCAGGAAGGGCACGCCATATTCTTCGTAAACGCCCTTCGGCAGCAGATTGGTGGTGAGCGCGATGATTGCCCCGATCGCAACCCAGCGTTCTCGCGGACCGACCGCGTTTTTTTGCAAGAACACGGCGGGGAGGGCGCAGAGCCCGGCCATCCACAAGGCGGGGGCGAGGGTCGCATAGGACTGCCACGCCAACTGCCAGTCCTTGTGCGGCACGGACAGCCGGTGAAATTGAAGCGTCCAGAACACGCTTGCCTCCGGAGCGGCCAGGTAAAACGGAAGCAACACCACGGCACCCGTGACGGCGAGCGCCGCTCCGCCGCCCAGCACCCGCGCCGAGACGGGTTCCGGGCCTTCGCGGAGCGAGGCCAGCCAGAGCACGGCGAAATATGGCGCCGCAGGCAAGCGGCACCCGACGCCGATGACTCCGAGGGCGCCGAGCAGCGCGGTGCGGCGCCATCCTGCCGGCCGCTCCAAAAACACCCACGCGGCGGCCATGGTGACGAGGCTGGTGAAGGCGTAGGGTTTGCCGAGGTGGATGAAATACATCCACGCCGGGGAGAGGGAAAAAACCACGACCAGGAGCAGCCCGAGCCAAGCGTGGGTCCGACGGGTCAGCCAGATGCCGGCCAGGGCCAAGGCAAGAACTCCCCAGAGACCATGGATGGCGCGCTGCTCAAAAAGCCCGAAACCGGTCAGGCTCATGAGCGCACCGCCGACATACGGAAACAGCGGCATCTGCGTGAAGCCGAAATCACGGTATGGCACCTCGCCCTGCATCACGGCGCGGGCGGCCACCGCGTAGAAACCTTCATCGGGGTTCAACGCGCCGAAAAACACATGGCAGACGGCGCTGACGAGATACAACAGCACGCCGCACAGGATGGCGCCGCGCCGCCAGTTCCAGTCGCGCGCTCCGGTGGTGCTTTGCATGGCGCAAGTCTCGCCGCCCGGGTCAGTGGGCCAGGTTGTATTTCACGATGGCGTAGATGGCGCGGAAGCCGTCGCGCCAGCCGATCTTCTTCCCCTCGGCGTAGGTGCGGCCGTAATAGGAGATGCCCACCTCGTAGATGCGGCACTCGGGCAGCTTGGCCACCTTGGCCGTGATCTCCGGCTCGAAACCGAAACGGTTTTCCTCGATGGTGATCTGCGTGAGGATCTCGCGGCGGAACAGCTTGTAGCAGGTTTCCATGTCCGTGAGATTGAGGTTGGTGAACATGTTCGAGAGCAGGGTGAGGAAGCGGTTGCCCACCATGTGCCAGAAATAAACCACGCGGTGCGCCTCCGCGCCCATGAAGCGCGAGCCAAAGACGACGTCGGCCTTGCCGTCGAGCACGGGCTTGAGCAGGCGCGGGTATTCCTGCGGGTCGTATTCGAGGTCGGCGTCCTGCACGACAACGACATCGCCGGTGGTGACGGCAAACCCCGTGCGCAAGGCCGCGCCCTTGCCCTGATTCACGTCGTGGTAGATGACGCGGGTCACCAGCGGCTCGATCTCGGCGCGCAGCAGCTCGCGCGTGCCGTCGAACGAGCAGTCGTCCACCACGATGATCTCCTTGTCCGCCACCGGGGCGGCACGGACCGCGTCCACGATGGCGCGGATGGTGTTGCGCTCGTTGTAGCAGGGAATGACGATCGAAAGCTTCATGCAGCAGAGGCCGCCACGCTAGCGCGGCCTCCCGGCTAGGAAAGCATTTTCCCGCCTCCACCCTTGACGCGGGCAAACCGCCCCGGGCATCGTGCCGCCATGGCTGAATCCGCTCCGCGCCCCAACCGGGCGCTCCTGCTCAAGCTCGTTGCCGGCCTGGTGGCAGTGCTCGGGGCGGCCGCGCTGGCGGCCCGCGGGCTCGACATCAAGGCGCTGCTCGCCCAAGGCCTCGAACTCATTCGGAGCGCAGGTGCGCCGGTGTTCTTCACCGCCATGGCCTTGTTGCCGGCGGCGGGCATGCCCTTCCTTGTTTTCCTGTTGTCCGTCGTGTCCCTCTTCGGCCCGCGCTTCGGCACGCCGGTCACCGTGGTGCTGGCTCTCGGGGCGATGACGGCCAACATTGTGTTCACCTACGTGCTCGCCCGCTGGGCGTTGCGGCCATTGCTCGCCCGGCTGGTCGTGCGGCTGGGCTACAAGGCGCCCGAAGTGGCGGCGGCGGACGCCACCGACCTCATTGTGATTTTACGCGTCACGCCGGGCATTCCCTTTTGCGTGCAACACTATCTGCTCGGGCTGGCGAATGTGCCGTTCGGGAAATACCTCCTCGTGTCCTGCCTGATCTCGTGGCCGCTGGGCACGGCGTTTATGCTTTTTGGCGACGCGTTGCTGCACGGCAGAGGCAAGGTCGCCCTTGTCTCGCTCAGCCTGATCCTCGCGCTTATGGCCGCACTCCATTTGGTGCGAAAACACTATGGGAAAAAACGCGCCTGAACTGCCGTTGGATGACGTGGGTCGCGTGGCCAGCGTCACTGAGTTCACCCGCCGGGTGAAGGAACTCCTGGAGGGCGGCCTCCGGCCCGGTTGGGTGCGCGGTGAAGTGTCGAATTTCCGGGCGCAGGCCAGCGGGCACGTGTATTTTTCCCTCAAGGACGCCGGGGCCCAGCTGAGCTGCGTGCTTTTCCGCGGCGATGCCACGCGGCAGAGTGTGCCGCTGCGCGACGGACTGCAGGTGCTGGCCTACGGCGAAGTCAGTGTCTATGAGGCGCGCGGCCAGTATCAGCTGGTCGTGCGGGCGCTGATCGAGCACGGGGCCGGCCGTCTCCAGCAGGAGTTGGAAAAACTCAAGCTCCGGCTCGCCGCCGAGGGGTTGTTCGAGGCCGCGCGCAAACAGGCGATCCCGCTGCTGCCGCGCACGGTCGGCTTCATCACTTCGCCGACCGGCGCCGCCGTGCAAGACTTTGTCCGCATCCTCACCCGGCGCGGCTGGACCGGCCGGCTCGTGGTGCTGCCCGCCAAGGTGCAAGGCGTGGACGCGGCGGCCGAACTCGCCGCGATGCTGCGCACGGCCGAGGCGCTGAATATTTTCGACCTGCTCGTCATCGGCCGTGGCGGCGGCAGTGCGGAGGATCTGTGGGCCTTCAACGAGGAACCCCTTGTGCGCGCCGTGGCGGATTGCGGCGTGCCGATCATTTCCGCCGTGGGCCACGAGATCGACACGACGCTGTGCGACTACGCCGCCGACGTGCGCGCGGAAACACCCAGTGGCGCCGCCGAGTTGATCTCCAGCAACTATCTCGCCGCGACGGAACGCCTCGGGCAGGCCGCCACAGGCATAGCGGATGCGCTGGAGACCGCCGTGACGCGTGCCGGCGAAAAACTCGATCATGCCCGCAGCCGGTTGCGGCTGCTGGCGCCGACGGCGGCCATCGAACACAATTACCTCCGGCTTGATGATCTGGGCAATCGGCTGTGTTCCGCGCTGCGCGCGGCGGTTCAGCACCGGCGTGA
>LNFM01012239.1_pt1 | contig 17905 bp, 18 predicted proteins | sample 596031 | NCBI WGS metagenome assembly LNFM01 (sample SAMN04254537, study PRJNA301005) | activated carbon metagenome | isolation source: dual media filters at the Ann Arbor, Michigan drinking water treatment plant | place: USA: Ann Arbor | reverse complement strand
CGACAGACACCGCTCGGGGCGAAAAACGCTTGCCCAGCGAGCAAAATCAGGCGATCTTGAAGTCAAGCGGCAGGCCACTTGGGGAATGTCGGATAGACTTGGATCGCATTTGGTCCGGACATGCCGGCCTGGGCCAGCCTGCGCTGTAACGTGGTGCGTTCCTGCTTTTCGCCCGGAACGAAGGCTCTCATCAGCGCGCCTGGCCCCTTTTCGGCGGGTATCAGGAACTGCCGATCCTGCCGGGCAGTACGACGCGCGCCGGAAATCGCAGCGATGCGGGCCACGGCGGGATCAGGCCGTTTCAGCGCCGCGTAGATGCCGAACAGCAAGAGCAGGACGCCGATACCCACGCCCACCGCAAGCAACGTCTCGGTCGGGACGCCGAGACGTAGCGAGAGGATCTGGAGGTAATCGAGCATGGCTGTCTCCGATCAGACGTGGAAATTGACAAGACGGCGCAGGATAAGGGCGTTGAGAACCGTCAGGATCACGACGGCGCTGGCCATCGGGACGAACAGCGGTTCGTCGTAGACACCGCCGTAATAGGTGGGTGACGCGATCGTAGTGAAAATGAAAATCAGCACCGGGATCGCCGACAGGATCCAGGCCGAGGCGCGGCCTTCCGACGAGATGGCACGGATCTTTCGGCGCATCATGATGCGACCACGGATCACCTTGGCAAGCAGTTCCACCACGCGCGACAGGTCGCTGCCGGTGCCATGCTGGATGCCGATGCTGGCCGAAAGGTAATGCACGTCTTCAAGGTCGACCCGCTCGGCAAAGTCGTGGAAGGCTTCAGGCAGGTCGTCTCCGTAGTTCACCTGGTCATAGATGATCCCGAACTCGCTGCCGATCGGGTCAGCCATCTCCTGCGCCACGGCACCGATCGAGGTATTCAGCGGGTGCCCGACCCTGAGTCCGCGGGCCATCAGCTCCAGTGCGTCAGGCAGTTGCGCTATGAGCGCCTTGGTCTGGCGGTCCACCTTGATGCGCAGCGCGGTGATCGGTAGGCCAAAGCCGGCCGCAAGGGCGGCGACGACAACCAGCACGACCGGAACCGGGCTCAGCAGCAGCACGCCGAAGATTGCAGCCGACAGTAGCGCGCAGATCCCGATGAAAGACCCGGCCCCCAGCGACAGGCCCGCACGGCGCAGCAGGACCACAAGCTTGCGCATGAAGTCGGGCTGGCCGGTCCGGTCCTCGGCGGAGGGCGGCTTGAGCAGTGTCAGGCGTTCCTCGATGCTGCGGCCTTCGCGGATCATCCGCATCCGGCGCGAGCGGATTTCGCCCACCGTCTCGCGGTTGCTGAGAAACGAGCTCATCGCGGTGAAGGCCAGAAGCACGCCGACAGCGATGCCGCAATAGACCAGCAGCATGATGTTCTGTTCGGTCAGCAGGTCAGACAGGACGGGCACGGTGTCAGCTCCTTCTGGCGACGAAGTCGGCGGGGTCGAAATGTACGCCCGCGTTGGCAAGGGCTTCGGCGCAGTGCGGGCGAATGCCGGTTGGCACGAACTCACCGAGGATGCCCCCCTCGGCGGTGCGGCCCAGCCGGCGGAATACGAAGATGTCCTGCATGGTGATGACCGAACCCTCAAGGCCGGTGATTTCGCTGATGCTGAGCAAGCGGCGTGACCCGTCGGACAGGCGGGCAACCTGCAGCACGATCTGGATGCCGGAGGCAACCTGAGCGCGCACCGCCGACAGGGGCAAGTCGAGGCCGATCATGGTGACCATCTGTTCGACCCGGCCAAGCGCGTCGCGAGCCGAGTTGGCGTGGATCGTGGTCATCGAGCCGTCATGGCCGGTGTTCATCGCCTGCAGCATGTCGAAGGCTTCGGCGCCGCGGACCTCGCCCACGATGATGCGGTCAGGCCGCATCCGAAGTGCGTTGCGCACGAGGTCGCGCTGGATGACGGCGCCCTGGCCATTGGGGTTTGGCGGCCGGGTTTCCAGACGCACGACATGCGCCTGTTGCAGTTGGAGTTCCGCAGCGTCCTCGATCGTCACGATCCGGGAGCGGTCGTCGATTGCAGCGGAAATCGCGTTCAGAAGCGTGGTCTTGCCCGACCCGGTGCCGCCCGAGATGAGAATGTTCATCCGTGCCTCGACCAGGCCCTTAAGGAAACGCGCGGCAGGTTCGGTGATGGTGCCGATATCGACCATGCGGGCAAGCGTCAGCGGGTTGCGGGCAAATTTGCGGATCGACAGGCTGGGCCCGTCGATGGCGCAGGGGCGGATGATTGCGTTGACGCGGCTGCCGTCTTCAAGGCGCGCATCGACCCATGGGCTGCTTTCATCGACCCGGCGACCAACCCGCGAGACGATCTTTTCGATGATCCTGAGCAGGTGGCGTTCGTCGCGGAACCGGGCGCGGGCGCGTTCAAGGATGCCGTTGCGTTCGACGAAGACGTTGCCGTGGCCGTTGACCAGAATGTCGTTCACGGTGGGGTCGGCCATCAGCGGCTCCAGCGGGCCAAGGCCCAGAACCTCGTCCATCAACTCGCTGACCAGTTTGCGGAATTCCTCGGCGCGGAGCGGCTTGCCGCTGTCACGCAGTTCGTCGTTGACCAAAGCGGACACCTCGCGGCGCAGCTCTTCGGGTTCGACCTTGTCGATGGCGGCGAGGTTAAGCCGTTCCAGCAGAACCTCGTGCAGGCGGCTTTTGAGTTCCAGCGATTCCTGAAGCTCACGGTCCTCGGGCACCAGGATCGCGGGCAGCTGGGGCTGGGTCGGTTTGCTCCCGACGAAAGGCAGCACCTTTTCAGCTTTGCTACCGCGGCGGCTCAGATCAACGAAATCCTTGAACATAATCTATCTTTCCCGCCGTTCGGCCTTGAGGTTCTTGGTGTCGCGGTTGTTGGCCGCAGTGACGATATGCGCGGAAATCTGGGCGATTTCCTTGTTTAGTGCGGAGCTGCCAGCGGTCTGCGACAGCGGGCGGCCACGGTCCATTGCGTCTTCAGCGCTGCGGTTGTCGGGCGGCAGCCAGAAGCGAAACTCGGTTTCCAGCGCGTTTGCCGCTTCGGCGTGGCGACGTGATTTCAGAAGTGGCTTCTTTTCCTGTCCGACCACGACCTCGACGTTCAGCGAGGGGTTCTGGTCCTTGAAGAAATCGATCAGCCGCCTGGTCTGCTGGACAAAGGGAACCGAGGTTCCGCTGACGATCAGCACATGGCTCGCCGCCTCCAGAACCGGCGTCAGCCAATCCACCATGGCATGCGGCAGATCGACGATAACGTAGTCGTAGGCTTGCTGAAGCCGGTAGATCAGCGCGCGGATCTGGTCCGGTTGCAGGGCGGTCAGCGGCATGAAGCCGTCGGGGGCTGCTATGACGGACAGGCCCGACGCAGTTTTCTGCACTGCCTGTTCCAGAAACACGCTGTCCGGCTCGATCCGGTCGCGCGCCAGGCTGTAAAGTGCCTCGTTCGGCTGCAGGTCGAGAAAGCCCGCCACCGCGCCGAATTGAAGGTCCAGATCGACGAGCACGACTTTGCGGGTTTCGGATTTGCCAAAGCGCTTCTTCTGGCCACAGAGATGATCGGCAAGGTTGACGGCGAGGGTGGTGGCCCCGATCCCGCCGCGCGCCTTCGAGATGGCAATGACGGTGCCTTCCCGCAGCTCGGGTGTGGTCAGCGTCAGGCGGCGCGGCATCGACAGGCGGCCAAGGATGCGGCCAAGCTCGACGTCGTTGACTGTGTCAGGCACAACTTCGGTCGCGCCCACCTGCAGCAGGCTGTGGGCCACACCGAACGGAACGGTGCTGTCGCTGACCGCAAGGATGCGGGCGGTGCCGCCGCTTTTGGCAATGCCCTTAAGCGCCTCGATGTCACCAGCGGCGTCAGGAGTGGCCTGGAAGATGATAAGTTCAGAGGTCTTGGCCAATTCGTAGGCGCGGCCGTTCATGGTGGACAAGGTGGCGTTGCACTGCGTCAGCGCCATGCCCGGATGCCGCCGGATGATCGCGCCGATCCTTTCTCCAAAGGCGCTGTCCTTGGTGATCAGGACGATATCTTTGTTGGTTTGCGTCATCTTGGCTTCCAAAATTCCTAACCGTTGCTGCCCTGGGCCAGGTCTTCACCCGGCAGCGAAACACTCATCCCCGGCAGGGTTATCCCCACCTCGCCGAGGTTGCCGACCGTTGTGGCACCAGCGACTGCGGCCAGCGCCGACAGCGGGGTCACGAATTCGAAAATCACGTTCTGCAGCCGGACCGTCACGATCGGCACATAGGGGCCACCCAGAAAGCCCATGCGGGAGTCGTAGGTATAGGTGAACTGCAGGTTGGCGATGGTCGCGGTGCCGGGAAGCGTGTTGCGCATTTGTGCCCAGACCTCGACCGCGGTCGGGTTGGCTGCAGAGCCGGCGCAGGTGATCGGGCCGGGGTCGACACAATAGGGCCCGCCCGCCGCACCGCAGCTGGTGCCGTAGTCCGCCGTACCGGATGCAGAAGGCAGGCGCTGGATGATGTTCGGCACACCGGGACAGGCGGCAGGGCGCACCGCCGCCACGCGAGCAGCATACTGCATCGCGCGCTCTCCGGTGACCAAATGGTAGGCCAGCCGCCCGAAATCGATCAGGCCGAAGACGAGGAGCAGGAAAAGGCTGATGACCATCGCGAATTCGACCAGAGTGGCACCGGTCTCATCGCGCAGGAAATCGGCTGGGCGGCGGGAGCGGTTGATCATGATCCGTACACCCGGCTCTGGTCTGCCACGGTGGCGTCGATGGTGGCCCGGCTGCCCCCGACCAGGGTGAACAGGCCGGCGAAGGGAAACGTGATCTCGACCTCGGCTTCGACCGTCACGATCGGTGCTTCGCCCGAACGGAAGGCTCCGGTGAAGCTGCAGTCCAGTGAACTCGTCACACCGGTAACGGTCACACCGCTGGGGAAGATGCTGCTGCCGTCGTTGGAGGTGCTGACGAAGGTGAAGAGTGTGCCGTCGAAGTTGCCGATGGTCGTCGGGTTGTCGCAGATGTTGCGGTCGGTGACCCGGGCAAGGAAGCGCGAGGCATCACGGACGCCCGAGACGACGGTCTGGTAGGACCACATCATCCGTCCGCCTTCGACGATGACTGCGAACAGCAGCAGCATCAGCGGCAGCACCAACGCGAACTCGACGAGCTGCGCGCCGGACGTATCCTGGGCGAAGCGGCGGAGCGAGAGGGTGAGGCGATGGAGGCTGCGCTGCATGGCGGTCACCGGTACAACTGCACGACGTCGCGGACGATGCCGCCGGTGCCAACCGCGCCGGTGCCTTCTTCACTGGCCGAGCCGACGACCTCGCCATACATGTCGAAGCTGGGCGGGTTGGTTCCGGTCTGGCCGACGGGTTCGGTCAGGAAGATCTTGAAAAACTCCTGCACCGGCACGTTGTTCGCGCTGCCTTGGATGTTGTTCGCGGCGCAGTCGATGCCAGCGACGGTGATGATGCGGCGGTCCGGCCCGGCCATGTGCGGAGAGCAGGTCGGCCGGCCCGTCTCGGCGCGGTTCAGGATCGGTCCTGATCCGGCAGCTGCAAGCTCGGCGAGGTAGTAGGCGTAGCGCGTGGTGGCCATTGAGTGGGGGTCGACCGTGCCGGGCGTACCGGGAGGCGTGCCGTAGTTCCAGTTGACATAGGGCGTCCGGCCCGCAGACCAGTTTCCGTCCCCGATCCTGGAGCAGGTTCCGTTAGCGAAGCAGGTGTCGCGCGGCAAAGGCCTGCTGGTGGTCGATTGGGTTGCGTTGTTGCCAAAGCATCCTTGTCCGTTCGGCAGCAGCCCTTTGACCACATTCGGCGCGGGCGCGTAATTCGGATCGTTGCGTTCGCCGTTCAGCGACGAGCGATAGATGTCGAAGCGCACATTGAACATCGCTTCATGCGTGCCGTTCTTCTGGCCAGGCTCCAGGTCGACGCCCCGCTGGTCAAAGCATTGGGTGATGTTGTCGACCGCAGCAATCTGACAGATCTTGAGGTTCGCGCCTCTCAGCCCGGCGCAAGGGCCGGCCGGGTCAACGCCAATACCGCTCGGGTCGAGGAAGCCGAAGTCCCCCGGACCCCAAGCCGCGCCCTGACGCCCGGAACGAAGCAGGATCATGTCGCCGATGTTCTCCTCGGCACGGTAGTTTGCGTTGGGCAGGCAGAACATCATCGGCGTGATGTCGCAGGCCATGATCGACAGGCCGGCAACCGCGTTTGCGCCCAGGTTGAAGTCGCGGTTGGGTTGCCCGGTCAGCGCGGCAAAGGCGGCACCGAAGGTGCTTTCGACGACGGTCGGGGTGACCGAGACCTGGACATAGGCGGCGCGAGCCGGATCGGTGGTGGCGCCCGCCATCGGGGCGAGGTCGCTGGTGGGTAGCGTGGCGTAGAAGGTCAGCGCGTAGCTGACGGCCCCCTGAAGCTCACGGTCGGTGTTGCCGTAGCTTTGCGTGTCGAGGATCAGCGCGGCGGCGTTGGTGGCGCGGGTGATCGCGTCGTCGGTGCCATCAAGCTCTCCCGCTGCGGCGAGGGCCACGCTGTCGGCGAAAGACTGGAGTTCTGAACGGGTAATGCCGGCGCGGCCGATGTCGAAGGAAAGGGCGACGAAGCCGAGGATCGCTCGTCACGAGCGAGGGTTGGTGCCGGTTCCTGTGTCATGTGTTGCCCCCACCTTTGCCCAAGCCTCAGCGCAGTTCGTCTTCGGTGGCTTCAACGCCGCGACGAACCGTGACGGTGCGGACGGTAACCTGGGCCGGGGCGGCGGTTTCTTCCGGCTCCGGCTCGCGCAGCACGTCGCGCAGGCTGATCGATTGCAGCACCTGTTCGTCCTCATTTTCCACGGTGCGCAGCGCCAGGCTAAGCGTGCCTGCCTGCTGTGCGAGGGCGAGCTTCTGGCTGTCCTCGGCGCTGGCTTCCAGCGTCACGGTGCGGGCAACGCCGGGTTTTTCCTTGTCGGCGTTGGCTTCCTGATCCACGCCGATGACGCGGACATTCTGGATGATGGTGACGGTTTTCAATTCTTCGTTCTGGCCGTAGGTCAGGATCACGTCGACCTTGTCACCCGGGGTGACAAAGCCGCCAACGCCGGTTTCGGCGGTGACCTCGATCGCAATGGCGCGGCTGTTCGGGCTGAGCGATTGGACGATGGTGACCTTCTCGCCAAATTTGGAAACTTTGGAGGCCAGCACGATTTCGCCCTTGGCGATCGCCATCTTGGCGCGGCGCGGCTCGGTGCCAGATGCTGGCAGCAGGTTGGTGAATTCGTTGAAGCTGCCGATCGGCAGGGCTGCAGCGGGCCAATCCATGGTTTGCAGCTTTGAGGTGTCGATGACCTGACCGAATGCAATGTCCTGGGTGGCGATCACAACCTTCACGAGGTCGTTGGTGCAGGTCTCGGCCGCGACGCGGGTGTACTTTGCCTCGAGGAAATCACGCGCTACGAACGCAGAGCCGCCCGCTACGGCAAGACCAGCCGCAAATGTAAGCAGGGATGCAATACGCATGGATTAATTCCTCGACGCTGTAAGGTGAAAGCTTGACCAATAAAGATCAGCGGTCAGGTGCGGGACGCCGGATTTGCTCCGACGCCCCAGCGGTCGCAATATTAGTTCATGAGAGCGCCGGCTTCGTCCATCTCACCGATGACGTTGTTGCCGAGGTTGGTCAGAGCGACCGTTCCCACGGTCACAGCGAGGATCAGCGCGATGCCGTATTCGACGAGGGTCACGCCCTTTTCGTCTTTGGCGAAGCGGGCGAAGGTGTTCTTCAGGAAATTGGTCATGTTACACTCCACTTGGTTGATCTGGCAGACAATCCCGTCCAGTCCTGGCACCCCCCGCAGCAAGCAGTTCAGGTCCATTAACGCCATATTAAGGCCATAACCTATCGGCGCGCATCCTTCGAATCGGGGAGAAATGCTCGCTTTGGTTGTAAGGTTGGCAGGGTGAGGGCGGGATTGCGGCGAAATCGGGGCAACCGCCTCTGCAACCAGGCGAAATGTGGCCGAGCGATTCGCCGCCTTGGCGTTGCGCGGCTCCCAACGCCACTTATGGGGGGGTCTGCAAGATGTTGGGGATAACCGCCATGAACGGTCAAGATGCTGGGGCGTCGGGTTGACTTGAACGCCAGACGACTGGACGATGGGCCCGCGCGACTCATGAGGCGACCTTGCGGCTTACGAAATTACGGCTCAACGGCTTCAAAAGCTTTGTCGACCCCACGGATCTGGTGATTCATGAGGGTCTGACGGGCGTTGTGGGGCCCAATGGCTGCGGCAAGTCGAACCTTCTTGAAGCCCTGCGCTGGGTGATGGGCGAGAACCGCCCGACGGCGATGCGCGGCGGTGGGATGGAGGACGTGATCTTCAACGGTGCCGCCACCCGCGGCGCGCGGCATTTTGCCGAAGTGGCGCTGGTGATCGACAACGTCGACCGGCTGGCACCGGCTGGCTTCAACGATGCCGACCAGATCGAGATTGTCCGCCGGATCACGCGGGACGCAGGCTCCGCCTACCGCGCCAATACCAAGGAAGTGCGCGCGCGCGATGTGCAGATGCTGTTTGCCGATGCCTCGACCGGGTCGGCCAGTCCGGCGCTGGTGCGGCAGGGCCAGATTTCGGAACTGATCAACGCCAAGCCCAAGGCGCGGCGGCGGATCCTTGAGGAAGCGGCGGGGATCTCAGGCCTTTACGCGCGGCGGCATGAGGCGGAGCTGAAGCTGGCGGGGACCGAGCAGAACCTCTTGCGCGTCGACGATGTGCTGGAGCAGCTGGCGCAGCAGTTGAGCGTGCTGACGCGGCAGGCCAAACAGGCCGCGCGCTACCGCGAAATCGGTGAGGAGCTTCGGCAAGCCGAGGGGATGCTTCTGTGGCGGCGCTGGCGCGAGGCGGACGAGGCGCGCAGTGTGGCCGAGGGCGTGCTACGCGACCGGTTGCTGAGGGCAGGTCAAGCCGAGGCGGCAGCACGGGCAGCCGGCAAGGCGCGCGAGGCGGCGGAGGATGCCTTGCCACCGAAACGCGAGGAAGAGGCGATTGCCAGCGCCATCCTGCAACGGCTGGCCTTGCAGCGCGATGCCTTGGGCGATCAGGAGGCCCGCGCGCTGGCGATGATCGATACGCTGCGGGGCCGGGTCGACCAGTTGACCCGCGACATGGAGCGGGAAGCCGGCCTCAACCGCGACGCGGGCGAGGTGATCGGACGGCTGGAGTGGGAGGTGGAGCAGTTGGCCCGCGCCCACGAGGGCCATGACGAAAAGCTGGCCGAGGCGATGGAAGCGGCGCGCGAGGCCGGGGCGATCCTCAGCGACCGGGAAACCGTGCTGTCGGAGGCGACAGAAGATGCCGCGCGTCTGGCCGCCCGGCACCAGTCGGCGCAGCGGATGCTGGGCGATACGCGCGCCACGCTGGACCGCGCCGAGGGCGAGGCGGCGCGGGCGCGCGAGACGGTCGATACGGCGGGCGAGGCTCTGGTGGCGGCGTCCGAGGCCTTCGAGGCCGCCGAGGAGGCGCAACAGGTCGCCGCCGAAGAGGCCGAGGCGACCGAAGTGGCACTTGAAGCCGCCGAAGTGGCGCGCGCCGAGACGCAGGGCCGCGAGGCCGAAGCGCGGGCAGCGCGGTCGTCAGCCGAGGGCGAGGCAAACGCGCTGCGTGCCGAGGTGGCGGCGCTGGCCCGTCTCGTGGAACGTGAGGCGCAGGCGGGGCATCAGCTTCTGGACAAGCTGGTGGTGACGCCGGGGTTTGAAAAGGCGCTGGGTGCAGCCTTGGCCGACGATCTGCGCAGCCCCGAGGTCGAGGGTGGCGCGCGGTCCGGCTGGGCGCGGCTGGAGCCCTATGCCGACGCGCAGCCTTTGCCGAAAGGCGCGGTTCCCCTGGCGACCGAAGTGCAGGGGCCAGCGGTCCTGGCACGGCGGCTGAGCCAGATCGGGCTGGTCAGCCGCGAGCAGGGTTTTCAGTTGCAACCGGGCCTGAAGCCCGGTCAGCGGCTGGTTTCGGTGGAAGGCGACCTCTGGCGCTGGGACGGCTTTCGTGCCGGTGCGGAAGATGCACCGTCCGCCGCCGCGCTGCGCTTGCAGCAGCTGAACCGGCTGGTGCAGTTGAAGCGCGACCTTGAGGATGTGGCGGCGCGGGCCGAAGGGGCGCGGCAGGCGCACGAATCCCTGCAGGCGCGGCTGGCCGAGCTTGCCGCAAGCGACCAGCGCGCCCGAGATGCAAGACGCGCGGCAGACCAGCGCGTGACCGAGGCAAACCGGGCGGCGGCGCGCGCCGAAGCCGACCGCTCGATCGCCGCTGGCAAGCTGGAGGCGGCGCGGCTGGCCGTCAGCCGCTTCGAGGACGAAGCGATGGCCGCCCGCACACGCCTGCGCGAGGCCGAGGCAGCGGTGACTGAACTGGGCGATCTGGAGGCCGCACGCGGTGCGGTCGAGGCGGCGAAGTTCACCGTCGAGGCCGCGCGCATCGCGATGATGAGCCGCCGGTCAGCGCAGGACGAGGTGCGACGCGAGGGCGAGGCGCGGGTGCGGCGCCGGCAAGAGGCGGTGAAGGAGTTGTCGGGCTGGAAGCACCGGCTGGATACGGCGGAAAAGCGCATCACGGAACTGACCGAACGGCGGGCCGAGACCGAGGAGGAACTTGTCGAGGCGACGCTGGCGCCCGAAGAAATTGCCGCCAAGCGCGACGAATTGGTCGAGGCGATGGACGTGGCAGAAGCGCGGCGTCGGGTAGCGGCCGAGGCGCTGGTTGCCGCCGAAACCACCCTTCGCGACGCGCAACTGGCCGAGCGCGAAGCCGAGCGCGCGGCGGGCGAGGCGCGCGAAGCGCGAGCGCGGGCCGAGGCCCGGCTGGACGCGGCGCGCGAAGGCGTGACGCTTGCCGCCGAACGCATCCGCGAGGCGGACGACCGGACGCCGGACGAACTGCTTGCCTCGCTGCACACCGATCCGGACAAGATGCCGGGCGCGGACCATCTGGAGACGGATGTCGGCCGCCTGAAACGCCAGCGCGAGGCGCTGGGCGCGGTCAACCTGCGCGCCGAAGAAGACGCCAAGGCGGTGGACGCGGAATACACGGCGCTCGCCACCGAAAAGGGCGATCTGGAAGAAGCGGTGAAAAAGTTGCGCGCCGGGATCGCGGGGCTGAACAAGGAAGGCCGCGAGCGCCTGCTGACCGCCTTCGAGCAGGTGAACGCCAACTTCTCCACCCTCTTCACCCATCTCTTCGGCGGCGGAGAGGCGCGGCTGGTGCTGGTGGAGTCCGACGACCCGCTTGAGGCTGGCCTCGAGATCATGTGCCAGCCGCCGGGCAAGAAGCTGGCTGTGCTGTCGCTGTTGTCAGGTGGAGAGCAGACGCTGACCGCACTGGCGCTGATCTTCGGGGTGTTCTTGGCAAACCCCGCGCCGATCTGCGTGCTGGACGAGGTTGACGCACCTTTGGACGACGCCAACGTGACGCGGTTCTGCGACCTTCTGGATGAGATGACGCGGCGCACCGAAACCCGCTTCCTGATCATTACGCACCATGCGGTGACGATGGCGCGGATGGACCGGCTGTTCGGCGTGACGATGCAGGAGCAGGGCGTAAGCCAGCTTGTCTCGGTTGATCTGAAACGGGCGGAATCGCTTGTCGCGTGAGCCGGGCTTGTGGATAACCTGCCGTTAACCGGAATCAGGCAGAACGTGTCGTGAACATTCACGATACCGAGGTCTGTCATGCAAACTGGAATTGCTCTTCTGACCGTCGCCTTTCTGGCGATCTGGGCGCAGGATCTGACGAAGCGCGATGGTGCGGGAACGTGGCGCTATGCGCCGGGGGTGACTTTCACCCACTGATCCGACGGATGGTGTCACCGAGGCGGACGACACCGTCGCGCTCAACCGCGCAAAGGATGCCGCGCAGCCGCAGGCTGGAATGGCCGGGGGCCACGATCCAGTCCTTGGCGGCCAGGCCGTAGCGCACCTTCCATTTCACGCAGCCATCGTTGAACACCCCCGATACGCGCAGTACGGCACTGCCCGCGGCCAGAAGCGTGCCCTCCGGAAAGTTGGCTTCGGACAGGTCGAGGTCGGCGGCGATCGGATCACCGGGGTGCGGCGCCGCGTCGTTGCGCTTCCAGACCAGATCCAGCACGCGGCTGGCAAGGATTGAGACCTGGATGGCAGGGTCGGGCCGACCGTCGGGCAGGCGCAGCCAGGGATCGGCAAGCCAGCGGTCGCCGGGAATGCCTTCCGCCCGTGTCAGGGTCAACTCAGCGGGAAAGGCGCGCTGATTGCGTGCGGGCCGGGTGCAAAGGCAGGTGACCGGCCCCTCGTCGCGCGGCGCTGCAAGGACGTGCGGCAAGGCGCGGGCGAGTGTCTCGGCACTGGGCATCATGGCAGGGTTCCGTTTCGCAGGGCGGCGACCTTGGCGCGCAATCCCAAGTCGGCTTCGACGGCGATGCCGACCTCCTTGAAGATATCTGCGATCTCGGCGTCCATGGTCTGGGTGGCAAGGTAGAATGCGACACGGTCCTCATCGGATGCGGTGGCGAGGAAGGCCTGCAACGGCGGATTGTACTGATAAGCGCCTCTGGTGATGCGGAACGGCACGGCGGCAAGCCAGGCCGTCATGTCCTGCGCATGAAAGTGCAGCAGCCTTAAATCCGGCTGAAAGCCCGGCGCCTTTATCCGCGTGCCCCGCAACATTCCGCCATGCAGGCGCGGCGCAAGGCCGCGGACGCCGGCGCGAAAGAACGCCTTTCCAACACTATGGCTCAGCAATCCGTCACGCATGATCTTGCGGTACTTGCCAAGCGTCGGGTTCCGCAGACGCCAGAAGTCATGCTTGATCGGGCCGCGAAACAGCCGGGCGGTGTAAATGTCGTCGGTCAAAGTCGGGTCGTGCATCGCTTCGAACGGTTCCATCCGCACCAAGATCTCGTCGGGCCGGGCGGTGTCGAGAATGTCTCCTACCGGACCGGCGGGCAGGATGAACTCATCGACGTCGATGTGGACGAGCCAGTCTGCCGTGCAATGCTGGTAGGCGTCGCGCGCATTGCGCGCCTGGCGGTTCTGGTGGCGCTCCTGCCGATTGCCCATCGCGGCCCAGTGTTCCGCCGTACAGCGGGTGGCGGTGATCCGGCTGCGCTGGGCGCCGGGCAAGGTGGCAATGATGTCGGGGGCAGGGTCGTCGGGATCGTCGAAATAGATGTGGATGTGGTGCGCGCCCAGCGACAGGTGGTGGGCCAGGAACGCGAGAACCTTGTCCTCGGCGGCCTTTACCGTGGCGACCACGGACCAGCTGGCCATCAGAGCGCGTCCAGCAGGGCTGGCGTGGGCCAGCCGTCGGCCGGCAGGCCAAGACGGCGCTGCTCCTTTTGCACCGCAGCCCTCGTTCCGGCACCGAGGATGCCGTCGATCTGGCCAACGTCGTGGCCGAGGGCGGCCAGCCGCTCCTGAAGGCGCGTCATCCCGGCATTGTCCAGCGCCGGGTCAGGCGACCCGGCAGCAAAGACGGGCGCACCCTCGATGCGGGTCGCAAAGTATGCGGTGGTGGTGACGTAGACGAAGCTCTTGTTCCATTCGAACAGCACGCGGTAGTTCGGATAGACGAGGAAGGCCGGCCCCTTGTGCCCCTGCGGCAGCAAGACCGAGGCTTGCAGGCCGACGGGCAGGTTCCCGTTGCGCGCGCTGACGCCAAGGCTGGCCCAGACTTCGGTCGGCCGCTCGGTATCCAGCCCGGTCAGCCCCCAGTCAAAGGTGTCGGGCAAGGTGATTTCCGTCAGCCAGGGTTCCCCCGGCCGCCAGCCGTGGTGCTGCAACATCCGTGCGCCCGACAGGATCGCGTCGGCGGGCGAGGTCTTCAACGTGACAAGGCCGTCGCCGTCGCCGTCGACCCCGCGTTCCAGAATGTCTTTCGGCAGCATCTGGACCATGCCGATCTCGCCCGCCCAGGCGCCCGTGGTGGCAAGGTCGAACTCGTTCAGGGCGTGCAACTGCGCGGCGGCCAGAAGCTGTGGCTGAAAGAGGTCGGGCCGGCGGCAATCGTGGGCAAGGGTGGCAAGGGCGTTTCGCGTATTGAATTCGCCCTGAACCTTGCCGAAATCGGTCTCGAACGCCCAGAAGGCCAGAAGGATGCCGCGAGCGGTGCCATAGTCAGCCTCGGCACGGGCAAAGATGGCGTCCATCTCGGCCGATTTGGCGCGCGCCGTGGCAAGGCGCTGCTTCGAGATCAGCATCCGCGAGAATTCGAGAAAGGTCTTGCGGAACACGCCTTGGCTGCGGTCGGCCTTCAGCACCTTCGGGTCTTGCCGAACGCCGCTGAAAAAGGCGGCAGCGGCGTCAGGCGGGGTGCCGGCGGCGATAGCTTCGGCCTGCATCGCGGCCGCGAAGTCTTCGAACTCACCGCCACAGGGGGCGGCGCTGGCGGGGCCAGCAAGGCAGATGGCAAGAATGGCAGCGCGGAACATGGCGCCAAGACTAGAAGAGGGCGGCAAGGACGGCAATCGCAAGCATCGCGGCCCAGGTCCGCCACAGTGCGGAACAGGCGGCTTCGATGTCATCCGGTCCAGGGTCGCGGCGGCCTTCGGGCCAGACCCATGGGTAATGCTTGCGCACACCGTTGTAACTGCGCGGACCCGAGAGCGCGACATTCAGGACCGGGGCGATCGCACTTTCGGGCCAGCCCGCGTTCGGGCTGCGATGCTTTGGCGCGTCGCGCAGGATTGGCGCAGGGTCAACCCAGCCGTGGGTGAGCGCGATCAGGAGCGCGGTCAGCCGGGCGGGGACGAGGTTCAGAAGATCGTCGAAGCGGGCCGATGCCCAGCCGAAGTCGGCATGGCGCTGGGTAAGGTGGCCGATCATGCTGTCGGCGGTGTTGGCGACCTTGTAGAGCAGAAGCCCCGGAAGCCCGAGGATCATATACCAGAACACCGGGGCGATGACGCCGTCAGAGAGGTTCTCGGCGGCGCTTTCGATTGCGGCGCGCGCCACGTCGGGTTCGGTCATCTCGGCGGTGTCGCGGCCAACGATCATCGCCACGGCAGCGCGCCCCTCCGAAAGCGAGCGGCGCAGCGCCGTCGCCACAGCGCGGACATGGTCGACGAGGCTTTTCTGCGCGAGGAGTATGGCGACAGTGACGGCCTCGATGACGCCGTGGTCGGGCAGCGCATGAATCATCCAGCCGGTGAGAAGGGCGCCAAGGCCAAGGCCGGCTGCGACCAGCGTGCCTTTCAGTTGGCGGTTGCCGCCGCGATTGAAACGGGCGTCGAGCGCCCCGATCAGGCGCCCCATCAGCACGGCGGGGTGCGGGATGCGGTCCCAGATCACCTTCGGTTCGCCGAAGGCCGCGTCGAGGATCATGGCGGTTATCAGGATCATGCCAGCGCTATTCCCGGCGCCGGGATGATTCGCAAGGGCAGGGTGGAAATCGGGCCGGAAAGGCCACTGGTGCAGCCTCGACGGCGCGGGTGCAACCGGGCCGTGTAAGCAGGGAACACAACTATGCCATACGGACTTTACAATTCGGTAATATCGTTATGCCAGCTTGATTTATTGCAGATCGGGTTCAGACTTGCCCCTGGGGTATGAGTGAGGCTGCCATGTTGGAATTTCTGCCGAAAGAGGTGCGAGAAGGGCTGGAAGCCGCGAGGAAGCGCGAGGCGAAGCGCAAGTCGCGGCTGCGGGTGCAGGTCGGCGATGCGATGTTTCCGGTTCTGCGGTTCTGGCACGACGGTTTCGCGCTCGACGCCGATGTTTCGCCCCGCGCCTTGCGCGGGCTGGTCGACGTTTATGACGGTTCACGGCATGTGTTTCAGTGCCTGATCGTCGCGTCCAGCATCGAGAACGGCGAGCTTGTGTGCGATTTCAAGCGCGCCACGGCGGTAACGGGCAAGGCCGCGCTCGACTTCTGGCGCGACGAAAACGCCCCGGTCGGGTATCTGCCGCGCCTGTAGTTTGGCGGGGCGGCGTTCCGCCGCGCGGCTTTCAGGTCGCCTGCGCGGGCCGGCCCGCTTGGCTCCGGTTTTCTGAGTATTTCTGAAAAGCGCAATCAGGGACGGATTTCGACGGTGGTGCCGGTCGACGTCACCGCCCAAACCTCGCGCATTTCGGCGTTGGTGAGTGCGATGCAGCCGGCGGTCCAGTCGCCTTTCACCTTGTAGCCGTCGCCAAGCGCGTTGGGTTGGCCGTGGATGAAGATATCGCCGCCGGGGTCGTAGCCGCCTGCTGCGGCGCGGGCGCGGTCTTCGGCGCGCGGATAATCAAGGCCGAGCGACAGGTGATAGGCGCTGGCGGCATTGCGCCGGTTAATGCGGAACCGGCCTTCGGGGGTGCGACCATCGCCCTGCCGGGTCTTGTCGCCGTCGGGCGCGAAGCCAAGCGCGATGCGGTAGCTGCGGACCGGCTGGCCGTTCTGGAACAACTGCATCCGGCGGGCGGATTTCTCGATCAGGATATGGTCGATCTGGCCCACGATAGGCTGTGGTGGGGTTGGCGGTGCGGGCGGCATCGGCTGCAGCCAGACCGCGGCGAGGGCGAGGCCCAGCGCCGCGATCATCAGGATCAGCGTCAGAAACCGCCTCATTGCAGGTCGGCGAAGGCCTTTTGCAGGCGGCTGACCGCTTCTGCCACCTGCGCGCGCGGGCAGGCGAGGTTGAAGCGCAGGAAGCTGTCGCCGCCCTTGCCGAAGCTGGCGCCGTGGTTGGTGACGATTCTGGCGGTCTTTTCCACCCGGGCGATGAACTCCTCCGGCGCCATGCCGGTGCCCGAAAAATCGACCCAGGCGAGGTAGGTGGCCTCCAGCGGCATCGACCGGACACCGGGGATCGCGTTTACACCCTCATCGAACAGGCGGCGGTTGCCGTCGAGATAGCGCATCAGGTCATCCACCCAGGCGGCACCCTCCGGCGAGTAGGCGGCGGTCGCCATGTGCATCCCGAACGAATTGGGCGAGATGCCCATCGCGTTCATCCGTTGGGCAAAGCGGGCGCGCAGGGTGGGGTCGGCGATGATGACGTTACCGGAATGGGCACCGGCGATGTTGAAGGTCTTGGTGGTGGCGGTCATCATCACCAGCCGGTCGGCGATGTCGGGGGCGGCAAGCGGCATCACGGTATGGTGCTGGCCAGGATAGACGAGGTCATGGTGGATCTCGTCCGACACCAGGATCAGGTCGTGGCGCGCGCAGAAATCGGCAACGCTGCGCAGTTCATCGGCGGTCCAGACCCGGCCGCCGGGGTTGTGTGGCGAGCAGAGGATCAGCATCTTCTCTGCACCGGTCATCTGCGCGTCCCAGGCGGCGAAATCCATCGTCAGGTTCCCGTTGTCGTTCGTCAGCGGGCATTCGACGACATGGCGATCGGCAGCTTTGATGACGCGGGCGAAAGCGTGGTAGACCGGCGTCATCAGCACGACTGCGTCGCCTGGCTTGGTGAAGGCGTCGATGCACATCGCGGTGCCGTTGACGAGGCCGTGGGTGGTGAAGATGTGGTCGCGCGCCACCTCCCAGCCGTGACGGGTACGCATCCACCAGCGGATCGCATCGAGGTATTTCGTGTCATCGCCGAAATACCCGTAGACGCCGTGGGCCAGCATCGCTTCCAGCGCCTGTTGCACGACCTGCGGCGGACGAAACTCCATGTCGGCGACCCACATCGCGATGCCGTCGTCGGGAGTAACGCCGTAGAGCGTTTCCATCATGTCCCATTTGACGCAATGGGTGCCTTTGCGGGAGATCGGTGTATCGAAGGTCATGGCGGGCTTTCGTGTGAGTGGGCGTTTGTTCCGATTAGCACAAGTTTAATGGAGGTATATCCCAAAATTGCAGGAAAAGTTGGAAATTTGCTCCGATATATCACAATCATTTGGAACATCGTCCGTGCATCATTCCTTCTGGCCGTCACGCTCGCGCCTCTTGCGTCAGGACGGCGGCTTTCGTAAATCGCCATGATGATCCGGTCTATCCTTATCCATCCTGATCC